>OFGN01000050.1_pt1 | contig 119113 bp, 128 predicted proteins | sample 1521821 | NCBI WGS metagenome assembly OFGN01 (sample SAMEA3504094, study PRJEB24116) | mouse gut metagenome | biome: mouse gut; feature: mouse-associated habitat; material: faeces | place: Denmark | collected 2011
CCTTTTTTTGCAACACCGCTAAAGGATAAAAACTTTAATAAAATCAACTTGTTATCGGAAAAAATCAAAGCCGGAAAAATCGTGCCGCCGCGAAAAAGCCATATTTGAAGGCATCCGGCGGTAAACAGGTAAACGTAGAGAGATAAAGCGGAACGGGCGACGGACGGATTCGTCGGATTGCATAAAAAAACACCCTTCGGCAAGAAGGGTGTTTTGATGCATCAGTTATTTATTCGCAGGCATAAAGTCCTTCGCAGGATCTGCGGCTGGGCTTTTTGCCGCGGCTCAAACAAAACGATTTGGAGTGAGAATATTCTTTGTCGCAACAGGCTTTGTAATAGCGTCCGTCATAAGGACAACGTTTGACCAGATATTCGTCTTCGCTGCAGGAGGTTTTGTTGTAACCGGCGGATTGACAGTCACGTTTGCCTTTGGATTTGGCATAGGCCGACGGCAGTTTTCCCTGAACGGTGTTTTGCGGCACATCGGTGATGAACCGTACTCCCGCCTGAGCGGAAAACGCGGCGAAGATAAAAGCGGCGGCCAGCAAAAATGTCCAAAATCTGCGCATTTTAAATTTTCTCCTTCAATTCTGATGCTTTTATTATAGCTCATAAATAAAATCTTTGCAACATGTAAAAGAACTTGACTGATAGACAAAAAACAAATTATAAAGAAAACATAACTAATTATTTTTTTATTATGGAAAAATCGTTAAACGGGCAGATTGCGGTGACAGGATATCACAGTCTGCAGGAATTCAAGCAACAGATAAAGGAAGGAAAGCTCAAAACCAAAGCTCAGTTTCAGCTGCTGTCTTTGCGTGATACGACAAAGTTTGAGTGTTACGTCAAGAGATATCCGCTGGATTTGGAGGTTGAGCGAAAACTGATTGAAGGAAACCGCAAGGATCTCTTCTGTATTTATTTCCGCCTTCGTCGTTGTCGTGCCGCCAACGAAAAGCTTTTGATTCACTATCCCAAGGCCTTGTCAATTTATGCCAAGTTCCATTCGCTGCCGGAAGCCGCGCAAATGGAAATGGTGCAACAAAAGAAATTGCAAACCGCGGTCAAGTACATCAACAGACGACGTTTGTGCGACAAAGCTCTGGCTTTCTTCCGCGACCATGCCGACAAACCGCTGATTGTCTTTTATGACCGGCTGTACGGCGCGTCTGCGGCAGCAAAAGCCTGAAATCCGAAGGAAGAGACGATCGCCGTCTGCTTCCGTTGTTTTTACACCCCCGGCTTGCCGGGGGTTTTTTGTTGCCGTCTATTGCAAAGGGGTGCGGTAGAGAATAAAGGAAATGACCTTATGAATGGCCTGTCGGGTTTCTTCGCTCTGATTTGCCAGAAAGGTTTCAAGCTCCCGGATGCCGCGGATCGGTTCGTCGATGTCATCGGACTCTCGGGATATGTTTGATTGTTGCGGCAGAATTTTATTTAAAAGATGATGAAGCATAGCAGCCCTCGTTGTGAAAAAGTGAAAACCAAAAATCAAGGGCGGGAAATAAGGTGGCCGGGGAGGTGATGTTACCATAACTCGTGAAATGGCATCCTTCAGGCAAGCCCGAAGGGCTCCCCGGCCGATAGTCGAAGACCGGGGATATAATCTCAGTTATTGTTCAAAGAGTCAATAGCCGAGTCACAGCATTTACATCGACATGCTGCACGAGTTTAAATTCAGATGAACATCACTTCATCCGGACTATCTCTAGCCCTTAGGATACCTGCTGCAACAGGTATTGCGTCAGAATAATATTATGGCTATAGATATTAACCTACTATCTAGGATCATAGAGTGTTATAAAGTTAAAGTCAAATGATTTTATATTATGTATTATGAATAAACGACAAGCAAAAAGTATAACCAATAAAATCGTGCTCAAACTGCGGGAAGCACGAGGTGATCTTAGCCAATACAAGTTGGCTAAGGGTACCGGCATGAGTGAAAGCTCCATCTCCAAGATTGAGTGTTTGAAACAAAATCCTTCTTTTATGACCTTGGCTATCATAGCTGACTATCTGGGATGTTATTTCCCGGATATCGTGGCGCAAAGCTATCCGGAGAGAAAAGATTCTCAGACGATGGAACTATTGGGGCGTTCGCCGCTTTTTGACGTTACGATTGAAAATTTGCAAAGGCTGAGTGAAGACGACTTGAGAATTGCGCATGATCTTATTTTGACACTCGTCAACCGAAAGAAGTAAAATCAACTGTAAAATAAAAATCTTTTGTCGTTAAAATATGAAAACACGAGAAACTCATAGCGTTGTCAACAACGTCATCCTTGCTTTTAAAGAACATTGCGAGTTAAAAAAGATTACGCCTTATCGCCTGTCTTTGTTAGCCGACGTCAGTAAAAGTTCGATCTCAAAAATTGAAAATTTTGAACAGAATCCAACCTTTTCAATGATGATCCGTTTGTCGGCCGCAACAGAGTTTGACCTGCCGCAAGCGTTGTATCAACATTATCCTTATCCGAAATCGGCGTTGGTCGAGAATGAGTTGTTAGGTAAAGATCCTCTTTTTTACACTGCCCTTCACAAACTTAAAAAGCTTTCTCCCCGGCAACTGAAACTGGCTTATAAAATCCTTGCCGATATTGCGGAAGAATGATATCGTTTCGTTTGTTTGGGCAATGTGTTTAGGAAAAATTTTATGACCCAGTCTCTCTATACCCCCGAGTACATTCATTTCCGCAAGTTGCTGCGCCGGGCGCGCGAAGACGCCGGCCTGACACAGACCGAACTTGCTCGCAGATTAAACAAGCCTCAATCCTATGTTTACAAAAACGAAAGCGGCGAAAGACGGGTTGACATTACCGAATATTTGGACATCATGCAGGCCTTGAACAAACATCCCGGCGAAATTTTGGACACGTTGTGGAAAATGTATAAATAGAAATCTATTGTTATTAGTTGATAAATTTCTCAATGTGTTTTATTGTAAATTTATGAATAAACGTGATGCCAAAATAATCAGTGACAAAGTTATTTCTGCCTTAATTGAAAAGCAGAAAGCCGTCCGTATGACTAATTATCAAATCGCCAAGAAAACCGGTTTGAGCGAAAGCACGTTGTCGTATATTAAAGATTTTAAGCAAACCCCGCAATTAATGACTTTAATTATGATTGCAGATGCGATCGGTGTTTCGTTGGCGGAAATATTCAAGCAAATTGAAGAGGATCGAAGACGGGGTTTGTAATTAAAATATGAAACGTTGTCGGCGGGCGGTTGATCTCCGTCAATACAATCAATTAAAAACCCCGGATTTTCCGGGGTTTTTTGACTGTCACCGGGTCGGCCTTATTTTTTGATATAATTCAAAGCCGTTTCGGTAAAGCCTTTGATGATTTCGGCGCTTTGTTTCAGCTTGGCATGTTCTTCTTCGCTGAAAGTCGGATAAAGTTTGTTATGGATGCCGCGGCGGCCGACCACGCAGGGCATTGCCATGCAGATGTCGTTGATGCCTTCGATGTCGTGATGAAAGGCCGAGACGTTCAACACCGCGTATTCGTTGCTGTCAATTGCCTGACAAATGCGGCACAGGGCGCCGGCAATGCCGAAGGTGGTGGAACCTTTGCCGTCAATGATCTTGTAGGCGGCATTGCGGACGTTGTCGTCAATGTCGTTTTTGATTTCTTCGGTTAACGGTTTGCCGATTTCGTGCGAGAGCTGTTCAATCTGTACCGTGCCGGCTACGGCGTTGGACCAGATCAGAACTTCGCTGTCGCCATGTTCGCCCAAGACGTTGGCATGAAGCGACTTCGGCGAGACGCCGAGATGATAGCCGAGCAGGGTGCGAAAACGGGCGGTGTCGAGCACGGTGCCGCTGCCGAAAATCCGGTTTTCGGGGAAGCCGGACAGTTTGAGGGCAACCGAAGTCATCACGTCCATCGGGTTGGAAGCAATGATGATAATGGCGTTGGGCGCGTGTTCGGCCAGTTGCGGAATGATGTTTTCAAAAATTCTGACGTTGGTTGCCAGCAGGTCGTTGCGGGTTTCGCCGGGTTTTTGGTTGGCGCCGGCGGTGATGATGACGACGTCGGCGTTGCCGAGATCGCTGTAAGTCCCGGCCTGAATTTTGTTGGCATAGGCAAACGGGGTGGCGTGCGCGATGTCTTCGGCTTCGGCCTCGGCCCTTTTGGTGTTTTGGTCAATCAGAACCACTTTGCGGGCAACGCCCCGCATCAGCAGCGCAAACGCTGCGGTACTGCCGACGCCGCCGGCACCGATAATTCCTATTTTAAGCATGGTTTTCTCCTCAGTATTATTGTTTAGTATGACTTTTTCTGATATGTAAGCAGCCGCCGCGGCAAAAGCAAGCGGACACCGCAAAAAATCTTCCGTGCTTCAACGAAAGGAAGACGGCGGGGGGACGGCTTATTCTTCGATCAGCGTTTCTTCGTCGCCGGAAGTGATTTCCGGATGTTCTTCTTCAAATTCGGCCGACGGCTCCGCCGGGTCGGCGGCAGGGGCGGCAACTTCTTCTTTGACGGACAAAATTTCTTCAACAGCGGTTTGGGCTGCGGTTTCGGCTTCTTTTTGCCGGTAGAGGCGGATTGTAACCAGAACGGCGACAACCAGCAAAACGGTGAAAAACAGTTTTTGCATCGGCGCGTTTTCCCTTCTCAGAAATTTTTACCTGATAAATAGTTAAATATGCCGGGCGCGGTTGTCAAGGTCATAACGGTTTTATGCACTTTTAATTCGGGCGGCAACCCTATAAAAATCAGGTGTTTTAAGCCACAAACTCATAATTTTGCGAAGAAAATGTGAAATAATGCTTGTCAATTGATATAAAATTGTGCTAACAAAGCAGCACGGGTGATTAAAATGTTGTACCCAATAACTTTGTTGTTTTAATATTTTTTGAGGTTTATCAAATGACTGATACAGCTAATCGCGTTAAGAAGATTGTTGCAGAACATCTTGGCGTGGAAGAATCAAAAGTAACTGATACTGCTAGTTTCATCGACGATCTGGGCGCAGACAGCCTGGATACGGTTGAACTGGTTATGGCTTTCGAAGAAGAATTCGGTTGTGAAATTCCGGATGAAGCTGCCGAAAAAATCCTGACCGTTAAGGATGCTATTGATTATCTGAATAAAAACGCTTAAGTCTTTTAAGTTGTAGATGACTAAACTCGCTTGACATAAAGCGAGTTTTTTCATATAAAAAATACTCAACAACTAAATGTTAATTTATTAAGGAAATCTGATGAGAAGAGTAGTGGTAACCGGTATGGGGATGCTTTCTCCGTTTGGCAGGGGCGTCGATTTTAACTGGGAAAATATTATTGCCGGAAAATCGGCAATCCGAAGAATTGACGACGAGGTAGAACTTTATGACGTTCCGGTAAAAATTGCCGGAAAGGTGCCGGTCGGGAAAGAAGCTCACCAGTTTGACCCCGATACGGTGATGGAACCCAAAGAACAGCGCCGGGTAGACAAGTTCATCTTGTTCGGCATGGCTGCCGGAATCGATGCGATGGAAGACAGCGGCTGGAAAGCGGCAAACGAAGAAGAACAGTTCCGCGCCGGAATTATGATGGGATCGGGAATCGGCGGTTTGCAGACCATTTATGACAATTCGGTCATCATCAGCGAAAACAAAAGCACTCACCGGGTATCGCCGTTCTTTATTCCTTCCTGCCTGATCAATATGATCTCGGGCAACCTGTCGATCCGTTTCAGCTTAAAAGGCCCGAACCATGCCTGTGTGACCGCTTGTTCGACCGGTACCCATGCGATCGGTGACGCGGCAGCGATGATTGCCCGCGGCGATGCAGACCTGATGTTGGCGGGCGGTGCCGAATCTGCCGTCAATATTCTGGGTCTGGCCGGTTTTTCGCGGATGAAAGCGGTGACGGCCGATTTTAACGATTGCCCGGAAAAAGCTTCGCGTCCGTGGGACAAAGGCCGCAGCGGTTTTGTGATGGGCGAGGGAGCCGGTGCGCTGGTACTGGAAGAATATGAACATGCCAAAGCCCGCGGTGCCAAAATTTATGCCGAAGTGGTCGGTTACGGAATGAGCGGCGACGCTTATCATATTACCGCGCCTTCGGGCGACGGCGCTTACCGGGCAATGAAGATGGCGGCCGGTCATGCGGCGGAACACGGGGTGGAACTGAAGGATATCGGTTATATCAACGCTCACGGCACTTCAACGCCGGCCGGCGACGTCGGCGAAGCTTTGGCGGTGCAGCGTTTGTTCGGCGAACATATGGCGACGGTTTCGATGTCTTCCACCAAATCGGCGATCGGGCATTTGCTGGGCGCTGCCGGTGCGGTTGAGGCCGTTTTGACCATCAAGGCGCTGGAACAGCAAACTTGTCCGCCGACGCTTAACTTGGAAGATCCGGCGGATGAAGTGGCCGAGTTTGATCTGGTGCCGCTGAAAGCCAAAAAGAAAGAAATCAAGGCTGCGATGTCCAACTCTTTCGGTTTTGGCGGAACCAACTCTTCAATCGTATTTAAGAAAATCGATTAGAAAAATGGCGTGGCTGAAGGGACTGTTGTTGGCGGCAATCGTTTTTGCGGCGGGTATGGCAATTTATTTTTATCATCAGTTTAATTTGCCGAACAACCGCCGTGAAGAAACAATGATTATGATTGACAAAGGCGCAGGTTCCCGTCAGGTGGCAAAGAAACTGACGGAAGCGGGGGTGATTTCACACCCGCTTTTGTTTCGTCTGAGCGCGCGTTTGTGCGGACTCGACAAGCATTTGAAAGCCGGGGAATATGTTTTTCTGCCGGGAATTTCAATGCGGGAGGTTTTGGATGTGATCAGCCGGGGCGAAGTTCATTACCGGCAGGTCACTCTGCCCGAAGGGCTGACCACGGCGCAGATGCTGCGGCTGATTGCGGCCGAGCCGGCTTTGGAAGGCGAAGTTACGCTTGAAATCGCGGAAGGAGAACTGCTGCCGGAAACCTACAGTTATGTGCGCGGAGACAGCAGGGACAGTATTGTGCGCCGGGCCCGTGCGGCGATGCAACGGGTTTTGGAAGACGCGTGGGCGCAAAAATCTCGCCCGGAAATGATCAAGGACCGGCATCAACTGCTGATTTTGGCTTCGATTGTCGAAAAGGAAACCGGGCTTACGAGCGAGCGGGCCGACGTTGCCGCCGTTTTTGTCAACCGCTTGCGGCGGGGGATGAAGTTGCAGACAGATCCGACGGTCATTTATGCCCTGACCGAAGGGAAGACGGAACTCGGACGCCCTTTGTACAAAAAAGACCTGGCGATTGACAGTCCGTATAACACTTACAAATATTACGGTTTACCGCCGGGACCGATTTGCAATCCGGGGCGTGAGGCGATTTGGGCGGTTGTCAATCCCAGTGATGCCGATTATCTTTATTTTGTCGCTTCGGGAAAAGGCGGCCATCGTTTTTCCCGCAGCCTTGACGAACACAACCGCAATGTCGGTTTGTATAAAAAAGCGCTGAGCGGGACGCGCGGTTAAATTCAACAAAAAGGCTTGAAAAAACAATCAGTCCGGATTACAGTCAGAGGTGAAATCATATTATTGTTCACCAAATCAGACTGCTTATGCGAATTATTGAGTTTGTGGGCCGTATTGCACCGCTGTTTCATGCTTTTGAATGGGCGCCGCGTCTTAATTTCAAAATGACGAGACAAAGCAACGGCCGGGTTTTTCAGCGCGGAAACAAGTTGCCGCCTGAGGGGAGCAAGGGAAAAAGGCAGAAAAAAGTTTATTGCCGTCGTTTGACCCGGGCAATGGAAAACTATGCCAAAGATTAAATGGCCGAAAGGCATACTGAGTTGAAAAAGCACCGTTTAACGGTGCTTTTTTGATGCCGGATTGTGTTTAATCTTCGGAGAGATAATAGTCTTTAGTTGACATTTGGATAAAAAAGTGATAATGATGAAATTTATAAAATAGAGATATGGTAATTATTTAATAATTTCGGTTTGCCGGATTTTCCCGCAAACATTATAAAAACAAAATTTAATATGAAAAAAGTTGGATTCTTTATTGCGGCGCTTGCCGTATTTGCCGTCGTGTACGTGTGTGTGAACAGGAGTTTGGGTTCTGCAGAAAGCAATTCTGCCGAAACCGGCCTCTCGTCACAGACGCTGGTGATTAACGATGAATATGCCGTTCCGTGGTCCGAAGTGGTTATCTTTCGCGAAGGAGAACTGCTCGGTATCAAAAATGCCCGTGACGGCGTTCTTCTGGCGCCTGCCTACAGCGAAGTGCTGCGGATGGCAGAATACGGCGGTGACGGTGACTTCTATCTGTTCGGAACGCCGGAAGGTCGGTATGATGCCAAACTGGTTGTCGATCGTTCTTATCTGGTGATCGGACAGGAAGACTCATGCGGTTTGTACACCAAACAGGGGGAAGAACTGCTGCCGAGGTGCTACACATGTATCCGTTGGGCGGACGGTCCGGCGGTTTATGAAGTATTTGACGCCGAGACGGACACTTTGTCGTTTTGGAAAGACGGCCGTTTCATTCTCCGTAAGCCTAACAGCGATTATTGGGGGGCCGATTTGCAGAAAAAACGTCATGTTTTCGCTTCTGACAAGGGGAAAAAGTGGGAGTTCTATGATTTTGCCGGCGGTGACTGTCAGCAACTGTTCCTGAAGGATGCCCCTTGCGGGTATTATATTCCCCAGTATCTGGAACCGGGACGGTTTCTGCTTCCTGATGAAGGTGACAGCCGGGTGATCAACGGAAGAGGACGACCGCTGTTTTCTCTCGACAAGTTTGTCGAAGTCTGCGGTAACTTTTTGTTGGTGGCTTCCGATGATGAAGAAGAGGAATTTTATGACGTGTTGTTTAACAACGGCAAAAGGCTGGTTGCAAAAGCAGACATGGCCTATGCGGTCGTTACGTCGTCCGTTCCTCATTTGCCCACCGGTGAAATCGTCGTTGAAAAGGACCATGTTTTCAGGTTTTATGACGTTTTAGGAAAGTTTGTCAAAGAAGTTCCCGGCGTACGTCCGGTATGGCTGCTTTGGCAAGGCGAAGTGTCGCAAAGTGATGACATTTTGGTGTATGCCGAAACGGATTGAGACCGCGACGCTTAAAGTAAAAAAAAACGATATCCGTTAAGGATATCGTTTTTTTTTATGCCTACTGACAAGGGCTGATGTACGGCGACGGTTTATTCAGCCTGGCCGGCGGTAGTCAAAAGCATCGGAAAGAGGGCTTGTTTGGGATCCATTCCCTTCGTCATAACAACGTTGAATACCGGGTACATCCGCTCGCATTCCTTTACCGCAATATTGATAATGTTGGAAATTTGGGCCGAAAAATCATTGTTGTCGGGATTGTAAAAAAGGGCATAGCGGAAAACCGGCATTTTCTGCTCGGTCCAGTATGAAAAATGGCCGACCCAAAGATCATCGTTAATCAATGCCAGCAGTTCAAAAATTTTGTTATGGTCTTTTTGCTGGTCTTCAATGTTTATCAGGCACGAAAGGTGAAGACAATGCATCGACTCTTCCCAGGAAAAGAACAGCAGCATTTCGTTCCAGCGCCCCTGAATTTCGACTACCACCTCGTTGGGGCTGCGTCGTTCCAGCTCATATGATTCACGATGGAGAATATGCTCCACCATGTCGATCGGGTTGCTGGTCGTCCGTTTGAATTCAGCCGGATTCATTGTCGTTTACTCCACTACAAAATGCGAAATTTTCCGATTTCGCTCATTTGTAATAATTAACATTATCGAGTCGCAAAAGACAATCGATGTAAAAAAGTTTTCCACCTCATTTATTTATTTCACTTTTTGCCGATAAAAATATCGTTGAAAAACATATGATTATATTTTTGGGGGATAAAAAATATTTTTTAGGTGTGGATATATTGAATAAAATTAATATACTCTTTACCAAGTCGGCCGAATGATGGCGGCGTTTTTGAAGCTGCAGGGGCCGAAAGACAAAATCGGCGGCGACTGTGCGGCAATCAAAAGCGCTCGGAAAGCGGCAACAGATTAACAAGGAACAGGTGTATTTTATGACAGGATTGGAATTTCCTCACATTTCCCCGATCATGTTCAGTATCGGCGGTTTGCCGGTGCGATGGTATTCGATGGCTTATCTGGCGGGAATTGTGGCAGCCTGGCTGTGGTTGCTGCGCGATGTCAGAAAATATCGGCTGAATTTTAATAAGGCCGCCGTGGAAGACGTGGTTTTTTATGTAACGCTGGGTATTATTATCGGCGGTCGGGTCGGATACGCCCTGTTCTACGGCGGCGAGACTTTTTGGAAACAGCCGTGGCATATTTTGGAGATCTGGCAGGGCGGAATGTCTTTTCACGGCGGTGCTGTCGGTGCGGTAGCCGGTTTGTGGTATGCGGCGCGTAAACACCAACTTGATTTTTGGCAGTTGACGGATTTGGCGGCCCTGTATGCGCCGATCGGCATTTTTCTCGGTCGGCTGGCCAACTTTGTCAATGATGAACTGTGGGGCCGGGTAAGCGATGTTCCGTGGGCGGTGCGTTTTCCGAGCGGCGGTTATCTGCCGCGTCATCCTTCGCAGTTATACGAAGCGTTTTGCGAAGGTCTGCTGATGCTGATTGTTCTCAATTTGCTGTGGCGTCTGGTTCCGGTCGTCCGTATGCGGAAAGGAACCGTCTCGGCTTTGTTTGTTATTCTGTATGCCTGTTTCAGGATTACGTTGGAGAACTTCCGCCAGCCGGATGCGCAGTTAGGATTTTATTTTGGTTTTGCCACCATGGGGCAGCTTCTTTCGCTGCCGTTGCTGTTGTTCGGTTTTTATTTGTTATATCGTCGCTTTAGGCCTGAGAAGTGATATTCTGGGTAAACTTGTAAGTTTTTTGCAAAATTTTGCGGGCGCGCATAAAGACCTCGAATACGTTGGCATCACTGCGTTTTTTATCGGCGACGCTGCATGATACGGTCAATTTCAGGCTTTTTTTGCGGCCGCTTAATAAAAATTCGGAGGCGGCAACGCTGCGGCGGATATTGTCGACACGGGCAAACGAAGTGCCTTTTTCGGCAGCCGGAAAGATGACGATAAATTCGTCGGCACCGCAACGGTAAATCTGAGTTTCCGGTTCCAGCTCGCGGATTTTTTTTGCCACCATGACCACAATCTCGTCGATGCCGGATTTCTTGAATATCTGGGCCAGGTGTTTATAGTCGTCAATACAGACGATACCCAATCCGTATTTGAGCGGCAGTGAAGCCGAAGCCCTGATAAAGGAGTTGCCGTTGTCGAGCCCGGTGACGGTGTCTTTGCGGGCGGCGTAGCGGACTGAATGCACAATGCCGCAGAAAACGGTGACGGCAGCCGCGAAAAAGAACAGGGCCAGCGGTGCCGGGCGGTCGGAAAGATAAAAGCCGAGCATCACGTCGGCGGTAGCGAAAAAGAGAGCGGTAGTCAGAATATCATCACGAATTGACGAGTGGACCAGCATAATCAAAAAGACCGAAACGAACATCGCCAGCCCGAAGGTCTGAAGGCCGCAGCCGTTGCATACGAAACGACTGAAATCAATGCCGATCTGATAGCGGCTGAGTTGTTCGCCGAGGGCAAGCGCCGCAAAGACGATAAGCGTAAAGTTGACCGTATCCTGCGAAAACAACGGCCGGTTAGGCAAAAAGTAGAAAAACATCAGGCTGACCGCCGTGAGGAAGCAGAGGTTAAAATAATCGACGCTGAGGTTATAAATAATGCCGTGGGCATATTTGAGATAGTTGATCAGCATATAGGCGATCATCAATACCAAAATGAAGAACAACGGCCGGTTGTGATTGAAAAAAGTCAGAATGCCGACAGAGGCGAAGCATACCATAAAAAAGCCGAGATGCAGGAAGTGCAGCGCTTTCGGATTAAACGGCGTTACGGTAAGGAAAACGGTGAGGGCAGCATACAAAATAAGCGCCGGTATCAGCGAATTCTGCATCAACGGTACGATTTGTTTTAAATATCCGGTAAATTTCTTCCACACCTCTGCTTCTCCCTGACGATATTATAATCGCGAGAAGTTTAAATTTTGTTTACGCATTTTAAAATCGAACTGTCGCCGTAAGAATAGAAACGGTAACGTTGTTTAATCGCATGACGATAGGCGTCTTTCATTCTTTCGGTGCCGGCAACGGCGCAAATCAACATGAATAAGGTAGATTTCGGAAGATGAAAGTTGGTAATGATCATATCAATAATCCGAAATTTGTAACCCGGGGTGATGAAGATGCCGGTGTCCCCGGCAAACGGATGCAGGATTCCCCGTTCGTCGGCTGCCGTCTCCAACAGGCGCAGCGAAGTGGTGCCGACGGCGATAATACGCCTTCCTTCGGCTTTGGCCCGATTGATTTTCTCGCACGCTTCGGCAGAAATTTCACAATATTCGGAATGCATTTTGTGGTCTTTGGTGTCTTCGGTTTTGACCGGCAGAAAAGTTCCGGCGCCGACATGAAGAGTGACAAAAACTTTTTCTATTCCTTTCTGTTCCAGCGCCTGAAAGACGCGGTCGGTGAAATGAAGTCCGGCTGTCGGTGCGGCAACCGCCCCTTCGAAACGGGCATAGATGGTCTGATAATTTTCTTTGTCGTTATATTTGTCCCAAATGCCGCCCTGCGAAGGCTTGTCGCGTTTAATGTAGGGCGGCAGCGGCATCAGGCCGTATTTCTGCAGGTTGAAAGCGAGGGCTTCCGGTGCGCAGTCAAAGCTGATCAGGACGCCGTCATCTTCTTTTTTTTCAATAACGCGGGCGGTAAACTCACTGTCTTCGGGGTTGACGTCGTCGGTATAAAAACGGATCGAATCGCCGGGATGCAGGCGTTTGGCATTTTTAACGAACGACCACCAGCGGATGCCGTCAACCGGACGGTAGAGGGTTACTTCAACCCGGGCTTCGCCGCGGGCGCCGTACAAGCGTGCCGGAATAACTTTGGTGTCGTTAAAAACCAACACGTCTCCGGGTTGTAAAACATCCGGCAAATCGTAAAAATGACGGTCGCTGATTTTGCCTTCTTGGCTCAGGTCGAGCAGGCGCGAGCTGTCGCGCGGATCGGCCGGGCGGTCGGCAATCAGGCTGCGGTCGAGTTCAAAGTCAAAAATATCTACTTGCATGGCGGTGGTCCTTTTTTGAGGCAGTTATATTACAGGAAACGATTATTTGCAAGCGATTAGGGTAAAGAAAATTTTAATGACGGAAGTTTGTTTGCAATATTGCCGCCGCGGTTGACAAAAAATGCAAAAGGAATATGATGCGGCTTATCGAATTTAACTAAAAACAAAGGGAAAAAGATGAGCAATATTGTGACTATGATACCGGTACGGATGGCTTCGAGCCGTCTGCCCGACAAACCGTTGCTGGACATTAACGGCAAAAGCCTGTTGCAGCGGGTTTTTGAGAATGTTAAAAAAACGGTGCCGGGCGACGTGTATGTGGCTGCCGGCGATCAGGTGATCGTTGATGCCTGTGCCGAATTCGGCGCCAAGGCAATTTTGACCGATCCCAACCTGCCGTCGGGCACCGACCGGATTGCCGCCGCTTTGAAAGAGATCGATCCGGAAGGAAAATATGACATCGTGGTTAATTTTCAGGGAGATGCGGTTAACGTCAATCCGGAAATCAACAATCAGCTGATTGAAATCGTTGAACGCACCGGCTGCGATATTGCTACCGTCGGCATGGTTTTTGACAAGCCCGAAGATATCGAACAGCCGAGCAACGTCAAAATCGTGATGGGATTGCGCGAAGGAGAGGACGAAGGCCGCTGTTTGTATTTTACGCGGGCGAAGGCGCCGTTTATCCGCAATCCGGAAACCTGCAAAAATCAGGATTTCTATCATCATATCGGTATTTATGTTTATCGTGCCGATTCTTTGAAAAAAATTGTCGAATTGCCGGTCGGTGTGCTGGAAGACCGCGAAAGACTGGAACAGTTGCGCGCGTTGGAAAACGGAATGTATATCCGGGCCAAACTGGTCAACAATCTGACGCTCAACAATAAGGCGCCGGCCGATATTGACACTCCCGAAGATCTGGAAGAAGCCCGCAAATGGATTAAATAGCGGTCAAGAAGGATCTGCTTTCAGTGTCCTGATTATCAGGACACTGTTTTTTTTAGGAGAAACAAAACGGCGAGAAACAGTCTCATCGTGTTGGCGGTGTTATATGCCAAAGTTTATAAAATATGAGGGGATAAAAATGTATGGCGACATTGTTATTTTAAGCGGTGCCGGAATTTCGGCCGAATCGGGAATTCCGACTTTTCGCGACAGTGACGGGTTATGGAACAATCATCGGATTGAAGACGTGGCGACCATTGAAGCTTACGAGCGCCATCCGGAACAGGTTCATGATTTTTACAACGGCTTAAAAATTGATTTGCAGAAGGCGCGGCCCAATCCGGCGCATCTGGCAATTACCGAATTGCAGAACGGTTATCGGAACGGCACTGTCAGCGTGGTGACGCAAAACGTCGATTTGTTGCATGAGAAAGCCGGCAACCGCAATATTTATCATATTCACGGGCAAATTGACCAGGCGGTGTGCATGAACTGCGGCCGGATAACGGATGCCCGCGGCGAGGTGACGACCGAAACCCTATGTGCCGGTTGCGGTATGGCGGCGACGCTGAAGCCGAATATCGTTTTTTTCGGCGAGAATCTGCTGCGGATGAACGAAGTGGACGCTTTGTTGGACAAGTGCCGATTGCTGATTGCCGTCGGAACTTCGGGGGCGGTATATCCTGCCAACACTTTTGCCCGCATTGCCCGTTATCACGGCGCCGATACGATAGAATTTAACCTGCATGCCACAGTCAACAGTTACGATTTTGATCGCCATGTGATCGGTCGGGCCGGCGAAACTTTTCCGCGGTTTATTAAGGAACTGCTGGCGGAAAGCTAAACTCATGCTTTTTTGATTTTGGCATTGCGTTCCCAAAAAACGCCGTCGGCATAGCCTTGGATCTGCGGCGCGCTTTCGGCGCGTTCAAGCCGTTTTTCGGCCCAAACGCAATAGTTGGGGTTTTGTTCAATGCCGACAAAGCGTCGTCCCAGTTTTTTGGCGGTGACCGAAGTGGTTCCGGAACCGAGAAACGGGTCAAAAACAAGGTCTCCGGGGTTGGAACTGGCCAAAATCAGCTTGGCAAGCAGTTTTTCCGGTTTTTGGGTCGGGTGGGCCGTATTTTCCGGCATGGACCAGTAGGGGATCGAGATGTCGTCCCAAAAGTTGGAGGGGCAGGTGTTGCGGAACTTGCCGCTTTCGGTTGCTTCCCAGTCGCGGGGACAGCCGTCGCTCCGGTACGGAGCAATCACTCTTTTGCGGATTTTGACCGCTTCGAGATTAAAGGTATATTGATCGCTCAGAGTGGCAAACCAAATGTCTTCCATGCCGTTTTTCCAGTTATGCATGGCGCCGCGGCCTTTTTCGCGCTGCCAGGTGATGCGGTTGCGGATTTGAAAATGTTTTTTCAGCACCGGTCCGATGATGAGGCTCGATTTCCAGTCACAGCAAACATACACCGAAGCGGTCGGCTTGAGCAGCGGTTTCAGTTTGGCGATCCAGCTTTCGGTATAGGCTTCGTATTCCGAATCGCCGGTTTCGGCAAATTTGTTGCCGTGATAATCTTTGGTGAGGTTGTAAGGCGGATCAATGATCGCCAGATCGGCAAAAGCCGGCGGCAGCAATTCCATTACTTTCAGCGAATCGCCGTTAATCGTGCGATTGACGACTTGTTCCGCCGGTCGGCGGGCGGTAAGGGTAAGACAACGCTCCAGATACCGGCGTCCTTCGTCCAGGTTGAGGTCGAGCGTTTTGTTGCGGGGTGATTTAATTTTTTGCGACATCATTTTCCTCTTGGGGCATTTATAGCAAAAAACGCTTAAAAAGCAAAGGATTTGTCACAGCGGCGGCATAAATTTTAAAACGGAATAATTGTGTTTCGTCATTGCAAAATAAATTAAAGCCGCTAATATCCGGCCTATGTTGATTTTTTGCAAACGGAGACCAAAATGTATTATAGCTTGTTTGAGATTTTTGCGGTGGGAATCGGCCCTTCGAGTTCGCATACGGTCGGACCGATGAAAGCGGCGCGGCGCTATGTGGAAAATCTGGGACAGCAAAAGGGGTTGGAAAACGTCGGTGCGGTTAAAGTCGATTTGTACGGTTCGCTGGCCTTGACCGGTGTCGGACACGGCACGCTCAATGCCGTTATCTACGGGCTGCTCGGTTTGGAAGCCGCAACGTTGGATTTGGAAGAAAATTATATCGGGAAGGTGAAAGAGAGCCGGCAGTTGAAATTAGGCGGCGGCAAAGAAATTGCTTTTGATCCCGAAAAGGACATCCGGCTGCAAAAAGACACCTTTTTGCCCGAACATTCCAACGGTATGAAGTTCAGCGCTTTTGACCGGGAGGGGAAACCGCTGCTGGAAGAGGTATATTTTTCGGTCGGCGGCGGCACGATTGCGCGACAGGATGAAATGGCGCGCCGGGTCGAACGCGAGCCTTACGACGTGCCTTATTCGTTTGACAGCTGCAACGAGATGGTCGAACTTTGCAAAAAACACGGGTTGACGATTGCGGACATGGTGCTGAAAAACGAGGAAGCGCTGCGCAGTCCCCGCGAAGTTAAAAGCGGAATATTGCGCCTGGTGGGAATTATGCAGGAAGCCGTGACTCGCGGCATTCATGCCGAAGGCGTGCTGCCGGGCGGTCTCGGCCTCAATCGCCGGGCACCGGAAATGTACCGCCGGTTGGAGGAAAAATTTTTTGAAAACGACGTTGATCCGTTGATGATTGTTGACTGGGTTAACTTATGGGCTTTTGCGGTGGCGGAAGAAAACGCTTCCGGCGGTAAGATTGTAACGGCGCCGACGATGGGAGCGGCGGGAATCGTTCCGGCGGTGATGCGTTATTATCAGCGTTTTGCTTTGTCAAAATCACCCTATGAGCGTGAAAAAGCCGATATTATTTTTATGGCCACGGCTTCGGCAATTTGCAGTCTTTATCGCGCCAACGCGTCGATTTCGGGGGCCGAGGTCGGCTGTCAGGGCGAGGTCGGCGTGGCCTGTTCAATGGCCGCTGCCGGTCTGACGGCGGTTTTGGGCGGCAGTCTCAGCCAAATTGAAAACGCGGCCGAGATTGCAATGGAACATAATTTGGGGTTGACCTGCGATCCGGTGCGCGGACTGGTGCAAATTCCCTGTATTGAACGTAACGCGATGGCGGCGATCAAAGCGATCAATGCGTCGCGGCTGGCAATGCGCGGAACCGGAAACCATATGGTCAGTCTCGACAGCATTATTAAGACGATGTATGAAACCGGTCTGAACCTGAGCACCAACTATAAAGAGACTTCTCTGGCCGGACTGGCGGTAAACGTGGTTACCTGTTAACAGGCAAAGGGAGAAAAATGGCAGATTTTTGGTATGATATGACCGCGGAGGCGTTGGAGGAAGCGATTAAGCTGTTTCCTTTTTTGCTCGTGACTTATCTGGTGCTGGAATATCTTGAACGGCGGGTGGGTGACGGCACAGTTAACCTGATCCGCAAATCCGGGAAAATCGGACCGCTGATCGGCGCTTTGTGCGGTATTTTTCCGCAGTGCGGTTTGGCCGCTGCCGCCGCCAATTTTTATGCGGCGCGGGTTATCTCGGCGGGAACGTTGATGGCGGTTTTTATTTCGACCTCCGATGAAATGCTGCCGATTCTGATTTCTAATGCGGTACCGGCGGCACTGATCGTCAAAATTTTGGCGCTGAAAGTATCGGCCGCGGTGTCGATCGGTCTTTTGCTGGATGTTGTCAGTCCGAAGATTTCTCTGCTTAAACCGCGGAACCTTGACGTCGAAACCCTTTGCCGCAATCAGGACTGCAAGTGCGAAGCGGGTATTTGGCAGTCGGCGTTGCGCCATTCGTTAAAAATCACTTTGTTTGTGTTTGTAATCAGTTGGCTGTTCAGTGTGATGATGGCCGGGATCGGCGCGGCGCCGTTTGCCCGTTTTATGAACCTGACGATTGTCGGCCCGGCAGCGGCCGGTCTGATCGGGTTGGTTCCCAACTGTTCGGCGTCGGTGATTGTGACGCAATTGTATCTGGAAAATGCGATCGGTTTCGGCGCAATGATGTCGGGGGTGATGTCGGGTGCCGGGGTGGGGCTGCTGGTTTTGTTCCGGGTTAATCCGCGGCTGAAGGAAAACTTGCTGTTGGCGGCGGTTTTGTATTTTTCCGGCGTTGTCACGGGTACCCTGATTGATCTTTGGCGTTAAAGCGAAAAAAATTATAAAACTTTACAATATATTTATAATATTTTGTAAAAATGGCGCTCATGATTACTATATCGAAAAGCGATGTCTGATGCTGCGGTCATCGGCATGGTAAAAAAAGTTGAACAAAGGAAAAAAGCAATGGCATTGCAAACAAAAAAAGTTTTAAAAAAAATGGTTTCGTGGGCGGGGTTGTTCTTCTTTGCCTTGGCGGCGTACATGCTTTATCGCCAGCTCTCCAAGTACAGTTGGGAAGATATCAAAAACGCGTTGCTCAGCATTCCGCCGCATAATTTGTGGATGGCCTGTCTCGCCTCTTTGGGCGGTTATGTCGCCTTATCTTCTTATGATTATCTGGCGTTGCGTTACATTAAGCGCAAACTGGCGCCGTGGAAATGGATTTTTGCCGGTTTTATCGGTTTTTCGGTCAGCAACAATGCCGGTCACGCGATTGTTTCGGGCGGGACCATCCGTTATCGTTTGTATACCCGCTGGCGTTTTCACGGCGCCGAAATTGTGCGGATGGTAACTTTTTCGGGTTTTACCTATTTAGTGGCCTGTTTCTTTCTGATTATCGTCGGATATGTGATTACGCCCTCTCACGCCTTTGGAGCCGGTTCGGTGTCCAAGCTGACCACCGAAGTGGTGACGCTTGGTTCGGTGTTGGGGTTGGCGGTCTATTTCGGCCTCAGTCTGTTTTACAAGAAACCGTTGATGATTAAGGGCGTGATTTTCGAAATGCCGTCGTTTCCGATGGCGTTGGCTCAGGTGGTGATCGGGGCGGCCGACATTTTGATGGCGTCGCTAGTTTTGTATTTTTCCCTGATTCCGTTTGTGGAGATTTCGTTCTCAACGTTTATCGGTGTCTTTATCATTGCTCAGGTTTTGGGCGTGTTCAGTCAGGTTCCCGGCGGTTTGGGCGTTTTTGAAGGGTTGTTTATGTACATCATTCCCGGGGAACATAATCAGGCGACTTTGTTTGGAGCGCTGATTGCCTATCGGATTATTTATTATCTGCTGCCGATGGTTGTTTCGGCGATCATGCTGTTTTCGTATGAAGCCTATTTGAAATATGTCAAAAAACAGCGGTTGGAAAAATTGAAGATCGTCAACACCGCCGAGATGAATCGCAATAAAATCTAAATCAAAAGCCGGAAATTTCCGGCTTTTGATTTGGAAACGAGGCTAACGCGGCAGGATGCTGATTATGAAGGCAGCAAGGATAAATACCATCAGCAGGGTTCCGACAATGATGACGGCGGGGTTGGATTTGGTTTCTTTGCGCAGTTTCCAGTTGGCGATGAAAATGCCGAGGTAGCTGACCAGATAAGCGGCGCTGGAGAGATTGACGATTGAACTGAAATCAAAAAAGATGGTTACCAGAACGATCAGCAAGGTATTGAGCGCGGCGCCGAGAGATCCCTGTCGCCAAAATTTTTTGAGCATAAAATGCGGAAAAACGGTTTGTTGGGTCAGAGAATCGGAAATGCGGAAGATGCTGAAAAAAGTGGCGTTGATTCCCGAAACGAAAGCAAGAACCGCAGCCACGTAGATAAAGCCGTAGCCGGCGGTACCGAGCAGTTTCCGGGCAACTTCGGCCACCGAGGTTTCGGCATTTGCTTCCAGTTCGGCAGTCGGAATATAGTTTAAGACCACCCAGGCAAGACTGATATAGAGCGCCATAACAATGAAAAGAGTCAGATAAATGGCCCACTCAATGGTTTGTTGCGGTTTTTTGACGTCGGAAGTGGCGTTGGTAATGACACCGTAACCGGCATATGCGAAAAAGGTGACGCCGATACTGCGCAAAAAATCCATTGACTCTCCGCTGAAAGCCGGCGGATGAAGGCGGGCGCCGGGTTGGAAAAGGGCGGCGAACACCAGCGCGAACAGGATGGCCACTTTGATGATGACAATGACGGTTTCGGAACGGCCGACGTCGGAAGCCTGCATCATGTTGAGGAGAGCCAGGCCGATGATCAAAACGGCAGCCAGGGTATTTACCCACAAATCGGAAGGAGGAATCTGGTTAAAAAGTTCGGTAATATAGATGCCGAACGCTTTGGCAATCATGGAAATTGAAATTGCCTCGGTAACCAGATAGATGGCGGAAAGGGTGCCGGATACGTATTTTTCGGGAAAAGCGATGTGAAAATAGTCGGTCAGTCCGCCGGAACTGTGGTAGCGTCCGGCCAATTTGGCATAAGAGTAGCCCGAAAAAACAGCGGCGATTCCGGCAATAAAAAAAGCATGGTAGGTATGATCGCCGGCCAGCAGAATCACTTGTCCCAGCAAAGCGAAAATGCCGGCGCCGACAATCGAACCGATGCCGAGCGAAATGACGTTAAGCAGACTTAAGTCTTTTTTGGATGTGGAATGCATTGCTTTTCTCCGTTTTTGTAGGAGATAATCGCGGATGTTGCAAATTCAATGCGCTGTCGGGGGAAAAACTTGAAAGAGCGGACGGAATTGCCGGTTTGCAGGACAGTCGGAATTGACCTGCCGTGCCAACGCATACATCCCGGCAATTTGCGACGGCAGCCGGCTAAAACCGCCGGGCGTCGCGGACATATATATGTCATAACTTTCACAAAAACTGTCGAACAGGGCACAAAAAAACGCCTGTGTCAAACAGGCGCTTGGAGTTGGTCGGATTGACTGGACTCGAACCAGCGACCTCTGCGTCCCGAACGCAGCGTTCTACCAGGCTGAACTACAATCCGATAACGGGAGTATATTTACCACAAAAAAAATATATGACAACATATTTTTTTAATTGAATACAAAAAAAAATTCCGTTACCCTCGCCGATAGTTAATTTATTAGGAAAATCAAAATGTATAAAAAGATTTCATATTTCATTGCAACCATGTTTGGGGTCGGATATTGTCCGTTTGCTTCCGGAACGGCGGGGTCGCTGGCGACGATTCCGTTTGCTTTTGCCGCGGTCTATTACGGCGGAATGGTTGGGGTTTTGACGACGACGGCGATTGTCTTTTTTATCGGGACGGCGGCAACGCACGAAGTGTTAAAGTATACCAAACACGATCCTTCCATTGTGGTTATTGACGAAACGGCCGGCCAGCTGCTGACCTTTGCGCTGGTTGCAGACCGATTGTCCGGTGTGGCCGACTGGCGTGCTTATATACTGTATGCCGCGGGTTTTGCTCTGTTTCGCCTGTTTGATATTACCAAACCGCAGCCGGCGCGTTGGGCCGATTCGAAAGTGATGAACGCCTGGGGCGTGATGCTGGATGATATTTTTGCCGGTATTTATGCGGCCGTGGTTTTGTATGTCATTTCCATTTATTTGTAAACGGCTGTAAGAATCGGGGCGTTTTCAAAAAGTTTGATACGGGACTTGTTATGCCGGTGTTACGGCATATATAAAAACAAGAATTAACGTATCGGCGAGGGAACACGGAAATGTGGGAACAAAAACACTGGAAAATTGCCGCGGTTATCGTGTTGTTGATTGCCTTGTCGTTGGCACTGTTTAACTGATAAGGGGAACAATATGAAGTTGTGGCATTGGATTGTGATTGCGGTTTTTATTTTTGCGGTGGTGATTTCTCTGTTTTTTTAGAAAAGTTGTTTTTAAAGCTTGACATCGCCTTATAAAAAGCGTATGTATGCACTGTCTTGAGCGCCGACAGAGCGCAACAGACATTTATCGCGGGGTGGAGCAGCCCGGTAGCTCGTCAGGCTCATAACCTGAAGGTCGTAGGTTCAAATCCTGCCCCCGCAACCAAAAATAAAAAACCGTCCTTTTAAGGACGGTTTTTTATGTGAAAAATGGCGATTTTAAATTTGCGAAAAAGCAGGTTCCGTGCAAGCGAAAGCCAGACGGAGTAGGTGGTTGGCATATGCCCATGAACGTAGCGTAGCGATTGAGTGAAGCGTTTCTGTAACCAATTGTTTTTGTAATGAGTTATTTTCTGGACACAATAATGGGGGCAACGGATTGCCCCCTCATTTTACGGCATTTTCAGCCTTATTATATATGCATTGACCGTCTGATTAATCTCTGAAAATATATCAAAACATATATCACTTTCAGTATAATTATATTTTCGTTGAAATGTCAATCTTATTATTATAAATTGTTAAATATTATTTACTACAATTAAAGTGAGAGTGACTTATGAAGTATCGTCTTAATCTTGATTTGGGAGAGAGTTCAATCGGAAGCGGCTTGATTGAACTGGATCAGAACAACCTTGCTAAAGATATTATTGACGGCGGGGTACGTATTTTTGAAATTTCGGAAGGGGCAGAAGAACGGCGCCTTAAAAAAACAGCACGCAAAAATTTGGTTCGTACGCGTAAAAGGTTGGAATTGTTGGCCAAAAAGCTTTTTGAAAACAATCTGTGGGTGAACGAAACCCCGGAAGGAACCGACCGATTGAAAGCAAAGTCTCCTTATAAAATTCGTCATGATGCCCTGTACGGCAAGTTGGAAAATCAAAATTACATCGGTCGGGCGATCTTGCATATGGCCAAGCATCGCGGCGCCGGTTTTGTTTCGGCGGCGGAGGAGTTGTCGGAAGAAGTTCTGGAAGAAGGCGAAAAATCTAAGATTAAGAAATCTTCATATGACCGGATGGTACAATATTTGAAAGATACCGGTTCAAAAACGATCGGCGCCTTTTTTTATCAGCGTCTCCAAGAAAAAGAAAATCCGCAAAATCGGATTATCCGGCAAAGAAAATACGCTTTGGAAAAAAATATCGTCGATTATGCGATTCCCCGTTATCTGGTGAAAGACGAGTTTAACCAAATATGGGATCGGCAGGCCCAATATTTTAAACAGATGCAAAAGGACGGCCTCAAAAAAGAAATTTACGACATTTTGTTTTATGAACGGCCGCCGATGCCTTATGCGACCGGAAAATGTATTTATTTCAGAGAAGAAGAACGCCTGTTAAAAGCGCACCCGCTTGCAGAAATGCGGCGGATATACGAAGAAGTTAACAATGTCCGGGTGATCAGCGATACCGATAAACGCCGTTTGAGCCTGGAAGAGCGTGACAAAATTGTCAATGAGCTTTTATTGAAAGGTATAAATGCCGGAAAACAGTCGATTAAGAAGACCTTGGGTCTTTCGGCACAACAGAAAATTTCTTTGTTGGACGACCGGGTGATCAAAGCCTATTTATATGCGCGGCCGGAATTTGCCGACATAGAATATCTGAAAAATTTGTCGGAAAAGGAGTTGGCGACCTTTGTCGACTTTTTGGCCGAACCCAAAAATCCGGACGACAAAAACGGGCGTTTGTACAGTGAGGACGCTTTAATTGAGCACCTCAAACCTATTTTCAAAATTGACGATGAAAAAGAAATCGGTGCGCTTTTAACCAAACTTCCCAAAGGAAGAGGGATGCTTGGACAAACGGCCTCCAAACTGATTTTGGAGCAAATGAAGCAAAACGTGCTGTCTCATCGCGAAGTCACCGATGCGCTGGCAAAGACCGATCCGCGGTTTTTGGCGGAAGAAGAAGTGGTGCGGGCAAAGCAGGGAAAATATCTGCAACTTCCGTATTACGGCGAAATTTTGCAAAATGATACTCAGCCGTTGCCGCCGTTGCTGATTAAAAACAATCCCGGTTTGGATAAAGACGAAGTTAAATGGGGTAAGATTGCCAACCCGGCCGTTCACATGATTCTCAATCAAATCCGGTTGGTGGTTAACGATATTATCCGCATTTACGGACGCCCTTATGATATTAACATTGAGTTGGGCCGTGATATCGGTTTGTCGGCAAAGAAGAAAACTGAACTGGAACAAAGGCAGCGTTTGAATGAAAAGCTCAATGACGAAGCGAGGATGTATCTGCAGCAGCATAAATTGTATGTTAACAATAAAAATATTTTAAAATACAAACTGGCCAAAGAGCAAGGCAGGAAAGACGCTTACAATCCGACCCTGAGCATTGATCATAGGTTTATCGGTGTTGAGATTGAGCACATCATTCCGCAAGCCAAGGGCGGCAGCGACACTTATAACAATCTTTGTCTGGTGAACCGTTCCGACAATTTGAACAAAGGCGATCGTTTTGCCTATGACTATTTTGCCGAAACCAAAACGCCGGAGATGATGCGGGAAATTCTGAAAAATGCCCGGGAAAGAATGCCTGCCAAAGCCTGGCGGTTTGAGCCCGGTGCGCGGGAAAACTTTGAAGAGACCGGTGATATCGATGAAACAAACCGTTATCTGACCGATACCCGGTATGTGGCTAAAATGGCTTTACGTTATTTACGGGTAATTATTGACTGTGAGGACAGTGATGAAGTGGCCAAAAACCGTATTTTGGCGGTTAAGGGAAAACAAACGGCTCAACTGCGCCGGAACTGGAACTTGGAAGGGGTGGAATATGAACTGATGGGATTGAATGTTCCCCGCTATCTGCCTTGTTCACCCTATTGGTCGGAGATAAATACCGGCGAGATCAGAAGCGGGGTTGAAAAGCCGGATGTTGACGGGGACTGGAAATTTTTTAATCAGGAGAAAAACGAACAATGGTTAAGCAAGCCGCGGATTGACCATCGGCATCATGCGCTGGATGCCATTACAATCGGTTGCATTAACCGATCTTTGCTTCAAAAATTAACCAACCCTAATGATTTGCCGCATTTCAAACTGCCGCTTCCTCTGAGCAGTGTGGAATCGTTGGCGGATTTTCGCCGCAAAGTTGTCGAGATTCTGAAAAAAGTTAATGTTTCCCATAAACCCGAGCACAGCAAAGCCGGACAATTTCATAAAGAAACCGGGCGGACCGTTTTGTGTTCAAATCCTGACGATCCCGACGCGTTGGTAACGGTTTATAAGCGGAAAATATTGCAGGTCGTTAAATCGAAAAAAGATTTAACTAAATTGCTGATCCCGGAAACGATCAAAAATGAATGGCATGATAAAATCGAAGAAAATAAAATAAAGCAGGAAAAGCTGGTTCGCGATTTTGAATTGTATATGAATGCGGCAGAGCAAGTTTTGATTGCCGAAAATGAGCAGGCCGTCGCGGAAGGAAAAAAGGAGATCAAAATTACCGAAAGCCGGATTATTGTCAAAGCTTTTCAAATTATTCAGGAAAAAGGACTGTGGAAAGGAGATCAATTTAAATACTACGAAAACAGCCGTTCGCTGGTTTGTATTCCAAAGCACGGGGTGGCATACGAAGCGCAAAATAATCATCGGATTGACTTTTATCGGAAAGATCAAAAGATCGGTTGGGAAGTGATTCGCTGTTTTGATGTCAACCAGCCGAATTTTGTTCCGCAATGGAAAAAAGACGGTGGGAAAATCGTGTGGTCAATCCAGCAACGCGACCTTTTGGAACTGGATACGCCTGAGGAATGGAAATCTTATACCAATGATGAAAGATGTCTGGCTAAGGTAAAGAAATTTAGTGCCGGTCGGATTGCTCTTGACTTTATCAGTGATGCACGAATGACCTCGCCGCAGGATAAGACAAAGGATTATCTGCTGGTTGATACGTTGGAACGGGGCCTGAAGTATTTGAAGGATCATCATGCCCGGAAAATCGAGTTGACGCCTTTCGGAAAAATTAAAAAAAAGCATAAGGTGCTTAAGGATGGCGAGAAGGCAGCGACTTGAAACTTTAACCGGTTGGTCGATGATGTGGATTATCTGTATGTTTGATATTCCGGTGCGGACCAAAACCGAAATGCGTAAAGCAACGCGTTTCCGCAATTTGCTGTTGGACGAAGGTTTTGTGATGAAGCAATTCTCGGTTTATATCAAACCGGTAAAGAGTTTAAACGTCGGACAAACGGTAACGCGGAAATTGTCAAAGTTTATTCCGGACAATTCCTCAATATCTTTTTTGTATATTACGGATAAGCAGTATTTGATGACTGAAAATTATCTTGGGAAGAATTGCGAAGAAAATGAGGAAGATGTTCGCGAAAAAAATGGGCAATTGTTGTTGTTTTAGCCGGGTTTTTTAATGATTTTATTCTCAAGTAATGCCTTGAAATGTGTTCTATTTCAAGGCATTACTTAATGAGAGATTTTATCAGAGATTAATCAGACGGTCAATTATAACTATTTTACATTAGAATTAGATAGGGAACTTATTTTATCAGAGATTAATCAGACGGTCAATTATAACAAAAAAGCCACGGTCGACATTTCAGTCGTCATTTTATCAGAGATTAATCAGACGGTCAATTATAACACAATCAACGGCGCGCTGTTGTTGGTATTAATTTTATCAGAGATTAATCAGACGGTCAATTATAACATACCCTCTACCAATTCTTTTCCGGCAGCAATTTTATCAGAGATTAATCAGACGGTCAATTATAACGAAACCTCTGAAATAAAAGCAGATGTACAGATTTTATCAGAGATTAATCAGACGGTCAATTATAACGGAAACCATGGATTCTCATCATAATTTATTATTTTATCAGAGATTAATCAGACGGTCAATTATAACAATCTGTATGAAATCATCGCAATAGACACAATTTTATCAGAGATTAATCAGACGGTCAATTATAACTAATTATCAAACTGATGCGACCGTTAGTGTATTTTATCAGAGATTAATCAGACGGTCAATTATAACACAATAGCCATTAAAACCGCATAAGTTTTTATTTTATCAGAGATTAATCAGACGGTCAATTATAACGGGAAAAGGCTCACGCTTTGGCGCTGCCAGATTTTATCAGAGATTAATCAGACGGTCAATTATAACGAATAGCAGTAGTTCCTTTTCTAACTTTATATTTTATCAGAGATTAATCAGACGGTCAATTATAACCGAAACATACCGAGGTCGAAGATTGGAGCTATTTTATCAGAGATTAATCAGACGGTCAATTATAACAGAGGCCTGATATTCGTTATAGGCGTCTATATTTTATCAGAGATTAATCAGACGGTCAATTATAACATGAGTGGTCTTGGTTCGGGCATCGGTAGCATTTTATCAGAGATTAATCAGACGGTCAATTATAACTAAATGGTGGTGGTAATCCATCACAAATATATTTTATCAGAGATTAATCAGACGGTCAATTATAACAGTCTGCTCACGAATATATGCTTTGCGAGATTTTATCAGAGATTAATCAGACGGTCAATTATAACAGCACGCAGACGTACCGCAAATACGGACGCATTTTATCAGAGATTAATCAGACGGTCAATTATAACTGTAGGGCCTTTTAAGGGCTTGTAGAAAGGATTTTATCAGAGATTAATCAGACGGTCAATTATAACTAAAAAAGATGAAAGGTCGTAATGCGGCTGATTTTATCAGAGATTAATCAGACGGTCAATTATAACTCAGCGTTTTAATGAAATAACAGGAGATTAATTTTATCAGAGATTAATCAGACGGTCAATTATAACGAAGGAACCGATATACCGGTTGTAGGTGCTATTTTATCAGAGATTAATCAGACGGTCAATTATAACACGATGCAGAAGGCTTTTTTTGATAACGGGATTTTATCAGAGATTAATCAGACAGTCAATTATAACCAGCTGGTATGAGGCCTGTCAAATGGTGTCATTTTATCCCCGCTTAATCAGGAAGCCGTTTTGACAACTCCTGTAATTGGATGGTTGGGTATTGCAGGACCACTTTTTTGAGTTCGAAGCTTGTGACCAAGCTGCTTACAAAGTCATTAATTCCTTCACTGAGGGAAACGCATCCCTTGCCGGTTAAAACCGGAAAAGTAATAATTTTGGTTAAGTTTCTTTTTATTTCGGGAGTCAATTCGATTTGTTCGATGTTAACCAGTTGATTGAGTTGTTCAAACACGATTTTGTCGGCGATGGCGCGGAAAGGCTCGATTAAATCGTCGACCAACGGCAGCGGATTTGATTTGGTGCAATGTTTCAGCCCCAAATAGGGCAACAATCCGTTGCCGGCAATCGAACGCGCCACCATGGCCCGCAAAACGATATAAGTATAGTTGAGCAGAATGTTGGCATTGTTGCCTAAGCGGTCTCGAACAAAGTTTTTTCCGAACAAAGATTTGAAATAAATTGCCGCGGCGGTACCTTCATTGTTTTTAGCGTCGTTACTGAGCGTCTCACGCGCCAGTTGCTTGAGCCGGGCCAAGCGCGGATGTTGGGGAAAGAAATATTCCAGTATCTTGGCTTGATTAAAGATTTTATTTTGAACAATGCTTTTCCACAAATTTTTTTGCAGCGGTTTGGAGCAATCTATTTGTCGGCGTACCCGTGAGGAGATCAGCCAGTGGCCGGTATAGGGGGTGGTGAGAGCTGACGGAAGGTAATTTTTGTCGCAGAATATGATATTTCCGCCCTGTTCGGCAATGGCGTTGATTATATTTTTGGTGACGGATACATTGTTTGCCGACAGGATCAAAGCCAAGATATTATCCAAAGGGATTTCGGACTTTAATCCTTGATTTTTGTTTTCCACCACCAGAAATCCCCGGTAGAGCGAAAGGTTAAATCCGTCGTTTGATATTTCGATAATTTGTCGATCCATTAGGGTGGCCTGTGGTTATATTTTGTATCGGTATTGTTTTGACGTTTATTCCTCGGTATCGGTATCGTCGGTTTCTTCGGCGATGACGTTGATCGAAAAAGACGATTTGTCTTCTCCGTATTGTTCCAGCAGTTTATCGATGAAGCTCATCACATTTTGGGATGACAGATTCAATTCGATGAAAATTCCGGGTTTTTGCTCAATTTCGTACGGCGAGCACATATTGTCGCGTTTGCAGCTGAGATAGCAACGTTTGCATCTGGGGTTGAGGGAAAAGTTCTGTCGGGCCAGCTGCTCCAAAATGCCGGGATGTCGTTGATCCAAGATCCGTACCATTTCCAACAGCATCAGAGCGTATTTGTTTTGCCGGTAGATTTCTCGGTCAAATTTGAAAGTAACCAGTTTTTTGCCGGTAACGTCGCTGTAATCATTAAGCGTAATCGTATTGACAACATCAAACTCAATACTGTCGTCGGTAACGCGTTCGATATCATATTTTTGCATCAGGATTTGTGCCAGGCGGCCGGAACGGCTTTTAATGCTGTCAATATTCCAACTGTCTTTACTCAGAACGTCGCTGTTGAGGATAACCGCTTTGGAGTTTTCGGCAATGATCTTTTTCTTTTCGGAAAAGCTTTTGTTTGACAGTTCCGAATTATAACCCGAAACCGACAAATTTCCCAGCGTATGCAGATACTGTTCATGATCTTGGTCGGAAATATGTTTCCAGTCGGAGCTCAAGGCCTGCGGCATGATGTGTTCAATCGTCAGAGTTTCGGTATTGAGAGTTTCTTTGCCGTTGCCGTTTTCAATTTCCATCAATAAAAATTTGCATAGGGAGAGGTTTCCGTACAAGTTGTTGGTTTTCAGCGCTCTTTCAAAATCGGTTGTCGACGGCATGGCGTCTTTGGAAGTCATGGTAAAAAGAAATTTGTTAATAGCCTGATAATATTTCTTTTTGTTGGCGCTCACTTTAAATACGCGGTTGTAGAGATAGATAAACAAACCGCGCAAAGAGTTGGAAGGAATGCCGCAAACGGAACGACGGACCAAATAAGAAAGGATCAATTCCAACGTTTGGCGCAGCGTATCTTCGTTGATCGTGCCCTGTTTGTAGTCGTCAAAAACATGGATTAAAAACGGATAGCTTGTGGTTTGCTTCAATTGTCGGAGATTTTTCAGAATTTTGCGTATCGGTGCCGGATAGTCGGAGCACTCAAAGACAAACGCGCGAAAAATGTCGGCATGGTACTTCAGTTCTTTCAGGCAGCTTTCCTGAGTGTATCCGCCGTCTTTAAACAATTTTACAAACTTTTGATACAAAGAGCCCAAGTTTACCGGTGCGCTGGTTTTGTAAATGACATATTGCATAAAAAACAGATTGAGGTTGGTATAATCGGTACCGGATTTGAGGGCTTTTTCAATAGACAGCCAATATTTCTCGTACAGTTCCTCCTGTTTGTCGGCGTTCATCAGCAAAAAGTTTCTGATGAGGTCGGCGCAGGAAAGTTCGAGTCCGGTGGAATTAATGCTTTCGAAGATCACCTGGGGATCGTCTTCTCCTTTGGTGAGGGAGATTTCGACGATTTCCAGTTTCTCCAGCGCCGTATGAATTTCTGAAGGCGTGATGCCGGAGGCAATCCATTTTTCGAGGCGTTTACGGCAAATTTCATAATTGATAAAGATGTGCCCTTCTTCGTCCAAGGCATCGGTATTGTTTTTCAACAGCGCCAAAAATTGTTCGTTGTCGGACTTCACCGGTTTCAGTTTGATTTTGAATTGTTCCTCACAGTGGCGGTTGTGCAAATAGATTTCCTCGATTTCCTCATAGCAGCCGTCACCGTTTTTCTGAGCGAGGTCAGACAATGCTTTCAGCAAAATCATCATGGTCGTCAGCCGTTGTTGACCGTCGATGATGATATATTCTTTTAATGAAAAGCCGCCGCCGATCGGCATATAAACGAAAGTTCCGAGAAAATGCTTTTCGCCGGTATCGATAATTTGTTTGGTGTCATCCAGCAGTTTGTTGCAGTTGACATCGGACCAATCGTAATTTCGCTGATAAACCGGTATTCTGAATAAAACTTTGTTGGTTCCTATAAAATCCTGCAACATCCATAGTTTTCCGGCGTCCATCGCATTTTCCAGTCGTAAAAAGTTTGGTCTAAATTTGTTTCACTTTACACGGAATATTTGTCTTTTTCAATAAAAATAAACCGTTGGGAATCGGCTTGGAGAGACTAAATAAGGTTTGATTTTTGGAGTGGTTTGCATTAAACAGGGGAGAAACGGCGGGAGAAGGGGACTGCCGTGACACAAAATTTAACGATATTTTTTCCGGTGAGTTTATGAAGAAGAATACAAAATTGTTTTTGTCGTACGTGTTACCTTCGATGATCGGGATGCTGATCGTCGGTTCTTACAGCATTGTCGACACGATCTTTATCGGTTGGAGCGCGGGAGAACTCGGGTTGGCTTCGGTCGCGGTCACCTGGCCGCTGGTGATGCTGTTTGGCGCTGTCGGCGATATGCTCGGTACCGGGGCGGCAATTATCATTTCGCAGTCGCGGGGCAACGGCGATCTTCGGCGGGCCCGTCGCAGTTTTGCCAACATGCTGGTGTGGCAGGTGGTTTTCAGCGCGGCAATGACGGTGTCGGTTTATATGTGGCTGGTTGATATTTTACGGCTTTTCGGCGCTTCGGACGAATTGATTCCGGGAGCGGTAAGGTATGCGCGGATTTTGATTGTCGGCAATTTGGCCTATATGCTGGTGACGGCGATGTTGTCGGTTATCCGCAACGACGGCCGCCCGGTGTTGTCGATGTGGCTGATGATCGGCGGCCTGCTGCTGAATGTGGCGCTTGACTATCTGTTTATTTTTCCGCTGGGCGGCGGCATTGCCGGTGCCGCTTATGCGACCGTGGTTTCTCAGGTTGTGATAGCGGTGGCCGGGCTAACGTATTTCACGACCGGCTATACCGAGCTGCGGTTTGACTGGGCGATGTTCAAACTGAAGTTTAAATATCTGAAAGATATTCTGGTCAACGGTTTTCCGTCGTTGGGCAACCAACTGTCGATCATTGCAATGCTTTTTTTTCATAATTACCAAGCGTTGAAATACGGTCAGGTGAACGGTCTGGCGGCGTATACTTTTGTCGGTGCGGTGGAATCTCTCGGTTCTCTTTTAATGACCGGACTTTCTCTCGGCGTGCAGCCTTTGGTCGCTTATTTGTACGGCGGCCGTCGCTATCGTCGTCAGAACGTTATCGGCAATATGGGGTATTATACGGCCTTCGGGTTGGGGATTGTGATGACGGGCGTTTCGGTTGCCGGGCATAACGTTTTTCCGGGATGGTTTAATCTTCACGGCGAGGCGGCGGCCTTAGCCGCGCACGGTTTGATTATCAGTTCGACCGCATTTGTCTTGCTGGGCGTGGTGCGGGTGGCCGGTTATTATTATCAGGCAACCGGAAAAATTATTGATTCGTCGCTGCTGATTTACGGCGACGCGTTTGTTGCCCTGCCGTTATGTCTGTTTACGCTGCCTTTGTGGTTCGGCATGGACGGCGTTTGGCTGGCGATGCCGGTATCACGGGTTTTGCTGTTCTTGTTTGTCTGTTATTTGTGGTTTGGCAAAAAGGCCAAACCGCAACCGCGGCGGCATTTTTCCGGCAAAGGTTTCTAATTGCCTCATGCCGGCCCAAAACCCGCCCGGTTGCAAAAAAGAGATGACGGAAATAAAAAAACGGTTTATGTTATTGAGAAATTCAGCGGCATTATAAAATAAATTAGGAAAGGTTATGTGATGTTGAAAAAAAGCAAGTTGTTTACCGGACTGTTTTTGGTGTTGGCCCTTTGCGCCTGCAAAGAAGAAAAAGCGCGGCAGGCGTCTGCCGGCCAGGAAATGATGTCGGTGGAGGTAATGAAAGTCGAACCGCGTGACGTTCCCCTCAGTTTTGAATTCTCGGCGCGCGCGCAGGGATACAAAGAGACCGAAGTGCGGGCCCGGGTCGGCGGCATTCTGCTGAAAAAGAATTATGTCGAAGGTTCGGAAGTGCGCGAAGGCGACGTTTTGTTTGAAATTGATCCCGAGCAATATCGTGCGCAGCTGAACAATGCCAAAGCCAACTTGGCTAAAGCCAAAGCTCAGCTTCACCGTGCCGAAAACGATTGGGAGAGAATTGCCAAACTGTATAAACAGCAGGTTGTGAGCGAAAAGTCCCGTGATGAAGCAATGGCAGAACTGGAAGCGCAAAAGGCAGCGGTTCAGATGGCAGAATCGGAAGTGGAAACGGCGCAGCTTAATTTTGACTATACCAAGGTAAAAGCGCCGATCAGCGGCGTAACCGGCATGGAGGCCCAGTCGGAAGGCAGTCTGATTTCGGCCACCGGACTTTTGACCAACATTACCCAGTTGGATCCGATTTATGTTATTTTTTCGGCTTCGGAGAGCGAGATGATGTCGCTGGCCAACATGGTTGATAACGGATTGATCCGCAATCCGGAAAACAAAAGCGAAATTACGGCCAAAGTAAAATTCAGCAATGATACCGAATACCCGTTGGCGGGACAAATCAACTTTATTAATTCGGGGATTGACGAAGGAACCGGAACCATCAAGCTGCGGGCGGTTTTTCCGAATCCGAAAAAGCGTTTAAAACCGGGACAGTTTCTGCGCCTGGTGATGGAAGGCCTGACCCGGGTCAATGCCCTGATCGTGCCGCAGGAAGCAATCATGCAGGGTGCCAACGGTTCGTACGTTTATGTTCTGAATGGTAAAAATATGGTGGAAATGGTCAATATTCATACCGGCCTGATGACGCGGGAAGGAGGCTGGATTGTCGACAGCGGCCTGAAAGCCGGCGATCGCGTCATTGTCAGCAATCTGATGAAGATTCGTCCCGGGATGACGGTGCGTCCGGTTGAGAAATCCGAAACGCTGAGCAAGTAAAGCGAAAGGAAATACCATGTTTTCAAAGTTTTTTATTGACCGGCCTATTTTTGCGACGGTTGTCTCGCTGATTTTTATACTGGCGGGACTGGTATCAATGAAGGTACTGCCGATTGAGCAATATCCGAATATTGTGCCGACAGAAATTCAAATCACGGCAATTTATCCCGGCGCTACGGCCGAGGTGTTGGCGGATACCGTCGCCGCGCCGATCGAGCAGGAAATTAACGGTGTCAAGAATATGATCTATATGTATTCCAACGCCACTTCCCAAGGCTATCTGACCATCGGGGTGGTTTTTGACATCGGTACCGATCCCGACCAGGCGACCATTGACGTCAACAACAAGGTGCAGGCGGCCACTTCAAAACTGCCGGCCGAAGTCACCAAACAAGGCGTCAAGGTCGAACAAAAGTCGAATGCGATTTTGCAGGTGGTGACAATGAAGTCTTCGTCGCCGCAATACGATACCATTTTTGTTTCCAACTATACCTTATTGAACGTTTTGGATGAAATCCGCCGTATCAAAGGGGTGGGCAGCGCGTCGCTGTTTGCTTCTCAGGATTATTCGATGCGGATCTTATTGTCGCCCGACAAACTGGCCGATTTCAATCTGACGCCGCAGGACGTAATTGCCGCGGTGCAGGAACAAAACTCGCAGTTTGCCGCCGGACAGTTCGGACAGGAACCGCTCGACGAGTATCTGCCCTATACCTATTCGGTCAACACCAAAGGACGGTTGGTCGATGAAAAGGAATTCGGCAACATCATTCTTAAAAGCGATGACAAGGGGGGTATTTTGCGCCTGAAAGACGTGGCGCGGATTGAACTGGGCGCTCAGGATTACAGTGTCAACTCCTTCTTTAACGGCGAACCGGCGGTCGCTTTTGCGATCTATCTGCAACCGGGGGCAAACGCGCTGGAGACGGCAGGGTTGATCAGACAGAAAATGGAAGAAGTTTCCAAAAGTTTTCCCGAAGGAATATCTTATGAAATTCCTTATGACACCACTGTATTCGTCGATGTTTCGATCAATGAAGTGATTCATACGTTTTTTGAAGCGGTGCTGCTGGTTATTGCGGTTGTTTATTTGTTTTTGCAGAATATGCGGGCGACCCTGATTCCGATCTTGGCGGTGCCGGTATCGATTATCGGCGCTTTTGCCGGTATGTATGTGTTGGGTTTTTCGATCAATCTGCTGACTTTGTTCGGCTTGATTCTGGCGATCGGTATTGTGGTGGACGACGCGATTATCGTGTTGGAAAACGTCGAACGTCTGATGAGCGAAGAGAAACTGTCGCCGCGCGAGGCTGCCGTCAAAGCGATGCAGGAAGTGTCGGGGCCGGTGGTTGCGGTGGCTTTGGTACTGTCATCGGTATTTTTGCCGATTGCTTTCTTAGGCGGCATGACCGGCGTGATGTATAAGCAGTTTTCGGTCACGATTGCGGTTTCGGTGCTGATTTCCGCTTTTGTGGCACTGACGCTGACGCCGGCGTTATGTGCCCTGATTATTAAACCGGTGCGTGAACACAAGCAGCCGCATGGATTCTTCAAATGGTTTGACAACTTTTTTGATGCGGCAACCGAGCTTTATCTGGCAGGGGTTCGGTTTTTCCTTAAGCACCGCAAAACGGCGGTGGTCAGTTTTCTGGGCGTGATGGCCCTGATTTTGCTGCTGTTTAAGATTGTGCCGGGCGGCCTGGTGCCGAACGAAGACCAGGGAACGCTTCTGATGTCTTACAGTATGCCCGAGGCTTCTTCGCTGAAACGGACGACTAATTTTACCAATACCGTCGGCGGTATGTTAAGAAAAAGTCCGGATCTGCAGGATGTGTTGACGATTAACGGTTTCAATATCCTTTCTTCGAGCCAGAACACCTATTCGGCCCTGAGTTTCATTGTGCTTAAGGACTGGGATCAGCGCAAAGGACCGGGCCAGTCGGCGGAAGCTCTGGCTCAGCTTTATACCGGATACGGCATGAGCCAGCCGGAGGGAATCGGTTATGCTTTTTCGATGCCGCCGATTATGGGGATGAGTACGGCCGGCGGTTTTGAAGGTTATATTCAGAATCGCGGCGGCAAAAGTTCGGCAGAACTGATGGAAAAGGTGAGGGAATTTGTTGCCGTGGCCAACGAACGTCCCGAGTTGGACAATGTCCGCACCACTTTCTCGGTCAGCACGCCGCAGTACCGGGTGGATCTGGATCGTGAAAAGGCAAGAATCCTCAATGTGCCGATCAATGCGATTTATGCGGTGATGCAGTCGACGTTCGGTAATCTGTATGTCAATGATTTCACCTACATGGGGCGCAACTTCCGGGTAACTTTGCAGTCGGAAGCCAAGTTCCGGCGGACGCCCGATGATTTGCGCTATGTATATGTCAAGTCTAACAGCGGCCAGCTGGTGCCGTTGTCCACCCTTTTGCACGTCGAACGTGTTACCGGGCCCGAACTGGTCAACCGGTTCAATATTTTCCCGGCAGCCAAAGTTTTGGGCGATCCGGCAAGCGGCTATTCTTCCGGTCAGGCGATTGCGGCGATGGAACAGGTTGCGGCGGAGGTGTTGGGAAGCGGCTATTCGTTGTCGTGGATCGGGTCGGCTTATCAGGAAAAACTGACCGGCGGCGCTTCGACGCAGGCATTTGTTTTCGGTTTGATCATGATCTTTTTGATTTTGGCGGCCCAGTATGAAAAATGGTCGCTGCCGTTTGTGGTCATTCTGTCGGTGCCGTTTGCGGTGTTGGGCGCATTGTTGGCCGTTTATATGCGCGGTATTCAAAACGACCTCTATTTCCAGGTCGGTTTGGTCACCCTGATCGGTCTGGCGGCCAAAAACGCAATTTTGATCGTTGAGTTTGCGGTGATGCAGGTACAAAACGGCATGACTTATGCCGAAGCGGCCGTCAGTGCGGCCAAGCTGCGGTTTCGGCCGATTGTGATGACCTCTCTGGCATTTACTTTCGGCGTTTTGCCGCTGGCGGTTTCCACCGGTGCCGGCGCCGGCAGCCGTCATGCGATCGGGACCGGGATGATCGGCGGCATGATTTTATCGACCTTCGTGGCAACCTTGTTTGTGCCGATGATGTTTGCCATGATCGGCGAAAGGTTTGACGAAGAAAATATTCTGCGTCGGAAGATCGGCAAACGGGCCGAGAAGCTCGGACGCCCGCCGCTGAAGGGCAAATTGCGCTGAGTTGCGATGCCGCCGGGAAACCGGCGGCATCTTCATTGAAAGAGAGAAGAAAAAACTTCAGTTTACATCGCCCAAAACGATCGTTTGTTGAATCGTGTCAATATTCTTAAGATAGGGGATGATCGCTTTGGGGACAAAATCGGAGTTTTCCAACCGATCGAGAGGAAGCCAGAGAATCTGCTGACCGTCGCCGTCCGGTTCGCAGCCGTTGCCGAGGGGTGAAAAATCGTTCACTTTGCAGCGGAACATCAATTCGGCCTGATGAAAACAAGGCTCGTCAAGAACGGTATGGTGGTTTTTGGCAATGTAGTCGCGTGCCAACACCAGTTGCAGCGGTTGCACTTCCAGATTGAGTTCTTCCCGGCATTCGCGGATCAGGGCCTGTTCCATGGTTTCGCCCCATTGATGTCCGCCGCCGGGCAATTTGCTGAAGCGGCCGCGACCGTAATCACAACTTTCGACCAGCAATTTGCCTTCATGAATGATAATGGCTTTGATTGAGTAGCGAAAGATGTTTTCCATGGCACGGATTCCGAAAAATATTGAAGTTTTGGGGAATTGTAGTGCGTTTGGCCGTTATGTCAATTGTTTTCGCGCGGGGCAAAGTTCATGGCGCCGGAATTGATGCAATAACGGGCGCCGGTGGCGGTGGGGCCGTCATTGAAAACATGACCGAGATGGGAACCGCAGCGGGCGCAGGTAACTTCGGCGCGTACCATTCCGTGACTGAAGTCGGGCGAAACCTTGGTACTGCCGGGAATCGCACGGTCAAAACTGGGCCAACCGCTGCCGGAATCGAATTTGTCGCCGGCACGGAAAATCGGGTTTCCGCAAGCGGCACAGCTGAAAGTTCCGTCTTCCTTAACTTCCAGATATTTTCCGGAAAAAGCCGGTTCTGTGCCTTTTTGGCGCAAAATGCGATATTGTTCCGGGGTAAGGCGTTTTTTCCACTCTTCGTCACTGCGTTTGAGCGGCGGTTGGGTAGCGGAACAGCAACTTCGTCCCTGTTTGGCAAGGTATTTCTGATGATATTGTTCCGCCGGATAAAATTCGGCGGCCGGAACCACCTGAGTGACGATCGGAGAAGGGTAGGCTTTGCTTTGGTTCAATTCTGCGATTTTATTCAGCGCGGCCTGTTGTTGCTCGGGCGTGAGGTAAAAGATTGCCGATCGGTACTGATCGCCGATGTCCGGCCCCTGACGATTGAGCGTGGTCGGATTATGGTTGGCAAAAAAGATATCAAGCAGTTGCTCGTAACTGATAAAATCGGAGTCATAAAGAATTTTTACCGCTTCGGCATGGCCGGTATCGCCGTTGCATACCTCCCGATAACCGGGATTTTCGGTTTTGCCGCCGGTATAGCCGACAGTGGTTGATACGACGCCGGGGACAGTGTCAAAAACCGCCTGAATTCCCCAAAAACAGCCGGCAGCGAAAATGGCCTGTGATATACTCATCCGATTTCTCCGGTTTAAATGACTGACTGATTATCATATAATGCCGTTTGCGGCCGATTCAATCGGTCAAATGTTTTAGCCGACGAAACAATGCGGGGTAGTCGCGGCGTGATTTTATTTTGATAACCGGGAGAGCAATCGAAGCCGTATATTCTTTAATCTCACGATTAAGAACGCCGTTGCAACGGTCCCACTGTAAAATTTTGGCTACGGTCGGACGGCGGTAGTGATAAGGCTGAACCGGCAAACCGGGATCGATGTTTTTTCCGATCAGCCGCCGAGCTTTAAAAAAACGCCGGGTGAAACGCCATGCCGCGGTAAAGCGTGAAACGTCGGTATGGATAATCAGGTCCGGGGAAAGCCGGCGATATAATTGCTGCTGAGAGCCTTCGGCTACCCAGTCGGAACAGCGGCGTGCAAATTCGTCTATGAGGCGGCGGCAGTCTTCGTCACTGCGATAGGCGCCGGTCTGAGGGTCGCGGGAGACTTCGTCCAAATTGAGACGCGGCAGCGAAAAATGACGACTGAGTTCATAAGCCAGAGTCGATTTTCCCGAACCGAGCATGCCGATGATGAGTATTTTCATTTTTTGAGTGCCAATTGAACCAGAGGAGAAGCGTTACGGGCGTTGATTTGCTGTTCATCTATCCACAGCGCGCCGTTGGAATCGAGATCGTTAATGTGATCGTCGGGGCTGCCTTCTACGGTGCAGTCGAACAAAACGGCGGTATGTTTTAAGCATCCGGGACGGCCGTCTTCTTCATCAAAATCGGTAAATAAAACGGTTTCCCGGCGGCGTTTTCCGGCGTTGAGGAGACGGCAGCCGGTTTCTTCCTCAAGTTCGCGGGCAAGCGTTTCAATTTCGCTTTCCCCGCTTTCGGGGGATCCGCCGGGTAAATCAAACCGACCGCTGTAAGGACCGCGGCGTTTGCGAATCACCAGCAGTTGGTTGCAAGCGTTACGAATAATGCCGTAAACCCCTGCGTGGGTACGGGTGATCTGAGGCGGACAAACAGCGGAAGAAGCGGGGATGACGATTTGAGCGGCCAGCCGGGCTTCTTCTTTGATCCAACGCGGCAGATCAAGCGTTTCCAAATTGTCAAAATCAATCCATTGCCAGGCCTGATGCTCGTCTGAAAGGCGAACCGTGCCGGAAATGTAATCGGCGGCAAAAGTGACTCCGTAGAGCATTTCTCCTTCTTTTTCCGAATAGTTCCATGCCCGTAGCGGCTGTCTGATGTTGGCTTTAAGTCCGGTTTCTTCGGTAATTTCGCGTTCCAGCGCCTGCAGATAGCTTTCACCGTTTTCCACTCCGCCGCCGGGGATATCATATTCGGGGTGACGGGCGGTGTCTGATTGACACCGTTCCAACAGCAAAAAACAATTGTTGCGGACAATAAAGGCCTTGGCGGCAACGCGAATGACTGTCATGAGTTTTCTCCTTCGACGCCATTGTAGCGTTTCGAAATAAAAAAGCAAATAAAATGCAGGCGGCCGCCGAAAGAGAAAAGGGCGTATGATATGCAAAACCCCCGCCGGAGCGGGGGTTGACACGAAAGAAGAAGTTTTATTTGATTTCTTCGATCAGAAGTTCGCTCGGAGCAGCGGCCCGGGTATTTTCAATCGTGTAGGACACTTTTTCGACCGCCGGTTTGCTGGTTGTGGTCACAACGGTTTTTACCTGTTGCGGCTGGGTGGTTACAACGGTTTTGACTTCCGGTTGGGCAACGACCTGAGTGGTGCTGACAACTTTTTGGTTGACCACCGGTTCTTTTTCATAAGAGACGGTCGAAGTTGTCTTCGGTTCGTAAACGGTGGTATAAGTTACTTTTTTGTAAATGACTTCAACCGGTTCGCGAGTTTGTCTGACAACCGGGGCGCAACCGTTGCAGCCGTTAACGACCGGAGCCGGTGCCGGAACGGGAACGGTAACCGTTGCTACCGGAGCGGGTACCGTAACGGCAGTTACCGGAACCTGTTGCTGAACGACATAAGCAGGCCGCTGGGCAACCAATGTGATGCGACGTTGCTGCGGTCTTTCTTTATATACATAAACTTTTTCGGGCTGTCTGGGGTCTTCTTTTTTGACTTCTTTTTTGGTCGGGCAGGACTTGCCGGAATAAAAATGGCTGTTGCAATCCTGATCATAACCTTTGTAGATGGAGCCCTGTGCACATGCACCGACAAAGAAAAGCAGGGAAAATACAAATAACTTTTTCATGGTTTTTCTCTTTCGTTAACTTATAGTTGCAATATAAACGGATTAGTAAAAATTTAAACCTACTATAATCTTTTTTTCTAATTTGTCAATTTCTGTTTAAAAAATATTAATCCTTATATAATTCTCGGTTTGACAATTTAAAGCGTCGTTACCCGGAAACCGGGAATTATTTTGACATTTTAACGATTGTCATTTATGATAAGCATGTTTTTAAACAATTTAGTGGTTGGGGAATGCCGTATGAAAATTCGTAAATTGCTGGAAATGGCCGCCATTGCCGTATGTGTCGCGCACACGGCATATGCCGCGATTGATACCGAAGCCTTGTCTGCTTCAATATATAATCATGCGCGGTTCGGCAACAAGTTGGCGCTTGAACGCCTGAAACGCAACGGCTATTCTCTGGATGCAACCGATGCCAAAGGCAATACGGCGCTTTGTACCGCCATTGTGCGCAAGGACCGCAATGCTTATGCCCTGCTTCGGCAGGCAGGCGCCAATCCCGGCCACCCTTGTGTTAAAAGGCTTGAGGCGGCAGCGCATCCTGTCCGTTCCGATAAATTTGTCTGGGAAGTCGGCCCGACCACATATCTCGGCGCCGCGGTTTTGATCGGCGGAGGCGTTGCGATTGCGGCCAGCGGCGGCGGTGGCGGTGGTGGCGGCAGCAACGGCGGAAACTCCGGCAGCGGCGGCGGTGAAGGGGGCGGTTCCGGTCCGGGCGGCGGCGAAGGCGGTGGCAGTGGCGAGGGCGGCGGCGTTATTGAAGGCGGCGGCGAAGGCGAGCCCGATCCCGGCGAAGACCAGCCGTTAAACGCCGATTATTTTAAAAACGCCGAATACAACGACGGCGGTTTTCTCCGTCATATCAATGCCGCGGAAGCTTATGCGCGTTTTTACACCGCAAACGGCACCGGCGGTCTCAAATCCGGTTTGGCACCGGTAAAAGTCGGTATCGTCGACAGCGGCGTGTACGGCGCTCATCCCGAATTTGCGGGAAAATCGATCACCGGGCACAATTTTGACTATGGTCCCTGTTCAAAAAGCGGCAATTCGGTCAATTGCTGGAAGTGGGCAAGTTCGTATAAAGTCGGCGACACCACTTATCAAAACGTCACTTATCTGGTTACCAGCGAAGATGATGTTTATCTGACCCGGATTGATGACGGCAGCAAGGCGAAATATGATGCCTGGGCTTCCAAATATGAAGACGGTTACGACTGGGAGAGATTGTCGCAAAGCTCGACCGGATTTTATCCGGGAAGCGATCCGTCGCAACAACACGGAACTCACGTTGCCGGGATTATCGCCGCTAACCGGGACGGCAATTATATGCACGGCGTGGCGTTTGAAAATGCGCAACTGATTGCGGCCCGTTGGGATATGATGTCGCCGATGGATGTACCGGTTGAGGAACTGATCAGCGACGGCGCTAAAGTGATTAACTTCAGTTTGGGTATCGATGCCAACGACGTCTATAACGCTTCGACAATCAAACAACATGCGTCGGCGATCAAGGACGCGCTGGAAGCTGCCCGTTATCAGGCGGACAGCCAGGTGGTTTTTGTTTTTTCGGCCGGTAACGAAAGTTATGAACAGCCGGGGATTATGAACGGCATTCCGTTGCTGGACGAATTTAAAGATTCTTTGAAAAATTTATTTGTAACCGTGGTTGCCCTCGGCTCTTCGGCATCGGAAGGAACGCTGGAACTGGCAGATTATTCCAACGCCTGCGGGGCGGCGAAAGACTATTGTATTGCCGCGCCGGGAACAGATATCATGTCTTCGGTGACCGGCGGTTACGGCATTAAGGACGGCACTTCGATGGCGGCGCCGGTGGTGACCGGAAGCATTGCCTTTTTGATGGGGGCTTATCCTTATATGACGCCGCAGGAAGTGGTGCAGTTGATTTTTGAAACCGCCGACGATTTGGGAGCGCCGGGTGTCGATGAGATTTACGGACACGGGCAGCTCAATCTCGGGGCGGCGACGCGGCCTCAGGGCGATGTTGAGGTTCCGACCGGAGAATCCGTCAACGGCGCCAGTGTGCTGGCAAAGGCTACCACGATGACGGTGCCGGCGGTTTTCAAAAGTGCGATGATGGCCAAAATGCCGCGTTCGGTTACCGTATTTGACAAATATAAACGTCCGTTTGCGATGCCGATGGCGTCGTTTGTCAGTGCCACCCATAACAATGACCGCAATTTTAAGAACGATCTGTACGCCTTTTCGCGCTATCAGCCCAAACAGACCGTTCGCTCGAGCGGAAATCTGGCCTTTGCATATGCGCCGGCGGTGATGAAGACTTCGACCGGCGGTTTGGGGACGATGGAAGTCGAATATACGGGAAATCAAAATACCACCGGTTTCTATTATACCGAAAATACCGCCTACAATCATCAAAACTATTTTGATAAAACGCTCTCCAACCCGTTTTTGGCCATGAATGCGGCTTATGGTGTTTACAATCGTTACAATCCGGTTTCCTCGCTCGGCATCACGATGGGGTTCTCGACCGGTGAAAACGGTTTGTACGACGGCAGCCGCGATGAAAATGACCGTGATTTTGACAACCGGGCCTATGCTTTCGATTCTGCGGTGTCGTTTCAGGCGACCGATCGGCTGACGGTTACCGCGATGAGCGGGGTGCTGTACGAAGACAGCGCCTTGCTTGGTTTGAACGGTACCGGCGGGTTTGACTTCGGCGATTCCAACACTTATTATGCCGGTTTGAAACTGAGCTGGTCGCCGTTGCGCAATTTGTTTTTGAGCGGCGCTTATTATCAGGGATGGACCGACGGCGGCCGTTTAGCTTCCAACCTGATGCAGACGAGTCGTCTCGCCAGCGACAGTTTTGCCTTGGACGGTCATTACCGTTACAATAAAACCGATGTGGTCGGGTTGCAGATATCGTCGCCGTTGCGGATTTACAGCGGCAGTGCCCGCTTCAATCTGCCGGCCGGCCGTGACAATTATTCCGACCGGGTTTATCGGGAACAGTTTTCGGCCAGTTTGAAACCGGAGGCGCGCGAGTACAAATTTGCCCTTTATCATGCCCGCGAAATCAATGAGGATATGAATTTCAAAGCCGAATTTGACATGCGTCTTAACCCGGATCATCAAAAGAACGCCGAAACCGATTATCGGCTGATGCTTGGGTTTAACTGGACTTTTAATTAAGATAACGGCAACGTACCGGTCTGCGGTTGCAGACCGGTCAAAAACTCGCGGACCCGCCGGATTCGGTACTGTCTGTAAAGCTCGCCGAAACGGTGGTCTTTGGGCAGGGAGGAATAGCCGGGCATATCGGCGGCGCGGACGTCGGCCAAAAATTTGCCGATTTGCCGCAGCAAAGCGGCATTTTGTTCGAAAACGGCATCTTCTTCGGGAGAAATACGGCGTTTACAGCCGTGCATATCGGCGCGGCAGACTTCAATATAATTGTCCATATGCGATACGCCGCGGCAGACCAGGTCTTCGCAGAAGTCAACCAGCGTGCCCACACGCATTACGGGAACTTTGCAAAGTTTCATATGGAGACGGCAGGCGATAAGGGCAAAATCGCGGTAATGGTTGGGAATGCGCAGGCGTTTGCAGATCTGTCGAATCAGCGGCAAACCGTTTTGTTCATGATTGTGGTGCGAGGGAAGAATCTCGGCCGGAGTAACGGTTTTGCCGATATCGTGCAGCAAAAGGGCAAAACGGACCATGGCGTTGGCATTTGCGGCTTGTTCCAGAGTCATCACGGTGTGCTCGCCGCTGTTGCCTTCGGGGTGATAATCGGTGCGTTCGGGCGTTTGCCAGAGCTTTTCGACCTCGGGCAGAATCGTTTTGAGGGCGCCGCATTGACGGGCGACGCGGATAAATTGCGGAAAATCGGGGAAGCGGAGCGCTTTTTCCAATTCTTTCCAGACTCTTTCGGGGGTGAGGTGATCAAGCATGCCGCCGGCCGTCATTTTTGTAACCAGTTCCATGGTTTCCGGCGCCGGGGCATAATCGAGCTGAGCGGCAAAACGGCACAAGCGCAAAATGCGCAACGGGTCTTCCTGAAAATGTTCGCGGTGAATATGCCGTAAGATGCGCTTTTTTATATCGTCGGTGCCGCCGAAAGGATCAATGATTTCTCCGGTTTGGGGATCGAACGCCAGCGCGTTACAGGTAAAATCGCGCCGTTCCAGATCTTCTTCCAAAGTTACCGAAGGATCGAAAATAAACCTGAAATCGGTGTGACGGCTGCCGGTTTTGATTTCTTTGCGCGCCAACGCATATTCCTGTTTGGTTTCGGGATGAAGAAAAACCGGGAAATCGCGCCCGACCCGAATAAAACCCTGTTCAAGCATTTCGGCGGGCGAAGAACCGACCACCACATGGTCGTAGTCTTGCGGCTGTTGTCCGCGCAACCGATCGCGGACGCATCCGCCCACTTGATATATTTTCATGGCTGCTCTCCGTCGGCGGCGATATCGATGCAGCGGTTTTCAGACATGTTGTTTGACCTCTTCAACCATTTGTTGCCAGTTTTGCGGTTTAATTACCCGGACGTGTTTGCCCCAGCTGTAAAGATGGCGGTCCATTTCCAATATGCCGCCGGCTTTGAAACAGACGGTCAGGCTGCCGTCGGCGTTTTCAGTCATCGTCTGGCCGGGATGGAAAAGATAGCTTTTGGCTTTTGCGGCGCCGTAGGCGTCAAAAAGCCATTCCACCTCAAAAGGTGCATCGCGGAAAACGCCGAAATTTTCACTGCAATATTTTTGCAAGTCAAAATCCGGTTTGCGGATAAAATAATCATCGCTTTCTTTCAATTCGAGAATATTTTCGAGATTAAAACAACGAAAATCGCGGTGCTTTTCCGCATAGGCAATAAGATAATGCTTTTTATCGTAAATAAAAGCGTACGGGTGCAGGGTTCGCCAGTTGCGGTTGCCGCTGGCGGAGTTGTATCGTATGCGGATCTTGCGGCAGGCGGTGACGGCGTGACGCAGCAAATCGATATGGCGGGGATTGATGCTCAGCCGTCGCAGCGGGCGAAAAGCATAGCCCTCGGAAACATTCATAATGTCGGTATCGGCTTCGATACGATACAATGTTTCCGGTTCCATCAGCGCTTTCAGCTTGTGAAGAAGCGAATTCAGGAGGCGGGACTGTCCCTCAAGCTGGGATTGTTCCATCAGCCGAAGCGCGTTTTGCAAGGCCGAAATCTCGTCGGCGGAAAAGTTAATGTAGTTTTTTAGGGTTCCGGAGGGCAGCCGCCAGCGTTTGATTCCCTTTTCACCGGTAGTTTCGCTCAATTGCGGAAATTTTCGGCGCAAAAATTCGAGCATACGTTCGGCGGTGCGGCGTGAAATGCCGAATTGCCGACAAATATCCGCAACGGCAACACCCTCGGTGTCCGATTGCATACGGATGGCCAGTTCCAAAAGATGATGCATTTTTTCATACGCCATGCCGGTTTCCTTTGTTAGTTCTGTGCGGACAGTCGTTGGTGAAGAGTGCGGGCGGCTTCGAGTCCGGAAGCCAGCGCCTCGACAATTGTCGAACCGCCGTGTTTGCAGTCGCCGGCGGCGATCACGCGTTCGGAATCGCAGCGACGTTCCGAAGAACTGCCGATCGCTTTAATGACCAAACTGAAGCCGGGTCGGGCAATGGTGGTGTCGGGAATTTCTTCCAGTTTGCCCTGATTAAAGCGGTTTTTACTGGTGTAGAGAGTGATGAAATTGCAGTCGGTGCCGATTTTCTTTATTCTGGTCATCGTGGTCAGATCAATGCCGGCTTCAAGCAATGCGTGGCGCTCTTCTCCGGTGATCCGCATATCGGAAACACGGCGGCGGACAAACATTTCGACATTTTCGGCACCGTTTTGAACCGCCGTCAGGGCACAGTCGACGGCAACCGCGCCGCCGCCGATGACGGCAACGTTGCCGGAAGCGGCATATTTGGCGGGATAGCGCAAATATTCGAGATAAGAAAGCGTGTGTTGTTCGCCTTCAATGCCGAGATCAATACTGTCGGGCTCGCCGGAGGCAATGATGACCCCGTCAAAATTCTGCTCAAGCAAGGCAGACGGATTTTCAACAAAGCTGTTTAAATGCAGTTCAATCATATCCGGGTCATTGACAAAACTCCAGTCTTTGCCGATGACTTCAAACGGCAGCCGGTTGTCGGGGATCAGGTTGAGGGCGCCGCCGATTTTTTCAAATCCTTCAAACAGAACGATATGGTAACCGAGCCTGGATAGTTCGGAAGCGGCGGCAATGCCGGCCGGTCCGGCACCGACGACGGCAATTTTTTTGCCGTTGGCCGGCTGTTTGGGATGAGCGGCGTTTTGAGGGGTGCGGTATTTTTCCAAAATGGTGGCCTGAACCCGTGGGATGTTGATCGGGAAGTCGATGTTGGAACGGGTGCAGGCGCGCATGCAAAATTTGTCGGGACAAATCAGGCCGCAGGTTTGTCCCATCGGGTTGTTGCGGGTGATGGCTTCCACGGCGCCGTCAAAATCGTTTTGGATTGCTTTGGCGATGAATTCCTGCGGATTGCAGTTAACCGGACAGGCATTCATGCAGGGTTTGGTTTTGCAGGCAAGGCAGCGTCCGAGTTCGGCAATCAGCTGCGGACGGCTCAGATATAGATTTTTGTTAGTCATTTTAACTTATCCGAAATTAATTGATGTTTATAATCTACGCCATTACCATGGGGGTAAGTCAAGTTTTTTCTGGCGGAGATGAAAAATGTTGAAAAAAATAGCGCGATGGGGAGCGGCGGCGGTTGTTTTTGCGGGCATATACGTGATTTGTTTATACGCCGTGCAAGATTATCTGATCTTTTTTCCCGATAAGTTTTATGTGGGACCGCAGAGCGCGGGGGTGCCGGCGTTCAGGGAACAACCTTTGGTAACGGCGGACGGGCGTATGGTTATGGCATGGTATGCCGAAGGTGAACCCGATAAACCGGCCATTTTGTTTTTTCACGGCAATGCGGGGCAGATTGCAACTTTTGCGCCTCGGATGGAGGCATACCGCAAGGCCGGTTATTCGGTGTTGATGCCCGAATATCGCGGTTTTGCCCACAGCGGCGGCGAACTGAGCGAGGATAATATGTATGCCGATGCTGTGGCCGCTTTTGATTATCTTCAAAAGCAACCGGGGCATAACGGGATAGTCGTATTCGGCTATTCAATGGGGACGGCCCCCGCTTCGGCCGTTGCCGGGCTTCGTTCTCCCGACGGATTGATTTTGGCCGCTCCTTTCCGTTCCCTGTATCGTGAAGTGACAGAAAAAAAGATTCCGCTGGCCGGTTGGGTTCTGACCCGGCATCTGGAGTCGGATAAGTTCGTTGCCGCTTACAAAGGGCCGTTGTTGATTGTGCACGGAAGCCGTGACCGTCTGATTCCGCCGCATCACGGCCGCGAGTTGTTTGAGTTGGCGCCGTCGGCTGACAAGCAATTCCGACTGGCTGAACAGGTGGATCACAACCGTTTGTTTTTTGATGAGGCCAATCATCGGATTATGCTGGAGTGGTTGACGAATCGTTTTAATTGAGGATGGTTGCGAAAACGGGTTGTTCCGTCGGATGAGAACTCATTTGCCGGAAAGCAAAAAGCTCCGAAAGATTTCGGAGCTTTTTGTTGAAAGCGGATCAACCTAGAAAACGTAACGGGCACCGCCGTAAATTTCCTGATTATGAACTTTGCCTTTGCCGATTTTGCCCATGTCATAATAACGGTAACCGACGTCAAGGTTCAGACGGTTGGTCATCTTGGCCGAAATACCGCCGCCGAGTACCCAAGTGAAGTTATGTTCTTTGTAACTGTCTTTACCTGTATCATAAGTAAATTTGTATTCCATGTTGGTTACACCGATACCGGCCTGAACATAGGGAGTGAACCAGGTGTAGGGAGAAAAGTCGTAATAGACGTTGAACATGTACGAGTCGTAATCGAAAGTCGCCGTACTGGTCGAAACGATGTCCGGACGGCCTTCCATCGGAATCCGCAGCGTTTCGGAGTCTTCGCTCTTGTCACGCCAGATATATTCGAATTCGGCACGGAAGTAAGTGTAACGGTAGCCGATTGCGCCGCTCAGCATGAACAGGTTATCATCAATATCGAGACGGTCACCGGTCGTATGTTTGGCACCGATATCCGGTTCGGCAACACCGCCGCGGATACCCAGATAAATACCGTCGCATTCAGCCATAGCGTCAGATGCTACAACCATCCCCAAAACTATTGCCGAAGCACCGGCCAGCATTTTTTTCAACATTCTTAAGATTCCTCTCGTTAAAAAATAAAAATTCTGGTTGAGAGAGTACATTAATTTTTTAATAGAATCAAGTTTTTTATGCGGGGCCGCTTTATTTTGGCGCCATGGGAAAAAAATGCCGAGACAGCTTGCTTTTGCGGCTTGTTTGTGGTAAAACGGCAATTATGAAAAAAGAAATTTCTCCGCACGAAAACAAACGCAGCGCCTCGGGGCTGAATACGCTGGCATCGGAAACCCTTCCGCTGCTGCGGCGCATACTTGGCAAACAGGGTCTGGCCTCCGCGGATATCCTGGCTTTTTGGGATCAGATTGCCGGCGAAGAACTGGCCGCCTGTACGGTGCCGGAGAAAATCAGCTTCAAACCGGGGGAACGAAACGGCGGCATTTTGCATATTGCGGTGCCGAACGGTGCGTTTGCGTTGGAGATTCAGCATCGTGAAAAATTTATTCTTGACAAGGTGAACGCGTATTTCGGTTATGGCGCGGTAACCGGAATGAAAATCAGACAAGGTTCGGTGCCGTTGCTGCGGAAGGCAAAGCAATTTAATCAACCGCCGCTTAAGAAAATACTTGTAAGCAGAGAAGAACAAAATTATATTGAAGAACTGACCGGCGGCGTGGAAGATGACAGGTTAAAAGAAAGTCTGGTCCGTCTGGGTAAAAATATTATAGTTGAGAATCGCAAATAAACAGGAGCAGCAATGACTTTTGAAAATATAATAAAAAAAATCAGCCAAATGTTGGCGATTACGTTTATGTTTGTTATGGCCGACGGCTATTATCTGTTTCAGAAAGGTTTTGACTGGGTGGACGGAAACCTGGTTTTGGTCCGGTCTGCTCAAGCCGCGGTTCCGGTTGTGGACGGCAGCGTAGTGCCGAGCCGTTTTGAAATGGATGAAGTGCGGGTTCTCGGCAATCCGGCCGCACCGGTGACAATTTATGAGTTTTCTTCGCTCGGATGTTCCCATTGCGCGGATTTTCATCTGAATATGCTGCCTCAGCTTAAGAAAGATTATATCGACACCGGCAAAGTCAAGCTGGTGTTTGCCGATTTTCCGATTGACGGTCGGTCGATGAAAGCGGCGATGCTGGCGCGCTGTATGCCGGCTGACAAATATTTCGATTTTCTGAGCGTGTTGTTTAAAAAGCAGTTGACCTGGGGATTGTCCTTCAAAGCCGAAAAGCTGCTGGCCAGTTATGCGGAACTGGAAGGTCTGAGCAAGGAACAGGCCAATCTTTGCATGGCTGACGACGATACGGCCAAAGAAATTATGGCGGTACGTCAGGATGCCCTCGAAAAACTGCGTATTCAGGGAACGCCGTCGTTTTTGGTTCGCGGTCCCGACGGTGAGGAAATTCTGCCCGGGATGCCGGATTATGAAACATTGCAGGAAGTGTTAAATAAATATCTGGATCTTAACAAGTAAGTAATATTTAAGGAATATGCTGTCCGATGAAAAAAATTCCCGATGACATCAGGGAGCTGGAACATAAGATTTCACGTCTGAAAAAACGGGAGGTGGATCATGCCGCATCGGCCAAAACGTCGGAATATTCCAGTGCGGCGGCGATCGGAATGAGAATTGCGGTCGAGTTGTTATCGGCAGTGTTGGTCGGCGGTGCGGTCGGTTTTGTGCTTGACCGGCTGGCCGGAACGCGGCCGCTGTTTTTGGCGTTGTTTTTACTGTTGGGGGGCGCCGCGGGGTTTTTGAACGTTTACCGTCTGGCCCAAGCGGAAGAAAAACGAAAAGAGGATGAGGAGTAGCTGACGTGTCAAATCCGATGGAACAATTTGTGATTAAGCCGATTATTCCGCTTAAGGTCGGTGATGTCGATATATCTTTTACCAATTCCTCGTTGTTTATGATGCTGTCCGTGTTGGCGGCCGCTCTTTTGTTCGGCCTTTGTCTGCGGCGGCGCACCATCGTGCCGGGGCTGGCGCAATCGCTTCCCGAATGCATATACGGTTTTATTGCCAATTTGATGAAAGAAAATCTGGGACCGGAAGGCCTGAAATATTTCAGTTTTATTTTTTCGTTGTTTTTGTTTATTGCTTTCGGCAACGTGTTGGGGCTGTTTCCGTATGCTTTTACCTTTACTTCCCACGCCACCGCGGTCGGAACGCTGTCGATCGTGGCACTGCTGTTTAATATTGCGGTCGGTATCAAAAAACGCAAATGGGGTTATCTCAGAACTTTTATGCCCAAGGGAATTCCGCTGGCGCTGGCGCCGCTGATCATGCCGATTGAGACGATTTCGATGCTTTCCAAGCCCTTCAGTCTGACGGTCCGTCTGGTCGCCAACATGACGGTCGGGCATATTATGCTCAAGATTATTGCCGGTTTTGTGGTCAGTTTGGGCGTGTTGGGAATCGTACCGTTGTTTTTTGATGCCTGCATTATAGTTTTTGAGTTGTTTATTGCACTTTTGCAGGCGTTTATTTATACGGTGCTGAGTTGTATTTATCTCGGGGATGCCATCCGCAGCCACTGACGAAAATGATTATTATGGTTAAAATGTTAAAATTAAATTCGGAAAGGAAAATTAAATGGAACCTATAGCTTATATTAGTGCGGCGATTTGCGCTTTGTCGATGACCGTAGCGGCCTGGGGCGTTACCAAACTGTGGACCACCATCATTACAACGGTCGGACGTAACCCGCAGGTTAAGAAAGACGTGGACATCTACGGTTGGGCCGGTTTTGCCGCTATTGAAGCGATTGCGCTGTATGCGCTGGTTATCGCTCTGGTCATGCTGACCGGCGGGGAATAAAAAGGGCTGCAGGTTTGCGAAACGGGGGAAGCCGGCGGCTTTTCCCGTTGTCGGATGCGGCAATTTATTTAAAGGAGAACGGCGTCGATGCCACAGCTTGATTTTTCAACTTTCAGTTCGCAGAGCTTTTGGCTGGTGGTCAGCTTTGGGCTGATGTGGCTGATTATGGCCAAAATGATCGTGCCGAAAATTACCGATATTTTAAATCAACGCCAACGTAAGATTGATGATTATCTGAATGCTGCCGGCGAGTTTAAGCAGGCGGCGGAAGCGGCGTTGGAAAAATATCGGCAGGCATTGAAAAAAGCCAATGATGAAGCGGCGGAAGAAATGCATAAGGCCAGCGAAGAACTGCATCGGACAATTGCCGAACGCGATGCCGAAACGTCGCGGCGTTTGCAGGAAATGTTGCTGGAAAACGAACGGCAGATTGCCGAAAACCGGCATCAGACAATGGAACAGATTGAAAAAATCTCGGTTGCGCTGGCTGCCGGAATTGCTGCCAAGCTGGGGCTGGAAAACGTCTCGGTTGCCGATATTGCCCGAATAGCCGAACAGGAACGAAACGATGGATGAACAGTCAGTCAACACGGCCGGAAAAGAGCTGCTGGATGCCACTCAGGAAGCGGTTATCGGTGCGGCGGATAACGTGGAAACAATTTTAAAAAGCACCACTCAGGAACTGGGGGGCGAACACGAGGTCTTTTACCTGTCGCCCGAATTTTGGGTCGGAATGGCTTTTGTGATGGTGGCGGTCGGGTTGTTTATCCCGCTGAAAAAGGCTTTGTTCGGCTTTTTGGGGCAACATATTGCCAAAGAGACCGGACGTATCACCGATGCCGAGAATCTTAAAACCGAGGCGCGGAAGCTGTTGGCGGCTTATGAGGAAAAACTCGAAGGAATCGATGACGAAACTGCTGCGGTGGTGAAAAAGTCAAAGCGGGAAATCAGCGCGTTGAAAAAGAATCTGACCGCCGAGCTGGAACAAAGGCTGGATGCGCAGGAGAAAACGGCCAAACAGCGAATTGAAGGCGAACGGGTTCGTGCCGAAAGCGAGCTGGCGGAAATTGTCAGCCGCCGGAGCGTCGGGTTGTTGGAAAAAGCGCTGACGGCCCATCTGGATGAACCGACACGTCGGAAGTTGATTGATCAATCGATTGATCTGATCGATTCTTTATAAAATTTATTTCAGTTTGCAAAAAATTAAAGAACCGGTTGTTTTTCAACAACACCGGTTAACCTTTGTATGATCGGATGCACAACCGGTGACAAAATTAAAAAAGCTTTTTAAAACCGAGAAAACGCAAGCCGGCCAAGATGGAATGAACGTCATAAAAAGCGTTGTGTTCGTCCAGTCCCAACTCTTTAAGTTGTGCTTCCAGGCCCAGCAGCTTGGCAATTTGTCCCGAGGCTTGGCATTTGATCGAAATGTTTTTTTCCGCGTAGGCCTGTTTAAACCAGTCGGCGATATTGCGATAGTCGAGCGGAGAATCGTCGGAGATGCCGAACATTTCGAGATTGTAGCCGATGACGATGCCGTCGGCGGTCGATCCCGAAGCTAACGACCAGCCGTGCGAGTAGCAGGGCAGGCGGCCGGCAAATTGTTTAAAACGCCGGTAGGCTTCGGGAAAAGGAAGGCCTTCTTGTTCCAGCAGCGCATCGGTGATACCGGTGAGATTGATAAAATATTCGGTTAAGCGCGGGGTGAAGTGCGGTTTGATGTAAAGATTGAGGTTCTCCGCCACGCTTAAGTCGGGCAAATTTACTTTAACCGCGGCAATTTGGACAATTTCCGCCTTCTTCTTTTCGGCTTCGGGAGCGGTGAGAAAACCCTGCCAGGAGGCGTATTCGGTGTCAAATATAATCAATTGTTCAGTCATGTCGTTATTTCTCCCTGAAAGGACTGGCGGCATAAGTGCCGAGAATATGCAGCTCGTCGGCGAAAAAGCGCAGTTCGTCAAAAGCGTTTTGAAAAGACGGGCGGTCCGGGTGGGACTCGATTTCCATATAAAAACGGGCGGAAACGAATCTGCCGTCGACCTGATAACTTTCAAGTTTGGTAAGGTTGATGCCGTTGGTGGCGAATCCGCCCAAAGCTTTGTACAACGCCGCCGGAATCGACTTCACGCGGAAAATGCACGAAGTGATGAAACGGCTGCCGTCATCCGGGGGTGTTTGATCGTCACGACTCATCAGCAAAAAGCGGGTGGTGTTGCGGCAATCGTTTTCGATGTTGGATTTTAATATTTCCAATCCGTAAATTTCGGCGGCCAGTTTGGAGGCGATTGCCGCTTTGCTTTTATCCCGAAAGTTGAGGATGTCCTGACACGACTTGGCGGTGTCGATGCGGGCGACGGCACTGATTTTGCGTTGTTTGAGGAAAGCGGAACACTGGGCGAGCGCCTGCGGATGCGAAGAAGCGGAAATGATTTCTTCCAAGCGGGAGCCGGGCAGGCCGAGCAGCTGATGTTCGACCCGCAGAAAATATTCGCCGTTGATAAACAATCCGGTTTCGGGCAACAGAAAATGAACGTCGGCAACCCGTCCGGCGTTGGAGTTTTCGACCGGAATCACCGCCAGGTCGGCGAGGTTTTTCTGCACCATGTCCATCGCCTGTTCGAAAGTTTCGCACGGCAGATAGGTTTGTCCGGGATAAATGTTTTGCGCCGCAATATGCGAATAGGCGCCGGCAACGCCCTGATAAACGATCTTCATCATTTGAGAATATCTCCAAAATATGCAAAAGGCTAACATACGGCGGTTGTGATGTCAAGCCGCGGCGCGGAGAGACGAATCGGCCGGCTGTTGATAAACGGAGGCCTTCAAAAGATTTTGCTTGAAGAATCGCCGGAAGTGTTATAACTTCTTGAACTGAATTTGTTTTAAAATCATATTTTGCGTAAACTGCTATAAAAGTGTGATTTTTGTTTTAACCTTATAGCTATAGGAGCTAAAATAACCATGAGTAAATGGGTATACACATTTGGAAACGGTCAAGCCGAAGGCGATGCTTCCATGAAAAACCTCCTGGGCGGTAAAGGTGCCAACCTGGCAGAAATGAACAAGGTTGGTTTACCGGTTCCTCCCGGATTTACAGTAACGACTGAAGTCTGCACCTACTACTATGACAACAACAAGACCTATCCGGCCGACCTTAAAGAACAGGTTAAGGCTGCGGTTGCCGGCGTTGAAAAAATCATGGGCAAAAAATTTGCCGATGCCGAAAATCCGCTGTTGTTCTCGGTTCGTTCCGGTGCGCGCGTTTCCATGCCGGGCATGATGGATACCGTTTTGAACCTCGGTTTGAATGACGAAACGGTTAAGGCTCTGGCCAAAGCCAGCGGTTCGGAAAGATTTGCTTATGACTCCTACCGCCGTTTTCTGCAGATGTTCTCCGACGTTGTTCTCGGCGCCGACATCGAATTGTATGAAGAAGCTTTGGAAAATATGAAAAAGTCGAAGGGATACAAAGCCGACACCGATCTGACGGCCGAAGATCTCAAAGAACTGGTTAAAGAATATAAAGAAATCGGTGCCAAAACCGGTAAAGTAGTTCCGCAGGATCCGTGGGATCAGCTGTGGGCCGGTATCGGCGCCGTATTCGGTTCCTGGATGGCCGCCCGCGCCATTACTTACCGTAAGCTGAACAATATTCCGGGCGACTGGGGTACAGCCGTTAACGTACAGACCATGGTATTCGGCAATGCCGGCGATGACTGTGCAACCGGCGTTTGCTTCTCGCGTGACCCGGCTACCGGTGAAAATGTTTACTACGGCGAATATCTGGTTAACGCTCAGGGCGAAGACGTTGTGGCCGGTATCCGTACCCCGCAACCGATGGCCAGCAAAGGCGACGGCAATTCTCTGGAAGAAAAATGGCCGCATCTGTATCAGGAACTGGTTGATGTTCGCAACAACCTTGAAAAACATTACAAAGACATGCAGGATATGGAATTTACCATTGAACACGGCAAACTGTGGATGCTGCAGTGCCGTAACGGCAAACGTACGGCCGCCGCTGCTGTCCGTATGGCGGTTGAGATGGTTGAAGAAGGCCTGATCAACAAAGAAGAAGCGATTATGCGCGTCGGTGCCGACCAGCTTGATCAGCTGCTGCACCCGATGTTGGATCCGAAAGCCAAGAAAAACGTTATTGCCACCGGTTTGCCGGCTTCGCCGGGCGCTGCGGTCGGCCGTGCCGTTTTCAATGCCGAAGACGCCGAAGCATGGGCTGCCAAAGGTGAAAAAGTTATCTTGATCCGTAACGAAACTTCGCCGGAAGACATCGGCGGCATGCATGCGGCCCAGGGTGTTATTACGGCTCGCGGCGGTATGACTTCGCACGCGGCGGTGGTTGCCCGCGGTATGGGTACCCCCTGCGTTTCCGGTTCTCACGAAATCCATATCGATTATGCCAAAAAGACGATGACTACCGACAAAGGCGTTGTTGTCAAAGAAGGTGACTGGGTATCGTTGGACGGTGCCAAAGGTCAGATCATCGAAGGACAGGTTCCGACGGTTAAGGCTGACACCAACAGCGGTAACTTCGGCAAACTGATGGGTTGGGTTGACGAAATCCGCACTTTGGAAGTTCGTGCCAACGCCGAAACGCCGAAAGACGCTCAGACGGCTCGCGATTTCGGTGCTCAGGGTATCGGTTTGGCCCGTACCGAACATATGTTCTTTGACGCTGACCGTATTCCGGACATGCGTGCAATGATTTTGGCCGAAAACGAAGAAGGCCGCCGTGCCGCTTTGGCCCGTCTGCTGCCGTATCAGAAACAGGACTTCAAAGATCTGTTCAAAATCATGGACGGTCTGCCGGTCGTTATCCGTCTGTTGGATCCGCCGTTGCACGAGTTCCTGCCGCACACCGATGCCGAAATGCAGGAGTTGGCCGACAAAATCGGTATGAGCCTGGAAAAAGTTAAGCAGCGTGCCAATGCTCTGCACGAAGCCAACCCGATGCTGGGTCACCGCGGTTGCCGTCTGCCGATTACCTATCCGGAAATTTGCGAAATGCAGACTCGCGCCATTTTGGAAGCAGCCATGGAATGTGAAGCCGAAGGCGTTAACGTTCTGCCGGAAATCGAAGTTCCGCTGACCGGTTCGAAGAAAGAACTGGATATCGTTAAGGACATTATTGATACCACGGCCGAAAAGATCTTTGCCGAAAAAGGCAAAAAGATCAAATACGAAGTCGGTTCGATGATTGAATTGCCGCGTGCAGCCCTCAAAGCTGACGAGTTGGCAAAATCGGCCGAATTCTTCGGTTTCGGTACCAACGACCTGACTCAGACCACTTTGGGTATGAGCCGTGACGATACCGGCGCGATTTTGGACGAATATCGTGCCCGCGGCGTTTATGTTGCCGATCCGTTTGCCTCGATTGATGTTGAAGGCGTCGGTTGTTTGGTTAAGCTGGCCTGTGAAAAAGCCCGTTGCGCCAACCCGAGCATTTGGCTGGGCGTTTGCGGCGAACACGGCGGCGATCCGATGTCGATCGATTTCTTCCAGACCTGCGGCATGAACTATGTTTCCTGCTCGCCGTACCGTGTACCGGTTGCGCGTCTGGCTGCCGCTCAGGCTGCCGTTCGTCACAAGAACGACAAGAAAGAAGAAGGCAAAGGCTCTTGCTGCTGCAAGAAAGCTTGCTAAGTAACGGTTATTGCTGCGGGGAACTTTTAAAACGGAAGTTTTCCCGCGGCAGTTCCGTTGAAAGTGCCGTAAAATACCGGTCGTGGAAACGGCCGGTATTTTGTTTGTAAAAAGAGGTGGCAACGGTCGATAAAATAACTTGACCAAAAAGACAAAAAAATATATATTGACGACAGTTATTAATTATTAAATCTACTGTTATGAATTTGAACTGTTTTAAGCAACTTTACGCCAGCACCTTCCAGCCGGAAAGTCTGTTATCCGAGTTTTGGACGGCATTTGTTTATGATGTGGAAAATTCTCTCAGCGCCTGGAGTGCCATGCGGAAAGGAATCGAAGAGAACGCCCGCAGTCAGCGAAAAGTGCTTAAGGAAATGTTTGACGCCTCTTTTCCGAAGTCGGAAGAAGATGTGCGTCAGATGGAAGCTGCCGACCGAGAACTGTATGTCCGGCTGATGGATGAATATCCCGAGCTGCTGGCCGGAAATACGGAAAAGTACATGTGGTTTAAATAGGCGACTGTTTCCGTCATTTAAGACATTTAAAGCGCCGTCAGCTGACGGCGCTTTAAATTTGCAATATTTTCTGTTGACAGTTTTGTCTAAAATTGTTACATTAAAAGCCAATTCGAATTATTTTCTCAATTGTTAAACATAAAAATCATTTAGTATGATGAAATTTCAAAACTTCGAAGCGTTGTATGGCGCTGCATGTGAAATTCTGGCTGCTGCCGGTAAGAATCCGGTTGTGGAAGCAGCGGTGAACACTCAGAAGAAAGTTTTGCTGAAGCAATTCGCGGCCAACTTTCCGAGCTCTTACGACGAAGCCGATTCTCATCCGGGGTTCAATCCTCAGCAGTTTATCGACATGCTGATCAAGTTCCCCGAAGTGCTGGAAGGCCACGGTGAAAAACTGGCAGCGCTGCTGGAAGACCTCGAGAAGAACCGGTTTGAGGTTCCTGAGGAACTGAAGCAGATCTGCGAAGGTATGAAAGTGCCGCCCAAGACGATGTCTCCGGAAGAGAAAGCCATCGCCGAGGCTCTGGCCTCCGAGTTCCCGGACAGCGCCGAAAAGCTCTCCCGGCTTCCGTTTACGCAGGACGCCGTGATCGCTTTTCTGATCGCCTATCCCGAACGTTCTTACGGAAAGCGCAGAGAGTTCATGGATCTGTTGAGCGATCTGTGCCGGCAGGGTTTCGAACTTCCCGAGCCGTTGGCAAGACAGTGGCGCGGAATGGTTATGGAACCGTAACCCGTAACCACAAACGCTAACATCAAAAAGAGCAGGTTTAAGCCTGCTCTTTTTGTCGTTCCGAAATGATCAGCCGAATTGAGAGCGCTGATTGTTGGGATTTCGTTTTATGAAGGGCCGGTAAAAAACGGGTCGTTTGCCTAAGGCAAGTAAAGAATTTTTTTTATTAACTTAAATCTATTATTATGAATGAAAAATTAAAAAAGTTTTTTCTCTGGTTGAACACTTCTTCCGAGACGGCATGGTTTCGGCATCGGGAACAGGAGGAAGAATGGAACGCTCTCGTCGATGAAATGCACCGGGTTGTTCAGAAAAGGCTGTTGGAAACAATGCCGGGCAATTATGCGGAAGTTCGTGAGGTGCTCGACTGTCATGCGGTTGGGCTGGTCCGGGATCTTTTCCCGTATGAGGCTACGCTTTCGGATTTTTGGCGTGTTTTTATTCCGCGTATCAAATCTTTTGTGGGATCGGAAGAGCGGTTGCTGCATTTGGTTGCCGACTGCATGAGATATCGTTTGAGCGCGATGGAAGACGGGATCGCCGTTTTGTATCGGCCGGAGATGCTGGCTTATTATGCCACAGGAAAAAGCGAAACTCTGGCCGCGATTGTAAAAACGGTGACCGAAGCGGACAGATTTGGGCTTACCAACGCCTGTCTGCCGCAATTTTTGTCGGCGGCGGCGCCGGTTCTGCGGGAAACCGATCCGGCATTGCTGGCGATGGTGCGAGAATCTATCGTTCGCTTGACGGAAATATGGGGCGGTTGCGCGTCAAGGTATCCGGTTACCTGCGGCCGCGGCGTTTGCCAATACAATCAGTGGGGGTTTTTCGATGCCGATTACTGCCGCCGATTGAGAAAAGCTTATCTGTAGTTTTAACGGGCGTCTGACATTGTCAGACGCCCGTTGCTTTAAAAAACGGCCGCAGCAGGGCGAAAAATTAACTTTGAATGATTGTTGAGGTTGGAAAACAGGGATCATGACATAACATATTATGATGACACGGCGGCGAAAATAAAGCAAAAAGCTAACGTTTCTCAGTCATTGCGCAAAAAAGGAATATAAAAAACGGTTACGCGGCGGGCCTGAAATCGGTTTTATAGCGAAAAATCAGAATTAAAGCGATGGTTGTATCAAGCATTGGGAAAAAAGTTTTATTTTTTTTGCTTTTTTGTGTTTTTGTTATTGAAAAATAAACTATTATTGCTTAAGTTAGCTGATGTATTAGTTATTTAATAAATGAAACCCATATGGAGAAAATAAAATGAAAAAACTTTTAGGTTTGTTCTGCGTGGTTGCTTTGTTGTCTGCTTGTTCATCGACCGGTTCAATGGGCGGTTTCTTCGGCGGCAGCGAATGCGATTCCAGAGATGCACGCAACTTTATGGCTAACGCCGAAGACAGAGTATTCTTTGCTTTCGACAGCTCGGCTTTGAGCGACAATGCTACCGAAATTCTGGATACTCAGGTTAACTGGCTGAAAAAACACGAAAACGTTGACGTCGTTGTTCAAGGTTACTGCGATGAAAGAGGTACCAGAGAATACAACTTGGCTTTGGGTGAACGCCGTGCCAGCGCTGTAAAAGATTATCTGGTTTCTCAGGGAATTGCAGCTAACAGAATCTCTACCATTTCTTATGGTAAAGAAAGACCGGCTGTTCTCGGCAACAACGAAGCTGCTTGGGCTCAGAACCGTCGTGCCGTTACCGTTGTTAAAGCCGGCAACTAATCTTCCGGTTTAATAAAAGTAAGCTTACAGACGATAGAAAAGGGGTGTCCGCTTTGGGATACCTCTTTTTTTTGACTTGTGATTTGGGGGATTTTGCCCTATATCTAAAAAAAACGACAATAGAACGAAAGGTTGGCAGTAATGAAAAATCAATACCGGATGTTGACGGCGGTGTGGGCTTTGTTGATGGCGGGGACTGTCCCGTGCGCGGCTCAGGATGTAACGGTGATTATGCAGGAATTGGCAGATCTGAGGGAAGAACTGGTGATTTTGCAACGCAAAAGCTATAACGGCGAAAATTCGGAACTGGAAGTCAGAGTCGGCCGTTTGGATGAAGTTATCCGTTCGGCGTCGGGAAGAATGGACGAATTGGAATATAAAATCAAGCAGTTGAACGAAAAGCTGGATTTGGTCAACAAAGACATTGATGTGCGGATGAAGCTGTTGGAAGGAAAAAAGATCACCGGCTCTGGAACGGCGGCCGTGGTTGACAATTCGCCCAAATTTGCGGCGCCGGTGGCGCAAAATGCCCCGTCGGCGATTGTCGGCGGTGCAATCAGCCGCGGCGATAATCTGGAGCCGATCAAAATGCCGACCCCGGCAGAAATTTACCAAAAAGGGTTGGAAGCTTTGAAAGCGGCCGATTATGCCGCTGCCGAGGAAAATTTCAATAAGATTCTTTCCAAACATCCTCAGGACAAGTTGGCCGGAAATGCTCAATATTGGTTGGGAGAAACCTACTATGCCCGCAAGGAATTTGACCGTGCGGCCGTTTCTTTCGCCAAGGGATATCAAAACTACAAGGAAAGTCCGAAAAGAGCCGACAGCTTGTTAAAGTTGGGCATGTCGATGCAATCTCTCAACAAAAAAGATGAAGCTTGCGCCGCTTTCGTCAGTCTGCCGACCGAATTTCCGAAAGCCGACAAAACACTGAAAAACAAGGCGGCCGAAGGAGCCAAGAAACTCGGCTGCAAATAATGAAAAACAGGCTGTAAACGATGGAAAGTCTGACTGAGAAGTTTGCCGCCGCAATGGATCGGATTGCCGCCGATCATAATCTGGTGCTGCGGGAAGTTGCGGTTGCGGTATCGGGCGGCGCGGATTCGCTGGCACTGGCCTTTTTGCTGCGTGAGTATGTCCAAAAACACGGCGGTCGCGCGGTGATGTTGACGGTTAACCACCATCTGCGTCCCGAAGCGGCTGCCGAAGCCGAAATGGTGGCGGCGCTGGCGGCAAAATGGGAGACGGAACATCATATTCTTGACTGGTTTCCGGACCATGCAAGCGGCAGTTTGGAAGAAAAAGCGCGTTTGGGGCGATACCGGCTGCTGGAAGAATGGTGTGCCGCCCATGAAATTGAACATTTGCTGATCGCGCATCATCAAACCGATCAGGCTGAGACCTTTTTGATGCGTTTGCAACGGGGGAGCGGGGTTGACGGGCTGGCGTCGATGCAGCCTTTTTCGCGTCGCGGCAGAATTAATCTGATTCGGCCGTTGCTGGATATTGATCCGGCGGACTTAAAAGATTTGCTGCGTGACAATCAGATCGGATGGGCCGAAGACGCTTCCAACGAGTGTGATGATTTTTTGCGGGTTCGGATGCGCAAGTTTTTGCCGCGGCTGGAAAAAGAAACAGGAATTTCGGTGCGGCGGCTGGCGGAAACGGCCAAAGCTCTGAGTGAGGCGCGGGCGTATTTTGAAGATGAAACCGATCAGTTTGTGAATCGTTATGTGCGGTATTTTGAACAAATGGCCGTCAGTGTTTCCCCTACGGCGCTCAACGCTTTGCATCCGGAATTGAAAAGACGGGTGCTGGCGCGGTTGCTGCGGCAGATCGGCGGCGGCAATTATCCGCCTGAATATGAAGAATTGCAGCGTTTGCTTAAAACGGTGGCCGATCCGCATTTTCGCGGTTGTACTCTGGGCGGCTGTGTGTTGGTTCCGTTTCAGAAACGGTTGTGGATTGTCGGTGAAAGCAAAGAGAAAAAAACACCGGACAGCCTGCAATGGAAAGACTTTGTAAGGCGTTTTCCCGCGTATGACAAAATGGTGATTCCCCATGCGTTGAAATGTTTGTTGGCAGCCCGGCAAAAATGAATAACGGAAGTCTATTGTGTTTTGCCGATAAAAAAACTATATATAGACCAGATTGATTATTGATAAGGAACTGGAATGAAAATAGGTAAGAGTTTAATTTTTTGGCTGGCGGCAATTATTTTGTTGACCGCAATTGCCAATATGTTCGGCAAAGGTTCGCCGATGACGAGTGCCGGCGCGCAGCTGCCGTTTTCCGAATTTATGAATCAGGTGGAAAACCGCAAGGTTGCCGAAGTGACGGTTTCGGGGCCGGACGTTTACGGAACCTATACCGAAGGCGGCAAGTTTTATACTTATACGCCGTATGATCCGACAATGATCGAAACCTTGCGCAAAAACGGCGTGGTTGTCAATGCCAAACCGGAAGACACTTCTGCCAACACTTTTTGGGGAATTCTTATTTCATGGTTTCCGATGATTTTGTTGATCGGCGTATGGATTTTCTTTATGCGTCAGGCTAATGCGGGCAACAGCAAGGCGATGAGCTTCGGCAAGTCGCGCGCCCGGTTGTTGGAAAACGCCAAAAAAGTAACTTTTGCCGATGTTGCCGGTTGCGACGAATCCAAACAAGAGTTGGAAGAAGTGATCGACTTTTTGAAAGATCCGGCCAAGTTTCAGCGGTTGGGCGGCAAAATTCCGAAGGGGGTTTTGTTGGTCGGACCTCCGGGAACCGGTAAAACTTTGTTGGCAAAAGCGGTTGCCGGCGAAGCCGATGTTCCGTTCTTTTCGATTTCCGGTTCCGATTTTGTGGAGATGTTTGTCGGCGTCGGCGCTTCCCGGGTTCGCGATATGTTTGCGCAGGCAAAGAAAAACTCGCCCTGTCTGCTGTTTATCGACGAGATTGATGCCGTCGGCCGCCACCGCGGTGCCGGTCTGGGCGGCGGCAATGACGAACGGGAGCAGACTCTCAACCAGTTGTTGGTCGAAATGGACGGTTTTGACGAGAACGAAAACGTTATTCTGATTGCGGCAACCAACCGGCCCGACGTTTTGGATCCGGCGCTTTTACGTCCGGGGCGATTTGACCGTCAGGTGGTGGTGCCGAACCCGGATGTCAAAGGACGCGAAGAAATTTTGAAGGTTCATGTCCGTAAAGTTCCGTTGGCAAAAGACGTCAATCTGGCCGTGGTTGCACGCGGAACGCCCGGATTTTCGGGAGCCGATCTGGCTAATCTGGTGAACGAAGCGGCTCTGATGGCGGCTCGCCGCAACAAGCGCAAAGTCACTTCCAAAGATTTTGACGATGCCAAAGACAAAGTGCTGATGGGAAATGAGCGCAAGTCGATGGCGATGGACGAGCAGGAAAAGAGACTGACGGCTTATCACGAAGCCGGGCATGCGATTTGTTCGTTGAATGTCAGCGAGACCGATCCGATTCACAAAGCGACGATTATTCCGCGGGGGCGGGCGCTCGGCATGGTTCAGCAGCTGCCGGAAAAAGACCAGTATTCTTATTCGCGGGCCAAAATGCTGTCGCGTTTGATTATCTGCATGGGCGGTCGCGCCGCCGAAGAACTGAAATTCGGTTCCGAAAAAGTAACCAGCGGAGCGTCTTCGGACATTGCCGCGGCAACCAAGTTGGCGCGGGCGATGGTCACCGAATGGGGAATGAGCGAGTTGTTGGGACCGGTACTGTATGCCGAAAATTCGGAAGAGGTTTTTCTCGGCAAGTCGGTGACCCAAAACAAAAACATGAGCGAAGAAACGGCTCGTGTGGTTGACGGCGAGATCAAAAGACTGGTCTGTGAAGCTCATGAGGGCGCTCTTAAAATCCTTAAAGATAAAAAAGAGGAATGGGAACGGCTGTCCGAAGCTTTGATTGAGTACGAAACGCTGACCGGCGAAGAAATCAAGCAGGTCATTAACGGCGAAAAAATCAACAAGGCGGGAGAATCGCCGGTGGATGCCTCCAAACAGACCCAGGCTTCGGTGCCCGAATTGTAAAATGCCGTTTTTGCGGCGTGTGACAAAACAAACCCCGCCCGAATGGACGGGGTTTGTTTGAGCGCGGAAAGTCGTTGGTTTTGGTAAAATGAAATTGCTATTTGCGACGAATGTTTATATATTGATAAAAAAACGTAACAGGAGTTGTGACTATGGTAAAAAAATTGTTTGGCACCGACGGGGTGCGCGGGGTGGCCAATGTTTATCCGATGACGGCCGAATTTGCGGTTAAACTCGGAATGGCCTGCGGGCTTGAAGTTTGCAAAAACAAACGGCGCGCGGCGATCGGCCGCGATACCCGGGTTTCGGGCGAAATGCTGGAAGCCGCTTTGATTGCCGGATTAACCGCCGCCGGGGTTGACGTCGTAAAACTCGGCGTTTTGCCGACGCCGGCCGTAACGTCGGTGACACCGGATCTTGACGTCGATATGTCGGTCATGATTACGGCTTCTCACAATCCGTATCAGGATAACGGAATTAAGCTGATTACCGCCGCCGGCGACAAGTTTTCCGATCAGGTCACCTCTCGCCTTGAGGAAATGATTGCCGAGGACGATTTTGCGCTTGACAGCGGCAGAATCGGTACAGTGAGCGAAAACAAAGAAGCGGTGGTTTTGTATTTGGAAAAGGCCAAAAGTTTTATCGACACGCCTCATCCGCTGAAAGGACTGCGGGTTGTGCTTGACTGTGCCAACGGCGTTTTTTCCGAGATTATGCCGCAGGTGTTTAAGGATTTGGGGGCTGGCGTGATTGCGATCGGCACGCAGCCCGACGGTTACAACATTAATCGCGAGTGCGGTTCGCAACACCCGGAAAAGATGTTTGAGACGGTGCGCGAAGCCAACGCTCACTTGGGGGTAGCCGTCGACGGTGACGGAGACCGCATTATTGTCTGCAACGAAAAGGGCGAAAAAGTTGCCAGCGAACAGTTGATTGCCTTTGTTGCCGAAACCTTGAAAGCCGACGGAAAATATACCGGTAATGCGGTGGTGTCGACCGTGTTGTCAAATACGGCGCTTGAACGGTATGTCCGCGCGATGGGAATGGAATATTACAGCACTAAAGTGGGCGAACGGGCCGTGATTGCCAAAATGCAGGAAGTCGGTTGCAGTGTCGGCGGCGAAGAGTCGGGCCATGTGGTGGTTGCCGACTACAGCAAAACCGGCGATGCGTTGGTGGTGGCGCTTTTGGTTTGTATCGGATTGTTAAAGAGCGGCCGGAAAATGAGCGAAATTTTCCCGCGTTTTGCTTTTGATCCGTTTGTTTTCGTCAGTCCGCGGGTCGCCAGTCGCGAAGTGGTCCGGCAGGCGGTTGAGGACGAACGGGTTAAAGCGGCGGTTAAAGCGGCCGAAGAAAAAATTGCCGGCAAGGGAAGAGTGGTGCTGCATCCTTCGGGAACCGAACCTTTGATCCGGGTTTGGGTATCGGGCAGCGACAAATCGCTGGTTAAGGAACTGAGCGATTCGATTATCAACGAAATCAAACGTTTTCAATAGGGAGATGATAATTGCTGAACGGATTGAAGGCTTTGTTTACCAGCGGGATAATCTTTCGGCCGATGGTTTTGTCGGGAGTGATTATCGGTTTTCTGCTTTCGTCTTTTCTCGATTGGGAAGAAGCCTTTCCGTTGTTCGGCGATTTGAGCTTTTATTTGATGGCGATTGCGGTATCAGGTCTTTATACTTTGTTTTTTAATCAAATATATAAAGGAAGAGGCCGGGAACTCGATTATGGCGCCATGGGCGGCGCTTTGGTCGGCAACTTGTTCCAACTCGGATTCTCGGGAATTTTGAGCTTTGTCTTTTTTGAAACGTTAATTTTTTAAGAAAGCGGTGCCAAGTTGATTGATATCAGACGCGGACTGGAAATTTTGAAACAAAACATCCGGATCGCTCCCGAAAAGCCGGGCGTTTACCGGATGCTCGGCGAAGGCGGCCGGGTGTTGTATGTCGGCAAAGCCAAAAACATCAAAAAACGGATTGTTGCCTATTCGCATATCGACAAGCTGCCGGTGCGGTTGCAGCGTATGGTTTCGGAAATCGAACGGATGGAATTTATCGTGGTGGAAACCGAAGTTCGGGCGCTGCTGCTGGAAAGCGAATTAATTAAAAAACTTGAGCCGCATTACAACATTTTGCTCAAAGACGACAAAGGATTTCCGTATCTGTCGCTGGACGTCAAAGCCGAATATCCGGTGTTGCGCAAATATCGCGGCGTTAAAAAAGAAGGATATAAATATTTCGGGCCGTTTGCCGATGCCCGCGCGGTCAATAACGTGCTCGATCTGCTGCAAAGGGCCTTTTTGCTGCGTTCGTGTTCGGACAGCGTGTTTTGCCACCGCGACCGTCCCTGTCTGATGTATCAGATCAAACGTTGTTCGGCGCCTTGTGTCGGCAAAATATCCAAAGAAGACTATCGGCGGCTGGTCGATGAAGCGGTGGCGTTTATCGAAAACAAAAGCAACCGGTTGCGTGACGAGATGACGGCCAAAATGGAAGAAGCAAGCGCCCGTCAGGATTTTGAAGCCGCGATGGTTTATCGTGACCGCATCCGCGCCCTCACCAGCGTGCAGCAGGGCAGCAATGTTGAGTACGCGGCGGTAAAGTCGGCAGATTTTATTGCCTTGTATCGTGCCAACGGACGGGTATGCATTCAGGTCTTTTTTATCCGGGCGGGGCAAAATTGCGGCAATTTGCCGTTCTTTCCGCAACAGGCGGAAGAAGCGAGCGAGGGCGAAATTATGGAAGCCTTTTTGAGCAGTTTCTATGCTTCTCACGTTCCGCCGACAGAAATTGTGATTGCCGATGATATTGAAGCCCGGGAATTTTTGAGCGAAGCGATCGGTGCCAAAATAAACTGGTATCAACGCGGAGACAAAGCAAAAATTGCCGCCAACGTCAAAAATAATGCCAAAGAATCGCTGGAACGCAAAATGGCGCTCGAAAATTCGGTCCGCAACAATCTTACGGAAATGCAACGGGTTTTCAATCTGCCGAAAATGCCGGAACGGATCGAAGTTTATGATAACTCGCATATCCAGGGCAGTTATGCGGTCGGGGCAATGATCGTGGCGACTCCGCAAGGTTTTGACAAGAAAGCCTACCGAACTTTCAATATTAAAGATCCGCAGATTACCAACGACGATTTTGCGATGATGCGCGAAGTGCTGGGGCGCCGTTTTGCCAAGATGACGCCCGAAAACCGCCCCGACGTGATTTTGTTGGACGGCGGGTTGGGGCAGCTTCATGCCGTGCACGAAAGTTTGAAGGATTTTGATTTGTCGGGAATCGCGATAATTGCAATTTCCAAGGGGCCGGAACGAAATGCCGGCAAAGAGTTTTATCATCAGGCGGGCCGGGAAAGCTTTGCGTTGCCGTTTGCCTCGCCGCTGGCGTTTTATATGCAGAACATTCGTGACGAAGCGCACCGTTTTGCGATCGGCACTCATCGCAAAAAACGCAGAAAATCGATCGTCCGTTCCAAACTTGATGAAATTGAGGGAATCGGCGGCGGGCGCAAAAAAGCGCTGCTCAATTATTTCGGGTCGGCAGAGGCGGTCGCCCAGGCCGGTCTGAAAGATATTGAAGATGTTCCGGGAATCAGCAAAAAAACGGCGGAAAAAATATTTAAGTACTTTCATAAATAGATTTTATGCAATATATTAAAAAAAAATAATTTCAACCCTATTTTTAAGCAGGTGTCATCGTGTTTTATAATCTTCCAAATATTCTGACAATTTCCCGGATCGTGGTTATTCCGGTGATTTTTCTTTCTATCTATATTCATTCGGTTGTATGGTCGATTTTGGCCGGCGTTTTGTTTATTATGGCGTCGATAACCGACTATTTGGACGGTTATTTCGCGCGTTCCCGCAATCAGAATTCCGTTTTCGGCCGGTTGCTGGATCCGATCGCCGACAAGTTGCTGGTGGTGTCGGCCTTGGTGATTATTGTGGCCAACCAGCTGGTGACGCCGCTGACTTATATTCCGGTGATCATCATTATGTGCCGCGAAGTTTTGGTTTCGGGCCTGAGAGAGTTTCTGGCCGAATTTCACGTCGGGATGCCGGTGACCAAGTTGGCTAAATGGAAAACCGGTTTTCAGATGACGGCAATTGCGATGATTTTGCTGCAACAACTGCCGTTGATCGGCAGTCAGGTAAACGTTATCGGCGAATGGCTGCTGTGGATTGCCGGAATTTTGACCTTCATTACCGGATACCAGTATTTTGACAAATGTCTGGATTATATTTATACGGTTGAAAACAATCGCAAGAATCCGGTCAAACAAGTAGAGCAGGAAGTTAAAAAAATTGCGGTCAAGGTGCGCAAAAGCGTTGAAAAAGCAGTAGTGAAAAAAACGCTCCGCAATAAACCGGCTGCGAAAAATCCGGCGACAGAAAACAGCGGTTCCGAGATTGTTCCGACAAAAGCCGCGGCAAAGAAAAAAAATAAAGGCAAAACCGGCCGCAATGCTTCCAAACGGGCAGCGGTAAAGAAAACGGCCAAGGCGCCGACTGCCGAGAAAGCGGCCGCCGACACAACGTCCGGGGCAACCGAAGCTTAGCGGCGGGCGGAAACAGCCGATGGAAATGCGCAAACCTCATCTTCTGGTGGTTGACGACGACACGCGTCTGCGTGCCTTATTGCAGCGTTTTTTGCGCGAAAACGGTTTTTTGGCGTCTTCGGCAAAAGGGGCGGCGGAAGCACGTCTGATGCTGCAACAATACAAGTTTGATTTGCTGATTGTCGATATTATGATGCCCGAAGAAAGCGGTTTGGAATTTTTGTCGCGTCTGCGGCACGAAAACGCGGTGCCGGTCATTTTATTGACGGCGATGGGCGAAACCGGCGACCGGATTGCCGGTTTGGAAAGCGGCGCCGACGACTATTTGGCCAAGCCTTTTGAACCCAAAGAACTGGTTCTGCGGATCAAGAATATTTTGCGTCGTTCTCCTCAGGAGAGCGAAAAACAAGAGACCAGGCTCAATCTGGGGTTATGCCGCTATGATCTGGATGCCAAGGAACTGACCGGCAAACAAGGAGAAGTTATTCATATCACGCCGGTCGAACAGGCAATGTTGTCACTGTTGGGGCAAAAACCGGGACAGATTTTCAGTCGCGACCGGCTGGCGGAATTGCTGGGGGCCGGACAGGGGCCGCGGTCAATTGACGTGCAGGTAACGCGTTTGCGCAAAAAAATAGAGAAGGATTCGAAGAATCCCCGTTATTTGCAGACGGTGCGCGGCAAAGGTTATATGCTGCTGACCGAATAATTTTTTTGATAACTAACAAGGAGCTGGAAAATGCATTTGACATTTCCGAAAAAAGTGGAGGACACGTTGCGCTACCTGAAAATCAGGATACTGCCGCGGACGTTGTTTTTCCGGACGATGCTGCTGATCTTCATTCCGTTGATTGTGGTTCAGGTGGTTTCAATCGTTGCCTTTTTTGACGGCACATGGGGACGGGTCGGCAAACGGCTGTCTACCAATTTGACCTCAAATATGGCTTTTGCCATGCGGTTGGCGGAGGAGTCTCCGGACAATATTCCGGAAATTCAGGAGCTGACTAAGAAAATTTTTGATATCGACTTCCAGTATTATCCTAACCAGGAGAAACATGACGTTATCCACAAAGTGCGAAACCGCAACAAACTGGTAACCGGTTTTCTGGAAGATGCGCTTAAGGTAGAATTTCCCGATGCCAATACCAGCATTTATATGGGTAAAAGCAATCCGGATCTTGTGGTTTTCGTTGATACCAAAAACGGATTATATCAATTTGCGACATCGTCGAAAAATATTTTCAGCACTTCGATTTTCGGTTTTGTTGCCTGGATGATCGGGACGTCGATGCTGCTGTTTTTGGTGGCGGTGTTGTTTTTGCGAATTCAGGTGCGTTCGATTGCGGATTTGGCCGGTGCGGCGGAAGAATTCGGCAAAGGCGTGGATAATAAGAAGTTTAAACCCTACGGCTCATCCGAAGTGCGGCGCGCCGGGATTGCCTTTATCAAAATGAAGGAAAGAATCCAGCGTCAGATCAGTGAACGGACCCAGATGCTGGCCGGGGTTTCTCATGATTTGCGGACGCCGTTGACGCGTATGAAACTTCAGCTGGCGATGCTGCCCGATCAAACCGGCGGAGAAAGCGGTTTGGACAAGCAGGAATTTCTGCAGGATGTGAACGAAATGGAAAAAATGCTGGAAGGTTATCTGTCGTTTGTCAGCGGAGAAGGCGGAGAGCCGTCGACCTTTGTCGATATGAACGAAATGATCTTGAGCATTTTGAACAAGTTCCGCAACAGCCAGGCTTTGATCCGTTACAGCACCAACGATCAGGTAAGCGCCATTCAGGGCCGGGAACAGTCGTTGAAACGGGCCTTGACCAATGTTATCGGCAATGCTTTCAATTACGGCAGTACGGTAGCGGTATCACTCGAAAGCAACAACAACAAGCTGGAAGTGACGATTGATGACGACGGTCCGGGAATTCCGGCCGATAAGCGGGAAGAAGTCTTTAAAGCCTTTTACCGGATTGAAGGATCCCGCAACAAGGAAACCGGAGGCGTCGGTCTCGGCTTGTCGATCGCCAAAGACGTTATTGTTTCACACGGGGGCAAAATTGAGTTGCTCGATTCACCGATAGGAGGCTTGAGGGTACTCATTTCTATTCCCTTATAACTCTCATATCAGGAAATATACTTTCCGATAAAAAAGGTTTTTCAGTTACGCCTTATCCGGGTACGGCTGAAAAACTTTTTTTATTTGTGATATCTTCGCTTGAAGTATGATGTTTTTTTTGTTAAAAACAAATTAACTTATATTGTATAAGCTGTTATCGGGTTTAAATTCTGAATGTTAAGGATTGTGCAATGGCAGACGGGAAAAATGACGACTTGGAAATTAATCTGAAAAGTATGGGATTGGACGACGGGGATAATCCGGCCGATCTGGAATCCTTTTTATCTGCCGATGCGTCGACGCTTTCGGCTTCGGCCGGCATCGACGACGATGATGTCGGTGAAATTGCCGATGATGATTTGATCGATTTTAACGATTTCAGCATTGACGATCTGGACACGGCTCTGAGCAAATACGGAACGGAAAACGATGATGCGGTTTCGGCAACGCAGACTGAACCTCAACCGACGATCGCGACGATATCGACGGAGGCAAAAGCGGTTCCGAGCGGCAAACCGGCGGCGACCATGTCCGAACTTTTGGCAAACAGTCCGTCGGCGGCATCGACGCCTGAAACGACGTCTGTTCCACTCGCCGATACTCCAAATGCGGAGACGGTAAAAAACAGCGATAAACCTGCCGCCGTTCAGACGGCCGAACCGGCAACTGTTAATGAGCCAAGCCGCAACGGTGAGTATTCGTTGGCGGCTCAGGATGATGAAACGTTCAAAAACCTGACCTGGTATGACGGCAGCCTGAATGAAAAAGTTTATGAAGTTTCGCAGACTTATATGCCGGAGTTTCTTGATTATGACAAGAACATCAAAACGCTGCATGTGAATATTGATTCGGCTTATGGCTGGAACGTCTTTTTTGAAAACGGCGTTTTCATGAATTTGATGGATTTGAAGGAATATCAGGAACGTCACGGCAAGATGCTGGGAACCAACGGCAAAATCATTTATGGGAACAAGACCACCGCCTTTGAGAAAATCGAGCGCATCGTGGTTTATGAAAAACCGCGTTATTTTTCCTATGCGGTAAAGAAGTAAGCGTTACAATTCCGCCGAGCCCCCGTTGCGGGGGCTTTTTTATATTCTGAAATGTCCGATTTGGACGAAGCCGTTTTTTACGACGGCTGTCAAACGGCCTGAAAAGCGGAAAAACGAAAGATCGAAATTGAAACGACTTTCAAGTTTGGCGAAAAAGCCGGTGAAATTGTAAATATAAAAAAACTGCCTGCTGTTAACAGGCAGTTTTGAAGATAATCGTCGAAGCATTTATTTCTTGTAGTTGATCGGAAATACTTCCACGCCGTCGGTACGGGCGGCCGGTGCCGTGTCCTTGCCGTCGATGTAAGCCTCGGCCTGTTCTTGTCCCGGGGTTAACTTGGGCTTCTGAGCCGGCGCTTTGGGCATCGGCAGCAGCGGGTAACCGGTTTTGGCCATGCGGATCATCATGTAGCCCGAACCGCCGCCGTAAGCGGGACCGGAAAGACCGATGGAATAGTAACCGCCGATGAAGCCGTAATCAAGGTCGATAAAGTCAACCAGGAACAGGGTCTTTATGGTGGTGGTGCCGATGGTGGTCATTTTGCAGCGATAACCTTTGTCTTCCATGACGATGTTGTCGGCATTTTTGACGAACATCAAAGTTTTGTCGGGAGCACAGTCGGGCGTCTGTCCGTTATAAGTAACGTTGTAGTTAAGCATCATGTTGATGGAGCGGCTGCCTTTGTTGACGGTAATGTCGCTGATCTTAACCGAATCTATATACATGTAGGCCGGTGTAATGCCGACGGTGATCGGCAGGGAGACGTAATTTTCAAAGCAGTTGTGACTGCCGACGTCGGCGGCGCAAACCAAGGCTTTCTGGTGGTTGTTGTTCTGAAACATCTGGACCAGGCTGTTGTAGATGTATTCTTTTGACATTGACAGCTTGATCGGTGCGCATTGTTTGCTGCGGCAGACAATGACCGAACGGGGCATTGAGAGGGGCGCCAGTTCGACATATCGTTTGCCGTAATCTTCGGCCGGGGCGTTGGCTTTGTCCAACGGGTCGTTCATGACTTCTTGCATGCTGCGGTCCCAAAAACGGCAGCTGCTGACGGTAAACAACGAAATGATCAACAGACAGAGAGCTTTTTTCTTTGACACGATTCCTAATCCTTTTTTAAACCAAATTTAAAAAACTGCCCTTATAATAAGACAAAATTATTAAAACACAAAGATTTTTTTAATTTATCATGTAATAATTTAGTGTTTGCATAATAAAACGGTTGCCTTTATAATAAAAGCCAAGCGTAAACCTGCGGGGGAAAGAACATGAAACTGCTTAGTTATTTGTTGGCCGGATGCCTGTATGCGGGCGCTGCGGCCGCGGCGGTAAACGTCACGGTGGTGGACGGCGACAGTCTGGAAATGAAAAACGTGCGGATCCGTCTGGAAGGAATCGACTCGCCTGAATATTATCAGGACTGCCGTTTGGAAAACAAAAAGAAATATGCCTGCGGCCTTGACGCCAAAGAATATTTGCAAAATTTGGTTGACAAGGGACGGGTAAAATGCGTCGAGCATGATCTGGACCGCTATAAACGCAGTCTTTGCACCTGTTATGTGACCATGCCGTCGGGGAAAAAGCTCAATCTTAACGAGGAAATGGTGAAGGCCGGCTGGGCGGTGGTCTATAAAAGCAAGTACTCCGATTATTCTGCCGCCGAGGCAGAAGCCCGTAGCGAAAAACGGGGAATCTGGCAGGGCAAATTCATGAAGCCTCAGCTGTATCGGATTCTTAATAAATAAGCCGTGCGGCATTTTTATTGAAAATATTGTTGACAGCAAAAAAAACTTATGTATATTGCAAACAACGTTTTGTGTTTAAATAATCAAAATAAAATTTAGGTGAGAAAAATGTACGCAGTAATTAAGACAGGCGGAAAACAATATAAGGTCGCTTCCGGAGACGTTATCAAAGTCGAGAAACTCGCTGGTGATGAAGGTAGTGAGATTGTTTTTAGCGAGGTTTTGGCTTTGGGTGACAATGTCGGCAAACCGTTGGTTGCCGGTGCGTCGGTTAAAGCAACCATTTTGAAACAGGCTAAGGCTGATAAGGTTATTGTTTTCAAGAAAAAAAGAAGACAGAATTATCGCCGCAAAAACGGCCACAGACAAAATATTACTATTGTTAAAATTGCAGAAATTGCATAGGCAATAGGTTTTTCAGGAGATTTAGTTATGGCACATAAGAAATCAGGTGGCAGTACTTCTAACGGACGCGATACCGAAGGACGTCGTTTGGGTTTGAAAAAATCGGGCGGACAGGCCGTCATTGCCGGCAATATCATCATTCGTCAGCGCGGCACCAAGTATCATCCCGGTGAAAACGTCGGTCTGGGTAAAGACCACACCATTTTTGCCACTGCCGAAGGTAAGGTATCTTTCAAGAAATCGGGTGACAAAACGGTTGTTTCCGTAGTTACCGAATAACTTGTCGAAAGGTCACGGCGGAGGGGGTTGAACGATCCCCTCCGTTTTTTTTAAGAGAAAGTAATCATGAAGTTTTTGGATCAGGCTAAAATTTTTATAAAATCAGGTGACGGCGGTGCTGGCTGTGTGTCGTTCCGTCGCGAAAAATATATTGAATTCGGCGGTCCGAACGGTGGTGACGGCGGCAAAGGCGGCAGCATTTATTTTGAGGCGGTCGCCAATCTCAACACGCTGATTGACTTTCGTTATACCCAACATTTTAAAGCCAAAAAAGGTCAAAACGGCATGGGGTCGGACAAGAACGGCAGCAAAGCGCCGGATATTGTGATTAAGGTGCCGATCGGAACCGAAATTTTGGCCGAAGACGGTGAAACGGTGTTGGCGGATATGCTGCGCCCGGGACAGATTTATCTGGCTGCCAAAGGCGGGGACGGCGGCCGCGGCAACACGACGTTTAAAACCTCAACCAACCAGGCGCCCCGTTATGCCGAACCGGGCTGGCCGGGAGAAGAAAAATGGTTGTGGCTGCGTCTGAAGATCATTGCCGACGTCGGATTGATCGGTATGCCCAACGCCGGAAAGTCCACTTTTTTGAGTGCGGTAACCAAAGCCAGACCGAAAATTGCCGATTATCCGTTTACGACTCTGCATCCTAACCTCGGCGTGGCCTGGGTGGACGGCTATGAGATGGTTTTGGCCGATATTCCGGGACTGATCGAAGGTGCACATGAGGGAATCGGGCTGGGTGACCGTTTTCTTAAACATATTGAACGTTGCGAAGTGTTTTTGCATTTGATTGACGTGACGTCGGAAGACGTTGTCAAGTCGTATCGCGACATCCGCCGCGAGTTGGAATTGTATGATCCGCTGTTGGCGCAAAAGCCCGAGGTGGTAGCCTTAAACAAATGCGATGCTTTGCCGGAAGAAGAAACCGCTGCCAAGGTGCTGGAGTTGGAACAGGCCGTCGGCAAGAAGGTCTATGCGATTTCGGCCGTTGCCAAAAAAGGACTGTTCGATTGTTTATTGGATGTGAACCATTATATTAAAAGGGAAAGAAAACAACAGGAAGAAGCGGAAGAAGACGGAGAAAAACCGGTCGAAACTTCATGGTCGCCGTTGTAAAATAAGGAGTGAGAATTTTGTTAAATAAAAAAGAAAAACAAGAAGAAAATCAGGTGTTGGATATCGTTACCGCCAGTTTGGAAGATGGTAAGGCCGAAGATATGGTGGTGATTGATTTGCGCGGCAAGACTTCGATTGCCAACGAAATGGTCGTGGCGTCGGGAACTTCGGACCGTCATGTCATTTCTCTGGCTCAGCGGGTTCAGGAGAATCTGAAGGCGGCGGGGTATAAGTCGGTCAGTGAGGGCGAAACCCGCGGCGATTGGGTTTTGATCGATGCTTATGATGTTATTGTGCATATTTTCCGTCCCGAAGTACGCGATTTTTATAATTTGGAAAAAATGTGGACTTCGGTGGCCAACCTGCGCAAGGAATAAGCTTTTGTTTGAAAAACCGGCGTCTAAAACGCCGGTTTTTTGACAAAGGTCTGACGAACAGGGAGAGGCCTGTTTCTAATCTAACAGTTGTTTATGATTATCGCATCTTCATCGCTTTCGGGAGCCGAAAACCGCTTTTTGATTTCGTCGAAATTCTTTACATTATTTTCAGCAATTTTGCCGGTGCGTAGCGAGATGCGTTGTTTGGCAATGTTATCCGGTACATATATGTAATAGTGTTTAAAATATGAATTGCATTCGATGGCGAGGTTTTTCGCCGCGTCCCTGGATTTCCGATCCCAAAAACCCATATCGAGAATGACGTCCGTGCCCTTGCCTAAATACTCTTTTGTTTTATTCCATAAAATATCCATCGTATCGGCGAAACATTTTTCCCAGTTTGCTTCATAGTTTTTGGGGGTAAACAGTTTAACGCACCATTCATCCGGATTTAGATGAACCGCGCCGGTTTCTGACGCCAATTTTTTTGAAAAGGTCGTTTTACCGGCACCTATAAAGCCGTGAATGATGTATAAGGTTGATTTTTTCATAATATTTACTTTAAAGTTTGCCTCAGGTTAAGTCAAGCAACTATTCTAAAAACCGGTCTTTGTCAGGTGAGCCGGAATAAAAAAAGGACTCCTGTCGTGAACAGGAGTCCTTTGGTGACTTGTACGCCGGTGTCAGCGCAGAATGTCTTTGATGACGGGAAATGCTTTGTCGAGACGGCGGTTGTTGCCTCCAAACCGAAGCATGGTTTCGCGGCTGCCGTCGCGGCGGTTAACTTTGTAAAGACAGTCGGCTTCAACCCGAAAAGCTTTGCAGTCGTAACAGCACTCCAGCATATAAACCCTGTCTTTGCGAATCATCACCGGTATCCGGAAGCCGGTGCTTTCTTTGAAAACATAGTCGCTTTGGCAGCAGGTGCAGATGCAGGCGGTACCGGGGATGTTTCCGTAATAGCAGCCGTCTTTCAGCATGCCGAGGAAAAAACAGAGATGCTTGTTGTCATCGGGCGAAAGCACCTCATAGGCCTTGATATCCTCGGAGTTGTAGGCGACGGAACTTTTCCGGTGCATACAGACGGCGATGCCGAGTTCTTCCATCATGTCGCCGGGATGCACGATCGGTGCCGGCAGACTGATGAGGGACTGAAATCGGGAATCTTCGGGAGAAAACAGGATGTCGTTGTCCGCAACTTTGGAATCGCAGGAACCCCGGCGGCGAAAAAGTTTTTTAAAAAGATTCATAAGTTTTTAATTTTAAGAATAATATTTTTTCTAAATACAATATAAAATTTTTAGACAAAAATGTCAAGCGGGAAAGGGCGGTAAAACCTTATATTTGGGGTTGGCTTCGGCGTTTGAAAATGTTATTACGATATTTGTCGGATACAACGGAGAAGAAGATGAAAGCTACAATCATAGCAATCGGAAAATGCAAACGAAACTCGCCGGAAAAGCAGTTGATTGACGAATATGTCAAACGCTCGGGATGGGATGTGGTGATAAAAGAGCAGGATAATGCCACCCAGGAAGAAGAAGCACGTTTTTTGACGGCGTCTGTTCCCGCGGGCGCAAAAGTAATTGTTCTTGACGAGCGGGGCGACAATATGAAGTCGACCGAACTGGCAGCCCGGATTGAAAAGTGGATGTTGAACGGTTGTTCGGAAATTTGCTTTTTGATCGGCGGTGCCGACGGGCATTTGCCGTCGACGCGCGAACGGGCGGATTTGTTGTTGTCTTTCGGTAAGCTGACGTTGCCGCATATGTTGATGCGGGCGGTGCTGGCCGAGCAGATTTATCGGATACAGACGATCATCAATCATCATCCGTATCATCGCGAATAATCGGTGAGCGGCCGCATCGGCCAAATTAATTGTAAACCGTCAGGTTAAAGACGTTTTCGAGGAAAAACAAGGATACAAAACACAGGGCGGCGGCAATGATCGGCGTCGTTATCCAACCGATAAAAATTCGACGGATGATACTCCAGTTGATGCCGTGGCCCCCTTTTAACAGCCCGATGCCGATGACGGCGCCGATAACGGCTTGTGAGCTGGAAACCGGTACCAGCGGCAGTGCCGGCAGATGATGCGCCAGCAAAAAGTTGTTGAGGCCGGCCGAAGCGAACAAAAACAAAACCATTGACTGAGCAACAACGACCACCCATGCTGCCAGCGGACTCATCATAAAGATGTTGCGGCCGACCGTCTGCATGATTTGTCCCGAATAAGTAAAAATACCGGCCGCAATGGCAACTGCGCCGAGCAAAAACAACACTTGAGTCGGACTGAGCGAAAATCCGCCCGGGAAGTTGAGGCCGTGCAGCGGATTGGATGCGGTGAAAATTCCCATGACGTTGGCAATGTTGTTGGCGCCCAAGGCATAGGCCCCGAAAGCACCGGCAAGAATCAGTCCGATACGGGTATAATGATCAAGTTTCAGCAACGGGATTGCGGTTCGGCGAATGACAAAACGAGTCGCCTGGTAGATCAAGACGGCCAGAAAACCGGAAAGAATCGGGCAAAAAATCCAGGTTCCGACGATGGTGGAAAGTATGCCGAGATCGGTCGGTCTGCCGCTGTACAGGTTCCAGCCGATAATGGCGCCGACAATTGCCTGAGAAGTCGAAACCGAAATTTTGCTTTTGTTCATCCAATAGACGGACAAAGCCGCGGCCAGGCCGACCATAAACGCGCCTGCAGGCGCGTTGACGCTTCCGAGTTCGTTGAGGGTGTCGGTGGTGCCGCCGCCGGCCGTGACCGCGCCCAAAATGACGAACAGCGACGATATGATTGCGGCGGTGCGAAATTTTACCATCCTCGTACCGACGGCGGTGCCGAAAATGTTGGAACCGTCGTTGGCGCCCAAAGACCAGCCGAGGAACAGTCCGCTGCTTAAAAATATCCAGAAACTCAGCATTAAATGTCTCTTTTCAGGGTAAATATCAACAGTTCGTCGGCGCAATCTTCGGCAATATCGGCAATATCGGCCACTTCGGTGATCAGCAGGTCCAGCTGCAGTTTGTTGGCGAGTTCCATATCGGAAGCAAAAATGGCTTTTTTGAGGTCGTTATAGGTCGAATCGGACTCCTGTTCCATAATGTATACTTTATGAGAGTAGTCGCGTACCGTGCTCAGATCTTTGAAAAAAGCGCGGGAAGCAATCGCCATGTTTTCGGCACAATCGGCAACCTGATGACAGAGATCGATCAGTTTGCGATGAAATTTTTGCGGAATTTCCGGTTGTTCGATGTAAAACTTGTAAATGACGTCGTCAAACTGGTTGTTGATCTTGTCGAGACCTTCGACCAGCTGCAGGATATCGGCCTGCAGGTTGGGAAGCAGATTTTCGGAGTAGAGGTCGTTTTCAATGTCGCGGCGCAATTTGTCGGCTTCGTGTTCGATGACTTTGATCTGGCGGTTGACGGCTTTGTATTCGCTGCGACTTTCGGCACACAGAAAAATCTGGATTGATTTGCGGAAAACGGCGGCCGCCTCGATCATTTTGTCGTGAAAAGAGTCAATTTTGTTTTCCAAGGCCCGGGTGCGGGAAACGACCGGAAATTTGAGGTGCATCATTGCGGCTTCTCCATAACTGTTGTTGCAGAGCGATTATAAGGGCTAAAAGTTAAAAAAGGCTGGATTTTTACAACAAAAAATTTTTTGTTCTTGTAAATATAATCGTTATTGGTTAAATTATAGCTGATTTGTTATATAACATCACAATTTTGAGGAAAATAGATTATGAAAAAATCACTCTTTATATCGCTCGTGGCTTTGGTGTTTTCGGTAGCCGCTTTGGTTAAGGTTTATTACCCCTGCGCCAAATCCGTCGATGCGGAAGCTCAGGCTCCGGTATCGGCACCGACTGCCGTTGCCGCGGTTAACGTTGAAGAAATTCTGAACGAAAAACCGGAAATCATTTTTAACGCCATGCAGAGATATCAGCAGAAAATGCAGGAAGAAGCAATGGCCGAAGCCCGCAAGGCGATTCAGGAAAACCTGAAGGATTTGAACGAAGATCCGAATTCTCCGTTTGTCGGCAAAAAGAATGCCGATATCGTTTTGGTTGAGTTCTTTGATTACGCCTGTGGTTACTGCCACCGGTTGTTCCCGGAACTGAACAAGGTTATTGCCAACAACCCGAACGTTAAATTTGTGTTCAAACCGCTGGCTTTCCTGTCGGAAGCTTCCGACTATGCCGCCAGAGCCGTTTTGGCTGCCAACGAACAGGGCAAGTTTGTCGAATTGCACAATGCTTTGTTTACCATTGAAGGACCGTTGACCGAAGAAGGCATCATGAATATTGCCGGCAAGATCGGTTTGAATGTTGAGCAGTTGAAAGCTGACCTCGACAGCGACAAGATCCGCGATATGATGGCTGCAAATAATGAATTAGCCGGAAAAATTCAGGTTAACGGCGTTCCGACCATGATTTTGAATGGTGAAATGCTGCAAACCATCGACGGTAATGTTATTCAAAACAGCATCGACGAATTGAAGAAATAATTTTTCTTTCACGGTTGAAAACAGGGGGCTTCGGTTCCCTGTTTTTTTGTATTCCGGAAATCCCGGCGCGGTCGGGCATTTTGGTGGAAAAGGTTTGTTGATGAAGAACAGACCGGAGCACTGGGAATAAAAATGACGGCGGTTGAATATTTTTGACAAATTTATTGACAAATTCAGGCGAATGGGTTATAAATAAGATACAAAAACTTACATTGTCAATTATTAAAATTATAAATATAAAACTAAAAGAATATGAAAAAGATCGCTTCTATTTTCGTTGCCATGATGGCACTCGTTTCCTTCGCAGCAAACGCTCAGGAAACTAACACCGTTATCATCAGCAATTTCACTTCCCGTGCGGTTGCTGTTGAAATGCCGGCTTTTTATAAGATGGCATGCGGCGAAGCAAACGGTTATGCACTGGTGCAATCGGATACCGCGGGTAAAATGACCGGTTTCATCACCGTCGTTTCGACCTTCGACCCCGAGGAAAACGCCCAGTGTATCAAAATTCGCATCGCCAACGGGAAGGACATGACGATTCTGTCTTTCTTCAACGGCTGGGCACCTGAGGTGGCTGAGAAGTTCATCGCAGCCGGTTACACGATCGGCGAATCGAACGACTTGGTTACCATCTCCAAAGGAGAAGCCAAGCTGGTGCTGAAAAAGGACGACTTCAAAAAAGCCGTTCTGACAGTGTCGGAAATGGCCGGATGGCAGGAGATAAAGTAATTTTTTTACGAACTCTTTAAGAGGAGGGGTGCAAATGCATCCCTCTTTTTTTATGAACCGAAAATTTCCGATCAGTCCGAAGTTTGGAGAGGCGCAGCGTGCGGAGTGAACAAAACCGTTCGCCTGACGCAAACATGAGTCAGAATTGTTGCCGGCGGTAAAAGCTGTTTTCATGTTGAGTAGTTTCAGCGCCGTTTTTCAATGAGAAAGCGGATATCCTCGATTGCGGTGCCCAAATTCCGCATTCCCTGTCCGACCGGATAAAATACCGGAAAAACGTCGTAACTGCGGTTGTTGATTGTCTTTTTTATCGCGGTGCGGCGCTGTTGTGAAACACAAACAGGCTGGTTCAGAAACAACGAACTGACCTGATTGCCGAACGTAATGACGGTTTGCGGACGGATTTGATCAATTTCCTGTTCAAGCAAAGTCAGATACTGTTTAAAAACGGTATTTGAGACCGGGGACGCGTCGCTTTGAGTACATTTGCCGAGATTGGTAACATAAGCTTTGTTGGCGGCTATTTCCCGGTAGATCTTTTCGGCAAAGTCTTCATCCCAGTCGGCCGGTTTCTTGCTTTGTATTTCCGCCAGTGTCTGTTGCGACAATATCCCGATACCCTGAAACAATTTCCACGAATTTTTGGTGCCCAGCCACGGTGCCTTCAAGCCCTTCCAGTGACGGTCGGCGGCAATATTGCGACCGGTCGGATTCATAAAAATCAGACACAAATCCGGTTTGTCAATGCAGCCGGCGCCGTAAATGCTGTCGAGATCCGGACAGCCGTATTGCTGCTGCAAACGGTCAAAATGCCGATGTAAATGCGATAGTTGGAGTTCCATGGCGGGGGTCCTGACAAAAAATGATCCTGCCGCCGGAGCGGACAGGATCATACAACGTAAATTTTTACTTGCCGTCGTTATAATAACGGGTAAATTTCTGAATGGCGCTGACGTGAGTGTCTTCGTTTCTGAGACTTTCGCGCAAGGCGGTAATTTCCTTGGGTTCGGAAAAACGCATGGTGACGGCAATGTCTTTGGTCTTTTCGCTCTCGCCCATTTTAACGTATTTGGCAATACCTTCCTGCATATAGGGCGGCAGGCTGCGCATAACGATCCTTAAACCCGGGCAGTTAATGCGGGCGGCGAAGATGCCGGCATCGGGATTGACGCCGAATTTCATAGTGCCCCGCGGTTCCATCGACTGGTGTTTTTCTTGTCCGATAACAAAAACGTTGTTGCTGCGGACATTGACCAGCCGTTGACAATTTTCTATCTTTTCTTTTTCTGATACCGGCGGACACAGTTGGTCATAAACGTCATAAGCGGCACCGATCGGAAATTTGTGGTGAACGGAAATGATTTGCTGTTCGGCAGTCTCGTCGCGCATGTCGCGGTTCATTTTATATTCTTCGGCTTTGCTGATGAATTGTTTGCTGTAGTCGGCATCCTGAAAAGCCAGCGAGCCGATGTCGTTGACGCCGTTGTTGAGGCTGCGGATATAGTTGTCGTTAATGTTTCTCAGGTACATGTCCCAACTGCCGCCGATATTGTGTTTGCGGTTGTACTCGTATTTTTGCGACAAGATGCCGGCGACGGTTTTGAAATACAATTCGAGGCATTTTTCTTTATAAGCAGCTTTTCTTTTGGCTTCAATGTCGGGTTGTGCGGCGTCTTCGACCGAGAGTCCGAGGGCGCGGTCAATTTCGGCGCCGGCGGCTTCTTTGCCGACGTCGGCCTGGATCATTTGGCAAAAGGCGGAATAGGTGCTGCCGATCGAACTTCCCTGGGCCGCGTTTTTGCCTTCGGTCATCATCGCGCCGTAAAACTTAAGAAACTCCAGCTTGGTTTCTTCGTTGAAATTTTGGCGTACGGCTTTGCGGAATTCTTTCTGTTGTTTGCGAATTTCGAAAGAATATTCCGCACTCGGGTTCTTTTGGAAAGTATATTCTTCCAAATCGGGACGGATTTGTTCGATGGTCTCGTTGCGGGTTTTCTGATCCTGATAGGTTTTGAAATCGCTGATCAGCATTTTTTTGAGAATATTTTGACGTCCGTTGAGTTCTTTAAACAGTTTGTCGGCGCTTTCGTCGTCCAGCTGACGGTTAACGATCGCTTCGGAGAGGGCGTCGGCGTTTTTGATCCCCATGTTGTGCATAATGGTGGCAAGAATTTCGGGCGCTTCGGGGATTCGTTCTTTCGTCGATCCGCTGCACAAAGCAAAAAAGCCGAGTTGTTTATAAGTCGAAACAACCCGGTTGCGGCGGATTTTTTCTTTCAGCTGTTCGATGTTGCTGACCTGATCCAGCTCGTGTTCGGCGACAATGTTAAAGACGGTTTCGTCTTCAAAGGCGCGTTTATTGAGATCGGCAACTTTCTGATACAGTTCCGTCAGATCGCCGGCACTGATGTTTTCGGCATCGGTTTTGCACATTTCCATCAGTGAGAAGGCTGCCAAAATCCGGTTTTCGAGATTGATTTTGTCGATAGAAGGTTTTTTGCTTTCTTTTGCCGCCATTTTTTTCTCCATTAGATTTATTAAGGATATCATATAATATTATAATTTTTATGTCAATAAAATGTCCAAAATTTTGTCGTTTTAAAAGGATTGACTTTTTGTCTAATTCACTCTATACTAATGCACGAAACGCTACAATTCTATATATTTTTAAACTTAATTTTTATGAAGAACAAAAAATTCTTCAACTCTTTTTATTTTCTGCGGCGATATTTTAATATCCCCAGAAAAAAGAAGTTGAAGTGGTGCGTGATCCGCGAAGTTTCCCCGTCCGGAACCGAATTTCGTCTCGGGGTCTCTATTTCCGGAACCGACAAGTACATCGATCTGGCGCAACGCAGAATCTTTTCCGAAGTTTCGTGCGGTGCGGTAGAACGTTCTGTTTGTCCGGCTTTTCGGATCAGTCGCGGAAAGGGGTTTGTATACATAGCCTCTAACGGCTGGAAAGTATCCAAGCCCAAAAGCTACATCGCGGACATCTATCGAAGTTCGTGGTGGCGTCCCGAAATCGTTAAGGAAACACTGTTGTGATCGCTTAACGGTTAACAGAAAAACGGCTTTTCGTCTTGATGACGGAAAGCCATTTTCTTTTTTAAAGTTTTGCCGTCCGCCCGCGGCGGGCTTGATTATAAGTTTTAGAACCGTTGTTTTTGCAATTTGACAGCCTATCTTAGGGGAGAAAACAATATTTACAAGGAGGTTATCATGAACAAAGTAAAATTGATGCTTGCGGCATTATTGTTGTCCGGTTTGGCATTGCCGGCGGCTGCAGACAACAGTAACACGCCGAGTGCCAAAAAGCTCACGGTTGCCGATGTCAAGGATCTGCCCGATGATACGGAAGTTATTCTTGAAGGTTACATTGCCAGCTCTTTAGGCGACGAAGAATACATCTTCAAAGACGAGACCGGCTCGATTAAGGTTGAAATTGACGACGACGATATGCAAACCGTCAAGGCGACTCCCAACGACCGGGTTGAGATTCGCGGCGAAATCGACACTCATATGATGGCGCCGGCGGATATTGAAGTTGAAAGCATCCGTTTGGTGCAATAAACTTACCGACAAATCCTCCGGCTTGGCCGGAGACGTTCTGAAGACAATAAAAACGGGGAATTTCCCCGTTTTTTTCATGCCTGTTTTCCGTCTAAACGGCGATTTCGGTCAGGGTGTCGGCAATGATCAGATCTGCTTCGGTTGAATTGATCACTTCCTGCAGAGAAAATGCCGGATTGATTTCTTTCAGTACCAGTCCTTTGGGCGTGACTTCGAGAACGCCGCGTTCGGTAACGATCAGATCCACTTCGCCGGCGGCGGTGAGGGGCAAAGTACATTCTTTTAAGATGCGGGGTTGTCCTTTGTTGGTGTGTTCCATGGCGATGATTACCCGCTCGGCACCGACGACCAGGTCCATGGCGCCGCCCATTCCGGGAATAAAAGCGCCGGGGATCATCCAGTTGGCCAGATTTCCGTGCTGATCTGCCTGAAGAGCACCGAGGACGGTGGCGTTGACATGGCCGCCGCGAATCATCGCAAAAGATGTGGCGGTGTCGAAAAAGGCGGCGCCCGGCCGGGTAGTTACCGCAATGCCGCCGGCGTTGGTTATTTTGGGGTTTTCTCCGGCGTCGGGATCATGACGGCCGACTCCGAGCAAACTGTTCTCGGAGTGAAAAATGACTTCGACTTCATGCGGGATGTAGTTGGCAACTTCAGTCGGCAGCCCGATACCGAGGGTAATGACGTCTCCCTGCTTAAATTCCTGAGCCACTCGTTGGGCAATGACCGCGCGGCACTGTTCTTTTGAAAGCATCCTGAAATCCTTTACTTGACAATATAATCAATAAAAATACCCGGAATGGTAATTTCGGCCGGATTAAGTGGTTGGTCGCAAATAAGGTCGGCTTCGACGATGACGGTCGCGGCCGCAGTGGCCATGGCGGTATTGAAATTGCGGGTGGTTCCGTCAAGAAAAACATTGCCGTAACAATCGACTTTGCTGCCGTATATGAGAGCAACGTCTGCAGTGAGAGGCTTTTCGAGCAGATATTTGCGCCCGTCGCTTTCAATGACCGTTTTGCCTTTTTCGACAACGGTGCCTACCCCGGTCGGGGTTAGAAAACCGCCCAGACCGGCACCGCCGCAGCGAATTCTTTCAACCAGCGTTCCCATCGGCACCAGTTCGACTTCCAACTCGCCGGCATTAAACTGGCGGCCGGTTTCGGGGTTGGTTCCGATATGGGTGACAATGGCTTTGCGGACCAGTTTGTTCACAATTAAACGGCCGCGGTCATATTCGGGGTAACTGGTGTCGTTGGCGATCAGGGTCAGTCCGTCGGTGCGGTTTTTGATGATTTCTTCAATGACCCGTTGCGGGGTTCCGCAGCGCAAAAAGCCGCCGATCATTAAAGAAGAGTTTGCCCTGATTAATTTGCCGGCCTCTGCCGCCGATATAATTTTTTTCACTAAGGTCTCATTTCGGTTGAACATTTTGGTCATCACTATAACGGAAAAGTTTTTAAAAGTCATCTTTTTTGTTTTGCGGTTTGCCAGCGGAGAAATTCTTGCCAAGAAAGAAAATCGCTGATACTTTGAATGCAGGTTAAAACTTGTTTGAAGAAGGCTTTTATGAATATTGAAGAAGAAATCAATCTCATCCGTTGCCGCAACCGAAAGGCGGAAGCCGACAAGGCATGGGAGATCAGCAATATGCGCAAAATCGCGGTGGCGCTGACCGCTTATTTTGTTATGATTTGCGTTATGTATGTTCTTAAAATGGAGAATCCTTTCATCGGCGCGATCATTCCGACGCTGGGATTTATCCTTTCGACCGTCAGCGCCGACTTGGTGAAAAAGATCCGGATGAAAAAATTTTATAAAAACGGGGAAACATGCCATGGCCGATAATCATAATTTAATCCTTTATCATCCCGAAAGCGGAAAAGTCCGCCGTTTGCATCTTGGTTTCAGCTGGTTGTTTTTTCTTTTGGGTGTTTTCGGTTTTTTCTTCCGCGGTTTGTTTAAAGACGGATTGTTATGGCTGGCGGGTTTGACGGTTCTCTGTAGCTTGTTTGACAATGAAGTCGGTTCCTATCCGCTTTTGGACTTTAAGTATGTTGGTTATGCTGTGGGAATAACCTTGGCGATACAAGGAAATTTTTATTGTTTGCAGAAATGGATGCAACAAGGGTATCGGCTTGACCGTACTTCGCCGCTGGCGGCCGCATGGGTTTTGAAAGACAAAGAGAAGTTTTTTAAAAACGTCCGCTATGCCGAAATTAAAGAAGAGTTGGAAAAAATTGCGGCGCAAGGTCAGTTCTGATGCGGAAATTATTTTGGAGCGGCGTGGTCGTCGGCTGTTTGTTTTTGTTGTGGGCGGCCGCGATTGAGCCGCGTCTGCTGGCGATCAGGCATTATCAGTTCTCGACGCCGGGGTTGGAAAATATACGGATGGTGTTGGTGTCCGATCTTCATCTGGCACCCGGCGAACAGTCCCGCTTGCAGAAACTGGCGGCGGAAATTAACCGTCAACGGCCCGATGTGGTGTTGGTGGGCGGCGATCTGGCCAACGGTCACCGGCGCCGAAGTTCGATGCCTGCCGCGAAAATTGCAGCCGGATTGTCTGAAATCAAAGCGCCGTACGGCATTTTTGCCGTGCTGGGCAATCATGATGCCTGGTACGGGAATCGGGAAATGGCCGCGGCCTTGCAACAAAATCAGATTAAAGTTCTGCAAAATGAAGGATTGGTGATTAAGACGGCCGGAGGGGCGTTTTATCTGGCCGGGGTGGAAGACTTTGATACCGGGCATCCCGATATTGAACGGGCGTTGGCCCGCTCGGAAGGGCCGGTGATTTTGCTTTCTCATTCGCCGGACGTTTTTCCCGCGGTGCCGCCGCAAGTGGTTTTGACATTGGCCGGTCATACGCACGGCGGTCAGATTTATATTCCCGGAATCGGGGCGCCGGTTTCGAGTTCGGTTTACGGACAGCGTTATATTCGCGGGCTGATTGAGGAAGAAGGACGGCGGATGTTGGTGACGGTCGGCACGGGAACCAGTGTGCTGCCGCTGCGGTTTGGCAGTGTTCCGGAGATCGTGGTTATTGACTGGCAAAAAAATCCACCCAAAATTTGACAAAAAACTTGATTCTGTCGTTTGTTGTCGTTATACTGGTTTTATCAAAAGAATTATTAACCAATTAAATTATACTAACTATGGAAGAGAAAAAAATCATCCACTGCTTTTTCCGTTTCGACATCTCTCAGAGCACCAAAGTTCTGATGTATAAAATCACTCAGGGCGACGGCAAACGCTGGAATGTTGACGGAGAAGAGGAAAGAGGTCACATCACATTGCGTGAGATCGGCCGCTCGGTCAACAACACCTTGGTGCTGCTCGGCAACGGTTATATGAGAATCATCACTGCCTTTGACGGTTATGAGTATATGATCGAAGACAAAGAAGGCGGCGGTGCGGAAGTTTCGTTTCAGGGGCCGGTCAATGCTCTGCTGGCTCAGGCTTTGATGCCGCGTATGACCTATGTTCCCGGAACGCTGCGTGCCATGTCGGAAGATATGCCCGATTATGCGTCGATCGCCGAGTTCATGGAGATTCGTGCCGAACGCAATGCCGGTTGTCCCAATCCTCAGGATCGTCACGGCTGGCGGGTGAACATGAAGTTCAACAACGAACTGGTTCCGTGGTTGCCGCCGTTTAACGGTGACCGACGGGAAAATCCGAAAAAACAGCGCCGCAAAGAACGTGCCGGCAAGTTTGCCCGCCGTTAAAAGCGAAAGCTGTTCTCAAAAAAAAAGCGACCTTTCAGGTCGCTTTTTTTATACCCGAATCCGGGTTTTTACAGTTGTGGCGCCAAAAAGTCAAGCCGGCGTAATTGTTGCAGTTCTTCTTCGCTGCAGACCGGGTTGAAATAACGCTGCAATAAGGATGCGTCAGGGGCTGTTTGTGAACGGGCGATGAGATTGCCGCCCAGGTTTTCAAAAATCTCTCCCCAGCTTTCAGCCTCAAAAATAATTTCCATTCCGGGGTTGAGGCCGACCATAAACATCCGGCTGATGTTGGGACGGTGGGAGACAACGGCAATGATGTCGCACTTTTGTCCTCCGGCGAGTTTGATCAACCTGTCTCTGCCTTCGTGAGGATAATCGGACATATGTTCGGCCAACAGCGCTTCGGTTTCAATGCGGGCATTGTCCATAGCCAAGGAAATGACGCGCGCGGTTTGTTCTGCCCGGCAGACGGGAGAGGTAAAGACCGTCCCGGCGCAGCCGATGTGTTGTTTGATTAGCAAAGTCCGGGCAAAAATTTCCTGAGCGCTTTGGGCGGTCAGTTCTTGACGATCGTCATATTCTCCGTGCCGATAAATGATAAATTTTTTCATAGTATTTAGATTAATAATTAAAATATGGACAAATTATGGAACAACCGCGGCAAAAAGTCAAGTTGTTCCAACCGGTGCTTGGTAAAATGCCTGCAATTTCGGAAGAGGTCGGTTGGGTCAGAATGTCGGCAATAAAAAAAGGAGACGGCGAATGCCGCTCCTTTTGCAGAATTTGTCACAGGTCAGCCGAGTTCAACCATAGGCCGCATACCGTCGCCGTAAACAGGAACGAAGCGTTTGAATTGTGCCGACAGTGTCGACCGGACCGGATATTTTTTAAAAGTTCCCGGAACAAGACGGCCGTTTTCGTCCTGGTATTCGTTCATCCATACCGGAGGAATAAAGGCGTGATACTTGATTCCGTCGATTTCAACCGTGCCGTAGGCAATGTTGTGCTTGATCCAATCGACTCGAAAAGCGAATTTTTGCCGGCGAAGCTGTTTTTCGTATTGGCGGCAGACGGCTTTGATACTCCATGAGGACAGGAAGATGTTTCCGATCATCAGAAGCAACAAGCCGAAATTTTCGACAAGACTGTCGGAAAAGACGATCATTGCGCCGAGGTTGAGAAAAACACTGCTTTTGATAACGCGTTTCCATTTTTGTTGTTGTTGAATAGTTTTGGTACAACGACGTAAAATCAGGGTTCCGCAGGCTGAAAAATTGCACAAGGCCCACACAAGCATTAAAAAAATAAACACATTTTGATTCATTTTGATAGGTTTTTTATTGTTAATAATTATTTAGAATAATCAATTTGAGCAGGCTAATATATAAATTAAAATTTTGATGTCAAGTATAAAAAAGATTTATTTTGGAGGCGGGGCGGTTGTTTTTTGTCTTAAAAAGCTGTAAGTTGAGCAAAAATACATCAACGGAGAAAAGGATGCAACCGGATTTCGGCTTGAGGTTTGATAAGGAAATTTATCAGGGAGACGCGTTTGAACTGGCTTGGCAACATCTGCTGGGCGCTTATTTGTGTACGCGGATTGACGGTGTTTTGACGGCCGGAATGATTACCGAACTGGAGGTTTATATCGGCAGCTGCGACAAAGCCTGTCATGCCTGGCCGAATAAACTGACGCCGCGTACCGCCACCATGTTTAAACCGGGTGGATGTGCATATGTCTTTTTTGTTTACGGAATGTATAACCAATTTAACGTGGTGGCAGGACCGGAAGGAACGGCTAACGCGATTTTGATTCGCGCGCTGGAACCGATTGCCGGGATTGAGGAAATGATGAAACGGCGCCGTTGCGAAAAATTGAATCATCTGACTACCGGTCCCGGAAAGCTTTGTCAGGCGCTGGCAATAACCCGCCGACAACATGATGGCATCGATTTGAACGGCGATACGGTATGGATCAGTCCCGGTATTGAGAAATATGAGTTTGAGGCACGACCGCGGATCGGAATCGATTATGCGGAAGAATACAAGGACATGCCATGGCGTTTTTATATTCGCGGCAATTCTTTTATCAGCAAAAAATAACGGGTGTAAAACAAAACCGCCGAGATCGTTTGAATCAGGGCGGAAGGAGCTAACAAACTGTCGGTATGACAGCCGTCGTTATTCAATATATTACCGGCACTCCTTCCAAAGAAAGGCTGGCAGGTTGAAGTGGTTTGCCAGATATAACATTCAGTTTTAGAAATGCTGAGGTAATATTAAATAATTTGATGTAAATTGCAAGCAAAAAAAACAGATGTTGGTCAAGGCGTAATAAAAAAGCACGGTCGGCGTTGCCGACAGTGCTTTGGATTTTTGCGAAAAACGATCAGTCCCGACGCAATGCGTTGAATTCCTGTATGGCCAGCATTGATTTCAGCCGTTTCACATAGACAGAACTCCGTTCGATCTTTTCGGAGATTTCCCAGTCGCGGTCGTTCCAGATTTCGCGGATCGTGGTTTCGTACTTTTGAATCAACTGTTTCACGCCTTCTTCTTTCAGAATATGTTCGATGTACCAATCCTGGTTGGACATCGTCATGTTCCAAAACAGGTCCTCGAACTGCGGAGAATCCGGAAAAACCGGGGATTGCAGCCACCGTTCCTGAAGTTTCTCGTCATGCCAGTAGCAGTATACGAAAATACTGACGACGATCAGGTAGACGACAAAGAAAATCATGGCAACGGCAAAAGAAAAGAGGTAGAAGCAGATGCCGGTGGCGATTAGGGTGAGGATCGCTAAAATGGTTATCACATTTTTCATCGTTTAAAATTGTTAGTTAATAATTGTGTGCTTTAGACAAAATACCCCCAAAAAAGCCTGATGTCAATATCCAAAATAGGCAGATGCCCGATCGGTTGAATTGAGTGTCGGCGGGAAGAGGTTTAACGGATCAAAAAAAAATGCCGGTTTGAAACCGGCATTTGACAACTTGATAAACAGAAAAGATTACTTCAGTTTCTTTTCAACGAATTCTTCGTGCTTTTTCGACTTCTTGTCGTATTTTTTCATGGACAGTTTTTCCGGATGGGTTCTCGGATTTTTTTCGGCGACGAAAAAGGTACCGGTTCCGGCGGTGCTTTCCATTTTAACTTTTACTTTGATTGCTTTTGCCATGTCTTTTACTCTTAAAATTTAGTGTTAAACGCAAGTTTTTCTGTAATATAGCGTTTTTTCCCGGCTTGTCAATAGCTTTTTGCGGGACAGTGCCGGCTTAAAATTTAAAATACGAAAGACCGCATGTTGGAAACATGCGGTCTTGGGCAGATGCCATGCAGCCGAGATCAGGCGGGCGACATGATGCGGACTTCGTTCAGGACGGCACCGACGATGTCGTCACCCTGATATTCGATCATGATCGTGTCACCGCGTTGCGGTTTGCGATCTCCGAAAATGTGGCAAGGCAGTGAAAACGGCGTTGCCATTTCGGGCCAGATTCCGTATCTGTCCTCTCTTTTCTCGACAGAAGCGATTTTTAAGGTTCTTTCCAGTAACATAAAAAAATGTTTTAGGGTTATTACTATGTTTATTTATTAAAGGAGTTGGCCTTTAACTTCATTTCCGTTCAGAAACATTCTGGACTCGGTTTTTCCGTCGGGAAGGGACTTTTCCGTCAGTTTGAACAGGTCGCCGGCGTGAGGGCGTCGGGTTCCGCGGAACTTGGTCTTATTAATTTCAAGCGAAGTTCCGTCGTCGAAAAACAGCGTGTACAGATAGTTGCTGGTCATCACTTTTTTAATGCGTGCTTCTTTGTTCATAGCGATTAAGTTTTATAATTGGTTAATAATTGTTTCGTTGGAGTACAGTCTAACATTTAGACCAAATTTTGTCAATAGATCTGTTTGATCAAACCGAACTTCTTTTTGCCTTGAGCGATTTTAACCTGTCCGTCGACAATGTCTTCCGCTTTTAGGAGGTAGTTTTCGTCATTGACGGTACGATCGTTGATTTTGATGCCGCCTTGTTTGATCAGGCGGCGCACTTCGCCTTTGCTGGCGCAAAAGCCGATTTCGACAAACAAATCAAGCACCGGCAGCCCGGCAACGCAATCTTTTTCAAGTGTCGGCAGTTCGCCGCCGATGCCGCCTTGTTCAAAGGTTTTGACGGCAGTTTCCTGAGCCGCTTGGGCTTCTTCGAGACCGCGGCAGATTTTGGTGGCCTCGAAAGCGAGAATTTTTTTGGCTTCGTTGATTTCCTGATCCTTCAAAGCTTCCAACCGTCGGATTTCGTCAAGCGGCAGATCGGTATAAATGCGCAGGCATTTGCCGACTTCGCTGTCACCGATGTTGCGGAAGTATTGGTAATAGTCATAGGCCGGCAGTTTCTCATCGTTGATCCATACCGCATTGCCTTCCGATTTGCCCATTTTTTTGCCGGCAGAATCGGTGATGATCGGGCTGGTGAAGCCAAACAGTTCAACGTCGTATTTGCGCCGTCCGAGTTCGGTTCCCGAAGTGATGTTGCCCCACTGATCCGATCCGGCAATTTGTGCCCGGCAGCCGTATTTTTGGTAAAGTTCGCAAAAATCGTATCCCTGCAGCAACATGTAGTTGAACTCAAGAAAACTCATCGGTTGTTCGCGTTCCAACCGGGTTTTGACGCTTTCCATCGTCAACATGCGGTTAACCGAATAATAGGTGCCGATGTCACGCAAAAACGCGAGGTAGTTGATGTCTTTAAACCAGTCCCAGTTGTCGACCATGACGGCGTCATTTTGGCCGTTGCCGAATTTTAAAAATTTGCCGAAAGATTTTTTCAGTCCTTCGATATTATGACTCAGGGTTTCTTCGCTGAGGAAAGGACGCAGTTTGTCTTTGCCCGAAGGATCGCCGATGCGGGCGGTGGCGCCGCCTACCAGTGTCAGCGGTTTGTGCCCGCATTTTTGAAACCAACGCATCATCATCAGCGGCACGATATGGCCGACGTGAAGACTGTCGCCGGTCGGGTCGGAACCGAGATAACCCACCGCCGGAACGCCTTTTTGCTCGCAATCGTACAGATATTGGTCGAAACCGCTTTCGTTGGTGCATTGGTTGTAAAAACCGCGTTCAAGCATAATATTCAGAAATTCGGATTTAAAGTTACTCATTTTTCCTCGCCTTTATAATAAATTCTTAACGCATATTAGCATATAATTTTCGGAGTGCAATATGGTTATAATGTTTTTAAATGAATCATGAATAATATTAAAAATTTGACGGCGGTGGGAATTGTCGGTTCCACATCCCTTGACGGACTCGGGCTGGCGGTGACGGAAACCGACGGCGTTGACGTTTATTGCCGGGGGCCTTCCCGGACGGTGCCTTATGAAGACGAATTGCTGGATCAGATTCGTTCGGTGTTGGGAAAAAGGGCGGACTCGCCGGAAAACGCGGTTAATATCCGTCGTGCCGAAATTGCCTTCAGTGAATTTGCGGCGGCAGCGGTTTGCGGCTTTGTGCAGGAAGAGTCGTTGGTGCCGGATGTTCTCGGTTTTGGCGGCCATACCATTTGTCACCGGCCGTCCGAACATTATACGCATCAGATCGGCGACGGACAGTTGATGGCGGATCTTACCGGTATCCGCACCGTGGCGCGGTTCCGCAACGCCGATATTTTGGCCGGCGGGCAGGGGGCGCCGTTTGCGCCGGTTTATTATGAAGCGCTGGCCGCCAAAATGGAACGGCCGTTGGTTATTGTCGATATCGGCGGAACTTCGGAGATTATTTGGCTGGGAAGCAGCGGCGAGATGAAAGCTTTCGTCTGCGGGCCGGGCAATGCGGTTATTAATGACTGGGTTACCAAGCACGGCGGCATGTATATGGATTATAACGGCAAACTGGCCATCACCGGTCATGTCGATCAAAAAATCCTCAATACCCTGATGCATCATAAATATATTGCGCTCAATCCTCCCAAAGCCTGTGACCGTACGGTGTTTGCCGAAAAAATGGAACATTTGGAGGGACTGACTCTGGAAGACGGCGCGGCGACGGCAACCGCATTTGTGGCCGAATCGGTTGCTTATTCAATGGCCCTGTATCTTCCGGAACCGCCGCGGGAGGTGATTGTATGCGGCGGCGGTGCCAAAAATCCGACTTTGATGCGGTTTTTGCGTCAACGTCTGCCGGAAGCCGTGGTTCGCAATGCATCGGATGTTGGTTGGGAAGCAGAGGCGGCCGATGCGCAGGCTGCCGCTTTTTGGGCGGTGCGGCGCCTTTACCGGCTGCCGGTAAGTTTTCCTTCAACCACCGGTGTGGCCGAACCGGTCATCGGCGGTGAAATTTTTGATCCCGTTGCCGGTTCGTGAGCTTGTGTCTTAAGCTCGTAAAAAATTTTTTTATCGCGTTTGTTATTTTTTTATGCTTGCCGCATAATCATACAACGTGTAACCGGTTTGGCGGTCGGTTTCGATAATAACCGCTTGTTTGACTTGGGCGAGGGTTTCCCGAACCTGCGGGGGAAGGCCGTCCAACACCAAAACGTCACCCGAAGAGCGGTAAAGCAAAGCCGAGTTGCCGCCGTTGTAAACGATCCGAGGCGCGCTTCCCGGAGCGGCCGTGCCTGCGGAAATCACAAAGGCCAGCTTGCCCTCGGCATTTATAACCGCCTGATAATCTTTGGCGCATTCCATGTCAGGACAATCCGTTGCGAGCACGTTCAGCAAGGTTCTTTACCACGGCGATGCCGCCTTTTTCTGCCGCTTTGGTGACGTGTTTGACCAGTCCGTTGGTCTTTTTCATAAGAAAGTCGCCGATGTTGTTGCCGAGCGAACAACCGGAAAAATGGGAGGCGAGGCTGCAGGCTTCTTTGACCAATATGCCGGTTGCCTCGGCGCCGCAACGGATAACCGTGCCGGTGCCTTTGATGCCGTATTTGGCGAGAGTTTCAACAACGCTGACGCCGCCGCGGGCGATTTTTTTGCTGTCCATGTGCGGACTCCTTTTTTGATAAAATTTATAGATAAAATATTATCATAAAACTATATCCCTTACAAGTAAAAAAGAGCGGTGTCGGCCCGATGATATAAGCGCTTGACTTGCCGGCTTTGTTGTATTAAATTGTTAAGCCGGAAATAAATTTTAATGCGGACAGTTTTTATGTGCAGCTTTTTGATATACGCGGTTTCGATTATTATCCCCTAGGGGATATACTTTTTTGCACATACACAAATTCTAAATTTCTAATCAATCAGATTCACAATCAAAAACTTTAAGGTGTTGGATTAATGACAAAACATTATGCTGAACAGAAAGCAAAACCGGATTTTGCCGCGCTTGAAAAGAGCGTGCTTCAATTTTGGGAAGAAGACAAGACTTTTGAAAAATCGGTCGAAAACCGTAACGGTGCCGACGAATTCGTATTTTATGACGGACCGCCGTTTGCCAACGGAACGCCGCACTACGGGCATATTATGGTTTCGTATGTCAAAGACGTTGTGGCCCGTTTTCAGACCATGAACGGCAAAAAAGTCGATCGTCGCCTGGGGTGGGACTGTCACGGCCTGCCCGCCGAAATGTCGGCCGAAAAACAGTTGGGAGTTTCGGGACGCAAACAGATAGAAGAGTTCGGGGTTGAAAAGTTTAATCAGTTTTGCCGTCAGGATGTGCTGAAATATTCCGGCATCTGGGTGGATATGTTCAAACGGATCGGTCGCTGGGTTGATTTTTCGCGTGATTATAAGACCATGGATCTGCCGTTTATGGAAAGCGTCATCAACAATTTTAAGCAATTGTACGACAAGGGGCTGATTTATGAGGATTTCCGGGTGTTGCCGTATTCTTGGGCTGCCGAAACGCCGTTGTCAAACTTTGAAGTCAACCAGGGATATCAGGACAAGACCGACAATGCGATTACGGTGATGTTCAAGCTGGAAAACGGTATGAAGATCCTGGTCTGGACCACCACGCCCTGGACTTTGCCTTCCAACCTGATGCTGGCGGTGGGCAGCGATATTTCCTATGCGGTGATGGAAGAGGACGGACAGAAATATATTTTGGCCGAAGCACTGCTCGGACGTTACAAAAAACAACTGGAAAATGCGGTTCGGGTCGGAACCCTGAAAGGTTCCGAACTGGTCGGCACCGCTTATGAACCGATGTTTCCTTATTTTGCGGCCTTAAAAGAAAAGGGTGCGTTTAAGATCTTGAGCGGCGAGTTCGTGTCGACCGAAGACGGTACCGGCGTGGTCCATATTGCGCCCGGTTTCGGACAGGACGACTTTGACGCCTGCCGGGCCTATGATGAAAACTTCCCGGTGGTTTGTCCGGTGGACGAAGCCGGAAAATTTACCGCCGAAGTTCCCGATTATGAAGGGAAACAGGTTTTTGAAACCAACGAACCGATCATGCAGTGGCTGAGAGCCAACGGATTGCTGGTCAAGAAAGAACAATACACCCACTCTTATCCGTTCTGCTGGCGCACCGATACGCCGCTGATTTACAAGGCGATGTCTTCGTGGTTTGTCAAGGTCACCGATTTTCGCGACCAGATGGTTAAAAACAATCAGGAAATCAACTGGGTGCCCGAGCATATCAAAGACGGACGTTTCGGCAAATGGCTTGAAGGCGCACGCGACTGGTCGATTTCGCGCAACCGTTTCTGGGGAACGCCGATCCCGGTTTGGAAATCGGACGATCCGAAATATCCCCATGTAGACGTTTTCGGTTCAATCGAAGAGATCAAAGCCAAAACGGGAATTGAAGTGACCGATCTCCATAAACCGTATATTGACGATGTGGTCTATCCCAACCCCAAAGACCCGGCCGGCAAAAGCATGATGCGCCGGGTGAGCGACGTTTTTGACTGTTGGTTTGAATCGGGGTCAATGCCTTATGCGCAAGTGCATTATCCGTTTGAGAACAAAGAGTGGTTCGAAAATCATTTCCCGGCCGACTTTATCGTCGAAGCCATGGATCAGACACGCGGTTGGTTCTATACTCTGACGGTGTTGTCGACGGCGTTGCATCAACGGCCGGCTTTTAAGAATTGCGTTTGCACCGGTCTGTTGATGGCCGAAGGCGGACAAAAACTGTCGAAACGTTTGAAAAATTATCCCGATCCGGCGATGGTGCTGGACAGCATGGGATCGGATACGCTGCGCTGGTTCCTGGTGTCGTCTCCGGTGCTTAAGGGCGGCAATCTGGCGGTGGATCAGGAAGGCAAAGAAATTGTCAAGGCTGCCCGCGTGGCCCAGATTCCGTTCTGGAACGCTTTTTATTTCTTTACCCTGTACGCCAACGCGGAAGGTTATAAAGCCAAAGAAGTCTGCCGTTCAAGCGAGTTTTTGGACAACTATATTCTTTCGAAGCTGAAGAAGCTGGCGGCAGAGGTCAAACACGGCTTAAACACTTATGATGTTGCCCATGCCTGCAATGAAATTGCCGATTTTATGGAAATTCTCAACAACTGGTATATTCGCCGTACCCGCGACCGTTTCTGGGCCGGTGACCGGCAGGCCTTTGACGTTCTGTATACCGTTTTGGTCAATTTGAGCAAAATCATGGCGCCGCTGATGCCGTTTACAACCGAATATGTTTATCAGGCGTTGGTCGATGCCCGGGCTTCGGTTCATCTGACCGATTATCCCGAATTGGCGGACGTTGATGCCGATGAAAACTTGGTGCGCGAAATGGACTTTGTGCAGGATTTGTGTTCGGCCGGAAAATTTGTCCGTGAAGAGAAAAATCTGCGTAATCGGCTGCCGCTTTCCGACCTGACGGTTGCCGGCAGCAATTTGGGCTTTTTAAACGATGCCTACAAAGAGATCATCAAAGACGAACTCAATGTCAAGCAGGTGCAGGCGGACGGCAATGTGGGAGCCTATGCCGTGCCGTCGCTTTATCTTTATACGCCGTTGCTCGGCAAAAAGCTCGGCAAAGATATGGGGAAGGTTATGGCCGCCTATAACGAATATAAAAAAACCGGCGTTCCCTGCTGGAGCGAGAACGGCAGCGAAGGAATCTGCGTGGCGGGAATTGCCCTCACGCCCGATTTGTATGAGGAAAGGCTGGAGATTCTGAACGGAAAAGCCGGAAAAGCTTTTGCCGACAACAAGGCGGTGATCGTTCTCAATACCGAAGTCAGCGAAACTCTGGAACAGGAAGGCATGGCCCGCGATTTTGTGCGAATGGTTCAAAGTCTGCGCAAAGACAAAGATTTTGAAATTTATTATCGTATTCGTCTGCGCTGGAAAGCGGAAGGAAAACTGGCGGCAGCGCTGGAGAAGTTTAAGGCGATGATTGCCGAACAGGTTCTGGCCAAAGCCGAGGAAGTGGAAACCGACTGCACGGCCGGTACCGCCGCCGAGATCGAAGGCTGCCGGGTATGTTTTGACGTTGAATATGACGCTGCTGCCACGGCCGAAGCGATGGCTTTGAAAAAAGGCGCCTGATCATGCGGTTGGCTTTGTTTCAACCCGATATGCCGCAAAATACGGGCACCATGCTGCGGCTTGGTGCCTGTATGGGGATTGAAGTCGATATCATCGAACCTTGCGGCTTTGTGTTCGATCAGCGGGCTTTGCGCCGGTACGGCATGGATTATCTCGATCTGGTCAAATACCGGCGCCATAATTCCTGGGATGATTTTTGCAGCTACGCTTATGCGCATCCGGAAGAATACGGCCGCATCGTTTTGCTGACGACGAAATCGCCGCTGCGTTATACCGATTTTGAATTTCGGCCCACCGACGTTCTGATGGTCGGCCGCGAAAGCGCCGGGGTTCCGGATGCGGTTCATCAGTCGGTGGATGCCCGGGTAACCATTCCGATGACCGAAGCGGCGCGTTCGATTAACGTGGCGGTATCGGCGACGATGGTTTTGGGAGAAGCGCTTCGTCAGACACAGTTGTTTCCGGTCAGCGGCGGCAATTGACAAAAAAATAAAAAAACAGACTGGATTTACCCTTTAAAATGTGGTATAGTAGGCACTGTTTTGGAGAAAAACGAAGATTTGGATATTTGGTTTAACTTATGGGAAAACAAGTAATGAACAAGAAAACAACATCGAAAATTGCATTCAATTCCGGCGAATTTGTGGTTTATCCGGCTCACGGCGTGGGAAAAGTTGCCGATATTGCCACACAGAAAATCGGAGGATCTGAATTAGAATTGATTGTTGTTAATTTTGACAAAGATAAAATGACGCTGCGGGTGCCGCTCTGTAAGGCCGAGAGCGTAGGCTTGCGCAAAATTTCCGAAACGTCGATCATGGATGAAGCGGTGGACGTCTTGAAAGGCAAGGCAAAGGTCAAGAAAATCATGTGGTCGCGCCGTGCTCAGGAATATGAAAACAAAATCAATTCGGGCAGCCCGGTAGCGATTGCGGAAGTGGTGCGGGACCTTTATCGCCGCGAAAACCTTTCGGAACAGTCTTACAGCGAACGCCAGATTTATGAGCAGGCGCTGGACCGGCTGGCCAACGAATATGCGATTTGCAACAATATCAGTGCCCCTGATGCGACCAAAAAACTGTTGGACATTTTGTCGGCCGACGCTGCGGTTGCCGCAGAATAATTCTTTGCAGGACGAAAACAGCTCCGATGTCGATGCGGAGCTGTTTTTTTATGTCCGGTCGGTGCAACGATAAGAGTGTTTTGAAGCGAGAGTGACGTTTTTTGTTGCGGTGAGGCGTTAAAATGTTTATAATCAACCTTACAAAATACGATTTTGTTTTTTTAGGTTAATTATTATATGTATCTCTTTTCTGTGCCAACGAAACGAACATATGGTGTTATATCTGCAAAATATCGTATTTTTAAGGTTAATTATATGTTCGACAATTTCTGTGCCAAAAGAATCCGAACCGTATGTTAACCTTTTTTTCGATGAAAATTAAAAAATATAATATATATGATCTGGATTCAAATTATTTGCTGGGCAGTTCTGATTGCTTTTGCAGCACCGGTCGTGATCTTTTTTAGACGCGGCGAGTATAGAAATGTGATGGTGTATCTTTTTGCCGTTGCGGTATTTAATTTGGCCGGCGGCACCCTGATTCCTTCAGCGGCGCTGATTGTTATGTCGGTGCTGGCGTGCAAGGCCTTTTTCGGGAAAAAGAAATAGGAAAAGAAAAATCAAAAGAGGAAAGTTGTCATGAACGGCAAGTTTCCTCTTTTTGATTTTTAAAAACCGATCCTACGGCAGCGTTTACACTTTATAAGGCAATTTGGAAGCGATAAAGCTGCTGAGACGGTTGGGCAGAATCGAAAGAAACCAAGCCGAAAGGCGCATCGGCCACGGGAAAGCAATCAATCCGACATTGTTTTCCAGCCGGTGTCCGATGATGGCCGCCGCTTTTTCCGCCGGCATGAAAAACGGCATCGGACAGGTGTTTTGGTCGGTAATGCGCGACTTGACGAATCCGGGACAAATGACGCTGACCTGTATATTGCGGGGAGCCAGATATACCCTGAGCGCTTCGCCGTAAGCTTTGACACAGGCTTTGCTGGCACTGTAGGAAGGGCAGCCGGCCAGACCGTGATAGCCGGCGATTGAACTCAGCATGGCAATCGCCATCGGCGTTTGGGTCCGCCGTTTGGAGAATATTTCAATTGCCGGCAGCACGGTGTGCAAAACCCCGAAAATGTTGGTATTGAAGGTATTGTAGATATTTTCTTCCACTTCGGCGGTGGTGGCGACTCCGGCATTGGCCAACACCAAATGAAGCGCTGCTTTTTTGTTGCTGCCGACGATCCAGCGTTTGACCTTGTCGCGATCGTTGACGTCAATGATTGCTGCGTCTACTTTGGCGCCGAATTTTTCGCATTCCCGCTTAACTTCGTCCAAGCGTTCGCGGTTGCGTCCGCAGATAAAAAGGCGTTCCGTACCGGCGGCGGCATAGTACAGGGCCATGGCCTGACCGATTCCCGAAGAGGCGCCGGTGATGAGAACGTTTTTGAATTTTGTTTCCATTTTTTTGATTCCGTTATAAAGTATTGTTAAACTTTTTCTTCTATAATAACCAAAATTTTATTTTTCGGGAGAACTTTTTTGCAAATATCCAGTATGACCGGTTTTGCCCGCCAGAGCGGCAGTTTGGAACAGGGAAACTTTTCGCTTTCCTGGGTGTGGGAAATTAAAAGCGTCAACGGCAAAAGTCTGGATCTGAAAACCCGGCTGCCGTCGTGGTTGGATGAAATCAGTCTTAATCTGCGCAATATTGCCGCCGCTTATTTTGAACGCGGCAATATGAATGTTTCGCTTGAAGTGACGCTTGAACGCAGCGATACCGAGGTTAACATCAATCGCGAATTGCTGGAACGCCTGACCGGTGCCGCGGTGGATTTGTACCGTGCCCATCCCGATGATTTGGCACCTCCTTCCGCCAGTGAGCTGCTGGGGGTAAACGGCGTAATTGAAGTGGTTAAAAACCGTTTTGGCGAGGAAGAACTCGAGTTGATCCGCCAACGGTTGAGCGCCGGTTTTGAAGAATGTTGCGTGCGGTTGCAGTTTGATCGCCGTCAGGAAGGTGCAAAAATTAAGTCGGTGCTGGAACAACAAGTTGACCGGATTGAAGCTTTGGTCAAAGACATTGCCCGCAAAGCCGCCTTGCAACCGGCAGCTCTCAAACAAAAGCTCACCGCCCAGCTGGCCGAATTGTTGGAAGGAAATCCGATCAGTGAGGAACGGCTGGCTCAGGAAGCGGTTTTGCTGGTGAACCGGGCCGATATTCGCGAAGAAATCGATCGTCTGACAGCTCACGTCAAAACAGCGCGGCAATTGCTGGAAGCCGGGCAGACGTTAGGACGCCGTTTCGACTTTTTGTGTCAGGAACTGAATCGCGAAACCAACACAACTTGTTCCAAAGCGGCGGATATTGAGATTATCAATCGCGGAATGGAACTAAAAGCGGTTATTGAGCAATTGCGTGAACAAGTACAAAATATGGAGTAGAAAATGGAAGACGTTATTAATTATCTGCGTAAGGTTCGCCGCGGTACCATGTTTATTATCGAAGGGCCGTCCGGTGCCGGCAAAGGAACCGTCATTAAGGAAATTCTTGCCCGTGATCCGCATATCAAGTTTTCGGTTTCGGTCACCACCCGTCCGCAACGTCATAATGAGGTTGACGGGGTGGATTATTACTTTATTACCGATCAGCAGTATGATCAGCTGATTAAGGAAGACGCTTTTTACGAATATGTCGACTCGCAGTACGGAAACCGTTACGGAACTTTACGTTCGGAAGTGGACAGTTTTATCAATGTCGGCGAAGACGTGTTGTTTGATCTCGATTGGATGGGAGCGCGTCAGATGAAGGAAAAGGCCGGCGCCGATGCGGTGACGATTTATTTGCTGCCGCCGTCGATCAAAGAAGTGCGCCGCCGTTTGGAAGGTCGCGGGACCGACAGCCCCGAAGTGATCGAAAAGCGTATGAATATGGTTTTGGAAAAAATCAGCCACTGGGACGAATTTGACTATGTGGTTGTTAATGAAGAACTGGAAGATACGGTGGAGAAAATCCGTCGCATCATTTCCGGCGAACGAATGAAACGGGTGCGCCAGCTGAACGGTTTGAAAACGTTGGTCGATTCGTTGGTAAAAGAAGCCCAAGAAGCATAAACTTTGCTTGCCAATCATCATAATTTTGGGTATGCTGGGCAGCAAATTTAACAAGGCAAAGTGAAACCGATGAATCCGACTTCTATTTTGGGACGATATCTGACCAAACAGATCTTAATCAATTTTATTGCGGTTCTGTTGATGGTAACCGGCGTTATTCTGATGTTTGAAGTGATCGAACTGTTACGCCGTACTGCCGACCGGCCGGACGTGGATTTGGTTTTTATTCTGAAAATGGCCTTTTCCAAGTTGCCGCGCACCTTTGAAATGGTGTTTCCGTTTATTATGATGATTGCGGCGATGATTACGTTTTGGAAAGTCAGCCGCAGCAACGAATTTGTTATTATCCGTGCCGCCGGGGTTTCGATCTGGGAATTTCTGGCGCCGGTGCTGGCGGCCGTGTTTATGGTCGGTATTGTCAATATTACGATGCTTAATCCTGTTTCTTCTTATCTGTACGAAGTTTATGAGACGCTGGATTATCGTTTTAAGACGAAGGATCCGAAGGCGGTTTTGTTTTCCAACAAGGGGTTGTGGATCCGCGAAGCGGTGGACGAAAACACCTTTTTGGTGTTGGAAGCCAAATCGGTGCGTCAGGAAGAAGACGTGTTGCTGCTTAGAAAAGTGAGCGTGTTGGAAATGGACCGCCAGTCGCAGTTGCTTAAAAGAGTGGAGGCTTATGCGGCGGAACTGAAAGGCAATAAATTTGAACTGAAAGACGTGAGGATTTTTGAAGCCGGACAGCCGGTGCAAAAAATCAATAATGTGGACTATGAAACCACATTGACAATTGAGCGCATCAAAGAAAACTTTATTGATCCGGAAGCGATTTCTTTTTGGAACTTGCCGGATACGATCCGTTTTTACGAGTTGGCGGGTTTTTCGGCCCTGCGGCATCAGATGCGCTATATGTCATTGTGGAATTCGCCGTTTTTGTTATGCGCGATGGTGTTGGTGGCGGCCGTTTTTGCCCTGCGTCCCAACAATCGTCGCGGCGGGGTGATGTTTTTGATTGTCGGCGGCATCTCGACCGGCTTTATGGTTTATTTTTTGTCACAAGTGATTTATGCTTTCGGAATCAACGGTTACATTCCGGCGATGCTGGCGGTATGGACGCCGGCACTGATTGTGGTGATGGTCAGCATATCCGTGCTGCTGCATTTGGAAGACGGATAGGGCGTGGCCGCAAAAGAACGGGAAAGCGCCGCAGATGACGGCGCTTTATGTTTGTCAGCTGACGGGATTGCAGTTCTTCGGTCGGCCGAACGGAACTTCATCCGTCAATTCGACCGTCGCTTCCAGGTTGTAAAATTCCAACAGCCGTTTGTAGACCGGCCATCCGGTTTCTTCACCCAGTTCGAGCCGGTCGATCCGTTGCCACGGAATACCGGTCCGTTTGGTAACGTGTTCCAGCCGCAGGTGATGATTGTGGCGATATTCGGACAGTTTCTGCCCGAGTTTGCGTTTGAGATACAATTGAGATTTCATTGTTAAAAACTCCCTTGGTTTTGTTGAATTAATTGAAAACAAAACCGCCCTGAAAAGATCAAGGCGGGGAGTTCGTAACTGTTAGAACGCAGTCTGTCTTATTCGTTGTATGTCAAATACACTTATATCGACAGCTCCCCTTGGAGGAGTTGCTTGTTTGTTCTAAAGGAGCTACGATACTCCGCATCCGATTTCCGGCTGCAGCACTGATATTAAAGAACCCGGCGGAAATTGCAAGCGGAAATTGTTGCGGGGAGGTTTAGCTTTTAGACTGAAAACGGTTTGAGCAAACAGGTGTTGCAGCCGTGAAGACAAAGTGAGCAAAAAGCCGGCAGCAAAAGCGTTTTTTGTAAAGGCGGCGTAAAAAGTGCTTGATTTATTTTAAATTGTTGTGTATGTAGAAAGACGTGTCGGCAAACTGCCGCAAAATAGGGGTATAGCTCAGTTGGTAGAGCATCGGTCTCCAAAACCGAGGGTCGTGAGTTCGAATCTTACTGCCCCTGCCATAAGAAAACGTCCGGAAGGGCGTTTTTTTTATGGCATATGGAAAAGTTGACAAGAACTCACGGGGAAATGAGTTTACCTACCCGCGAAAGGCGGGCGGAAACGGAATTTTATACTGGATATGTTAGCGGAAACGCATGTTGACAGGCGTTATATTTGCGGTTAATAAGCCTGTCTCAGGCAGCATCAGTTTTTACCGTCCTCTAAAGCTTTCGTAACGGCTTTTTATCAGGGCTATTTCCAAAGGATTCCGTTTTTGCAGATTATTATTGTACTTATACAAGTCGCGCATTTATTTTGCATGAACATGCACGCCGTGTCTTCTGCACCAATTTTCTATACCGAAACCAAACGGGTTGTTTCCCGGTGTTGCTATGGTTAATCCCAAACGATCCGGACCAAAAAGGTTAATGCGGACACCCACATTTTTGAAAACGCTGTAAACCGCCCCGGCACAATTGTTGGTAAACAAATTATACTTTCCGCTTTTGCGAATGTTTACTTTATCCATTTCTCGTTCAAGACGTTTGGGGTCTATTCCCAATTGACTTAAATAAACAAAATAGTAATCGGCTTCCCGGCTGTAAGTTTTGAACAGCGGTTCGTCATCCATCATTGAACTGCGGCGGTTGACAACCCGGTTTTTGTACTGCATGGCGGCATGCCCGACCAAGGACGGACCTTCGACCGGAACAATTGCCACCACAATCGGTTCTTCTGCCATTAAATCCAACTTTCCGTCACGATTACGGGGAATTCGGGCAGTTATATCCTGACCGCCGCGGATAACATTACCGTATTTTTCAAATTCTTCCGCTACCGGGCAATGCAATTCCGTGCTAATGCGTGTCCCTTTATACAAAATATATCCGCGATTTTTGGCACGAGCCAGTTCCTTCGCCGTTTTGACGTCTTCCGCTTCTGCCCGGCTCAAGAACGTATGATACGGATTCAGCCTTGAGGCTCTCAGACGTCTGTATAATCCATTGTTGGTTATGGCATGCCAAATTTTTTTGAGTCTCTTATATTGCTGAGCCGTCCCGGCATAAACTACAGAATGAGGATATTCATCAGTGGTATTTGTCATGATATTAACCCATTATTATGGTAATATTTCCGTTCTACTCTGTTCTATCTGTAAATATATTTATAACAAATAATTTAAAAAGTCACTCTTTTTTCCGTTTTTTATAAAAAATACATTTAAAACTGACATACAGCGCCGACAGACAGAAAAGCTTATTTTATACAAACCGTTTGCTTTTAGGACCTGATTATACTATAATATTTAAACCGTTTTGTTTGTATGGAGGTGAATTGAGATGGGCATCTTTTCTTCAAAAGCAAAGTTTGATTTGGAACGGCACCTGCAAAATGTTGTCGGCAGATGTTGTGAAGAAATGCCTGAGAAAGAAAAAAACGAATTGCTGGGACGTATTGTCAGCGATGAAGGAAACAAAAGGTATGCCAAACGGCATTTTCTTTTTGGCAGCGAGCTTCGTATTGATAAAAAACGCGGGAAGAAAATTTATGAGCAGCACGATTTAAGCCAATTTCCGGACTGGAAATCGGATGAAGATTTCCCAAGCAATAAGGCCTATTCCTTAGACAGTAAGGAACATCAGGAGGGCGTCAAAAAAATTGAGGACTTAATAAAAAAATTTACGGCTAATGATTCGAATGTCGCTAAAGATTTAAAGAAATTGCTGGAGAACAGCGAAATCCGTTACAGAGTTTTGAGCAAGTGGGAAAAACCAAACGGAAGCTGTTCTTTCAAAAGAGCAGAGCAAAAAGGCGCTAAAAATCAAATCGTCATTTGTGTTTGCGATTTAAATAAAACCGGGGATAAGGTGTTACCGGAGATCCTGGCACATGAGTTGGGACACGCTTTGGAATTCAGCCAACGCCCTAAAGGAGCAGAAACAAAATATATGGACGGCTGTGAAACCGCGGCCGATATTTTGGGGGCTTCGTTGCTTGCAAATGCGGGAGTAAGCTCTAAAGAATTCAGCAAGTTTATGGGAAAAGATTACCGGGAGCGGAAAAAAAAGAAGTTGGATACGGAAATGTTTTATTCGCCGGACGGTAAATATCGGAGAACAAATTTTATTTTAGCTTATAAATACATGTATAAAGCCCGAAGAAATAATTTTAAATCTTTGGAAAAGGAAAACCCGAATAAGATCCCGGAAAAGAAAAACATAGTTGAACAGATTAAAGCTCATCGAGGGTTGGCCTCGAAAAAGACGACAGCGGACAAACCTCAGTCGGTATCAGCAGAAAATTTAAAGAATTTTGGATATGTGTCAAACCGTAACGACGGCGGCAGGTAGTCGTTTCGATGAAAAAAATATGGAAATATCTGGAAAACGGTTTGGGGCTGGCAGGTCTGGCGATTGTTTTTGCCGTCGGGTTTGCCGCGGTTACCTTTTATATTTATGTGCGGTTTAAGGAGGCGTTTTATTTCGGCAGCCGGATGAATTTGGGGATGGTGGCGGCCTTAATCATTTTATTGACGCTGTATGTTCTGTTTGAACTGTGGCGTCAACGACGGCGCTGAAAGCGGTAAGGGAAGGGATCCCGTAAATTGTTTGAGAGAGCTTTTTCGGGGGGTAATGATTAAAAAAGGCTTCTTCTCAATATCTTTGTTTGTAATAGGACGATTTTTATTGAGATTTCAGCCTTTTTATCTTCTCCAACATGAGTGTCGTTTTGCGTTGGGGGGCCGGTTCGCCGTTCGGTTGGTTTTCGGTATCAAACAGTTGCCGGCAGACGCGTTGGGGAAAAACGGCATTGTGCAATTCTTCCAAAGACTGTTTTTGGTAGCTGCCGTTCAGTATCGAGGGAAGTTCACGGAGATATTTTTGTTGAAGCATCTTGAGATAGTCTTTTTTCAGATTATCGTCAGTTTCGATTTTTGCCGCCAGTCGCACCAGCTTTTGCAATGCGTCGTCGTCAAAAGAACGGCAGAGTTCATTGAGCAAGTAAGGAATGTCTTCGAGCTTGCAAGATGCCATATTATTCTCTTTCTTTCGGATTCGTGAAAGACCGGTTGTCGGAAGAACCGCAAATTTGTTTGATTTTTTTGACAATGTCGCTTTGGGCCGGGGCAAGATTTTGATCCGGTTGGCGGGGCGTGATGGCGGCGCATCTTCCGTTTTTGACGTCCGGCAACGCATACATGTCCAAAACCGACAGATGAGTGCCGTAGGCGTAATTTTTGATTTCTTCGGATTGCATAACCGACTTTAATTGTTCTATGTCGTTGATTTTGAGACCGTGGTGAGCGCAAATGTCCGAGACGGCCAGGGCTTCGGCGGCGTGTCTTCTGAAAAATTGCGTTTCGCGCCGGATTTTTTGTTCGAGCTCGGGGAAGGTTTTGCCGAGTTCAAAACAGGATTTTGCCTGCAGGGCGTTGGACATCATATGCAAAGAGGTGAAGGCCTTAAAAATGTCATTGTCGTCGCCTGCGGCGGTGGAACCGTTGACCAGGCGGCGGCCGATCGTTTTATGGAATTCGTCGGCCTTAAGTCCCATCCCGCTTTGAGTTTCGTTGCCGCCCAAAAACTCGAGACAGGTATAGCGCGACTGCAATTCGCTTGTCAAAATGCTGCGGGCTTTCCCGGCCTTGAGCAGCATTCCCCATTGTTTGCAGAGCTGATCTTGTATCGGCAGCATCGAAATGACGGTGTTAAAATCCATGTTGCTGATTTGGGAATACAGCGCCGGATTAACCGCAGGTTGTACGTTGCCTTTTTGCAGGCGTTGTTTAAATGCTTCGGCGCCGGGCAGAGCGTCGCTTTTCAGGGAACCGTCCATGCCCTCGATATCGGCGGCCGAAAAAGTTCCTTGCGCGATTTTGACTCGAAGCTTGGCCGCGGTGGCAACGGCGGCAAATTCCAAAACCTGCGCCGCACCGTTTTTGACGCCGCAGGATTTGGCGATATGATCCATATATTGGACGATATATTGGTTCTCGGTACCTGCCGGAAAAAGTTGGTGCAAATCGGGAAAAGCGGTGAAAAGAGCCTTGCGGTCGGTTGCGCTTAATTCGGTTACGGAAACGTTCTCAGTCATTATTATTACTTCCAAAATAAACTTTCAAAACAATAATAACTTAACAGTTGGACAAAAACAAGTGCCATTTATAAATCTTGTTAAAAAACGAAGGCGGCAGAAACACCGCCTTGATGTTGGGCTATCTGATCGGCGTCATGTTCAGGTTAACGGCTTCGTCGAGATAATACATATTTCCGGTCAGCGGATCGATGATCAGATATCCGAGAATGCCGCCGATAACCAGATTGCCGGCAAAATACCAGCCGCTGACGTGCCAGTCGATGAGGGATTCTTTGGTTTGATAACCTTTTTTGGAGGCGATGACGGTATATTTTTCGGGGTTGAAATAACCGCCGGCGGCGGTTTTGAGGGTGATCATGGTCGGGGTTTGTCCTTCAAAGACGGTTTCTCCGACTTTGTTCATAATTTTGAGGTTTACTTTGTCGACGTTGGCCTTGATGGGGATCGTTTGCGTATCGTCTTTCATAATGGTGGCGCAGGAACAAAGCGTTGCCGTAAAAACACCGATGATTAGAAATAAAAACAGTTTCTTCATGGAAAACATCCTTTGTTAGTCATTAAAAACAAAACCCACCGGAAGGGGTGGGCGGATGTTCAGAAACCGTATATCATCAAACGGCTCGGCCTATTGGGCGCATAGCCTTATTCAGCCGACATCCGTCCAAGACAGAGATCGGCATAAATTTTGAGTCGTATGCGAACGACTGATGATATAAGGGTTTCTGACGCCCTAGATACGCGGTTGCATATCCGAAAAAGAGGGTAAACGAAAATGGTTAAATAAATCTAAAGAACCCAAGATAAAAATCTGCCGCCTTAAGCCCGGCTTCGGGAGCGAAGGAAAGACGACAGATTTTTATATTTTAAGCAGAGCAGCGTTTTATTCGCCTTTTTGCAGTTTGGCCTGGACGATATGATTCATAATGTCGGTTGCCGAAATTTGTTTTTGCTGGTCCAGTTTTTTGCCGTTTTCGGCGTCCAGATTGTCACGGGCTTCGTTGACTTTGTTTTGATCGTGCCTTTCAAAGATCTGCCCCAAAGGCATTCTTTTTTCTTGGTCAACATCGGTAACTCTGCCGGCATATTCTTCCATGTTTTCGGCGCCGGTAAGCCGTTCGAGGTTTTCGTTAACGCCGTTGCGCAGCTTTTTTAAATGGCGGATGGCGGCGCGGTCGCTGAGGGTAGTTTTTTTAACGGTGCCGTCATTGCGGGTAACCATTTTGGTGCCGCTTGTTTTACCTTTTTCCGAAATCACTTCCACGGCTTGGGTCTTATTTCTGCCTTGTTTGAATTTGCCGTAAATTTCGCTTGCGCCTTCGCGGATGCGGCCCCACAAAGATTTTTTCAGCTTGCCGTTCTTATCGTACCGATCGGTTTTAACCTCGGCTGCGGCCTGGTTCCGACCATCTTTTTGCGCCTCAGCTTCGGTATAGTTTTTCAACCCTTTCAGGTTTTCGGAAGACAATTCTTCCAAATCAGCGCCGCGCCGCGCATTTTGTTGCATGTCGCTGACGGAAGAGGAACTGCCGTGATGTTCATAATGGCCTTTTTCGGAAGTGGTCCGGCCCTTGGCATCAAATTCTGCGCTTTGGCTTTGCAAATTGCCGTAACTGTGGGCGGCATTGTAGCCGTGGCTGATGTCAAGCGCGCCCGCTTCGTTTGCAGTGTCTTGAAAGCGGGTTGTTTCTTCCGAGCGCAACCGTCCCTGACGGTCAAATTCGCGCGTGTGGGAAAAGTTTGTTTCCTGTTTGCTGTTGCCGCCGAAACTGCTGAATTTTTCAAGGGTGTTGGCCGTAGCGGTTACGGTAGAGGTGGTTTTGCCGCGGCGACTCAGTTCTTCTTCGTCGGTGCGAACGGTGGTGCTGACGATCGGAGCGTTGGGGTCGACCGTATCGACGGCGCGCGAGACGTTGATCGTTGCCGAATTTTTAGTTTTGCCGTTGTTATAAGTGTCTTCCACGGTGGTGCCGTCCTGAGTGAAGGTATAAGAAGGCGTTTTTTGATCGGGAATACTGTCGTTGACTTCCAGTCCCATTTTAGCGGCTTCTTCCGTGAAACTTGCGGCGGAATCGTCTTTTTGCTTTTGGGCAGCGTATTTTTCCATTTTGTTTTGCAGGCGTTGGTTCATTTGTTCCATCAATTGGGCCGCTTGGGCATCGCCGCCGTTTCCGGCAGCCATGATCAGGGCGGCTGCGGCTGCGATTTGAGGTGATTTTGAGTTGGACATTGTTTTTCCCCGCAAGAATTAATTGATTTCCGATAATTATATCCCTGCCGGGCGATTTAATCAATCTATTTGTGAAAAATGTACAAAATTTGCCGTATTGCGATTGCAACGATACTTTTGTCGGCATAAAAGCAAGCGGACATACGGTGCGTTTGGCCGAGATTCGTCTGGGCAATTTTTGAAAAAAGATGTTGCAATATTGCTTTTAATAGTTTATGTTGCTGAAAAATCAGACAGTCTTGCCCGGCGGTGCGGTTTGGTGCTCGGAAAATTCCGATCGGATGCCGCGACCGGTAAAACAGGGCTGTCCGTTCACGTCATGTGGGCGTTGTTTTAAAATTTTTTGAGTGGATGAAGTTGATGGCAAAAGTTAGTCCGGTTTTGTTTTTCAGACAAGTAAAACAGGAAGTTAAAAAAGTTACGTGGCCGACCAATAAGGAAGTGATTCAAACTTCGGTTATGGTGTTGATTCTGGTGGCGATTGCCGCTGCCTTTTTCTTCTGTGTCGATCAGGTGTTCGGCTTTATCGTTAAATTGATTTTTGGTTAGGAGAAAGTGGCAATGGCTGCTCATTGGTATGTCGTACATGTGTATTCGGGTTCGGAAAAAAAGGTTGCCGAATCGCTCCGCGAACAGGCGGTTTTGAAAAATATGGAAGATAAGATTCTGGAAGTGATGGTTCCGACCGAAAATATCGTCGAAATTAAAAAAGGCGCCAAAGTCAATTCGGAACGCAAGTTTTTTCCCGGTTACGTGCTAGTGAGAATGGAAATGTCGGATGACAGCTGGCACGTGGTTAAAAATACGCCGCGGGTTACCGGCTTCTTGGGATCGCGCAACAAACCGCAGGCAATTTCGGATGCCGAAGCCCATCGCATTATCAAACAGGTTGAAGAAGGCGTTGAACGTCCGCAGACCGTGGTCAATTTCGAAATCGGCGAACAGGTTCGCGTTTGTGACGGTCCGTTTGCTTCGTTCATCGGTTTGGTCGAGGAAGTGGATGCCGAAAAATCGCGTCTGAAGCTTTCGGTATCGATCTTCGGACGTTCGACCCCGGTTGAGCTTGAATTCAATCAGGTTGAAAAAGTCAGTTAAGTTTTGAGCCGCCGTTGTTTTAGGGCGGCTTTTTACATCGAAGCCAAAAAAAGATTATGCCCGAGGGTTGATAATCTTTTTTTGCAGATTAGGATACATTAACAAAAATTGCAGGAGAAAAATATGTTAAAGTCTTTTTTTTCGGAATTTAAGAAATTTGCGATGCGCGGCAATGTTATTGACATGGCGGTCGGTATCATTATCGGGGCGGCTTTCGGCAAAATCGTCGACTCGATGGTCAAAGACGTGATTATGCCGCCGATCGGGGTATTGCTCGGTACGATGGATTTTTCCAACCTCTTTTTTGTGTTGAAAGACGTTCCCGGACACGAAGGCAGCTATGCTTCGCTGGCACAGGCGGTTCAGGCCGGCGCAACCACTTTAAATCTCGGCAGTTTTCTGAACGCGGTCATCAGTTTTATTATTGTCGCCTTTGCCGTATTTGTGCTGATCAAAGGCATCAACAAGGTTCAGAGTTCGCTTGAAAGCAAAGAGGCGGAAGAAGCCGCGGCTGCGGCGCCGACCACCAAGGAATGTCCGTACTGCTGCTCGGAAATTCCGATCAAGGCGGTTCGCTGCCCGCACTGCACTTCGGAACTGAAGTAGCTGAAAGAAAAAATGATAAACGGATCTCCGGAATACCGGGGATCCGTTTCGTGTTTTAAAAACCCAAGCGGCGGATAACTGCCGGAAACTAAAAAACACTGCGGTCGAAAGACAGCAGTGTTTTTGAACGGATGTAACGGCGAAAGGTCAGAGATTGCCGACCAGTTGCATTGCGGCACCGTTGTATTCGGCATGGGCAAACAACCGCAGAATTTCGGTTTGGGTAGAGCCCGCCGAGATGTACATGACTGTTGCGCCGTATTTGGCGATGATGCATTTTCCCGAGAGGGAAAGCGCTTCCAGCGAGGCGGCAAAGATGTTGAGATTTTCGCCTTGTGCCACACAGTAGGTTACTTTTTCGCTTTTCATATTGCTGAATTTTAAAATGTTAGTGAAAATAATTGATCATTGCAAAAAGAGAATAGGCGATTGCGTCGGCGTTGTCAACCGAAGATATCGGCAACTCTGAAAAAAGAGTGCTTGTGGTAAAGAAAAAGCTTGCAAAATGAATTGATTGTGGTATACAAAGGCGAATCATTAAGGAGGGGAGTCCCTTTCTTAATGAAAATTCGTTTATTTATCACAATTTGTGGGGGATTCGCCATAATCTTACCACAAACCTGTAAAGTGAGGTATTAAAATGGCTGTTAAATCTAAAAAGAAGATTTTAGGATTAATCAAGCTGCAAATCCCCGCCGGAAAGGCTAACCCTTCTCCGCCGGTCGGTCCTGCTTTGGGCCAGAAAGGCTTGAATATTATGGAATTCTGCAAAGCTTTCAATGCAGCAACCCAGAAAATGGAACCGGGTATTCCGGTGCCGGTCGTTATCACCGCTTATGAAGACAAGTCGTTTACTTTTATCACCAAGCTGCCGCCGGTTGCTTATTATATCAAACAGGCAGCCAAGATTAAATCTGCTTCCAAAGAACCGGGTAAGGTTTTTGCCGGACAGATTACGATGGCTCAGGTAAAAGAAATCGCCGAAGCCAAAATGCCGGATTTGAACTGCGCAACAGTTGAAGCCGCCATGAATATGGTAAAAGGTCAGGCTGTTTCGATGGGTGTAAAGGTTGTGGAGTAGGACAATGGCAGGAAAAAGAATTGAAAACGCATATAAAACCATTGAAAAGTCTAAGCTGTATTCTTTGAAGGATGCCGTTAAGCTGGTTAAAGAAAATGCGAATGCCAAATTTGACGAAACCGTCGATTTGGCGATTAACCTGGGTATTGATCCGAAATATGCCGACCAGATGGTTCGCGGCGTTTGCTCGCTGCCAAACGGAACCGGTAAAACCGTCCGCGTTGCCGTTTTGGCTCAGGGTGAAAAAGCCGATGAAGCAAAAGCTGCCGGTGCCGATGTCGTCGGTGCCGAAAATCTGATCGACTCGATCTTGGCCGGTAAAATTGACTTTGATCGCTGCATCGCCACCCCGGACATGATGGGATTGGCCGGTCGCGTTGCCCGCGTTCTGGGACCGAAAGGCCTGATGCCGAACCCGAAATTGGGTACGGTTACCATGGATGTTGCCGGTGCGGTTAAAAAAGCAAAAGCCGGTGAAGTTCAGTACCGTGCCGAAAAGACCGGTATCGTTCATGCCGGTGTCGGCAAAGTAAGCTTTAGCGAAGAAGCTATTTATGAAAATGCCAAGGCTTTGATCGACGCTGTTATCAAAGCCAAGCCGTCGGGTGCCAAAGGAACTTATCTGAAAAAGATTTCGATCAGTTCGACCATGGGTGCCGGCGTGCACGTAGATCTTGCCAACTTGTAAGATCGGCTGAAATTTCGGGGCGGCTGTCGCTGCCCCGCGTTTCGGAAAGGTTCGGTTGCGGGCCTTTTTGAAAAACTGTCCAAGACTGCAGGTGGGCAACCTTAAATATCCTGCATAGACGGGAGTGAAGATATGAGTTTTTTTCTCCTGGACAGATTAACCTCACCGCGCGGCTTGCCGCAAAGGTGAAATTGTAAAATATAACATCTGGATTTTAGATGTTTTGTTTGGAGATAGAAAAGTGAATCGTGATGAAAAAGCACAATTGCTGAATGAACTCAAGCAGTTGTTTGACGATTCCGAAGTTGTGGTAATCTCTCATTATAAAGGGCTTACCGTGGCTGAGGTTTCTGAATTGAGAAACAACATCCGCAAAGCCGGTGCCGGGTTCAAGGTAACTAAAAACCGCATCACTCGTCTGGCTCTGAAAGATACAAAGTTTGCAGATTTGGCAGACAAATTTACCGGTCCGACCGCAATTGCATTTGCCAACGACCCGATTTCTGCCTGCAAAGCTTGTGTCGAATTTGCAAAAGGTAACGAAAAGCTGATTATCGTCGGCGGCGCTATGGGAACCGGTGTTCTCTCCGTTGAAGAAATCAAGCGTTTGGCAAGCATTCCGTCGGTCGACGAACTGCGCGCCAAGATCATCGGTCTGCTGCAGGCTCCGGCCGCTCAGTTGGCCCGGGTTACCAAAGCTTACTCGGAAAAGGACATGGCAGCTTAGGTTGCCGCTTGTTTGTGGTTTTTAATTTAAAAGATTTAATTTTATTTATTGGAGAAAAAAAATGGCCGATTTAGCCAAATTAGTCGATGAATTGTCAGCCCTGACTGTTATGGAAGCTGCTGATCTTTCTAAAATGTTAGAAGAAAAATGGGGCGTTTCTGCCGCTGCCGCCGTTGCTGTTGCCGCCGGTGGTGCCGCTGCCGCTGCCGAAGAAGAAAAAGACGAATTCGAAGTTGTTCTGGTTGCTGCCGGTGACAACAAGATTAACGTCATTAAAGAAATCAGAGCAATCACCCAGTTGGGCCTGAAAGAAGCCAAAGACCTGGTTGACGGTGCGCCGAAGACTGTAAAAGAAAGCGCTCCGAAAGCCGAAGCCGAAGAAATCAAGAAGAAACTTGAAGCTGCCGGCGCTAAGGTTGAATTGAAGTAATTTCAGTTTTAATTGCAACTTAAAAACTCCCTGAGAATACTCGGGGAGTTTTTTTATGGTTTGAAGGCCACTTGATTTGCGCAAACGGGGAGATGCAAACATACGGCCGTCAGGATTACGGAGTCGTTGGGTGAAACGAACGAAGTTTGGGGCAGCTAATATCACTTGCGTCAGATGAGGAAGTTTATGGTCATAGATAACGATAAAACGTTTTGTTTTGATTTTTAGAAAAAGGGAAATTCGAGATGTCGCAAAAAAAGGTTCGTTTTTTTGATACAGATAAATCGTACAACAAATAAAAATGAAGATCAAGAAAATTGTGAGATTATCAATAGAGTAGCAAGAAGAGTGCAGAAGAGCAAAATGTATCAAAAAAACGAACTTTTAAATGCATTTAGATAAGGATTGTGTAGAAATGACTAAACATACTTCTTGGGCAATAGCCTTAACGGCGACGACTTTTTTGAGCGCCCCGACGATTGCCGCCTCTCTAACCCCGACTTTGGAAGAAAACAGCGTGTTTTCCTATTCCGAAGGCTCGGAAAACGATTATAACTTCACATTACAGGAAGCGGATGCGGAAGGTAACCTGACCACCAAATACTACAAAATCGACCTGAAACCGGAAGCGTTTGCAACATCAAAGAACGTCAGCTGGGCTGCAGTCGATGAAGACCAGAAAGACGCGGCTGACGTGGTTGCGGTTCAACTGCCAAACGATCAGACAAAGTATTTCAAATATACCTATACCCAACCGGAAGGATATGAAACAATAACCAAACCGGAACTTGTGTTCCCGACAATTACTAATCCGACAGCATCAATTACCTATCAATCGGGCGGTGTTGCCGTTAATAATGCAGACGGAAATAATTACGGCGATATCAAAAACAAGCTTTTCAAAGACAACCATGTCAGCGGAAAGTTAGTTAATAATACCAGTAAAAACAGATACCTGCACTTTTATGGCGGTGCGATTTACAATGCCGGTATCATCGGTGATATTGAGGCCGATTTTATTGGAAACTCGGTAACAGGAACGGCAACAGGAAATAATACGCTTGTTTCTACCGATGTTTCTGCCGAAGGCGGGGCGATTTACAACACCAAAAATGCCAGCATCAATAGTATAACCGGAGATTTTATCAATAACTATGCTTCCAGCGGTGGCGGAGCGATTGAGAATGAGGGTGCAATCGGTGATATTACCGGTGACTTCATCGGCAATTATGCTTCTATTAGCGGGGCAATTTCTAATTCTCGTGGTACGATCGGCAATATTACCGGTGATTTTATCGGCAATTATACTTCCAGTTCTTCTTCTAACCCCGGCGGGGCGATTTATAACTCTAGTAATGCTACGATCGGCAATATAACCGGCGACTTCATCGGCAATTATGCCTCTGGCGCTTCTTATGTTTATGGGGTGATTTACAATGACAGTAATAGTACAATCGGCAATATAAGCGGCAACTTTATCGGCAACTATGTGCATACTTCCAATAAGTATGCTTGTGCTTATGGCGGGGCGATTTATAATAGTCGTAGTACCGTCAACAGCATTATCGGCGATTTCATCGGCAATTATGCTTCTGGAGATTCTTCCGTTTACGGTGGGGCAATTTATAATTCTGGTCCTTCCTCTACAATCAATAGTATCAGCGGTGATTTTATCGGCAACTATGCCCAGTCTTCCGGTTCATCTGCTTATGGCGGGGCTATTTATAATTCTACCGGTGATACTACAATTTCTGTTAATGCTCCAATCAACAGTATTACTGGCGATTTCATCCGTAACTATGCTTCTGGCAGTTCTTATGCCTCAGGCGGGGCGATTAATAATGAAGGTAGTGGCACGATCGGCGATATTGTCGGCGACTTTATCGGTAATTATGCTTCCGGCGGTTCTTCTGTTCGAGGTGGCGCGATTTATAACTCAGGAACAATCGGCGACATTATCGGAGATTTTATCGGCAGTTATGCTTCAAATTTTGGGTCTGGTTCCGGTTCTTATTATGCTTATGGCGGCGCAATTTACAATTGGAATAAAATCGGTAATATTACTGGCGATTTTACCGGGAATCATGCTTTCAGCTCTGATTCTTCTGCCAATGGCGGTGCGATTGATAATCATGGAACAATCGGCAATATTACCAGCGATTTCATCGGCAATTATGCTGAAAGTACTGCTGCAGAAGGAAAAGCGAACGGTGGTGCGGTTTATACCACGGGAAAAATAACTTTCACTTCGGGGGCAAATATACATTTCATGTCCGGCAACTATACCAAAGATCCGACACGCGGTAAAGTTTACAATGCTGTTTATGGTAAGGGTACGCCGATGCTTACTTTCGATACCACCGGCGGCGGCGCATGGATAATTAATGACAATATTGAAGGTGGATCATTTCCTATAGGCATTGATGAGAACGGTAATCTTATTTATGCTGACTCAAAATATAATCTTAATTTTACCGGCAATGATATCATTGATGCCGCTACCGGCACTACAACACAATATGTGGCGATGAATAACGATATCGTCGATGCGGGAACAGTGACGGTCAACGGTACCACCTTGCGTTTTGGTTCTTATCAACACGAAGATCAGAGCGCCAAGAACTGGGACGGCAAAGGCGCTTTTGTTGCCTCGCTGAACGACGCAGCTGCGGTCACTAATTTGTCGCTGAACAACGGCGTGTTTGATATCGCCAACGGTTATTTGGAAACCGTCAAACTGAAAGGCTATTCGGCGACTGACAGCTTTATGCATATCGACGTTGATCCCGATAACATGAGCGCGGATATGTTGAATGTTAATGGCAATGTCGAAGGCGTCACCAAACTGATTGTACATGCTTCGTCAAACGCCGATATCCGCGGCAAAGGCGAGATTTTGTTTGCAGAATCGGAAAACGATACCACCGGTAACGAAGGCTCGTTTGTGGTCTCGCGCGTTTACAAGAGCCCGTATTTGTTTGACGTCAAATACGATCAAATTGCCGACAACAGCAACAAATGGTATTTTGCAATGAACAACGAAGAGAATCCGGACAAGTATGTTGAACCGGAAGAACCGGATGTTCCTGACGTTCCGACGCCGGAACTGC
>OFGN01000064.1_pt1 | contig 108951 bp, 92 predicted proteins | sample 1521821 | NCBI WGS metagenome assembly OFGN01 (sample SAMEA3504094, study PRJEB24116) | mouse gut metagenome | biome: mouse gut; feature: mouse-associated habitat; material: faeces | place: Denmark | collected 2011
TTTTGTGTGTATTTGAAACTTAAACCTGAAAAACAGTATGTTTTTCAGCGGCCTCGAATTTTGCAGCCGGAGGGGAACCGGTCGGCGTGCTGGAGAAAATGTCTTACATAGCCGGAGATAGTCATGTGGTCAGGGATCTTGGTCACATTACGCCCAAGAAGCCGTTTGCGGAAGATATTTTGAATTTCACGGACGGGATAGCAAAAGAACTGATGCGGCATCCGGAAGCCAAAGCTTTTCCGGATGTTGTGACATTAGGATTTTGGCTCAGGAAAGCTTCTCTATTATCCTTAAAGAAAAGATTCCTGTCCGGAGAAAATTACCTTCGCATAGGCAGGGGAACCGCTTTTCACATTGCGCCCTCCAATGTTCCCGTGAACTATGCGTATTCACTATTCACGGGGCTTCTTTGCGGCAACGCCAACGTAGTGCGGATTCCGTCAAAAGAGTATCCGCAGGTGGAAATCATCGATCAGGTAATCTGCAGGGCGTTGGAAAGACATCCGGATATGAAGCCCTATATTGTACTGGTACGCTATGACCACGATAAGGAAGTGAACGACGCCTTGTCAGCCATGTGCGACATCCGCGTTGTCTGGGGCGGGGATGCGGCTATCACTAAACTGCGCGAATCCCCGCTGCCGCCAAGGGCGGAGGAAATTACCTTTGCAGACAGATATTCTCTGGCGGTGATCGACTCCGACGAATATATCCGGTTGGTGGAAAAGGAAGGGGATACCGGGGCAAGAGACCGCATTGCGTCTGATTTTTATAATGATACCTACCTTTCAGACCAAAACGCATGTACCAGTCCACGGGCAGTCGTCTGGACAGGCAGTGCAAAAGAAAAGGCAAAGAGTATTTTTTGGGAGAGCCTGCTGGCGTTGGTAAAGAAAAAGTATCATTTTCAGCCGGTACAGGGCGTGGATAAGCTTTCCATGGAATGTATGGCATCCGTTTTTTGTCCGGGCATAATGAAGCGGACAACGGGGAGGGAAAACCGTTTGGTAAGGGTCCGGGTTTCGGAACTAGCGCCGGAGCTTATGGACTATCGGGGAAATTCGGGATATTTTTATGAATATGACTGTGACGATATCCTGACCATACGGGATTTCTGCAATAATACACAGTGTCAGACCATAGGACTGCTGGGCGGGAAAGCGGTGACTGCGCCGCTGCTTGAATCGGGCATCCGTGGGGTTGACCGTGTCGTTTTGCTGGGTCATACGATGGATTATGATCTGATATGGGATGGGTATCATCTGGTGGAAAGGTTTACAAGAACGATAAATGCCTGAATATCGCACCGCGGGTATGGGACTGCAGAGGCAATTGACAAAAAATCTGTCAGTCATATATAATGAATCTGATAGTTCAGGGGCTGGATCTTTTTACAGGATTTATCCGGACCGGATAGGGAAAAAGCAGGGAAATCTGTAGCATTATGAAGAAAGCGGAAAGGGATCGGCAATGCTGTTAGCGATATATGGGGCACATGGTCTGGCAAGGGAAGTATATATTATTGCACGGAAAATAAATGGAGTTTATCAAAAGTGGAATGAATACTGCTTTATAGATGACGTGAACGAAATAACGGAAGTGAATGGAGTAAAAGTTTTTAAATTTGAGGAACTCATAAATGAAAAGGGGAAAAATGACGTAGAAGTCGTGATAGCGGTGGGGGAGCCAAGCATACGCGACGCCCTGTATCATAAGGTAAAGGAGAGCGGATTGCATCTGGTAACGCTCATACATCCCGGAGTCTATATAGATGAGACTACGACCATTGGGGAAGGCGTTGTTGTGGCAGAAGGGGTAACGATAACGGCCAACGTGGAGATTGGCGACAATTCGTACATACAACCCCATGCAGTGATAGGGCATGATATCAGGATAGGCCGGCACACGCTGATAGGGTCAAATTGTCAGATCGGCGGAGGAGACCGCATTGGAGACAGGGTTTTCATGGGGTTCTTATCAGGAACCACAGATCATATTACCATAGGAAACGATTCCATTATTTCTGCAGGAGCCATAGTTTTCAGGGAATTACCGGAGGGGGTTATTGCCGTTGGAAATCCGGCGCGGATCGTGAAGAAAAATGAAAAGAAAACGGTATTTAAGTAGGAAACGGGGGAAAACAGTGAAAGAAAAACTTGAATTTGATTCGATGGGAATACAGGAATGTCAGAGAAACAGGTATCCGCTTCTTTTTATTGACAGAATAAAAGAAGCCGTTCCCATGCAGAGCGCCTATGCAATTAAGAATTTTTCGTATAATGAATGGTTTTTTCCGGCCCATTTTGACGATGAACCCAATGTGCCGGGATTTGTTCAGGTTGAAGCCTTAGCACAGACATTTTTGATGACGTTTCTTTGCGTGGATGAATATAAAGGAATGAAAACCGCGTTTGTAAGCATTGATAAAACAAAATTTAAAAGAAAGATCGTTCCGGGAGACAGACTGGAAATATACGCCACATTAGATTCTTTTAACAGGGGAGTGGCGAAAGGATATGTAGAAAGTTTTGTAGATGGGGAAGCAGCCTGCTCGGCCAGCCTTGTCGTTGCAATTCCGGATGTGATAAACAAATACAAACCAAAGGCAGAACATCATGACAAATAAAGAATTGGAAAAGCTGGCTCTTGCTATACGCAGGAGAGTGATAAAGATGGCATATGAGTGTGACGGGAATGTCCATTTAGGAGGGGCATTATCTATGGTCGATATGCTTGCCGTCCTATACGGGGATGTGCTGCGCGGCGCAGGCAGGCCTTATGAAGAGCGGGATAAGTTTGTTCTCAGCAAGGGGCATGGCGCATTGGCGTTGTTTGCGGTCCTTGGAGAAATGGGAATGATATCGGAGGAACGTTTACGGACCTATTTGGCGGATGGCAGCAATCTTTGCGCCCATCCGGTAATGGAACCTGAGATCGGAATCGAATCATCCAACGGAAGTCTGGGGCAGGGGATATCCATGGCGGTAGGCATGGCTTTATCCGCCAAGCGTAAAAAAAGGGATTACCGGGTCTACACGATCATTGGTAACGGAGAAAGTAATGAGGGACTGGTATGGGAGGCGCTGGCGTCTGCGTCCCAGTTCAAGCTGGATAATTTTACTGTGATTTTGGACGATAATAAATTTCAGAATGACGGAGCCAGCGAAAACATCATGTACGATCTTAATTATAAGGAACGTTTGCGGGCTTTTGGATTTCAGGTGGCGGAAATAGACGGACATCATATTCCGCAGATACAGGAAGCTTTAAAAAGCGCCCATGCAGGGCAGGCGCCGAAGGCAATTGTCGCAAATACGATTAAAGGGTACGGCATCTCTTTTATGGAAAACGATAATGGCTGGCATCACAGGCGTTTGACACAGAAAAATTATGAACAGGCAATGAAAGAATTGGAAGAACAAGGGTATGGAGATTAAGAAGTCTGAAATCACAAGATGGGCAGCAATGGGGCCAAGAGCTGCGTTTGGAATGGCAATCCTAAAACTATACGAAGAAGAACCTGATTTCTTTGTGATGTCGGCCGACTTGGGCAGTTCCTCGGGATTGGCAAGATTTTATACCAAATATCCGGAGGCTTTTGTAAACGTCGGAATAGCGGAGCAGAATCTGATAGGCGTTGCCGCCGGACTGGCAAAGGACGGAACGCCGGTATTCGCCACTTCGTTTGCACCGTTTATTTCCATGCGGGCAAGCGAACAGATCCGTATGAATATGGGGTATATGTCCTTAAATATAAAAGCGGTAGGTTTAGGCAGCGGTTTGGCAATGAATACATTGGGGGCATCCCATTTTGGCTTGGAGGACATAGCCGTTATGCGGACGATTCCGGGGATGACGGTGTTATGTCCGGCAGACGGCCTGCAGATTGCCAAATGCGTCGAAGCGTCAAAACATTATGACGGACCTGTATATATCCGGTTATCCGGAGGGGCGGATATCATTTATGGAGATGACTTTGATTATGAAATCGGCAGGTCGATTGTGTTAAAGCAGGGAAGGGACGTAGCCCTCATTGCCGCAGGGTCGATTGTATCACAGACTTTGCAAGCGGCACATTTGCTTGAGGAAAAAGGTATTACATGTAAGGTCGTAGATATGCACACGATAAAGCCTCTGGACAAAGATACTTTGGATTCCCTGACGGAATACAAACTTGTCGTAACGGTGGAGGAACATAATATTCTTGGCGGTTTAGGCAGTGCGGTAGCGGAGTATTATGCGCATAAAAAGGAAAGACCCAGACAGTTGACGCTTGGTGTAAATGATTTCTATCCTCATCCGGGGAAATATGGGTATTTGCTGGACGAATGCGGCCTGACGCCGGAAAAAATATCGGAAAGAGTAATGGAAACGTATGCTGAAGGATAAAAATATTGTCATTACGGGAAGTAATAGGGGAATAGGATTTGCCGTCTTAAAAGCGTGTATAGAAAATGGGGCCAATGTTTTTGCCTGTATGCGCAGCCGGTCTGAAGAATTTGAAACAAAATTACAGATTCTTTCTGAAAAGTATGAAGTTAAGATCCATCCTGTCTATTTTGACTTAAAGGATGAGCGGGCGGTGAAGGAAGGCGCTTCCGGGATTCTGAAGTATAAAGCGCCGATTTCCGGAATCGTGAATAATGCAGGAGTTATCGGGGCGAAAAGTTTGTTTTCCATGACATCGATGGAAGAGATACGACATACATTTGAAATTAATTTTTTTAGTCAGGTATTCCTGACGCAGCGCCTGCTAAAAAATATGATCCGTAATAAGGGCGGCTCTATTGTGAATATCAGTTCGGCGGCGGCATTGGACGGGGATCCGGCACAGTTTGAATATGTTGCCAGTAAAGCGGCGATGATTGGAGCCGTTAAAAAGTGGGCGAATGAACTGGGGGTTTATGGAATAAGGGCCAATGCAGTGGCCCCCGGAGTGACAGAGACTGATATGGCGTCGGAAATGAAAACGGAATTGTTGTCAAAGACCGTCGGAAATACATCGCTTCGTAGAACCGGGCAGCCCGATGAGATCGCAAAGGCGGTAGTATGGCTGTTGTCCGATGATTCCGGCTATATGACGGGACAGGTAGTGAGGATAGACGGCGGCCTGCACCCATAGACGGTAAAAACATTCGATGGGTTCAAAGATAGGATATTGTATGGGACTAAAAGAAAATAAAAGGGTTTTGGAAAAAATGAGGGCGTTTGACAGATATATCAGCCAAAATGGCGGGGTAGGAACTGCGCCCAGAGGACTGCTGCTTAATTACAGCAATGCATGTAACTTTAAATGTAAACAGTGCTTTACAGAGTCTCCGGGCAGACCGGTGACAGGCTCCTTAACGCTGGAAGATATCAGGAAACTGGCCGATGAGGCGGATGAATTGGGGATGTATGAAATTCTCATCGAAGGCGGCGAGCCGTTAGTCTGCAAGGACTTATATGATATGATCGGCATATTTGGGGAGGACCGGTTTTATATAGAAATGACCTCTAACGGTTATCTGTTAACGCAGGAGGTTGCACATAAGCTGAAACAGGCGGGGATGTCCCGTGTTTCGATCAGTCTGGACAGTACAAAACCTGAGATACATGATGAATACCGGGGAGTTAAGGGGGCGTATGAACATGCGCTGAAGGCGTTAGAAAATGTGCAGAATGCCGATATGCAGCCATCCGTTAATTTTTTGGTGGGGCATTATAATATTCATTCGGGAGAAGTGGAGGAAATCGCTGAGTTTTGTCAGAAACATAATTATCATTTTTCGATCGTTTTGGCAACGCCGACCGGAAATTGGAAGGGCAGATTTGACGTGATGCTGACTCCGGAAGATACGGCATATTTGGAGGGCCTCAGACAAAAGTATAAACATTTTTGGAGGGACATCTGGCCGCCGTTACCGAATAAGAAAGTACGGGTCAGCGGCTGTATAGCAGTGAACCGTCCTTATATTAATCCGTTCGGCGACGTGCTGCCGTGTTCTTATTTACATATGAAACTTGGCAACATTAAGGAGCAGTCACTGAAAGAGATCATGGAATACGGATTTTCGTTCCCCTGTTTCGGAGAGCGGCATGATTGCTGTTATGCGGGCGAAGATCCCCGTTTTATGGAACAGAATTGTATGTATGAAATGTCAATTTTAGAGCCGATAGATATTAAAAAAGTATTCAAAGAATAAAGGAGAAAATTAGGATGACCAATTTAGAAAAGTATGTTGCAGCTTTTACGGAAGGGTTAGGAGTGGAAGAAAGCGTCGTTAATTCTGCACTGGAGTACCAGTCTATAGACGCATGGGATTCCGTGGGACATATGGGGCTGATTGCGGAACTGGAAAATGCTTTCGATATAGAAATGGATACCGACGATATAGTAGATTTTAATTCTTTTGACACAGGAATAGATATTTTAAAAAGATACGGGATAGAAATACAGAGTGTTTGAGAAAGGAAAAGCCGGATGAAAGAATTAACGCCGCCGATCAGAAGGGACAGAAAGCCGTTGTGGGAACTGCTCCCCCTTAAACAGCCGCTTAGGGTAAATATAGATCCCTGTGATCTGTGTAATTTTAAATGTGATTTCTGTTTTCAGAGCAAGAGCAAAGAATTTAAGGGGAGCGTCATGACTGCTGAAATATTTGAGAAAGCGGTCGCGCAGCTAAAAGAGTTCGATGAACCCATAAATGTAGTCCATCTTTTTGGTTTGGGAGAACCTTTGATCAATAAGGACGTTCCCCGGTATATCCGTAGGCTGAAAGAGGAGGCTGTCGCGAAAGAGGTAAAGATCACGACAAACGGCAGTCTGCTGACCCGTTCGCTGATCGACGGGTTAGTGGGGGCGGGACTGGATGAACTGACAATTTCATTAAACGGATTAACTGACGGGGATTTTGAGAGAATCGTAAATGTCAGGGTAAACTTTGATGAAATGTTTGAAAACATAAAATATCTATATGCCCATAGACAAAACTGCCATATACATATCAAGATGATCGGGGATTATTTTTCAGGGGAGGAGCAGGCCCTGTTTATCAATAAAATCGGCAATTATGCCGATACCATAAATATAGACGGCGCAACGAACCATTGGTCCGGGCTTAAAGCGACTGAAAAAGCGCAGCAGCAGTATAATGTGGGCGGGGCTTCCTTTCAGGAATGGCCTATTTGCGCGTTATGCTTTTATGAGCTAACGATTCATAGCGACGGTTCTGTAAGCCCATGCGTCGCAGACTGGCAAAAGGACAAACAGAATTTAGGGAATATATCAAAAATGCCGCTAAAAGCGATATGGGAATCCGGGAAAAGAAAGCAAATACTGGTCAGTTTTCTTGAGGGAACGAAGAATCCGTATATAGCGTGCAGGGAATGCGAATATCCGGGGTCGGGGGCAGGCGTGAATCTGGAACCATATAAGGAGGGGTTACTTAGAAAATATGTATGAAAAAGATATCAGGGAACAGAAAATAAATATTGTTGAAATGGTACATGCTACCGGGATTGCGGCGCATATGTCCCCGGCAATGGCAATGCTGGAAATATGTAATGTTTTACTGCGGGATGTCATGAATATAGAGAACGGGATCGAGGACGTGGGGAGCGATCAGCTTGTCCTCAGTAATGGGCATACGGCGCTGGCGCTGTATGCGGTATATGAAACGCTGGGAATTATTACCAAAGAGGAATTTTATACCTACAAGAAAAGAAACAGCAGGCTTGGAGTCCATCAGGACAGACACCATACGCCGGGGACGATCATTTCTACAGGATCCCTTGGACATGGCCTGCCCAATGCCGTAGGCGTGGCATATGCGTGGAAACTTCAGAAAAAAGCCAACAGAATGTTTATTACGGTAGGAGACGGAGAACTAAATGAAGGCAGTATTTGGGAGAGCGTTATTTTCGCCGCAAGAATGAAGCTTGATAACGTGTGTTGCATTATCGACGACAATAAGTCCACGGAATATATGCCGGACATTCCGGGCAAATTCCGTGCATTTGGGTGGGAAGCGGTTGAAGTTGACGGACATGACGAAGATAGTCTCAGGGAGGCGTTGTTAAAGCAGCCGGAAGGCAAACCGTATGCTGTCATAGCAGATACGGTAAAAGGCCACGGCGTAAGGCTGTTTGAGGAAAACCATGCGGCATGGCACGAGAAGGCTGTTTCGGATGAAGACTATGTAATGATTATGGAGGAGTTGCGCTGATTATGAATGAAATGACGGCGGCGTTTTATACAACGATAGAAAATGTAATGGACAGGGATAAGCGGACGGTCGTGCTATTGGGCGTTTCAGGCGTGGGAATCTGTGTGGATCTGGCCCCCCGGTTTCCCGGCCGGTTTATTGATGCCGGTATCATGGAACAGGCAATTATAGGCATTGCGTCGGGGATGTCGGCAGCGGGGCTGATTCCGATTGTCTATGGGCAGTCGACCTTTATGATAGAGCGTGCATATGAACAGCTTAAGGTGGATTTTGGCTATCAGAAACTGGGCGGTAATTTTGTCGTATATGGCGGCAGTACGGAATTTGGAACATTAGGGGCGACACACTGCTGTCCGGCGGCTTTATCCGTATTGTCCGTGATACCCGGAATGGAGATCGTGGTTCCGGGCAGGCCTGATGAATTTAGTTCCCTATTTAACGAAACATACGATAATGGGAATCCTACCGTATACAGAACTTCTTTATTTTGTAATTCCTATCATGAACCGGTTGCTTTTGGTAAGGCCAATGTGGTAAAGAGAGGGAATAAGGCGACCGTGCTGGCGGTAGGACCCATGTTGGAATTGGCCATGCGCGCATTGCAGGACGAGGATGTTACGATCCTGTACTATACCACGGTTTCACCATTCGACGCGGGTACTTTACGGGAAAACTTTGTGAACGGCCGGCTTCTGCTTATGGAGCCGGCCTATCAGGGCGGCATACTGCCACAGGTAACAAAGGCGCTGCAGGGCGAAAAAGTAAAAATGGATTTTGTGGGTTATCCCCACGAATTTATTACAAATCATGGCTATGTGGTAGAGAATGCGCCCATGTACGGAATGACGGCAGGGGCAGTAAATGAGAAATATAAAGAATTGATTCGGTAGGTGATAAAATGCGGGTAGGCGTGACCGGCGGGGCCGGATTTATAGGACAGTATTTGATCAGGGATTATGGAAAAGACTATGATTTTGTGGTTCCCGTAAGAGATAAAAGCAGGCTTCTGAAAGAAGAAACGGGCGCAGGGATCGTAGAAAGCGATTACACGGTTGACAGTTTAAAAAGGATCCTTCAGGGGTGCGACGCGGTGATTCATTTGGCCGCAAAAGGTATGCCTAAAAGCAGGATCCCCCTTAAAATAGAGGATTATATGCCTAATGTTATGGCGAGCGCAAGTATTTTTGAGGCATGTAAGGAAATCGGGATTACGAACATTATAAACGTATCTTCGAAAGCTGTTTGGGGTGGGCAGGCTGGGCAGGACCTGTTAAGTGAAGAGGAGCTGACAAGACCGGGAGACGAATATGGCGTAAGTAAGTTATGCGGTGAAGCGCTTGCCGGATTTTATAGCGATGTATACGGCATGAAAATTAAAAGCTACAGAATGGGAGAGGTATGCGGCCTCGATTTAAATAGGGGAATGCTGAACCCGTTCTGGAAGGTTCTTTTAGACGCTTCCGTGAATGGAAAGCCGATACCGATTTACGGCAAAGGGACTGGCGGCCGTGATTTGATTTATGTAAAGGATGTAACCAGGGCGTTGAGGGCAGGTCTGGATCAAGAGGGAAAAGGAATATACAATATAGGCTCCGGCCGGATAACCACAAATTTGGAAATAGCGGAAACTTTTTGTAAGGTTTTTAAGAATGAGGCCGGAATCGAGTTACATCCCGAAAAAGAAGAATGGGGAACGACAAAGCGTTTGGATGTTGGGAAAGCGAAACGGGAATTAGGGTTTGAAGCCCGCTATGATTTGTTCCGGATCGTAGAGGATATAAAACGGGAATATGACAATCTCAAAATTATGGAAAGAAAAGAGTGAAATATCATGAAGGAAATTCGTGTAGTATTGTTTGGAACCGGCGCTCTCAGCAAATTTTTAACGGAGCATCTAAGGGAGAGGATCCGGATAGCCGCCTATTTGGTAACCGGAACGAGTGAGGACATAAACGGAGTACCTACGATCTCCTTGGAGAAGCTGGACGAGGTAGAATATGACTATATAGTAGTGGCTTTCGGCAATACGGCGAAGGGGATCGGGATCTTGGAAAAGGCGGGGGTGCCAAAAGAGAAAATTGTGGGCTACGCTTATACCGGATTAACCTATGAAGAGAGCCGGATTCAAAAGGAGTGCGACAGGACTGTCCGGGAAACGCTGCGAAGTGAAAAAATTCCTGAGTTATTTGATATTCCTGAGAAGAAGTATTTTTTATGCGGCATGAATGTTTTGGAAAACCGGGACGTTATAAAAAGAGACTTTGTGAGGGAGCAGACGCTGGCTTTTCTCGCAGAGGAAATAAACAGGCGGAATATCAAGGGAAATGTTGCGGAAATCGGAGTATCAAAGGGCGAGTTTGCCCAAAAGATCAATTTGCTTTTTCCGAACCGTAAGCTATATCTATTTGATACGTTTGAGGGATTGTGCGCTAAAGATAAAGCCAGTGCGCTGAAGATGGGATGGGGAGAAAAGCAATATGCTTTAGCTGAAAAAGGAACTCCGGTTGAAGAAGTGCTTCAAACCATGCCTTACAGGGAGCTGTGCATTATAAAAAAAGGATATTTTCCGGAAAGTTTTGATTTAGAAGAGGAACTGGCATTTGTAAGTTTGGATATCGATTTTTATGACCCGACCAAAAGGGGATTGGAGGTAATATACCCATATCTGAGCAAGGGCGGGTATATCATGGTGCATGATTTTCATAATTTATCGTATACAGAAACCAGAAATGCGGTAATAGATTTTTGCGAGGCAAACGGCGCGGCATATGTCCCCATACCTGATGTAGGTGGATCGGTAGTTCTGGTTAAGTAAAATGGGCTAAAGAAAGCGAGTTAAACAAAGTGCAATAATAATTAAAATTAAGGATAGCCGGCGGGTTAAGATACCGGAATCTTGATTTGATAGTGGACCGCTGTGTTGGCAGACTGCGCAGCATTTGATGGATATGGGTTATAAAACGAATAAAAACTGACAATTTGGATTAATATTAGCCCAGATTGTCGATTTTTTTAAATTAATCTTAAATCATATATGAAATATGCCATATATATGGTATTATATATTAAAAAGTATTACTTAATAAATTCGGTGGAATCCATGTGTTTGAGACGATAGGGAAGTAGTAAAAACTGCCATGAAATGTATTCCATGACGGTTTTTTTGTTGGCAGACCGGGGTAAATATAAATTTACCGGGCCTGCTTTGTATGCCTGCCGGAGCGGGCGGATGGGAGATGTATGAAAGTAGTTATTTTGGCGGGCGGATTCGGAACAAGGATCAGCGAAGAAAGTTATTTAAAACCTAAACCCATGCTCGAGATCGGAGGGAAACCGATTCTGTGGCATATTATGAAAGGCTATTCCTTTTGCGGCTTCAATGAATTTATCATATGCTGCGGATATAAGCAGCATATGATAAAAGAGTGGTTTGCGAACTATTATCTATATAACAGCGACGTTACGTTTGACTTTACGAAAGAGAACAGGATGGTGATTCATAATAACATTTCCGAACCGTGGAAAGTCACGATCATCGATACCGGTTTGGAAACTATGACGGGCGGAAGGGTAAAGCGGATACAAAAGTACATTGGCAACGAGACTTTTATGCTGACATACGGCGACGGCGTATGCAATATGGATATAAGGGAACTGGTAAAATTCCACAAGTCCCACGGAAAGACGGCCACTGTTACCGCCGCCAAGATCAGACAGCGTTTTGGCATCATGGACATTACGGAGAACCGTGAGATCACTTCTTTTCGGGAAAAAAGCAAGAATGACAGCGGAAGGATGAATGTTGGATTTATGGTATTGGAACCTAAGATCTTTGATTATCTGGAGGGGGACAGGACGGTTTTTGAAAAAGAACCTTTAGAGCGGCTTACCGAAGAAAGGGAATTAATGGCTTATCTGTTCGACGGATATTGGGCATGTATGGATACAAAACGTGAAATGGATATGTTGAACGAATTATGGGACAGGGGACAGGCCCCGTGGAAGATATGGAGTGATGTGAAATGAGACTGGCAGATTATGTAATGAATTTTTTGGAGGATGCGGATGTAAAGCATATTTTTATGTTGAGCGGCGGGGGTATCATGTATTTGGTCGACGCGCTGGGACATGCCGGGATCGATTATGTCTGCTGCCATCATGAACAGGCGGCGGGGATCGCCGCCCAGGCTTATGCCATGGAAAAAAATGCTTTAGGGGTATGCATGGCGACGACAGGTCCGGGCGGTACAAACGTATTAACGGCTACGGGCGCGGCTTATGTCGATTCCACGCCGGTGCTGTTTCTGACAGGGCAGGTAAAGCGGTCGGATTTTGCATCGCTAAGGAGGGTAAGACAATTTGGCGCGCAGGAGAACGATATTGTTTCCATGGCAAAACCGGTTACCAAATATGCGGTTACCGTGACCGAAGCGGAAGAAATAAAGTATCATTTGCAAAAGGCGGTTTATTTGGCGCTGCATGGGCGAAAAGGGCCTGTCTGGGTCGATATTCCGCTGGATATCCAAAATATGCAGATCGATCCGGACTCGTTAAGGGAATTTGATCCTGAAACATTGCAGGACGAAGATATCCTGGCGGAAAGGGCGCCGGATAAGGAAGAGATATCAAAAGCGGTCCATACTGCCCGTGAATGGATAAAAGCAGCGAAAAGACCGCTGTTTCTGATCGGCCACGGTTTGGTTTCCGCGGGGGCGGAAGCGGTATTTAAGGAAGTGCAGGAGTTGCTGAAAATACCCGTGGAGGCGACCTGGAGGGCGCTGGGGATCATGGACTATGACGATCCGTATTTTTTCGGAAGTCCGGGACTGCAGGCAAACCGTTATTCCAACCTGATCTTACAGGGAGCGGACTTACTGATCGTTTTGGGAAGCCGGCTGGATAATATGATCACGGCGTTTAACGAGGAACATTTTGCATATCGGGCGAAAAAGATCCTTGTCGATCTGGACGGGAATGAGATCCGCAAACTTGCCATGCCGGAGGCAGAAGGGACGGTTTGCAGCGTCAGGGATTTCTTAAACCGGCTAAAAGAGGAGATGACGGGAGAGGAAATACCCGGCTATGCGGAATGGCTGGAATTTTGCCGGAAGATAAAGGACAGGTTTCCCCTGCTTCAGGAAAAACAGGAACATCCTGCCGATATGGTAGACCTGTACCGGTTATCCATGCGGTTATCGGAATATTGCAACGAAAATGACGTACTTGCCATATCTTCCACCAGCAGGTGCAATACGGCGGGGCATATGGCGTTTAAACATAAAGAAGGACAGAAGACCGTTTCCTCCATGGGATTTGGCTCCATGGGATTTGCCCTGCCGTCGGCAGTCGGGGCATGGTTTGCAGGAGAAGGAAAAAGAGTGATCATGCTGGAGGGTGACGGCAGCCTGCAGCTTAACCTGCAGGAATTGCAGACTGTGGTACACCACAATATCAATGCGAAAATGTTTATTTTCCATAATGCGGGATATGCGGCGATCACCACCATGCAGGACCGGAATTTTGACGGCTTTCATGTGGGAAGCGACGGGGAGAGCGGGCTGAGTATGCCGGATCTGCAAAAAATTGCCGGCGCTTATGGAATACCCTATTGCCGTATCGACCGGAATGAACAAATCGATGAAAAGATAGAACAGACATTAAACTGTGCCGGACCGGCGATATGTGAATTTATCGGATCGATCGCTTATGATGAGATTCCCAAATGTATTTCTTATTTGGACGAAGCCGGCTTACGGGTGTCTGCCAAATTGGAAAATCCGTTTCCGTTTTTATCACAGCAGGAAATGGAAAAAATATATGAAGAATGGTAGGAGGGCGTAAAGTGGAGAGAAAGAAACCCTTGTTTATTTTTGAAATGGCAAATAACCATCAGGGCAGCGTAGAGCATGGCAAACGGATCATAAAGGAGATCCGTAAAGTCTGCGATCCATTTGAAGAATTTGAGTTTGCATTCAAATTCCAGTACCGCGATCTGGATACGTTTATTCATCCGGCTTATCAGAACCGGGACGATATTAAAAACGTAAAAAGGTTTCAGGATACGAAATTATCGGCGGCGCAGTTTGAAGAGCTGCTCGACGAGGTCAGGAATAACGGATTTTTGGCAATATGCACGCCCTTTGACGAGGCGTCGGTGGACGTCATAGCGAAGCAGAAATACGATTATATCAAAATAGCCAGTTGTTCGTTTAACGATTGGCCCCTTCTTGAAAAAATCGGCGGACAGGGGATGCCTGTCATTGCATCGGGAGCAGGGAACGACAGGGAGACGATCGGTAAAGTGGTGCAGTTTTTTAGCAACAGGAATATAGAATTATCCCTGATGCACTGCATTGCGGAATATCCGACGCCAAACGGTAACCTGCAGATGAATCAGATCGACTATTACCATACGGAATTTCCGGATTTACGGATCGGGTTTTCTACCCATGAGGATCCGGACAATATGCTGCCGGTTAAGCTGGCCGTTGCAAAAGGGGCGGTTATCTTTGAAAAACATGTAGGGGTTCCTGCGGAGGATATTGTATTAAACGGATATTCCGCCAATCCCGGCCAGGTTTACCAATGGCTTTTAGCGGCAAGGGAAACCTATGAAGCCTGCGGTATTTCAGGAGCCAGATATACGCCTACGGACAAGGAAAAATCGGATCTGGAAGCGTTAAAAAGAGGCGTTTTCGTAAAAGAGGTATTGCATAAGGGCCAGACGGTCGGCAGGGAAGATATTTACTTAGCGTTTCCCTGCAGGCCGGGCCAGTTGGTCGCAAGCGATCTGTCAAAATATAATAAGATCCAGATAGTAAAAGACACGGTCGAAAAAGATATGCCGGTCATGCTCGAAGACGTGTCCATACAGAATGTTTCCGACGAGATATTAGGGAATGTGGGAAACATCATAAACTTATTAAATGAAAGCAGCGTGGTGATACCCACGGGCAGCAGTTGTGAATTATCCCATCATTATGGGATGCGGCATTTTCATGAAACGGGAGTGGCAATGATCAATTGCGTAAACCGCGAATATTGTAAGAAAATACTGGTTTTACTGCCGGGACAGCAGCATCCGTCCCACTATCATGTAAAAAAGGAAGAAACATTTGTCGTACTGCACGGCGACCTTTCGCTTTTATTGGATCATGATACGAAGATCCTGCATAAAGGGGACATCATAACGGTAGAAAGAAATGTGGCGCATAGTTTCTCCACAAAGGAAGGATGCGTTTTTGAAGAAATCTCTACCATGCATTATCTGAACGATTCTTATTATGCGGAGGAAGATCGATTTGTAAGTCCCAGAAAAACTACGGTACATCTTACAAAAGAAATGTTGTCGGCAATCAACGGCAAGGAATAAAAATGAGCGAATGGAGGAAGTTTGGAGTGGGAAAGTTGAATTTTTTACTTGTTATGCCCCGGATCGTCAATAAAGTAGGGGACGGTTATTCATTTCCTTTGGGACTGCCCTATGTCAGCGCGTCCTTGAAAAAGGCGGGTTTTCAGATCTATACGTTTAATCTGAATCACCATGCCGGCGAGGTGGAAGACCTTATGCGGGAACAGATCAGGGAACATGAAATAGATGTGGTCATGACCGGCGGGCTTTCTTTCCAGTATTACCCGATCAAACAGTTGGTGGATGCGGTGAAAAGCGTGGACGCCGATATTCCTGTTTTTGTCGGAGGGGGATTGATCACCGGAGATCCGGAGGCCGCCATGAAGGCATTAGAGGTCTGCACGGCCGGCATTATCGGGGAAGGCGAGATCACGGACGTAGAACTGTGCCGCGCTTTGGAGGAGGGACGGCCCTTGGAAGAGGTAGACGGCCTGATCATTCAAAAGGCGGACGGTACTTACTTTACCACGCCCGAAAGAAAGGAAATCGAAAATATAGATGAGATTCCGTGGCCGGATTACGACGGGTTTGAGTTGGAAAAGAGCTTTAACGAAACGCCGGGCGTAAGCGGCATGAACTCGACAAGGACGATTTTCATGCTGGGCAGCAGGAGCTGTCCCTATCAATGTTCTTTTTGCTTTCATACCGTAGGCAGGAAATACAGACAGCGTTCGTTGGATAATTTTTTTGAAGAGCTGGATTATAATGTAAAAAAATATCATATTAATTATGTCTGCGTGGCGGATGAACTTTTTTCTTATAACAATGAAAGAGTCGTGGAATTCTGCGAACGGATCAAGCCCTATCACATACAATGGTGGGCGCAGTTCCGGGTGGACAGTATCGATCCGTGGATCCTGCCCATCATCCGGGAATCCGGCTGCGCGACCATGTCCTTTGGTTTGGAAAGCGCCGATAATACCGTGTTGAAGAGCATGAAGAAAAATATCACCATCGAACAGATAGAAAAGACCCTTGATACGGTATATAGAAGCGGGATACCGCTGGAAGGGGGATTTATATTCGGAGACGAGGCGGAATCTTATGAAACGGCAATGAATACGCTGAATTGGTGGGAAAAACATGTGGAATATAAAATCAATTTAACTACGATTACGGTATTTCCCGGATGCTCCCTTTACCGCAATGCAAAAGCAAAGGGGATCATAGAAGATCCGGTACAGTATTTGAAAGACGGCTGTCCCCAGAAAAATAATACCAAAATGAGTATGGAAGAGTACAAGGATATTATACAGAGAATCGTTACCTATCCTTTTTCCAAGGCGAAGACATTGGACGAGATCGAAATGTCGAACGTCGATTATGACAATGCCAGAATCGATGTGAAGGCAGCATGTCCGGTTTGCGGGAAGGAAAACCACTGGAAGAAAATAAAATTATTTGCGACCAACTTCCTGCCCTGTGAAAACTGCGGACAAAGATACAATATTGAGATTCCGGGAGAATTATTGGATCATTTCGGGAAAAACATCGGTTTGCTGTGTGAAAAGTACGGCAAAGTAGCTATTTGGGGATTAAACTATCACAGCGTCCGGATCTTTGATCTGGTAAAAGAGTTAAACGACGATCGTATTTTCCCGGTAGACAGTTCGGAGATCAAACAGCAGTTGGTACTAAATTCCAAAGAAGTATTTGCCCCTAAGACGATCAAGGATAAGGATATTAAAGCTGTGGTGATCGCGATCTCGGCATATTATAACCAAATCGCATTACAGATCAAGTATGAATTTCCGAATGTGGAAAGGGTGATCGATATCTGTTCCTTATTGGACGATAAAGCGGACATATAACAAGGAAACTTAGGATACGGACGTAAAGGAAGAAAGGAGAGTTGAAATGAGCGGGACGAAATTAACGGATAGGGAAAATAAAAAAAGAAACAGCCTGAAAGAGAAAAAACCGTATGTATACGAAAAAATTCAAAAATTTGAAGAGAAGATAAAAAGAGGGGAATCGATTGCAATTATACAGATGCAGTACAACTATGAATGTAATTTTCATTGTACCCATTGCTCGATTAAACGATTCAGGGGAAAGAACAGCAATCATTCCATGAACGTAGACGATGTTCGCGAACTGGCGAGACAGGCCGATGAACTGGGTCTGGCCAGATTTGTCATCACGGGCGGCGAGCCTTTGGTATTTAAAGATCTGGATCAGATCGTGGAAGCCATCGACCCGCAGAAATTCTATATTAATATAGACAGCAACGGGTGGCTTCTGGACGTAGAAAAGGCAAGACATTTAAAGGAGATCGGGGTGGACAGGGTACAGTTGTCCATCGATAGTCTGGAAGAAGAAGGCCATGACACGTTCAGGGCGCATCCGGGTTCATTTAAACGTACCATGGATGCGGTAAAGGCATGTAAGGAGACCGGAATGGATATTTTCATACAGACGGTCGTGACCAAGCAGAGACTGCATACCGATGAATTTATCCGTTTTGTGGAATATTTTAATAATATGGATATCGGCGTGTTCGTTTCCTTCGCAAAACCGGTAGGAGAGTGGGAAGGACAGTACGACATCCTGATCGATGACGACGACTTAAAGTATTTTAATACGTTGGAAAAGAAATATAATGTATTTTCACACCTGACGCCGGGATACGGTCTGGAGATGGGATGTATTGCGGTAAAGGGAATGTTTTCCGTGACCCAGTACGGGGATGTTCTGCCCTGTCCGTACATTCATGTTTCCATCGGAAACATTTTCAACGAACCGTTAAAGGACATTATCGAAAGAGGATTTGGCATCAAATATTTTGGTGAGCATGTGGACGTATGTTCGATTGCACAGGATAGGGATTTTATCTGCAAATATATTGAAAAGTGCGTATATAATCATGAACTTCCCGTAAATTCGGACGAGGTATTCGGCGAAGAAGCCGCGACAAAGATTCCGTTCCACGAAATGTTTAAGGAGAAGTGACCGCAATGAAAGCAAGGTTATTAAACAGTGAGGCGCCGGGAGGGAAAAGACACAATCTGGCGGAAAACCTTCCGTTGTCGACGCCCTATTTGGTACAGATCTTTCCGATCTATGCATGTAATTTTACCTGCAAATATTGTCATCATTCCATTCCGAAAAAAGAAAGGAAGTTTGTTACGGAATGGCCGGTCATGGAATATGGACTGTATGAAAAATGTATCGACGATCTGGCGCAGTTTCCGGAAAAGGTAAAGACCCTGCGGTTTGTCGGAATGGGGGAGCCTCTTTTGCATAAAGACATTACAAAAATGATAAAGAGGGCGAAAGAAGCGCGGATCGCAAATACAATAGAGCTGTTAACCAACGGTTCCCTGCTGACGCACCGAATGTCCGACGAATTGATTGCGGCGGGACTTGACAGGCTGGTCATTTCCTTACAGGGGACAAGCGCCGGAAAATACCGGGATATCAGCGGGATAGAATTGGACTTTCAGGAATTTGTGGAAAATATCCGTTATTTTTATGAACATAAGACGGATACCCAGATGTATCTTAAAATCGTAGATATTGCCCTGGACGGCGAAGAAGACAGAAAAAGATACCTGGATCTGTTTGGGGACATATGCGACACGATCGGTATTGAAAATACGGTGCCGATATTTTCGGATGTCGCATTTAACGACGAACTGTACGAAGCGCAGAATTTAAAAACCCAGTTCGGTCTGCCGGTGAAACGCATTCATGTGTGTCCGCAGGCATTTTATTCCATGCAGATCAATCCGGACGGAAAAGTGGTAGGGTGTCACGCAATCTATTATCCGAGAATTTTAGACGACTGTAACAATAAAAGTCTGGTCGAGATATGGAACGGAAAAGGATATACGGAATTTAGGCAGCAGATGTTGGGCGGACGGGGCAATGTGTGTCAGGCCTGCGAAGAATGTGGGATCAATGATTTCCGCATGTTCCCCGAAGACGATATCAGCGGTTATGCGGAAGAATTAAAGAAAAAATATGAATGGAAAGAAATAGAGTAAAGAGCGATGGAATGGCATGGACAGATTAAAAGGGCAGCGGTCACCGGCGCAAGCGGTCCGCTTGGAACGATGTTGGTCAGGGAATGCATCGATAACAATGTGCATGTATTGGCGGTCGTCCGTCCCGATTCCCGGAACAGGAAACAGATTCCCGTCCATGAGCTGGTTGAGGTAGTAGAATGCGATATTACGCAGATCGACAAGCTGCCGGAACGGATACGGGAAACGTATGACGTGTGTTTTCATCTGGCATGGACCCATACTGGGGACGAGGGACGCAACGATCCTTTTTTGCAGGAGGAAAATATCCTTTCGACTTTAAAGGCGGCATCCTTCGCAAAGCAATTAGGCTGCAAGGTATTTGTCGGCGCCGGTTCTCAGGCTGAATACGGGGTACTAAATAAAAAAATTGATGAAACGACGCAGGAAAGGCCGGAAACGTTGTACGGGATCGCTAAACTGGCTGCCGGACGACTGGCAGCGGAATATTGCAGGCAAAACAAAATGAGGTGCAACTGGGCGAGGATCTTTGCCGTTTACGGGCCGTATGAAAACGATTATATCCTGACGTCGTATGTGATCCGTACTTTGTTGAAGGGGGAAGAACCCGTTCTGACGCCCTGCGAACAGGTATGGGACTATCTGTATTCGGAGGATGCGGTACACGCTTTATGGCTGATTGCCCAAACGGCAAGGGACAGCGGGATCTACTGCGTCGGGAGCGGGGCCCCGCGGCAGGTAAAGGAGTACGTTTCCATAATCCGCGACAGGATAGACCGGGAGCTTACATTAGGAATCGGTAAGAAATCCTATGGGGACGGACAGATCATGCATTTGGAGGCGGATATCTCAAAACTAAAGGAAGACACAGGATTTGTGCCAAAATATTCTTTCGAGGAAGGAATTGCCAAAACCATCGACTGGTACAGAAAGGAGTCATAACGCGGCATGTCTGAACATAGTAAAAATAGGTATTGTCCTGTATGCGGAGGAAAAAGATCAAAAACGATCCATAAAGTTATCATGAAAGTTCCTGAGGATTATCATTTGCCGGATTCTTATCATGTGGCGGTCTGCGAGGACTGCGGGATGGTATACAGCGATACCAAAGCAGGGATGGAGGATTATGACTGGTATTACTCCCACTGTAATTTTTATGGGGACGACAGTAAATGTGACAATTCACTAAGCTATGATACCTTGGAAGAATTTTTGACCGCGTATTGCCGGAAAGATTCCTCCATACTGAATATAGGATCCGGAAACGGCAGATTTGAAGTGGCGCTTAAGAAGAACGGTTATACGTTCGTTACCGGAATGGATCCGTCGGGCGAAAGCGTGGAAAGATTAAAAAAGGCGGGGATCCGGTCTTATATAGGAAATATTTATCAGCCTGTTCTGGAGGAAGAAGAAACCTATGATTTTATTACCCTGATCGGGGTAATAGAGCATTTATTAGATCCCGGAAAAGGAATATCGAACGTGCGCAGATTGTTGAAAGGGGACGGGACGTTTGTCGTTAATATTCCGGATTACTCTGTTTTGGGAAAGCATACAAAAGAAATCATACCCCACCATTTTAATTTAGAGCATATCAACTATTTTTCCGGTATTTCGCTGGATAATTTACTGAACCGGTACGGGATGCAGAGCGTCGCGGAAAAAAGGGTAAAGGACGAGTTATTTCGATGCTATAAGAAAGCAGGCGTATCGAATGAAGTTAGAAAAGATGATATCACATGGCGGGCGGTTGACGAATATTTTGGGACGCAGAGGGGAAAAGAGGAAAGAATCTCCCAAATCATCGCAGGGCTGATCGGGGACCAAAGAGAGATCATTATTTGGGGAACAGGCGCTTTTGTTATGAATCTGATCGCCACGACGGATTTAGGAAAATGCAGGATCAAAGGTTTCATAGACAATAATAAAATAAAACAGGGGCGTGAACTGTATGGGCGGACGATCTATGCGCCGGAATTTTTACAAGACAAAAAATATACCGTGCTGATCTGCTCCATACTCAACAGTGAAGAGATACGGGAACAATTGGAGCGGATGAATACGGAAAATGATTATATCGTTTTATGATACCCTGTCGGAAAATAACGTGGGAGGCATTTCCCGTCCGGATTCGAAATTCCGCAGGGCAGAATCATGGGAGTCGGTTTGCACGCCCGCAAAGCGGGCAGATGGGAGTTGGGATGAACTTAGAAGAGATTATTGAGAAGATGAAGCAAAAGGTTAAGAACCCGAAAGAAGGGCTTCCGGAAGAGGTATTTACCTATGTGTCTACCATTACGCCGCTGATCAATGTGGATCTGCTGGTCAGAAACGAAAGCGGGGCGGTATTAATGGCATGGCGCGACGACGTGTGCGGGCAGGGATGGCATATTCCCGGCGGAATCATCAGATTTAAGGAGAATATTTTTACCCGTATACAAAAAGTCGGCATACAGGAACTGCAGGCGGAAGTGAAATTCGAAAAAGAACCTTTGGCCGTCAATGAGATCATCATTGGGGAGGAGATCAGGGGACATTTTATTTCCCTGCTCTACCGTTGCTACCTTCCGGAAGGATATGTGATCGATAACGGAGAGAAAAAGGAAGATGACGCCGGATACTTAAAATGGATCGCAGCATGTCCGGATCAGTTTATAGAAGGACAGAGAAAGGTATATTCGGATCTGTGGAAATAAGGCGGCCGGATACGGTGGAAGTATGAAAGGAGTCGGGACGGAATGATTTCTGTTATTATTACAAATTACAATTACGGAGTTTATTTGAGGGATGCCGTGGAGTCGGTTTTAAAACAGACCTACGATGATTTCGAACTGATCATTGTGGATGACGGCTCAACAGACGATTCAAAACAGATCATAAAGGAATATGAAAATAAGTTTTCCCGGGTCAGGTCCGTATTTTTGGAAGAAGGGGCGGAAAGAAGAGGACAAAATGCGGCCTTTATGGAAGGAGTCAGGATTGCAAAAGGAGAAATCATCTGCTGTCTTGATGCGGACGACTGGTATGGTGAAAATATGCTGGCATACAAGGCCCAATTACATAAAGAATATCCGGATTGCGCAATGGTAGATTCTTCCTTGTCGGTTGACGGCGTCAGCCGGATGGTAAACGCAAGGACAGATTTTGATTATGCGGAGGCTTTAACAAAATACGGATATATCTATGCACATAATAATACCAGCGGTTTATCCATACAAAAAGAGTATTTGGAGTCTTTTTTGCCTTTTACGGATACGGAAGAAATGAAAGCGGGTTTGGATTGTATTTTGGTGCATATCGCGTTGGCAGAGTCCAATATTATTGTCGATAAAAGAATCTGCGGAGGGTATAGGCAGCATGACCTCAATGTGTATTCCGAGAGAAAGGCCAATCAAAGCGGAGGATTTCCGGAATACATCAAAAGGCTGAAAAAATATGCAAGAAAGCAGGTTGCGAAAAAAGGGATACTGATACCGGACAACGATGCCGGCTGGTACCGTTATATCATTGACCAAGTATCTGACCGGATCCATAAGAAAAGGGTCGTGGTATACGGCACGTCGGAAATAGGCAAATCCGTTATCAGGAGACTGGAAGAATTGGGTGAAACGATAGTATATGTTTCAGACAGGCAGGATACGCGCAGGAGCTATGAAGCCAATAATGTTTTCATGTATCCTTGGATACCGGCAGAAGAATTAAACGATTACGGCGATAAATACGATGTGATCGTAATCGCGTCGAGACAAGTGGAGCCGATTAAAGCGTATCTAAAAGAGAAGCAAATTCAGGATGAAAAGATCGTCGATCTATTATTATAAATTGAAAGATGGGAGTTAAGATGAAGATACATGATATATCGCAGGAAGTTTTCGGATCCAAAACATATCCGGGAGATCCGACGCCGGAGAAACAGGAAGTATTGAGAAAGAAGCATGGGGATAAATGCAATTTAACAAGTTTTAGTATGTGCTGCCATAACGCTACCCATGTGGACGCTCCCTATCATTTTATTGACAGGGGGAAGACCGTCGGAGAGATCCCGCTGGAGAAATTTATGGGCAGATGCGCCGTGATCGATATGGAACAAAGGACTTTGGAAGAGATAGAAAATTGTTTACGGAATGGAATAAGAAAGATCTTACTTAAGGGAGAATTTGAATTAACGGTAGAAACGGCGGAAAGGATAGCGGAAGCGGGAATCGATCTGATAGGGGTAGAGAATTGTACGGTAGGAAACGAAAAAACGGGGCCATACATTCATGAAATTCTTTTGGAAAAAGAAACGGTCATTTTGGAGGGGATCCTACTCCGGCAGATAGAAGAGGGAGAGTATTTTCTTTGCGCGCAGCCGGTTAATTTGGGGCAGGTGGACGGTGCGCCCTGCCGCGCCGTATTAGTGGAGGATATTAGTTATTAATGAATGCGGAAATAAAAAACAAAATTTCAGAATGCGGCCTTCCCATCGTGATATACGGCGCCAGTACGGTAGGAGAGGTGCTGGCAGACGAATTAGCCCGTAATAATATACAGGTGTCGGTGTTTTGCGATTACAACATTAATAAAGCAGGAAAATACTTTTGCGGTAAAGAAGTGATCCATATATCGCAATTAAAGGAACGGTATCCAAGGGCATTTTTTATCATTTCGGCGGCCGAGATCATAGAAGTACGGAAGAAATTAGAAGAATCCGGATATTTTGATTATATGTCCGGCAGCGCGATTTTGGAAGAAATAAACGTCTATGAAAGAGACTACGGCAAACCGTCGGAGTTTGTGGAATACACGGTTTCAACCTGTATTAACTGCCATAAGAATTTATTGGAAAAAGAAAGTCTTTTTGCGAGGAGCATCGATTTTATCATTACACAGAAATGTTCGTTGAAGTGCCGTGATTGTAGTAATTTGGCGCAATATTATAAAAATCCCGAAAACTTTGAGGAGAAAAAACTTTATAAAGAAATAGACCGGCTATGCAGTCTGTTCGATCAGATCAATGAAATCAGGCTGATCGGGGGCGAACCTTTTATGCATCCTAAAGCTTGTGAAATAGCAAACTATCTGGCCGGTAAGAAGGTGATCGGAAAGGTGGTTATTTTTTCAAACGGAACCCTGCCGTTCAATGAAAACATGACCTCTCTTTTGAAAGATCCTAAAATATTGATTCTGTTTTCCGATTACGGAAATGCCCTGTCAAGGAATCTTTCAAAAAACGAAGAAATATGCATGGCGGAAGATATTGCGTTTTTGACGACAAAATTGGAAGGATGGGTCGATTGCTGCAGTATGGCCCCCCACGGAGGATCCGCGCAGGAAATCAGGCAGAAATTTATGGAATGTTGTTCTAAAAACGTATTTTCTGCGGCACAGGGTAAGTTATACCGTTGTCCTTTTTTAGCGAATGCATTTCAGTTGAAAGGTATTCCGGATAGGAAAGAGGATTATTTGGATTTTATGGAAGAAACCATAGATACGAACGAAATGAAAGAAAAGATCAAGAACTTTTTGTTCTTTAAGGATAATATGCTGTCTTGTGATTTCTGCAACGGCAGGCCGTTAACTGCGCCTGCAGACGTAGAGCCTGCAGTGCAATTGAAAGAAGCGGTAGAGTACGGGAGCTATTAGAAAAAGATCAGGTTATGCGCCGAAAAAGGCGTTTCAGGAAGAGGAAAATATGAAGAATAAGGGAGATAAGTCTTTTGTAAGCGTTATTATGCCGTGTTACAATCATGAGAATTATGTGGCGCAGTCCATTGAAAGCGTTTTGAATCAGACGTACGGTCATTTTGAACTTATTGTTTTGGATAACGGTTCCACGGACAGGTCTTATGAGGTCATGAAGCGGTATGGGGACAGGATCAGGATTTTGCATGTAGATAAAAACGCAATTTTTCGAAGTGAAGAAATCCTTGTTAAAAATGCATCGGGAGACTATATTGCCAATATGACTTCGGATGATATTTGGAAGCCTGACAAACTGGAAAAGCAAATGAAAGTTCTGGCAGGGAATCCGGAAATAAAAGCATGTTTTTCATGGGCAGAACAGGTGGGGGAGGATCTGCGTCCCTGTGACCATTCCCAAAATGTTTTTATGGAACCTAACAGAAGCCGGTATGAATGGATCAGAAGGCTGCTGCTGGAAGGAAATTGTCTGGCTTTTCCTTCCTCGGTGATAGAGCGGGAGGTATATAGGGAAGCAGTGAAAAAACGCCTTCCATTCCGCCAATTGTCGGATCTGTATGAATGGCTGCTGATACTCCTTAAACATGATATTTATGTTGTGGAGGAGCCTTTGGTACAGTTCCGGTGGCATGGGAAAGGGGAGTGCAGGAATGAAAGCACACCGCTTAAACCTACCTATATCCGCACAATAAATGAAAATGCGATTCTGTTTGAAGATATCATAGAGAACATGGAAGACGACGTTTTTATAAAAACGTTTCAGGATTGCTTTGTGAACCGGAAAGCGTCTTCCCCCAAAGAAATTATGTGTGAAAAATTCTTTCTTTGTATTGCTGTGGCAAGCGGAGATATGTACAAACAGTTTGCGATTAATTACTTTTACAGACAAAGCAAATATACAAAACAAAAATGGGACTGCGATATGGGACAGATCCTGGAAGAGTACTACGGATATAGTTTTTGGGATTTCGCCGATTACAGCGGAGAAGGCGGAATTGGAATCATTACGTTTCTGCAAAAACAGATAGAAGACGACAGACAGGTGATAAAAGAACAGAACGTACGGATCAAAGCGCTGCAGGATGCGATGAATGCCCGGGCAGGTCAGGAAGACTGGGAAACTATATATAGAAGAAGCGTGTTTGAACAATTATCGGACGAACAAAAAGAACTGATGAAATTAATCGGGCAGTTTATAGAAAATATTTTGATAAAGGTTGAAGCGTTAAGCGATGAGGATTTGGGCAGGGAGTATCCTTACATTACGGATGCGATAAAGGGTATGAAGGAAAATCTGCGATATCTGGTAGAGGATACGGAATTAAAGTATGATCAGGAAATCGACGGGGCGCAATGGCAGCGGTTTTGGAATGAGATAAGCAAAGACGCCATAGAGGGCGAAGAATTTATCAATGTGATACTTTCGTTTTTGATCAGGATCTATTCTGTTTTTCAACAGTATACGGGCGGATTCTGAGAGGAAAAGTAAGAGAGGGGACAGCGGATGAAAACACAACGGCAGGCAAGGGAAGAAATTTTAAATTTGGTGCAGGACTATTGCAAGACATATCATAACGTAAAAGAATATAAAAGCGGGGACCGGATTTCTTACGGGGGCCGTGTTTATGACGAAAAGGAAATGGTCAATCTGGTTGACAGCGCTTTGGAATTCTGGCTGACGGCAGGCCGTTATACGGAACGGTTTGAAAGCGGACTGGCCGGCTATCTGGAGGTGAAATACTGCTCTGTTGTCAATTCAGGCTCTTCTGCCAATCTGCTTGCGTTTATGGCGCTGACTTCCCCGCTTTTGGGCGACAGAAGGATCCTTCCGGGAGACGAAGTGATCACGGCGGCGGCAGGATTCCCGACTACGGTGACGCCGATTCTGCAGTACGGAGCCGTACCGGTGTTTGTAGATGTTACGATCCCCCAGTATAATATCGACGTTACCGTATTAGAGCAGGCGGTCTCCGATAAGACCAAAGCGGTCATGCTGGCGCATACTTTAGGCAACCCTTTTGACCTGAAAGCCGTAAAGGAGTTTTGTACGCGCCATCATTTATGGCTCATAGAAGATAACTGTGATGCCCTTGGCAGCAGATATTATATTGACGGACAATGGAAATTTACGGGAACTGTGGGAGATATCGGAACTTCCAGTTTTTATCCTCCGCATCATATGACGATGGGGGAAGGCGGCGCGGTCTACACGAACGATGCGCTGCTGCATAAGATTATCCGCTCCATGCGGGATTGGGGACGGGACTGTATCTGTGCTTCCGGCAATGATAATAAATGCGGGCATCGTTTTGACAGGCAGTACGGGGAACTGCCTTTGGGATATGACCATAAGTATGTCTATTCTCATTTCGGGTATAACTTAAAAGCGACGGATATGCAGGCGGCGATCGGGTGCGCCCAGTTGGAAAAGTTACCCTTTTTCTCCGATGCAAGGCGGAACAATTTTGCCTATCTATCTGAAAACCTGCGGGAATTGGGAGAGTGGCTGATCCTGCCGGAAGCCTGTGGGAATTCTGATCCCAATTGGTTCGGGTATCTTATCACCTGCAGGGAGGGAATATCCAAAAACAATATCGTAGGCTATCTGGAAGAAAAAGGCGTGCAGACACGGATGTTGTTTGCGGGAAACCTGACAAGACAGCCCTGTTTTGATGAAATGAGAAAAAATGCAACAGGATACCGGATCGTAGGCGGATTAAAAGAATCCGACCGGATCATGCGGGATTCTTTTTGGATAGGATTGTATCCGGGAATGACAGACGGGATGCTCGACTATATGATCGGGCAGATCAGGGAAGCGGTTAAGAGGAAATAAGGGTCAACATATGCTGAATAACTGCACGGAAAAGAGGAAAACGATGATCGATGAAAAAGGCATGGAGAATGAGTATTGCCATAGCGGTGAACATATAGGGCCGGAAAGAATAGAAAAAGAGATCGCTTATTGTATACCAACATATAACCGTCCGGATATTATGGAACAAGTTTTAGGGAAATTTCTTCCTATTTTACAAAATAAGGGTATGGACATATATATTTACGATTCCAGTGTAAATAAGGAAACCTTAAATATCGTAGAAAATTTTATACAGAAAGGTATTAAAAATTTATATTATGTCAGGATCGATCCGGGTATTGAAGTAGATGAAAAATTAATTATGTTATTATCAGGATATGGGTTACAATATAGTTACAACTATATATGGATGGTGAAAGACAGATGCTATGTGGAAGAGGAAACTTTGAAGGTGATTTTGGAAGAAACCAAGAAAGGATACGATGCGATTTTTTTATCGTCAGGGTATGCTGATCGTCCTGATAAGGAGGCAAACTCCATCGTTTATCTTCAAAGGGAGAAATTTTATGCAGATTGGGGATGGCTGGCGTCATCCATGAATTGTACCCTGTTTCGTGTGGAGAGTTTATTAGCCGGAATGGATTGGAACGAATTTAGGGACAGGTATTTTTTTGACGGGGTAAATCTGTTTGAGCATTTTACGGTCTTGTTTCACGGACTGGCGCAGAAAGAATCCGTATCGGTCGGAGTGATCTGCGGAGAAGTTTCTAAATTTGGGGAAATCAATATTGGAGAAGATTATTGGACCAGGGAAAGATTTCAGGTATGGGGAAAATTGTGGATGGAAATCAATAATGCGTTTCCGTCCTGCTATGATGAATATAAGGCTGACGTAATACACAGGGCTACAAATTTATCGTGGTTATTTGGCTCGCATACGCAATTGGTTAAATTCAGAAAGCAGGGAACTTTGACGGAACAGGATTACGAGGAGATGAAAGACCGGTGGCCCCTGCTTTCTTCCGTGCCAAAAGAAGAATTTAAAATGATTGCCTGTGGACAACTGAAGGAATGTAAAGAGGCAATCCTAAATAGGATAAATTCGCTTTTGCAGGAGGAAAACTATCAGGAGCTGGAGAAACTGTATTGGTTTAATTCCTGGATAAGAGAAGAGGAAAACAGTGCAGAGTATATTTTTTTCGGGTTGTGCCTTGAAATTTACAAGTATGAGAAAGAAGAAATGTCACAAGGAAATATTTTCTATCATGTATGGAGTTATCAGGCGGGTATTCAAAAAGTCAGATATATTAGCGAGATGTTGGTGAAACTTGAATACAATATTGATCAGGAGTCATGGGATGGGTTTAAAGAATTTGTTATGAATAACAGGGTGTCTGAAGAATGCCTTGTATTTTTGATCAATAGGTGTTGTGCTGAAAAAGAACAGGTAATTGATAAGGTAGCGGATTTGCTGGAAGGCAGATAAAAATTGGGGTTATTAAAACGGAAGAAACATAATGAAGAAGGTGGAACTATTATGATAAACGAAAATTTTTATCATGGAAAAAAAGTTTTGATTACAGGACATACGGGATTTAAAGGCTCATGGATGTGCCGGATGCTATTACAGTTAGGGGCGGATGTAACGGGATTTGCGTTACAGCCGCCTTCCGCTCCTAATCTGTTTACACTTGCCCGTGTGGAGGAAAACATACATTCCGTGGAAGGGGATATCAGAGATTTGGCGCGGCTGCGTTCTGTTTTTGAACAGGTACGGCCTGAGATCGTGATCCATATGGCGGCCCAGCCCATCGTCAGGGAATCCTATCGGAATCCTGTTTATACATATGACGTCAACGTAATGGGGACGGTAAACGTATTGGAATGCGTGCGCATGACGCCCTCCGTTCAGTCTTTTGTAAATGTAACGACCGATAAAGTATACAAAAACAGGGAATGGAGCTGGGGCTATCGTGAAAATGAAGAATTGAACGGATTCGACCCTTATTCGAACAGTAAGTCCTGCTCGGAGCTGGTAACGGAAAGCTATCGCAATTCTTTCTTTGCTGACGGTAGGACGGCAATTTCCACGGCAAGGGCGGGAAATGTAATCGGAGGGGGAGACTTCGCCATAGACAGGATCGTACCGGATTGCTTTCGGGCGATAGAAGAAAAACGGGAGATCGTTGTACGCAATCCCTGTTCCGTCAGACCGTATCAGCATGTGTTAGAGCCGGTAACGGCATATCTTTTGATCGCGGCAAAGCAGTATGAAGACGGAAGATATGCGGGCAGTTATAATATCGGTCCGGATGAGGACTCCTGCTTGATGACGGGGGAACTGGTAACGGAATTGTGCAAGGGCTGGGAGAGGATATCGGGCGAAAAGTCCTGCTGGAAACATCAGGGAGACGGCGGGCCGCATGAGGCGTCTTTTTTGAAATTGGAAAACTCTAAAATAAAAAGCGCATTAGGATGGAAACCGGTGTGGAAACGGGAAAAGATGATCGCCAAAACCGTAGAATGGATGTGGAAATATTTGAATGATGAGGATGCCGTGAAGATTACGGAGGATCAGATCAAAGAATATTTTACTGATATTTTGATACATCGGTAGCATATTTCGTTTGATTGTGATACACTATACCACAATACATACTCGGGGAACTTGTCTCTGGGCAGGAAATCGAGAGAAAGGACTGCATAAACGTGAATATCGCAACGGCATTAAATCAAAAATATATAGACTATACGGTCGTGATGCTTACGTCGTTATGTGTGAATAATCCGGTATCCGTTCATGCATATCTTCTGCATGGCGAGCTTACGGAAGAACATTTTCAGTATATGCGGGAGTGCCTTAAGGAATATGATATCGTTTTGATTCCGGTCCCCGTCGGTCCCGGGATATTTCATGACAGATTTCCCAGGGACGAAAAATGGAGCGTGGAGGCTTATTATCGTCTTTTGCTATTGGATTACCTTCCGGCGGGGGTGGAACGGATCCTGTATCTCGACGTGGATCTGATCGTCAACAGATCGCTGGAAGAATATTATACGGTTGATTTTCAGGGAACGGAGATCATCACATGCGTCGACGCCTGCGGGAAATGCGGGGATGATTTTACCGAAAAGCAGCGCCAAATGTTTGAACCGATGCTGGAACTGGGATTTCAATATTTTAATTCCGGCGTCATGCTGTTAAATATTGCTCAAATGAGGGGAAAATATAATTTTGAGTTTTATCTTCGCGCGATAGAGGAGTGGGATTATGCAATGTTTGCGCCGGATCAGGACATATTGAATTATGTTCACTGGCAGCGTATCGGTTATATCGATCCGTATGCATACGACCTGTTTGCCAATATAGCCCATCGGGAACACATATCGTACGAAACGGTAAAAGAAAACGCCTATATCGTTCATTTTGTCGGTGCGAAACCATGGAACACCACGGATTTTCACTTTGACATTCAAAAATTATGGTGGGATTACGCGGCGCTTACCCCGTGTTACCAAAAGCTCGTATCTGCGTTTATGAAAGACAGTTTTGAAAATCCCGCATTGGAAGAAAAAATAAAGAATCTGTTTCAGGGGTATCAGAACGCGGTATCCCAGTTAGAACAAATGAAAGAGATTAATTCGAAACTAATGGATGTATTAAAAAAGCTTAAGTAGCCCATTTTCATAACTTGACCGCCTGACGGAATTATATTATAGTTAAAAAAATAATATCAATGAACTTTTAAACTTTTTTGCATGGATGCGTTCGGACAAAAGGATAATTATGATATGAAATATCAAAGAAAACCTGTCGTGGATTATTTGTCATGGCAGGTTTTCTTGCATGAAGGGAAGGAGTCTTTTTATGATAAAGGATAAAATACTGGTCACCCATTCTTCTATGCCGCCGTATGAAGAATATATAGAAGCAATCAGGCCTTTGTGGGAATCCCATTGGCTGACGAATATGGGACAATACCATCAGGAATTAGAAGAGCGTTTAAAGGAATACCTTGGAGTACCGAACGTGTCGCTGATGGTAAACGGACATATGGCATTGGAATTGGCGATCCAGGCGTTTGACTTTCCTGCGGGAGCAGAGGTCATTACCACTCCTTTTACATTTGTTTCCACTACCCACGCTATTATCAGAAACCGTTTGCAGCCGGTTTTCTGCGATATCAGGTTAGAAGACGGGACGATAGACGAAACACGGATTGAAAGTCTGATCACTGACCGGACCGTGGCGATCGTTCCGGTGCATGTTTACGGCAACGTCTGCAATGTGGAGAAAATTCAGGAAATAGCCGACAAATATCATTTAAAAGTTATTTACGACGCAGCCCATGCTTTTGGCGTTACATATAAAGGAAAGGGAATCGGAAACTATGGAGACGTTTCCGTTTTCAGTTTTCATGCGACGAAGGTGTTCAATACGATCGAAGGCGGAGCGGCGGCATTTTCGGATCCCGGCATATATGAAAAGCTGGCAGACCTGAAAAATTTCGGGATCCGCGGCGAAGAGCTGGTTACGGGAATCGGCGCCAATGCAAAGATGAATGAGTTTGCAGCGATCATGGGATTATGTAATCTTCATCACATCTCTACTTATATTGAAGAGAGGAAAAGAAGATACGGGATCTATGAAAGCGGCCTGGCAAAGATTGACGGAATACGCTTGCTGGGTCAGGAGAAAGATGTGGTCAGGAACTATTCCTATATGCCTATTGTCGTAGAAGACGGCTATCCGGTGAGCAGGGACGAATTGTATAACAAATTAAAGGAGGCAAATATATTTGCACGGAAATATTTTTATCCGTTGACGGCGGATCAGGACTGTATTCGGAATAAATGCAAAGAAACGGAGCTGAAAAATGCCCGAAACATATCCGAAAGGGTTTTGACGTTACCGTTTTATCCGACTTTAGGGATCGAGGCGATTGATATTATTTTACAGTTGATTGCAGAAAAATAGAGAGACATTGGAGGATGGGCCATGAAGGTAGAGGCGTATTTGGAAAAAGTTGAAAAGGGAAGAGATGTGGTGCTGTATGGCATTTCTGTGTATGGATTAGAAAAGTACAGACAGCTAAAAGAGGCGGGAGTGGAGGCTTCATTTTATTTTTGTAAAACAGGGGAACAGGCAGATCAGCCTGCGGATTTGGATATAAAAGTATTGTCTTTACATGAGTTGTATGCAATGGACAGGGAGAAAACGGTCGTTTTCGTATATTCGGATGAAGAACCTATCGAAGAAAAGAGGGAAAGACTGGAACTGGCAGGTTTTCAGGATATACGCTGCTGTATGCCGGGACTGGAAAAGATCTACGGCGTGTTTTCCCTGATTCCGGATATGAGACAGGAATTGAAAGAGTTGTTTTATGAATTCTTTTTCGAGGTATATGAATACAGGCCCCGGGCTGAGTTGAAAAGAGGACATGACAGAATACTGATCCTGGAAAAGGTGATCGAGATCAGTAAAGCATATAATCTGCTGGAAGACGAACAATCACGGCTGACATTCCGTAATGTCCTGCGTTACCGCATAACAGGAAGAAATCAATATTTGACGGAATGCGCCGTTTATCCGCAGTATTTTATGGAAGGGATCTATGAATTTGGTGAAGGGGAAGTATATGTGGATGCGGGAGCGGCGCAAGGGGATTCCATTCTTAATTTTATCCGGCATGTGAATGGGAAATATGAAAAAATATATGCGTTTGAAGCCAAGAAAAGTTATAGGACAGGGATGAAAGAACTTTTTGAAAACGAAAAAGTGGAGATAATACCCAGAGGGCTGCATGAGAAGACGGGGAAATTATATTTTGTGGATAATCAGCACGGCTCCATGTTGTCCGAGCAAGGGGGATCCTCGGAAATAGAAGTGACTTCTTTGGACGATACCATAACCGGAAAGGTTTCCTTTATCAAAATGGATATCGAAGGTTCTGAAATTCCCGCGCTGAGGGGCGGAGAACGGGTGATCAGGGAAAATAAACCGAAACTGGCGGTCTGCGTATATCATTTGGAGGAAGATTTGTGGGAAATTCCGCTACTGATCAAGCAGTTGGCGCCGGAATATAAGATATATATGCGGCAGCATTTTGAAGAATTAGATTGGGAAACCGTATGTTACGCTGCTCTGTAACACGCTCTATACAAACCATGGGAAATACGAATATTGCCGGCGGATTCATACAAGACAGGAGAAAGAAAAGTGAGTAAATACGGATTTTATATTTCAGGAAAATCGGAAAGGGTGAAACGGTTTATCAGGCAGGCGGACGGCGCGGTATGCAGATCGGTCAGGACCGTTATTTCCGAATACGATATAGAATCGGATTTGAAAAAGTTATTGGAGCAGAAGGGTATTGGATTTAAAGCGTTAGGATACACGGCCCTTGGGAAAGATAATACGGAAAGAAATTTGGAATTTTCCAATCGGATGCTCCGGGAATTAACGGAGCAGGGGATCGATTATTGCTTTTCTTTCGGTTCCCATATTTTAGCGGGGGAATTATTGACAAAATACCGTTATAGGATCATTAATTTCCATCCCTCCCTTTTGCCCATGTATCCCGGATTAAAAGCGATCGATCAGGCGGCAGGCGACAGCAGGACGCCGTTTCTGATAGGCAATACGGCGCATTTTATAGATGAGGGGGTAGATACCGGGCCGGTCATCATGCAAAGCGTGATCCCGCTGCAGATATTTGAAGATTCGAAAGATTACGACAGGATTTTAGATCTGCAGATAGATATGTTAAACCGGCTGATCGAAATCATCGATAACGGTTGTTTGTCGGCTGTAGACGGAAAAGTCCGGATAAAAAATGCGGATTATGGAAAAAGTATGACTTTCCCGTTTTGGAAACAGGATAACCGGTGAACTAAATAAAAATATTTTAGCATGTTTTAAATTGTATTTTGAAAAAATATAATTTTATGCTATCCTAATCTAAAACCGTTTCTTTTAGAAGATAAAGAGCAGGCGTTTTAAGGAAAACGTTTCCGGTGTACAGATGGGAGTCAGAATGAAAGTCGGAATTATGCAGCCTTATTTATTTCCATATATAGGCTATTGGCAGTTGATCGGCGCAGTCGATAAGTTTGTGCTTCTCGACGACGTTAATTATATCATGCGCGGATATATCAATAGAAACAGTATTTTAGTAAACGGCAGACCGTACAGGTTTACGATACCGGTAAAGAAAGCGTCGCAGGAGCGGCTGATCATGGATACGCAATTGAGTTTTACTTTAGAAGAAAAGAAAAAATTCTTATCCACGATCCGGCATGCCTATAAAAAGGCGTACCATTATGGAGCCGTCATGCCCCTGATCGAGGAGATCATAGGGAATCCGGAACAGGATCTGACGAAATTTATCCGGTTCAGTATTGAAAAGATCATGGGATATTTGCAGATAGAAACCGAACTATCAGTCTCGTCACAAATGATAAAAAATAACGGATTAGCAGGGGCGGACAGGATCATAGAGATCTGTCGGAGATTAGGCGCGGACGAATATGTAAATCCCTGCGGCGGCAGAAAATTATATAGCCGCGAAAGTTTTATAAAAAATGACATGGAATTATATTTTTTAGATACATATTCGGAAAAGATTATTTACGATCAGGGAAAAGAAGGGTTTGAACCGAATATGTCCATAATCGATATTTTATTTTGGAACAGTGTCGAAAGAATCAAAGGTTTTTTACAAGAGTATAAATTGAGCGTGAAATAAAATATCGGATCCTACAGGAAGAGAGAGCTATCATGGAAGACTTAAGGGCGGAAAAAGTAAAGATATTGGAAGAAATCAAAAATTTCAATCAATTATTGAGTCGGAAAATGCACCAGAACTGCGTGGAAGAAGTCAGGGAATTGCTGGAGGTAAACCGGGAGTGCGTTGAAAAATTAAAAATCATTTTTGCGGATGATGTGGATGAAAAATTTATAGAAATTGCGGATCTGTATTTAAAATTCACCGGATTAGGCGGGAAGGATCGTTGTTTCTTTCAGGACAATTGGGAGCGGCTTATCCAGGTGCAGGGGATATTTTTGGAAAGTATCGTCGGGATATACCGGTCATTGAAAAGAGGGGAATGGGTCTGCGCATGCTGCGGGGCGCATACGGTTTTCGAACCGCTGCCTTCCTTTTATGAACTTAAGACGGAACAATATGGCGGCGTCCGGCATACATGGGAATTTTTAAACGAAGAGCAGTATACCTGTCTGCAGTGCATGGCTTCGGACAGGGACCGGTTAATGATCGCTTTTTTGAAAAAGCTGGGTCTGCCATATATGAAGAAAGGAATCAAAATTTTACATTTCGCGCCTTCTGCGGCAATAGAGAGGTGGATCATAGATAATTGCCCGAATGCGGATTATGAATCTACGGATCTGTATATGAAAAACGTTACGTTTCAATCGGACATTTCGGATATGTCCATGATCGACGATAACGCATATGATTTTTTTATCTGCTCCCATGTGCTGGAACATGTAAAGGACGATGGAAAAGCAATGCGGGAATTGCAGAGGATATTAAAACCGGACGGAATCGGTATCTTTTTAGTACCGGTCGCTCTGGATGCGGAGGAGATAGACGAAGAGTGGGGACTTACGGGGGAGGAAAACTGGAAAAGATTCGGGCAGGACGACCACTGCAGGCTTTACACCCATGACGGGGTGATCGACAGACTGACAAGGGCAGGCTTTTTCGTACATCCCGTAGGAAAAAGCTATTTTGGGGAGAAACTTTTTGCGGAAAATGCCTTTACGGATACAAGCACGCTTTATCTTTTGAGTAAGACCCGGGCGGACCCTGAGGCGCTGATGGAAAGTCAGATCAAGAAGGGCAGGCCGGACGATGAGCCCCTTGTCAGTGTGATCATGACGGCATATAATCATGAAGCTTTTGTTGCGGAAGCGATAGAAAGCGTGATAAACCAAACCTATAAAAATATCGAGTTTTTGGTGGCGGACGACGGTTCTGCCGACCGTACCCCGGAAATTATGAGACGGTATTCCCAATATTTTGACCAAGAATACTATTTCGGGGAGAATTACGGAGGATACGAGCTGTTTTTAAAAGAAAAAACAAAGGGAAAGTATGTTGCGCTCATTAATTCCGACGACGTTTGGGAAAAGGATAAGCTGGAAAAGCAGGTCAGTTTTTTGGAAAATAATCCGGATTATGCCGCCTGCTTTACATGGACGGACTATGTAAACGATAATTTGGAAATATTGCTGGACGATATCTTTATTAAGGCGAACAGGTCTTCCGAGGGATGGATGTATGAATTTTTTAAAAAGGACAATTCTTTATGTCATCCGTCCATTTTGATCAGGCGGCAGGCATATATCGACGCATTTCAAGAGCGTTATTGCTATGTGTTCCGTCAGGTGCCGGACTTCGCGGCATGGGTCGGGCTGGTCCAAAAAGAAAAGATTTATGTCTTTCCGCAAAGGCTGGTTAAAATGCGCAGGCATGGTCTGGGATATTCGGAAAATGTCAGCGCGTTTACGGAGAAAACGATGTGCAGGCTGGTAAATGAGTATACATTTTTATGGTATAAAGAGATACGGGATATGGAGAACGGGTTTTTTAGAAGGACTTTTTCCGGAGAGTTTGTCGATCCTGACGCTGAAAGCGATGAGGAGATCGCATGTGAAAAGTATTTTCTGTTAAAAAACCGGGAAAACGTGTGGTATAATATGGCTGCGGTTTTATTGCTTTTTGATATAAGCGCCAGACCGGAGGTAAGAAAATGTTTTGAAGAAAAATATCATTATAAGAGAAAGGATATTTTCGACGAATATTTGGACGTAGGGTTAGGCGCCGAGTATATGAAGGCGAAAAGACTATCAAGAGAAGTAAACGAATTAAAAGAGATCCTGAAAAAGAAGAAAAACGCTGATGCGCAGGACGGAAAATGAATGGACAAAGAGGAGCGGACGGTACGGGTCATGAAAAAAGTAGCGTTTATTATCTGTTATAACAACGATCGTTTCGTGGAGGAATGCATAAAATATATTTCATGTCTCAGGATCCCTTACGGGGTGGAGACGGAAATTATTACGATTGCCGGGGCGGACAGTATGGCGGCGGGGTATAATGCGGCCATGCATGGGTCGGATGCGGTTTATAAGGTCTACCTCCATCAGGATGTCTTTATCGTAAACGAGAATTTTATTCAGGAGATCATCGATATTTTCGAACAGTATCCGGAATACGGAATGCTGGGCGTGCTCGGAAGCACGGGGATGATTCCAGATGCCCGGTATCTGATGCGCTGGGATGTGGGGATCATTTATCTGGATGACTCCCTGCGTCAGGGAGTCCATGAAAAACGGGATCCCGAACAGCTGCAGGAGGTAGAGGCAATAGACGGGATGATCATGATTACCCGGTATGATCTGGAATGGCGGGAAGATGTTTTTGACGGTTTTGACTTTTATGACGTGTCGCAGAGCATGGAGTTTAAAAAAGCCGGGTATAAAGTCGGGATACCCTGCCAAAACGATATATGGTGCAATCATGTGTGCGGCCACAGTAAATTGGAACAATACGAGGTCTATCGTGAAAGGTTCTGTGAAGAATATAAAAAAGAAGGGTATTCTTTTAAACCCGATACGGAAATTGCGGAAGAGATTTTAAAGAAGCAAGAGGTCCAAAAGAGGATCCCCCTGATTGAAGCGGCAATGGAAGCGGGGGAATGGGAACAGGCGGGCAGTCTTTTGGAGAATACGATGGGATTCTACATATATCATACGCAGATTTGCGATCTGTATGTGATCCATAAGGCGGTACAGACGGAAATCAGGGGAAATATCAGGAACGGATTTTATCAAAAGGGCGCGGCCGTCAAGGAATTACGGGAGAAGTACCTGAAATATAAGTTCTTGTTGAAACGGCTGGAATATGGTAAGCCCATAGACGATATGGAACCGCTGCTATGGCAAATAGCCGAAAGTACTGACAGGGAATTATCTGCGGAAAAAGCGATTGCCGGTCATACGGTGGCTAACAGGATAAGGGTGATCTGGAAATTAAAATGGGAACTTCAGTCCTTAAGCGGGAAGGTCTGTACCGTCCGGTTCGGGGATGAAACGCCGGTTGGGCCCGGGCAGGAGGACCGCGATAAAATACGGAACGTATGCTTAAGCCTGCAGCAGATCATTGAGAAATTAGAAAAAACAAAACAGGCTTTGAAAGCGGAAGATACTTGTCTGTATGCCCGGCTTATATTGGAGACGATGGAGGATCTTGTCAGGGAGACCCATTGGGGAGAGGTCGGTGAAGAGCTGTATATGACATATTTCGACTGCAGTGAAAAAGACAGGGATATCACGATATTTTTGATTCTTTGTCAGGAATGGATTCGGCGGACGCTGGATTATTTTGAAAACGGGTCTGTTTCATAAAATAAAAATAGAAAAAAAATTTTAAAAGAATCCTAAAGTATTTGAAGTCCCGTCCGATATATATTACAAGTAAAGCAGATTACTTAATAAAACAAACAGCAGCAGGGAAGCTGCTAAGCATTCAAGGAGGAATAAATTATGGTAGTACAACACAACATCACAGCGATGAACTCTAACAGAAACTTAAACATCACAACAAAGACTCAGGCTAAGTCAACCGAGAAATTGTCTTCCGGTTACAAGATCAACCGTGCAGCAGACGATGCAGCAGGCTTATCGATCAGTGAGAAGATGAGAAGACAGATCAGAGGTCTTACACAGGCTTCCGCAAACGCTCAGGACGGTATCTCCTGTGTGCAGACAGCAGAAGGTGCGTTAACAGAAGTTCATGATATGTTACAGCGTATGAACGAACTTGCAGTTAAAGCAGCAAACGGAACAAACAAGACGGCTGACCAGCAGTACATCCAGAACGAGATCGATGCACTGGTTTCTGAAATCGACAGAGTTCAGCAGTCCACGAAGTTCAACGAGCAGAACCTGTTAGACGGTACTTTCACAGGAAAATCCCTTCAGGTTGGTTCCGAGAATTCAAGCGCTCAGCAGATCACGATGCACATTTCCAAGATGGGCTCAACAGAATTGAAGGTTAACTCTCTTAAACTTACAACTGTTGCGGATGCACAGTCTGCAATCGACAGCATTAAGTCCGGTATTGAGCAGGTTTCCAAACAGCGTTCCGCACTTGGTGCATTACAGAACAGATTAGAGCACACCATCAACAACCTTGACAACATCGTTGAGAATACAACGAGTGCAGAATCCCAGATCCGCGATACGGATATGGCAACAGAGATGGTTAGATACTCCAACAACAACATCCTTGCTCAGGCAGGACAGTCCATGTTGGCACAGGCTAATCAGGCTAATCAGGGTGTATTATCATTACTCGGCTAATTATTTAGTTAGTAGAATTGTAAAAGGGTTGGTTTTACCAACCCTTTTATTTTTGTATAGGCCCATGCAGTAAGATTCTTGTTCTAAAATCGAAAAATGTTTGATAGAAGGAAAATAGGAATGGAAAGTCAGGAAATACAGCAGTATCATGATATAAAAAAGAAAGCGGTGGAAAAGACAAAAGAAGTGATCAGTCTTTTGCTTGCGGAAGGAAATGAAGACGCATATTTGAAATTATATCAGATTTTTAATGATGAGAATATTATGCAGTTTACTATGCTGGATAATGATCTGTATATTATTATGCGGATGGCGGCTTTGTGGTTTGAAGAAAAGAAAGCGGACAGACGGAACCATATTTTTAGTAATACGGAAAAGATAGAAGATGTGACGGAGTTATATAAAAATATCACATTTTCTTTATATAGATTAGAGCAGGCATTCCCTTTGGAATATCAGGATGAAGCGATCCAATATCTGGCAGATGTAAATATCAGTCCGATTGCGCTTTGGGGAATAGCGGAGGATAAGATCATTGAATGGGATACTTTTTTGAAAGCCCTGACAGATGGATTTGACAGAAACGGATATAGGACACAGGGAAATGAAATGGCAAAGTTTAAGGAACTGAAAGGGAAGAGCGGTATCTATGAATGAAAAAAAGATGGCATTTATTTTGTGTGTGAACGACGACAGTTGGTTTCGGGAATGTCAGTTGTATATCATGCAGTTGGAAAAGCCCGAAGACTTTGAAATAGAGGTGCTTGCAGTACAGGAAGCGTTATCCATGGCAGGTGGATATAATGAAGGGATGGCTGCATCTGACGCAAAGTACAAAGTGTATCTGCATCAGGATGTGTTTATTATAAACCGTCGTTTTATTTTTGATATATTACAATTGTTTGAGGAAGATGATATCGGTATGATAGGGATCGTCGGAGTCCCGAAGATGCCTAAGGACGGAGTGATGTGGCACAACATGCGTTACGGAAACCTGCACGACCTGCCCATACTCGAAAGACAGTTTGAAATCAGGCCGATCCGTCCCATAGAAGGGAAATATATGGAAATGGAAGCCGTAGACGGCTTACTGATAGCGACCCGGGCGGATATCCCCTGGAGGGAAGACGTATTTAAAAAGTGGGATTTTTATGATGCATCCCAGAGCTTTGAGTTCAGAAAAAGAGGATACAGGGTCGTTGTTCCCGGACAAAAAAAAGCGTGGTGCATTCATGAGTGCGGAAGGGTATCCATGTGGGGATATGAAGAAGAGCGCAGAAAATTTGTAGAAGAATATGAAGCGATGCTGGATTAAGAAAGTCCGGACCGGTATCATAAACCTGCATGAATGGGATAAAGATTTTAATACCCGCAAAGGCGGGCGGATGGGGGCAAATATGAACATATTATTTATACACAGTGAAAAAATAAATATGAATGATATCATTTGGGCGCTCTGTAAGCTGGAAATGAACGTGGAAGTGTATAATAAGGCTGCCAAAATTCAGGAATATAATGATGAGGATATGGAAGCGTTAGAAGCCTATATGAAGCAAAGGAATTATGACGCGGCTATAACTTATGATTTTAATATGAATGTTGCCGAGGTATGCAGGAATTTACAGACAAAATATATTTCATGGATTTTTGATTCTCCGGATACTTCATTATATACGGACATTGCCAAAAGCGAATACAATTATATTTTTGTTATGGATAAAATGCAGTATGAGCGGATGAAAAAGCAAGGTTTGGTACATGTATTTTATTTGCCGTTAGCGGCCAATGTGGATAGGACTTCGGGACTGATCATTACGGAAGAAGACGAAACGGCATATAACCATGATATTTCCTTTGTGGGAAGTTTATATCAGGAGAACGGATATAATGAAAAATTTCATATGTTTACGCCCGAATCAAAAGACCGGATCGCCCGGATCATACAGGAGATCGCGCTGCATTGGGGAAAGGGATATGAATGCTTTGACAGATTGGACGACCGGGAAGTGGACGGGTTGTTTGAGGAGCTTAATATATATATCAGTTCCGACTTAAATATTGACAGAAAATATATGCTGGAATTATATCTGCTCAGCAGAAAGATTACGGAAATCGATCGGATCTGTCTTTTAAATGCGCTGGCTATCGATCATGAAGTTACCTTATATACAAAGAGCGATACTTCCGCTTTAGAGAATGTGAAAGTCAGGGGCGGTATCAACTATGACGAAGTGATGCCTAAAATATTTTATCTGAGCAAAATCAATTTAAATATTACTTTACGTTCTATAGAGACCGGCGTACCGCTCCGGGTATTTGATATTATGAGCGTAGGCGGTTTTGTAATGAGCAATTATCAGGAGGAATTAGAGGAATTATTCGTACCTGATAAAGAAATCGTATTGTTTAAAGATATCCCCGAACTGCTGGATAAGGTGGATTATTATTTGTCCCATGAAGAAGAACGGATACGGATCGCCATGAACGGATACAAAAAGGTACGGGAGCAATACGATATACAACATGCGGTCAGCAAAATATTAAAGATAGTAAACGAAGCATAGAAAGCGGGAGAGGGGCAGGAATGCAAAATGCTGAAGACAGTGATCGATTACAGGAATATGACGGAGGCAGAGCTTAATGCGCTGGCCGTAAAAAACTTGCGGAGGGCGGCGGAAATAGACGGGTACCGTGCTACAATGTGTCCCATGTTATTTGATAAGTTAAACGAATGGATGGAAAAAAAGCCGCAGGATTATCTGGCGGCTGTCTTCCAATTGGCAGACAGCCCGGAAATAAAGAAGTTAGCGGAAGTGGATTATACCATGTTTATTTTTATGAAAATGTGCCGTGCCGCCAAAATGGAACAGGAACAGCATTTGGAGCCTGTCATCTCAAAATTCTGTTCGCTGGAGGAAATGAGGCAAATATACCAGCGTACCGTGTTTTATATAAGGCGGATAGAATTGGGACTTCCGAAAGAACTGTGTGAAGATTTTTATACATTGGTGGAAGAGTGGGATTTTTCCGCTTATTATATTTTGGAGATCATTTTGGAAAAGAAAGCCGTATATGCCAGATACCTGCTGGCGGAAGACGTGATTGAGGGGTTAGCGGGACATGGAAGAAGAAAGGCCGCGGAAGTTATTTTAGGCGTGATGATTAAATTAGCGGAGGCGGAGGAGACGACCGGGCATGAATGAGTATAAATTTCAGTTTATTATCTGTTCAAATAATGAAGACTTTTTAGAAGAGTGTATTACATATATTTCCCTTTTGGAAGTGCCAAAAGAGTATTCTGTCGATGTGATCAGTATTTTGGAGGCAGTTTCCATGACGGCGGGATACAACGAAGGAATGGGCGCGTCAGATGCAAAATACAAGATTTATCTGCATCAGGATGTATTTATCATATATAGGAAATTTTTGTATGCGCTGTTGGATATTTTTGAAAGCGATCCGCAGATCGGAATGATCGGAATGGTAGGAAGTCCGAAAATGCCGTCCTGCGGTATTATGTGGTATGGGGCCAGGGAAGGCGGCGGTTATGGACTGATCCCGCTGCAAAAACCATATGAAGAGTATGAATACAGTCTGGAAGACGGGCTTCATGAAGTGGAGGCCATAGACGGTTTTATCATGATAACGAATCAGGATATTCTCTGGAGGGAAGACCTTTTCGACGGCTGGGATTTTTATGATGTATCGCAGAGTTTTGAATTTAGGAAACAGGGACTGAAGATCGTGGTACCGGAGCAGGTCAGCCCATGGTGCAAGCATGACGACGGGTTCATCAGTCTGTCCTGCTATGACCAGTATAGGCAGGTGTTTTTAAAGGAATATAAAAGGATGCTGAACCCTGTAACCGAAGACGGGGAAAACGCTCCGGAAGATATTGCGGTCTATGTTATAGTATATCATGAGAATGCAGCGGCAGGAGAACTTGCATTAGCCGAAAGAATAAGGGAAGAGTTTGACAGGGAAGGGAATGCCGTTTACTTTATCGGAATCGGGGAAAAAGATACTTATGCCGGGTGCATAGACAGCTTTTATGCATTCCGCCCGGACGTTATTATTACGGTGAACGGCGCCGGATTTACCCTGGTAAGGGAAAACGGGGAACTTCTTTATAACGCGCTATATTGCGAATGTATTCATGTGCTGGCAAATACGCCCTGGAGATACGGACATGTCCTTACGAAACGCATGAACTTTACATCGACTGTGGTGGTTCCGGATCCTGTGGCAAGGAATTATATAGAAACTTATTGCGAAAACATACCTAAAGTGATCTGCCGCCCAAAACTGAAAAAGTTTATGGATGGGGAAGACAGGAAAAAGATAAAAAGCCGTTTGGGGTCCCAGCCGGAAGTGTATCAAAAGATTGCCGGGGTATTATTGGACAGATACCGGAAAGGGCATGGAGCGTTTGAAACGCTGCTGGAGAAGTATCTGAAAGAACGGGGGATGGCGGTAAACGACGATGAATTTGCGGATCTTTTGATCCAGATGAAAGATGTGGCCGAATATATACAGACCGTAGAAGAGGGGGAAAAAAGACCGCTTGTCAGTGTGATCATTCCTACCTACAATCGGGAAAAGGTCTTAAAAAGAGCCATGGAATCGGTCCTGAACCAAAGTTACGGGAATTTGGAACTGATCATTGCCGACGATTGCTCCGACGATCAGACGGAAGAGCTTGTGAGGGGCATGATGGAAAAGGACGGCAGGATCAGATATGTGAAGGGAAAACAAAATTTAGGACCGGCAGGGGCCAGGAACTTAGGCGCATCCGTGGCAGAAGGCGACTATATAGCATTCAACGACAGCGACGCGGTGTGGAAAGAAGGAAAACTGGAAAAGCAGCTGGCGGTTTTTGAAAAACATCCGGAGAAAGAAATCGGTTTGGTCTTTCACGCATATGAATTAGCCGGAAAGGACGGGACGCAGGTGTGCCATCCCTTTGAAGAAACGCCGGAGGATTTTAAGAATGAAACGATGATGGTACATTTATTGAGCGAACCTCTGGCGGATACCTCCGCTATGATGATTCCGTCCAAAGTGTGGAAAGAAGTCGGCGGTTTTGACGAGGAACTTCGAAATTTGGAAGATTACGATCTCAGCCTGCGGATCGCGGAAAAGTATGAGGTAATTTATGTCCATGATCCGATGATCATAACTTATTATTCGGAAGCAAGCGTAAGTCAGAACTGGCAAGAAGGGGTAAAGGCATATTTTAATATACTGGAGCGGTTTGAAAAACATTATCGGGATTTGGAAATCTTAAAGTGGAAAAGAATTTTTCAGATGTGGGATTCCTGTGAAACGTTAGGCTATTCCCAATTTTTTAAAGAGCGGTTTTTAGAGTATACGGATAGGACGGGCGACGATTTGGACAGGGTCGGTCAAAAAATGCAGCATTTTATTGAGGAATGTACATTTACGGATAGGAAATGGGATATATGGGAGAAAAAAATGTGAATGAAAAGCAGATAAGCGTCATTGTTCCGTGCTATAATGCGTCTGCATTTATACCAAGATGTATGACATATTTATTGAAGCAGACGATCGGGATCGAGAACATGGAGATCATTTTAGTAGACGACGCTTCTACGGACAACGGCGCCACACTAAAGCTATTATATTCTTACGAAAAGCAGTATCCGGACAATATTATAGTCATTGCCTCTTCCGAAAACAGAAGACAGGGAGGGGCAAGGAATTTAGGGCTGCAGTATGCATCAGGCGAGTATACCGCTTACTGTGACGCGGACGACTGGTACTGCGAAAGCGCCATGAAGAAGTTGTATGAGATTGGAAAACAATACGATTGCGACGCGGTGGAATTTAATAATCAAAATATGACGTTTTTGGACGCGCCCCCGGATCCGGTCAGAAAAGCCGGCGAAGAAGATAAAATCTGGGTGATTGAATCCGATGAAGACAGAAAGAAATATTTGCTGGAAGACGAATTAGGGACAGGATGCTGGGGAAGGATTTACCGGACTTCGATGCTGAAGGAGAATGAGATCCGTTTTGCGGAAGGGGTGGCCTGGGAAGAACCGTCCTTTACCTATATGACGCGTTTTTATGTTAAAAAGCATTATTACTTAAAAGAAATACTCCATTATACCTATCTTCATGACGGCAGCACTACCCGCAGCGCCTATGAAACAAAAAAATATGACAATATGTTTACTTATTCGGTTTTGATCGACGAGATCATGCGCCGGGGGTTCTTTGAAAAATACAGACAGGAGGCAGAGTATCTGTTCTGGCACGGCTATTTTTTCAGCAGCCTTTGTTTTACCGCGGCCTATGCCGAAACGTTTTATACGAAAAGTATTTTCATTGAAATGCAGGAAAACACACAAAAAATTGCACCGGATATTAAAAATAATCCTTATTTTTTAGAAGTGTTTTCAGGGTTTCCCGAAATAGCCGATTTAACGTACTGCGATATGACGGACGTAGACATGGAGGTCATTTACGGCATTTTTCATAACGTTATGCAATTGTACTTTAAGAGTTAGCAAATCTGCCCGCAGGGCAGAAATATTTGAAAATAACGGGGGCGGAAATGACTATTTTATTTTATCGTTACGGCAGTATTTGCGAACCCGGAATCATAAATACGTTCCGGAATCTGCATATTACCGTTTATGAGGAGACGGCGGAGATGACGGAAAAGAATCTGACGCCGTCTCAATGTGTGGAGAAGGTAAGCGGTTCTTTGAAGAAAATCCGTCCGGTGTTTGTATTCAGCGTAAATTTTTTTCCCGCCGTTGCAGAAGTGTGTCATATATATGGTATTCTTTATTTATGCCAGACTGTGGATTCGCCGGTTTTTGAACTTTTTTCCAAAGCCATACAATATGATACGAACCGGATCTTCCTATTTGACAGGGCCCAGTATGAATATTTTCATCCGTATAATCCAAACTGTATCTTTCATCTGCCGCTGGCGTCATGGGTGGAGCAGTTTGATACAGCTACATCCGATATTTCCGCGGACGACAGGAACCGGTACGGCGGCGATATTTCGTTTGTGGGTTCTCTTTACATGGAAAAGAATCCTTTGCGTACGGTCAGGGGACTGCCGGATTATGTATCCGGATTTATCGACGGGATCATAGACGCTTCTTTACAGGTGTATGGGTATAATTTTATGGAGGAAACGCTGACGGAGGAAATGGCAGGTCATATCCTGCGGGCGGATGCCGGCGCGTTTTCTTTCGCGGAAACGGTTACCGATCCCGGGCGCTATGTTGCCGCCCATCATTATCTCGGTATGCAGGCGGCGGAAAAAGAACGCGTCCGCATATTGAACCGGCTGGCGGAAGAATTTGGGGTGGAGCTGTATACCAGAAGCGATACTTCCTGCTTACGTCATGTCCATGTGCATGGCGGCATTAAAACGCTCACGGAAATGCCCAAGGTTTTCCGGCTGAGTAAGATCAACCTGAATATGACGATCCCTCCCATTCAGGCGGGAATACCGCTGCGTGTTTTTGACATTCTCGGCTGCCGCGGCTTCTGTATGTCCAATTATCAGCCGGAGCTTTTGGAGCATTTTGAGATCGGCGTTGATTTGGAAGTTTATACCGGAGTGGAAGAACTGGTTGAAAAATGTTCTTATTATCTGACGCATGAGGAGGAGCGGGAGAGGATCGCAAGGAACGGTTACCAAAAAGTAAAAGAAAACCACACCTATCAAAAAAGGCTGACCGAGATGCTGCGGATCGTATCGGAATAAGGATCAGGCGGTCGGAAAGGAGTATGGACCGAAATGGAGGGTCAAAAGGAAAACCGTATTAAAAAAGAGATTTATGAAAAATTATTACCGGATGCCAAACGGCAGGTGCTGCAGATCTATCATAACCTTTATGAAAACCATATAGCCTGTACGCCCGGAGAAGTTTTAAGGATCAGGGACATTGCCGCCCGTCTGTGCGATTATGCGAAAATTTTTTCCTTATCTTCCGGGATACGGGAAAGGTGTAATGAGAATGTACGCAAATGTGCAGGGACGCAGGAAAAGGATCCGTTGGAACAGCTTACGCTTTTAATGGGGCTGTTTGGGGAAATAGAGGAAATAGAGGACGCTGCCGGCGGAAAACTGCGCAGATGTAATCTATGTAATAATCAGGTCTTTTTTATGCCGTTTCCGGATCTTTATGAAGAGATGTGGAAAAAGACCGGATTTGTGTATTGGAATGCGGATTTTTTACTGCAAAGCAGGGAGAACTATAGCTGTCCGGTCTGTAATGCTACGGACAGGGAACGGCTGGCCGCGGTCTTTTTGGCGCAGATCCTGGCGGAAGAAGGCGAAATGCTCCGGATGCTTCATATTGCCCCTTCCCTTTCCATAGAAACTTATGCGCATGGCAGGAAAGACATACAATACGAAACAATAGACATTGCGGCGGAACAACGGATCTCCCGTGCGGATCTGCGGCATATGTCGGAAAAAGGGGACGAAACCTACGATATTATCGTCTGTTCCCATGTATTGCAGAGGGTGGAAGACGACGCCGGGGTAATGAAGGAACTGTACAGGATGTTAAAACCGCAGGGGATGTGTTTGTTTACGGTACCGCTCATAGCGGGAAAAACAGGTACGGACGAGCAGTGGGGCTGCCCGGAGGAGGAAAACTGGCGGCGGTTCTCAAGGCATGACTATTGCCGGCTTTACGGAAAAAAAGATTTTTCAGACCGGTTACGGAAAGCGGGATTTTATGTCAATGAATTGGGAATGGAATGGTTTGGGGAAGAGTGCTATAGGGAATTTGGCCTTGACGAAAATTCCCTTATTTATGTAGGAACGAAAGAAGTGCATCTGGTTTCACAAGAGGAGACGCAGGACGTTACACTGGCTGAACTGCAGCAGGAAAATCAGTTATTGCAGCAGGCGATTGTCAACATGAACCATTATTTTGCGGAACAGAAAGAGCAGATGCAAAGGAACATTTCCCTGCTTACCCACCGGCTGGATAATATCGGTTATGAGATCAGCGATCCTGAATTTCAGGGCAGACTGTGGTATCCGAAGATTATGGATAAAGAAGAAACGATCGCCCGGATCGTAAAGGATAAAAAGTCTATCGCAAGGTTTGGCGACGGCGAATTTAGTATTATAGCGGGGATGTCACGGTGGAAATTTCAGAAAAACGACGAAAGACTGGCTGTCAGGCTGAAAGAAGTATTGCAGTCGGATCAGGAGAATGTTTTGATCGGCATAGGCGATTTTTATGGCGACCTGAGCCTTCGCCCGACCAACGCCGCAAATGCCGTTAGGATCTATATGACGCCGCAGATCAGAAGAGCCCACTATGAGCTGTTAAATCCGGATACCCTTTATGCGAAGGCGGATATCTCCCGAAGCGAGACATGGGAAGACGTAGTCCTTCAGAGAACGATCTGGGAGGGACGGGACTGCGTATTCGTGGAAGGCTGTCAGACGCGGATGGGAGTGGGCAACGATCTGTTTGATAATGCCAAATCCATCGTGAGGATCCTGTGTCCGGCAGAAAATGCATTTGACAGATATGACGAGATCTACAGGGAAACGTTAAAACAGCCGAAGGACAGGCTGATACTGATCGCCTTAGGACCTACGGCCGGCGTGCTGGCATATGATTTGGCCATGCAGGGATATCAGGCTATCGATATCGGACATGCGGATCTTTGTTATGAATGGATCCGCAGAGGGAAACTTCATGGGGATAAAACATGGATACCGTATAAATACAACAATGAACTGGTAGGGGATTTTGTTGTAGAGGATATCCATGATATATGGTATGAATCCCAAATCATTGCGGATTTTCATGAAAATGCTCAATCATAAAGATCCGTGACCGGCCACATACCCCGATCCATAAGATCCTGAAGCTGTGTCCGGTAGAACGGATATTCATGATTCGGGTCGTCGACCTGCACCGGAACCATGTAATCGCCATAAAAAGCCCGCAATATTTCATCATATCCGTTTGGTACGGCGATCAGTATGTTTTCAAAGGGCATAAAAGTATATTCCGAAAGCCATTCGCTTTTCAGCAGATAATCGGAATTAGTCTGATAAAAAGGAAACATGGTCAGGTATTTGCAGTCTTCCTTACAATACAGCATACTGATCTTATCATACAGGCGTTCCAGCTGGTTGCGGATATTTTTATGCCGGTCAATGGTAGTCTGGCATAAAGATTCCAGTGCGGTCAGGCTTTCTTCCAAAGAAGCCTCGTGTTCAGGCAGGGGCTGCATTCCGTTTGCGGAATAGGCCTCCCTGGTATTTAGTAAAGTTTCGGTGTCATGGATCATGGTTAAAAGTTCTGACTGGCATCCTGCTTCTTCTTCATTGTCGGGGATGTGGTCTAACGGAAAAATATCGATCCCGACGACAAAAGGACAGCCGTGGAACGTTTGGAGCCTCCGGGGAGAGACATCGATGGAATGTCCGTTTGTGATCCGGGTAAACGATTCCAACCATTCTTCCGTAGTATATATATTTAAAATGCAGTATTCCGGCGGAAATTCCAAAGCGGCTGCCTTCAGAAAACGGATATAATCGCATCTTTTCATGGCGATATCGATATCGTCATCCCAGGGAATAAAGCCGTGATGGCGTATGGTTCCAAGCAGGGTTCCCCATGTGGCGTGATATGGTATCTGATGTTTATTGCAGACATCGATAATCTTTACTAAAAGTTCCAGTTGGGCAGCCCATGCCCTTTTCATGGTGGAACTGATCGTAAACTGATTACGGATTTCTTCATGAAAGTAATCTTTTGGAAAAATTAGCATATGATTTTGTATTTTCTCCTTCCTACTGCCGCGCAGAAATTAGGGAAATAATATCTTTCAATAAATTTCCGGTTTCTTTCGTTTGTATATCGCTGCTGGTTATATTATAATCGTATCAATATATTCATGCAAGAAAAAAGAGGACGGGAGGAAGAATCCATGCAAATATTACTTTTGTCTGACATTCACGGGAACCTGCAGGCGCTGCAGGCCGTACTGGAAAAAGTAAAAAGAGAATATCAAATCGGGGGCTGTGTTCTTTTGGGCGATCTGATCGATTACGGAATGCATTCCAACGAAGTGATCGGTATATTGAAAAACTTAACGTATCCTGTCCTCTGCAATATTTGGGGGAATCATGAACATGCGGTATACCACGACGCCTACGGTCGTTTTTCTTCGGAAAGGGGAAAATGCAGCGCCAGACATACAAAAAAGATCCTGACGCGGGAATCATGGGAATATATCCGCGGTGAAATGAAAAAAGAGGGAAAGTTTTCTTTTGAATGCGGACGGAAACGATGTTTGGCGGTACACGGCAGTTTGGAGGACGAATACTGGATCAGTATAAAGCCGGAAAACAGATTGGAAGAGTATAGGGAGTTTGACTATGTATTTTCAGGGCATTCCCATATTCCCCATTTTGTGGAAAAGTTTTACGGATCCGATAAAAGTGGGACAAGAAATAAAAAGAAAGTCATATTTATCAATCCGGGTTCCGCAGGGCAGCCGAGAAATCTGAACAATATGGCACAGTTTGCGGTTTTTGAGACACAGGAAGAGAAGGTTGTTTTTGATAAGGCAGCCTATGATATTGAAAAAGAGCAGGAGAGCTTTACCGGAGAAGTGGATCCATTTTACAGGGACAGATTGGAGAAGGGAATATGAAACAGTTATATATTATCAGCGGCGTAACGGGAATGACGGGAAATGAACTGGCAAGAAAGCTGGTACATGAGGGCGGTACAGTAATAGGCTTTGATAATTTTTTTGCCTCTTCCATTAAAACGGTGGAAGATCTGCTGGAGGAGGAACGTTTTGTTTTTTATGAATATGACCTGAACAATGTAGAACAGATGGAGGCGTTAAAGGGAAAGGTACTTGAGGAAAAGAAGGGCTTTGAAGGATTGGTATATATTAACTGTGCGGCGGTAGTGCATACCGAGCATTTCTATTATGTAAACCGGACTTTTGAAACGAACGTGTTAGGGATGAAGCGCTTTTTAGAGCAGGCGATTGAAGTAAAAGCGGATATTTATATAAACTGTTCCACGTCGGAGGTTTACTCTATGGCGTCGTGGGAGGAAACGGGGGTATCCGAATCGGATTATATTGTGATGGCAAATGCAGAGCACAGTCAGCGGACAAGTTATGCAACGGGTAAACTGCTTACCGAATTTTTTATGAAGGACGCGGTGGAGGAAAAAAAGATCAGAGGCTGTTCTATCAGGTTTGCCAATGTGTACAGCAGGAATGAGTTATATCCCAAGCATATCATACCCCATATCCTTAAGGAACTGGGTACGAAGGGAAGTGTGGAGTTATTGGAAAATTCCAGGAAAAACCGCCGTACTTTTTTACATAATGAAGACAGCTGCGCGGCGGTGATCGAATTGATCCGTTCAAAAGAGGCGCTGGACGGTTCCGTATATAATGTTGCGACAGACGAAGAGATCTCGATTATTGATCTGGTAAAATTGTGCGCGCGAAAGCTGGGCATAGAAGATCCTATAATCACTTTTAAAGGATACAGGCAGTCCGATCCGGAAAGACGGCTGTTGAACACGGAAAAGATCCGTACAAGGACAAATTGGAGGCCGGTAATCACTTTGGAACAGGGAATCGAAATGTGTATAGCCGATGGAATGGACAGGGAAAGGGAATGCCTGCCAAAGCAGGCAGACGGGAGCGGTATATGAAGGTATTGATTATTACGGTTGCGGGTATGTCGACCCGTTTTAGCGAGTCCGTAGGTTACCCCTGTTTGAAATGTCTTTACTATAAACAGGATATGAAAGAATCCCTATTATATCGGTTTTTATATGAATATCCGGAGTTTGACAGATATATCATAGTAGGCGGATTCCAGTTTGACAGGCTGAAATCGGCCGTTTCGGAAAATTTTGAATCCTTGCAGGATAAGATCCTGCTGATCCAAAACGAAAAATATGCCGGATACGGTTCGGGATATAGTTTATATTTAGGGCTGAAAGCGGCGTTGGAAATGCAGCCTACGGAAGTAGTATTTGCCGAGGGCGATCTGTATGTAGACAGGGCGGGCTTTGAAAAAGTGGTTAACGCAAAAAAGGATATTGTTACCTATAACAGGGAGACAATATGGGCGGACAGGGCGGTAGCGTTTTATTTTGATATACGATATGGCATTCATTACATTTATGATGTGGAACATAGCGCATTGGAAATAAAGGAACCGTTTTTGGGAATCTTTCATTCGGGACAGATTTGGAAATTTGCCCGGACCGGTCATTTGCGGCAGGTTTTTGAGAGCATGGATGAAGAGGGATGGAGAGGGACAAATTTGGTGTTCGTGCAAAAATATTTTGAAACGATGGAGCGGGGAGAATACGAAATGATCGGTTTGGAGAAGTGGATAAACTGCAACACGGTCTCCGATTTCGAAAGCATTTAGTTTATAAATTTGTTTGGAAACAGGATCGAGGAAGAGATGAAGACATTAGATGAAAAATTACATATTTTAAAATCAAATATGGAAAGCGGAAAAGTGAAGGTCATGATCATAGGACTGGGAAGCGTGGGGACTTACCTGTTGGACTATTTGCTTTCCAGTGAGGATGAAAATTTAGAGATCTGCGTCGTAGGACGGAATGAAGAAAAAATGCTGACGGACGTTAATATTGTGCGCGTTTCGTCCCTGATCAGGAATCAAAACAGGTCCCGCGTTAAGATCGTGGGAAATGTGGATCTTAATGATGTTGCGGCAGTCGCGGAATGTATTTCCGGTTATCGGCCGGATTTTATCGTTAACAGCAGCCGGGCCTATCCGGGATTGAAATACGGCAGTATTTCGTGGAAGAATATCAGGGCGTACGGAATCTGGGCTCCTTTGGCCGTCAAATATATTAAAAATATCATGGAAGCGTACGAAATGGCGGGGAGCGACGCGATAGTGATCAATACGTCTTACTCTGACGCCGTGATCCCATGGCTGAAATCTGCGAATAAAGCGTATCCGGACTTCGGCAGCGGCAATATCAATCATTTGATCCCGAGAATCCGGTTTGCCATTGCAAAGAAATATCAGATCGAAGATTTTTGGAATATCGACGTGACCTATGCCACAAGCCATTTCCATGATGTGGTCATCAGTAAGGAAGGGCATACGGAACGGACAGGGCAGTTGATCGGGATCCGGTATGGCGGTAAAAAGCTGGAACCCGATATGCAGGAGATCTTTGCCATGTGCCGCATCCCCATGCCGGTGGACGCCAAACGGAACATGATGAACGCTTCCAGTAACTATGAGATCATTCAGGGGATCTTATGTGCGATCCGGAGCAGGACGAAGGTAAAACTGCACTGTCCGGGGGTATTTGGCGAGATCGGCGGGTATCCGGTCATTATAGACGGTACGGGCAGTCAGCCCCGGGCGTATATCGATCAGGAGGTTTTTGATCTCAATACAATGAGGAAAAAGAACAGGGAATCCATTTATTTGGACGGGATTTTGGATGTTTCTGAAGGAACGCTTTATTATACGGAGGAACTGATAGAAAAAATCGAGCGGGCATTCGGGGTTTCCATGATGAAGAAAGTCGGCTTTGGGGAAATTGAGACGGCGGCGCAGCTGCTGATCACAAAGATCATAGAAAAGTATAAAGAATGATTTCCTGCAGGCGGAAAATCTGGCGCAAAGGAAAGACTGCTTTTTAAGCGCATTCTAAGTCCGCGAAGGGGAATCATGGGGGTGGATGGAATTGAAAAAGGTTTATACCTGTTTTTGTACGGATGTGATCCATGAAGGACATATTAATATTATAAATAATGCGAAAAAATACGGCGAGGTTATCGTGGGAGTCTTAAGCGATGCGGCGATGATCCGTTACAACCAGTTTCCTACCGTTAGTTTTGAAGAGAGACTGCAAATTGTAAAAAATATAGAAGGCGTCAGTCAGGTCGTCATCCAAAAAGAGGTTTTGTATGATAAGACGATCGAAGAACTGCGTCCCGATTATGTGATCCACGGAGATAACTGGGACGGGGAATCCATGACGGCGATCCGGCGCAATATCTTGAACAATCTGCAAAAATACGGCGGGGAATTAATAGAAATACCCTATACGTTTAACGATAACGTGAGGCGTATCGACGCAAGGATGAGGGAAAAGCTAATGATGCCGGAATTTCGGCGTAAAAGGCTGAAACAGCTTCTTTCCATGCGCCCTATTGTAAAGGCGATCGAGGTACATAGCGGATTGACCGGACTGATTGCGGAAAAAACGGTAGTGGAACATAATAACGAGTTTGACCAGTTTGACGCTATGTGGATCAGCTCCCTGTGCGACTCTACCGCGAAGGGGAAACCGGACATTGAGTTGGTGGATATGACTTCCCGGTGCAGGACGATAGACGACGTCATGGAAGTAACAACAAAACCGATCATTTTTGACGGAGATACCGGCGGACTGACGGAACATTTTGTCTATCTGGTCAGAACCTTGGAACGGATGGGGGTTTCAGCCATTATTGTTGAGGATAAGACCGGACTTAAGAAAAATTCCTTATTCGGCACGGAGGTGGAACAGACGCAGGATTCGGTAGAGAATTTCAGCGCCAAGATCGCGGCGGGCAAGGCGGTGCAGCTGACGGAAGACTTTATGATCATTGCCCGGATAGAAAGTCTGATTCTGGAACGGGGCATGGAGGATGCGCTGATCAGGGCGAGGGCATTCAGGGACGCGGGAGCGGACGGGATCATGATCCATAGCAGGAAGAAAGATCCGGCGGAAATTTTGGAGTTCTGTGACCGGTTCAGGGAAGAAGATAAAAAAACGCCGATCGTTGTGGTTCCCACTTCTTTTCACTCCGTTACGGAGGATGAACTGGCAGGGCATGGAGTCAATATCGTTATTTATGCAAATCAATTGACAAGGAGCGCATTTCCGGCGATGGAACAGACGGCAAGGGACATTTTGAAATACCACCGCGCCGAAGAAGTGGACAGCCGCCTGATGCCGATTGCCCAGATCCTGACATTGATCGACGAACTGTAGGAGGCGGAAGGATATATGAACGTAAAAACTATGTTGGATATGATTGGGGCGGATTTCTATGCGGGAGTGCCTGATTCCCGGTTAAGGGCATTGTGCGATTACCTGACGGATACTTACGGAACCGATCCCCGGCATCATGTGATCGCCGCGAACGAGGGAAACTGTACGGCGCTGGCAGCAGGATACCATCTTGCCACGGGGAAGATACCGGTGGTCTATATGCAAAATTCGGGTCAGGGAAACATGATAAATCCGGCGGCGTCCCTGCTGAATGAAAAGGTATATGCGATACCGGTGATTTTTATCATCGGATGGAGGGGGGAACCCGGGATCAAAGACGAACCGCAGCACATCTATCAGGGAGAAGTGACGATAAAGCTGATGGAGACCATGGGAATCCCTTCCTTTGTGATCGGCAAAGAAACGACAGCAGAGGAACTGCAGAATGTGATGAGAAAGTTCCGTCTTTTTCTGGGGCAGGGAAAAGCCGTGGCGTTGATCGTCCGCAAAGGGGCAGTTTCTTACGAAAGAAAAGTAGAATACAAAAACAATTATATGATGGGACGGGAAGAGATCATACGGCATATCGTAAAGGTGTCAAAAGAGGATGCGGTGGTATCCACGACAGGGAAAGCAAGCAGGGAATTGTTTGAGATCCGTGAAGAGAACGGGCAGAGCCATAAATATGATTTCCTGACGGTAGGTTCCATGGGACACAGCTCTTCCATAGCGTTTGGAATAGCGCTTCATAAGCCGGAAAAGAAAGTCTGGTGTATAGACGGGGACGGCGCGGCTTTGATGCATATGGGAGCCATGGCCGTCATCGGCGCCGAAAAACCGGAGAACCTTATCCATGTGATCATCAATAACGGCGCGCATGAAACGGTGGGAGGAATGCCTACGGCCGCGGGAGGACTGCATTTTGCAGCCTTGGCGAAGACATGCGGTTATCCCTATACCGCCTGTGCGGATACCTTTGAAAAGCTGGACGAAGAGCTGGTAAAAGCAAAGGAACGCAACGGGCTGTGTCTGATCGAAGTAAAATGTGCCATTGGGGCGAGGGAAGACCTTGGCAGACCCACGACAACGGCATGGGAGAACAAAGAGAAGTTTATGGAATTTCTGCAGGAGACGCCGTCATAGATCAGGATCCTGTCTTTGGGCAAAATTTCTGCAAAATTCGGTTATGCTCTGGGTGATCCCCTGCCGCCTGAATATTTCTGTCAATGCCTGTTCCTGTTTGGCATAAAACGGATATTCGTGGTCGGCCCCTTCCCTGCTGGGCGTCATATAGTCTCCGTATTCTGCGGTAAGTACTTCATGGTACCGGTGGGGCGCGGGGACGGAAACGGTCTCAAAGGGCAGGAGGACGCATTTGTCAAAGCATTCTTTTGGCAGAAGGTATCGGGGGCTGTCGATCCAAAAATGATACCCCGTTATATAGTCCGATTCTTCATAAGTATAAAGGGAACTGACAGAATCGTATAATTTCCATAACGTATTTTTTAAGGAGGAATCCCCGGGCAGCGTTACGCCGCATAACGTCCCTACTTCCTGCAGATGCGTATCATAATCGAAACAGGGGCAGTTATCCCTGTCGTGAATCAGCAGCAGCCAGATCTTTTGCATCATTTCTTTCTGCAGGCCGGATAATTGGGGATCTCTTGGTACATAGTCCAAGGGGAAAATATCGATACCGATCCTAAGAAAAGGAAAGGCATGGAATCTTGTCAGGTAGCTGGAAAAATCCCAGTATTTATCGTCTGCCATTACCCGGATATTGGGAACCTTTGCCGCATTCTGCCAATATTCGTTTTCAGCGTACATTCCCGTCATAACAAATCCGGGAGGAAGGTCCGTGCGCAGGCAGGCTATAAGACGGTTATAGTCGGGTCTTTTTAAGGAAATGTCAATATCGTCGTCCCATGGAATGAATCCCTGATGCCTTACTGCGCCCAACAGCGTTCCCCATTCGGCAAAGTAAGGGATCTGACGGCGGGAACAGATATCGGAAACGACCTGCAGTACTTCCAGTTCTGCCGCCCATGCGCGTTTCATCAATTCGGATATGGTAAAGCCGTCTTTTACTTCTTCGTTAAAAAAAGCTTTGTCAAAAATCAATTGCGTTCCCCTCCTTACCGGCGCGACAGCGTTTACTTATACATTCATTTTGAATCGGTGTCAATTAATTTAGAAATCATTTGTATTATATAATATTTTGTTGTTTGGGTAAAGCCCGTATGCTACAATACTATCAGTGTTATTATTGAAATGAAATACAGCCATAGGAAAGGTTAAAGGGAAAATATATGTATCAGGATATTGTAGAATTAATCAGCAGCCGTGAGTTTGACCGGGCGGAAGAAATGTTGGGGGAAAAAACCGAAGCCGGCGGTTGGTGCGACGAGGCGTATATTTTGGCGGCGACGATTTACATAGAGACCGGCAGGAGCGATCAGGCATACGAAATGATTTCGCAGGGGCTGCGCTTTAACTACCGGAATTATGAGTTATATCTGCTGTTAGGCAATTATTATGAGGAAATCAATATCAATCAGGCCTGGTTATGTTATGAAAATGCGGAATTTTATTGTAACAACGACGAGGACAGGGAAACGATCAGGCAATTCCGGTTTTGTGCGGAGCAGGACGGGAACTGGAAGGTAAAAAAGACGGCGGTCGTAATTCCGTCCTATGATCAGGCAGAACTTACAAAGCAATGTATCAAAAGCATCAGGGAGAATAATATAGAATCGTCGTATGAGATCGTCATAGTGGATAATCATTCCACGGACGGTATTACGGAATGGCTGAAGGAGCAAAAGGATATCAGGCTGATATGCAATACGGAGAATAAAGGGTTTCCGTACGCCTGCAATCAGGGGATCAAAGCAGCCGGACCGGAATCGGATATCCTTCTTTTGAACAATGATACGATCGTTACGCCGAACGCCATATTCTGGCTGCGTATGGGTCTGTACTCCGAAGGAAAAACCGGCGCTGTGGGCAGTGTCACGAATCAGGCGGGGAATAACCAGCGGATCGAGGAAGAGTTTGGGACTACGGAAGAATATCTGCAGTTTGCGGAAAAAAATAATATTCCGATGAAAAATCCTTATGAGAAAAAGATATATCTGATCGGATTTGCACTTTTGTTAAAGAGGGAGGCATTGGATGAAATCGGTCTGCTCGACGTGCGCTTCACACCGGGATGTTACGAAGATAATGATTTAGGGATCCGGTTACATTTGGCAGGCTATGGGATATACCTGTGCCATAACAGCTTTATATATCACTATGGACACGGGAATGAGAAAAACACCGGCATATGGGACCGGGTCATGCCGCAAAATAAAGACAAACTCAAAGATAAATGGAAATTTGACATGCGGTATTATACGTTTGTGAGGATCGACCTGCTGGAACTGATAGAACAAAAGTTTGATGAAAAGATCAGCGTATTGGAAATCGGCTGCGGGCTGGGTTCCACCCTCGCAAAGATCGAATATCTTTGGCCAAAGGCGGAAGTGAAGGGAATTGAACTGGTCGACCAGCTTGTTAAGATCGGAGCCAATTATCTGGATATCATTCAGGGAAATGCGGAGACCATGGAGATGCCTTATGAGCCTGAGAGCTTTGATTACATTATTCTGGGCGATGTGCTGGAGCATTTATATGACCCTGTCAGGCTTTTGAAACGGATTATGCCGTATTTAAAGAAAGACGGATTTATCCTGTGCAGTATTCCCAATATTATGCATATGTCAGTGATCATGTCTTTACTGAAAGGAAAGTTTGAGTATCAGGACAGCGGTATTTTGGACAGAACGCATTTGCGGTTTTTCACCTTGGAAAGCATCGTTAAAATGCTGGAGGAAAGCGGTCTGGGACTAAACCATATAGCCGGTATCTTCCAGGACACGGAAGAGAAAACGGAGTTAGAGAGGATATTGGATCTAAATATACCCGGTTTGGCGGCGGAAAAGCAGTTTCAGATCTTCCAGTATATTATTAAGGCAGAAAAAACAAAAAGATAACCCTTCCGGTTATAAAAATAAGGGGCTGGAAGAGAGCCGAGGGGCCGGTCAAAGGATGGACAGCAGGAAACAGATATCCTGCTGTCCGTCCTTTTTAAAACTGGCGCTTAACGCGGCCAGATTTTGGGGGACATGTTCAAAGGTTCTTGATACGGCGGAAAAAAGGGAAATCTGTTTTTCAACGGAGATGCCCTCTTTGTCAGAGCAAAACGGTAACGCATATCCGCGGTATATGAGCAGTACATAAACCAATTGGGCAACCTCTTCCAGGGGATTTCTGGTTTCATAAGCGCGAAAATAATAGCGGAACAGAAAATATACGCATAAATGTTCATAGTGTATATCGTATTTGGGATCAGAAAGCAGGCATAAGCCGTTACGGATACGTTCCCATAGCCGGTCTCCCTTGGCGGAATGCAGAAATTCGTCTACGGCAGTTGTAAAATCCCGCAGGAAATGGCCTTCCCTTAATGTCTCCGTCGTCTGATGAAAGTGCAGAAAGGCAGAAAAAACGGAGGGGATATTTGAAGACGGAAGAGAGAGCGTTTCTGCCTGCCCTTTTATATATTCAGGCGAAGAAAAAGTTTCTAAAAGCGGCGTAATATCTTTATGATTGTTCAAAAGCAACTGTAAAGTGTTGGTAAAAATAAGCAGCAGCCGCAGTCTGGCGGACAGGGGATAAGACCGATTTTGCAATAACTCAATGCTAAAAGTAAAACAGGATGTCAGTGTATTAAAATAGTTCCAGTCAAATGCGTTTAGGGCATTGCTTTCCCCTTTTCTGTCATCCTCTCCAAACAAAAAAGAAACCGGCTCTGTTTTGTTTAAAAGAATACGGGATACTTCAGGACAGGAAAGGGTTAAGGTGTAAAATGCCAAATCGCCGTATTCTTTGCAGGTTCTTGGATAATTACGGCAGGTGGCGCACAGCTTGTCCGCGCCTAGTTTTTGATATATTTCGCAAAGATTATCAGGGGTTAAAAAGGGACAGCGATGGTCTTTGGTCAGTAAAAATTGAAATTCAGTATCATTTACAGTGCGGATATTCTGTTTTAGCTTCTGCCCAAATTCGCCGCCGGCGCAGTCATAGATCTCTTTTGTATCTTTGTCAATGGAAATATCCCATCCGCCTGCGCAACAGGTATAAGGGCATCGGTCTCCGATACATTTAAAATCTTCATAAAAATCACAAATCAGGTATTTCATGGCAGCTCCTTTTTAAAAGAATTTATGATAATCTTCCGAATGTTCGTTTTGTAAAATTATAAAGCATTTGGTTGTTGAAGTAAAGTGCGTGTGTTAGAATAAACATACATGAAATATGCCGCAGGTTTGGCGGAAGTATCGGCAAAGCGGCAGGCAATTCGGATAAATATAAAGACAGATAAGGGAAAGAAACGAAAGAAGGTTTCATAAGGACACGCATGGATAGGAGAGTCGGATGGGAATGGATGCAGGCGATTTATTATTTTGTATAGCACAGACAGGCGAATTATTAAAGAAGCAGTTTTTTCATAATGCAGGCGAAAATCTGCAGGAAGTCGCAGGTAAATTACAGGAACTTCTGTTAAGATTTTCACAAGAATATCAGGGGAAGGACGAAGAAACAAGGGATATATTACAGGCTTCCATGGATACGATAGGAGCGGTCATTGGCGCTATGGAAAACCAGGATTATATTTTGTGCGCCGATCTGCTGGAGACAGAATTATATCCTATCGTAGAGCTTATCCTTCAAAGTCTGGAGGAGCCGGAGAGCCCGGTCCCCGACGGGGGAGCGGCCCGGGACTATCGGCTGGAAAGGGCCCGCTCCGGCGACCTTACCATAAAGACGAAAGGCGATCCGGGATTTTACCTGCATAGCAGGGGAAATCCGCGTAGGGAAGCAAGAGTATGGATAGACGGTATTCTGGAACTTGGGAAAGAGGCGTATGTCGTATTCGGAATCGGTTTGGGGTATCATGTGGAAGCGATCTATGAAAAAGTAGCGGGAAGATCCCGGATTGAAGTATACGAAACGGACCGGGAGATGATCAGGCTTGCCTATGAATACGGAAGAATGAAAAAAATAAACGGGGAAAGCGTAAAAGCGGTACATGACCGGGACGGCAGGCTGTTTGCCGAAGCCTTAAGCGGCCGGGACGTTCAGATCATCATTCATTATCCGTCCATTAAAAAAATAGAAGACAGGAACATCAGGGCGTCATTCGAAAAGTTTTTTATCAGCGACAGTACGGTAAAAGAGACCAAAGATCTGATGTTCATGAATTATAAGAGCAATACCGCACTCTGCAGGCATAATGCAGACGAGATACTGTCAGAGATAGAAGGGAAAAAAGTGATCATAGCAGCGGCAGGGCCTTCTTTGGACAAAAACGTCCATTTACTGAAAAGAGAGAACAGGGATTTTATCATAATTGCCGTGGGAACCGTTTTCGGGAAACTGGTACGGATGGGAATCATACCGGATTATGTTGCATTCATGGACGCACAGGAAAGAACCTTCCGGCAGATGGAGGAAGTGCTGCCCTTTAACCTGAGCGTGCCGATCATTGTAGAGTCAACGGCATGCTGGAGATTTATAAAATATTATAAAGGGCCGTCTTATATCGCTTACCAAAAGGGATATGGTCCGGCAGAAAAGGCGGCGGAAGAAAAGAAGGCCGCTTTGTTTGAGACCGGAGGAACGGTTACGAGTCTTGCATTTGATGTGGCGATAAAAGGCAAGGCGGATACGATCATTGTGATCGGAATGGATCTGGCCTATACGGGAGGCGTGACCCACGCCCGGGGGACTATGGATCATAAAACGGCGGAAACAGCGGAAGAAGTTGAAGTTCCGGGATATTACGGCGGGACGGTGCGGACCAAGATCATCTTTAATATGTACAGGGAATGGATGGAAGATAGAATAGCAAGGACAAACCCTGCCGCGGAAAACGGTCCCTCCATTACGTTTGTTAACGCAACGGAGGGCGGCGCTTATATTAATGGTATGAAGCATGAAGAGCTGGCAAAATGGATCTGAAAAGAAGACCAACAGGCCTGCCTGATCCCTTGCGGACAAGCAGGCCGCGGTTTTTCAGCTATTTGATAATGCGTCCAGCATAAATGCAATCCTTTGTTCGAAAGTATGGGCCTGTTTTACTTTTTCATAACCGTTTTTGGCAATCTGTTCCCGTTCTTCGTCGTGGGAAAGATAATAATCTGCTTTCTGCAATAAATCCTCATAGTCTTCATAATATACGAAATCTACATCCGGTTCAAAGAACTGAAGAAGATCCTCCTGATAATTTGTCAATACGAAACCGCCGCAGCCCATGATATCAAAAATGCGTAACGGGATGCCGCTGTGGATACTGCGCAGGGAAATATTCAGGTTGATTTTGGAACACTTAAAAACATAGGGCATCTGCATATAATAATCCGTATAACCGCAGTTTTTTACTTTCGGCAGAAAAGGGGTAGGTTCTTTGGTATATAGATTCACCTGATGTTTTTCCGATAAAAGTTTCAGGATGTCGGTGCGTTCCAGTGAAGTTACTTTCCGGGCGAGAAAGTAGTTTGCATAGACCCATTGAGCGGTCTCAAAACCGTCCTCATTGGGGACGATAGGATAACTTTTCTGCATATCTGCCAGAATATCCCCGGTCAGGAGATCTTCTAACAAAAAGGAACCATAGATTTTCTTCTGCACGTCGATGATGCCGTCTAAATATCCTTTTGTAAATTCCGTGACGCCGTTTAATTTTTCATAGAGCTGATTTTTGGGTTCGCTGTAAAGCGAACCTACAAAACTGATCTCACTTTTATATTTTTCCCGTTTATGCGTCGACAAAACGAGAGAATCGTAACGGGAGGTATTGGCGGCCATGGGAAGATAGTGAACGGTCCGGAACCCGGGCGCGGCAAGGGCGGCATATTGTTCATGATCAAAAATAAACACATGATTGCAGCGGTTGCCTAAGGAGTCTGAATATAGCTGTACAAAAGGACTGTCGTATACCCAGGACAGATAGGGGGTGTGTATTTTCTCACAGGTATTGGAGACCGCGGGAAAATAGTTGAACGAAAATACAAAATCATAGGAAAAGGACAATAATTTCTGATATAACGCATCTTCCAACGGGGGATTATAACGGGTAGAGGCGTTTTCCGGTATAGGAAATAAATCTATCTTATGTCCCGCCTTTTTCAGGCAGAATATCATATCTTCATTGCCAAAGCTGTTCCAATCAATAAATAATATGTGCATAATGACCTCCAATCAAATGAGTAAACCGGCTGTTGTAAATATTTTTTCAAGCTGGGTTTCATAGGAGAAATGTTCCCATGCGCGCCGCTGGCCCGAAAGGGCAATCTGTTTTCTCAGATCGTCATGTTTTAAAAAGAACGCGGTTTTTTCCACGGCGTCTTCTATATCTGCATAAAGGGCCAGATCCTGTTCCAAGTCAAAATATCCGGAAAGTTCTTCCTGATAGTTTGTCAGGAGAAAACCGCCTGCGGCAAGTATATCCAATATTCTCAGGGAGATTCCGGTGCGGATGCAGTAAAAAGAAAGGTTAAAATTGATCTTACTGCATGCGAAAATGCGGCTCATTTCCGTATAATAGGCAGCGGTTCCCATATGGTTTATATTGGTTAGCTGTCCGGGACAACTGTTGGAATAAAGGTTCATTTTATAAAATTTAGACAATATGCTCAAATAAGAGATCCGCTCCGTTTCCGTCATATATTTTCCGAACAAAAAGGAAAAATCTTCTTTGCCCACAAAATAGGAAGGATCGTTTAAATACTGTTTATAGTAGGAATTTAACGTATCCATAAAAGCCGGATGAAAAAAATCATCGGGTAAGTAATAAGTCCATAAGTTTTGCTGCGCTTTCGTCAAAGAATTTAAGTACCCCCGGTAATAAGCGGGAAGCGGCGCTATAAATTCTAAAAAGTTCGAGTTGTGAAAGTTTCCGATAAAAGACAGATCGCAGACCGGACGGGCGGAAGTTAACGTATCTTTTAGCTTCTTCATACGCGAAACATTTACGGCCAAAGGCATATGGAATACATTGTCAAAGCCGAGCGAGCGATAAGAATCCGCCTCTTTTTTATCGAACATAAAAATGTAATTCGTAGAAAAACGAAACGTATCGTAAGGCAGTACGCGCACCGGCGAATCATAGCACCAGGAGATATATTTTATATCATATTTATGACAGACGGCGGCTGTAAGCGGAAAAAAATTAAAGCTTATCACGGCGTCGTAATTATGGGTTTTAAGATGATTTTCAAAACGCGAGCAAAAGAAATCATCTTCATGAATGTTCGAAAATTGATAAGAAAAACGGTAAAAGGTTATGTGCAGGGAATGCAGCACATCCTCTAAATCACGCTGCATAAGCGCATTCCATTCAAATAAAAGCAGGTGCATAAGAATCTCCAGTCAGAATTATGATAATGGGGTATTTTTCCGGGGTACATCAGATGACGATCTTTAGCAGGTCAGATCAATGACAGCAGGAAACCGATATCCTGTTTTCCGTCTTTTTTAAAATTATCACTTAATGCATCCAAATTACTTGTATTATGGTCAAATACCCTTGAAATCGTTGAAAAAAGGGAAATCTGTTCTCCGGTTTCTATACCTTTGCCGTCAGTGCAGTAGGGTAAGGCATAGAACCGGTATATCAATAGTAAATAAACCAGTTGGGCAACTTCTTCCAATGGTTTTTTGGTTTCATATGCGCGGAAATAATAGCGAAACAAAAAATAAACGCATAAGTGTTCGTACTGAATATCATAGTCCGGGCTGGTAAGAAAACTGCCGGCAGCATGGAGCCGTTCATTTAGCTGCGCCTTTTCGCAGGAAAACAGAAAGTCTTCCAAAGTTTTGGTGAGGCCGGTCATGCGGGAGTTTTCATATTTTTGTTTGCTGGCGGACAAAAAATGCATAAATGCAGAAAAAACAGACTGCAGGTTGGACGACAAAGGCAGCAGCGGCCCGGCCTGTTCCCTGATATAATCGGGCGAGGAGAAGGTTTCCAGCAAAAGGGTTATATCCCTATGCCCGTCCAGCATAGTCTGCAACGTATTGGTGAAGATCAATAATAGGCGGAGCCTGACCGACAGGGGATAGGTTCTGTTCTGGAGCAGATCCACGCTCAAAGTAAAACAGCTCATTATGGTATTAAAGAAGTTCCAGTCAATTGTTTCAAGGTCTGTTTCGCATTTTTTGGCTTTATCCTCCCAAAAGAAAAAAGAGACCGGCGTCTGCTTGGTTAAAACCATACGCGATACCTCGGGACAGGAAAAGGTCAGGGTGCAGAAGGATATGTCTCCGTATTGCTGCACGATCCGCGGATAAGTACGGCAGGTAAAACACATTTTTTCTGGTCCTAATTTCTGATAGATCTCACAGAGATTTTCCTGCGTCAAAAAAGGGCAGCGTCCGTTTTGGCCGAGTGCAAATTGATAGATCGTTTCATTAACGGGTAGAATATTTTTCCTTAAAGCGTCTCCAAATTCTCCCGCCACACTGTCATAGAAAGCGTTTGTTTCTTTATCGATAAGAATATCCCAGCCTGCGCAGCAGGTAGAAGGACATTGGCTGCCGATACATTCGAAATTGTCATAAAAGTCGCAAACTAAATATTTCATAAGTACTCCAATCATTTTCATGAATGCTGATTATTTGTGTAAAGTACATTAATTATACACGAAAAGTTTCCTAAATACTATAAGGAAAACCGGAGGTTCTGACGGCGGTACCGGGGAGCCGCCGGTTTGGAATTTATGCGTACGCTTTTGTCAGCATTTCTGACAGGCGGTGCGTATATGTGTGACGCGCCGTCAGCGTTTCCCAGCCGTTATGCGCAATCTCTTTCCGTTCCTTATCATGGGTCAGGTAATAGCCGGTCAGGTCTAAAAGCTCTTCCATGCTGCCGTAAACGGCCAGATCTTCCCCAATGGTAAAGCAATCTTCCAATTCGCCCTGATAATTTGTCAGGACAAATCCCTGACAGCTTAAAATATCAAAAATGCGGAGCGGCAGCCCGGTATGAATGGATTTGGAAGTGATATTCAGGCTTATTTTGCTTTCGCGGAAAACAAGGGGCATTTCCGTCAGGGTATTGGCAGCCCCCTTATTGCAGACCATGGGAAGACTGCCGGTATCGCTTTTTGTATAGAGATCCACCGGAAAATGGCTGCCCAGAAGTTCCATGACGGCGATGCGTTCCATAGCGCTTATTTTGGAATCCAAATACAGTCCGGCCAGGATCTCTTTATCCGTTACGACAGAGCCGGGAACCGGATGATAAAAATTCGGTATGTATTTTTTACATTCGCTGACGATGGGATCCGTTAAAGCCTGTTCTATAAAATAGCATCCGTATACTTTTTCCTGGGACGACATCAGCCCTTCCAAATATCCTTTTAAGTAATCGGGCATATCGCTTATCCTGTCATAAGGACACATTTCGGTATACAAAGACCCTACGAAAGATACTTCCGACTTATAGGAAGAAAAAACCTCAGGAGCCGTATTTTGAAACAGCCGTTTTTTAGAATCGGGATTGGCGGCTAAAGGAAGATGGAAGACACAGTCCGGATTCAAAGGCGATATTTTATGATACTGTTCTTTGTCAAAAAGGAAAATGCGGTTCCAAACGTTCTTCACGGAGGCGGTATAGTACTCGAAAACCGGGCAGTCCACACTCCATGAAAGGTAGCGCAAATGGAAAATATTGCATACCTCGGACAGGATAGGAAAAAAGTTAATACTAAAACAAAAGTCTACGGGATGCTTTTGGAGGAATCCGGAAATTTTTAGCAGCGTTTCTTTCGCGGGCTGCTCAGTGTGTTCCATTTCCGTTACGGACAGGCCTAATTCCCTAAATCCGGCAAGGGCGTCCGGTTCGCATATATTTTTATATCGGTAAAAAAGAACGTTCAATTATGAAAACCTCCTAAGTTTGTGCTTTTTCAACACTGAAAAGATATTTCTCGGCCAGAAACCGTTTCTGATCCGCCGGGGCGGAAACGGCCGGCAATTTTTCTAATAATTCCGCTTCTTCCTGTGTCGGGGCAGATGACGCGCTGTAGGATTTTACAATGTGTAACCCACAATCACAAAACAGGGAAAGAATACTGTCCAGGGTATAGAAATGAATATGCGAGCGGTTCAAAATACCGTATTCCTGATAAGTAAAATTTCCCTTTAATAAAGGTAAAATAACCGAAAAATGCATGACATTCGGAATGCTGCACAAAATGTTACCGGATGGTTTCAGAAAACCGGATAAATAGCAGAGGTTTTTTTGCGGATCGTGCAGATGGGCCAATAGATTGCCCAAAATAATGTAGTCGAAAGACCCGGCCGGATAGGCGAGACGTCCTTCCTCGATATTGCCGCAAAAAATATCGTGATTGTTGGCTCCCAAACAGGCCAGTTCCGGTTGGATCTCCATGCCGTGAACCGTTGCATGCGGGTAGAGATATTTGATTTTGGATAAAGTTGCCCCGCACCCGCATCCGATCTCCAAAACGGAAAAGGTATCGTCCGGGGTATGGCCGATCATGTCTATCAGTTCGGCTTTGGGCTGTATATAGTGCAGCAGATCGTATCCGTGTTTTTCTATAAATAAGGCATTGTTTTTAAAGCCGACAGAGCACCAGCCGTTATGGTTTGCGCCGTTGCCGCTGCCATAATGAAAGATGATACTGTTGTGACACAACAGACATTGAAATCCGGCGGCCTGAAGCCTTACGCCATAATCGTTATCTTCAAACGTACCCGGTGAAAAGCGCAGGTCTAAAAGCCCGATGCTGTCAAGGGCATACCGCCTGATCAATAAGGCGAAACCGATCAGGTAAATTTTAGATTCATAAGGATATTTTTCAGGAACGTTATGTTCTCTGGCATAGGCTTCATACCCGTTTATGGAGCTTTCCCTTCCGGAACATGTCTGGTCATTCAAATCCATATTGCTGACACTGCCGGCCGCCCCTGTCTTTTTTGACGAATATAATCCCATACGAAGCCAAAAAACGGAGTTGGGAAAAAGAACGGTGTCATTGTTTAAAAGAAGGATGTCATTGTCCGGCTGCGAGATTTTGATGCCTGCATTACAGGCTGCGGGAAAGCCCGCGTTTGTTTCATTGCAGATGAGCTTTATATCGTCCTGCCCCATGAGCCAGTCCCTGATACCGTCAGTGGAGGCATTGTCTACGCAGATCAACTCATAAGAACCGGGAGGAAGGGTCTGACGGATGCTTTCAATGGATTGTATGGTCAGATCTTTCACATTGTAAGTCAGCATGACGATCGATACGGGGCGGATATCCAAAGAAAACCGGTCGGCAAGGCTTGTTTGGAAATGGCGTATTATCTCTGCGTCGTCAGGATCCTCACAATAATAAAGCGCATTTTCGTAGCAAAGATAAGCCTGATCGGCATTAAAATGTTCATAATAATTACCTAAAAGTAAATAAAGTTCATAGTTTTTGTAATTAAGGAGCAATCCTTTACGGATAGCCTCAAACATATGGGGAAGATCTCCGGCCGCATGGTAAACGGATGCGGAAAGTATGGATATTTCTTCATTCCAGGTATTTTCAGGGATGTTTTTGACCAGTGCAAGTCCTAAAACAAAATCGCCGTCGTTAACCGCGTTTTTAAGTATCGTCAGATCCATGGATAAAGTCCTTTCTTAAATCTTTTTTAATCAAAGATTTTTTATTGTATAATAGTCCGGCGTTTGATAAAATGAAATAATTATAATTTGTTTTTGGGGAAATTTATTATATAGTAAATTATTATAGACGGTTATCTTTTTAAAATCAATATGGTCGGTAAGATCAGGAACTGATCGGTAAGTAAATCGACAAAAACAGGGGCGGGTATCCGCCCCAAAAGTTGAATATTGCCATTATTGCGCAAAAGGAGATTGGAAGCGTGGGTGTCATACCGGTAGAAGGAAATAAGAATATTTTATATATACATAGCGATAAGATCGTCTTGGACGATATGCGCTGGGGACTTTATCAAATGGGAATAGAGCCGGATCTGTATCCGAAAAAAGTTACGATGTATGAAGATATGGGCGGGGCAGACATTGGGGAAGAAAAGGAAGAACTGAAAGGGTTCATGGAGCGGAAACAATACGATGTCGTCATTACTTATGATTTTCACATTACCGTGGCCATGGCCTGTCAGGAACTGCGGGTAAAATATATTTCATGGATCTATGATTCGCCTAATTTGGCCTTGTACACGGATATTGCCAAAAGCGGATATAATTATGTTTTTGCTTTCGATAAAAAACAGTATGAGCGATTAAGTAAGGAAGGGATCAGGCATTTATATTATCTGCCGCTTGCCGCCAACGTGGATATGACTTCCGGACTGATCATAACGGAGGAAGATGAGGAGAAGTATTGCCATGAGATTTCATTTGTAGGTTCTTTATATAAAGAAAACGGATATAACGAGAAAAAAGCCGTCCTTACGCAGGAAAGCGAAAAAGTGATCCGGGGAATCATACAAAAAACGGCGTTGCATTGGGAAAAAGGGCTGGGATGTTTCGAAACTCTGGATGCAGGGACGGTTGACAGGATATACGAAGAACTCGGGGCGGAAGTCAGGGGCCTGCATATTGATAAGAGGTACATGCTGGAACTATATTTACTGAGCAGGAAAGTGACGGAGATCGATAGGACAGGCGTTTTAAATGCCCTTGCTGTGGAACATGACGTTACGCTTTATACCGGAACCGACGCCTCCGGTCTGGAGAACGTAAAGATACGGGGGAGGGCGGATTCTTTGGAAGAGGTACCGAAAATCTATTATCTTAGCAAGATCAATTTAAATATTACCATGCGTTCCATTGAAACGGGAATTCCCCAACGGGTGTTTGACATTATGGGAGTGGGCGGATTCGTGTTAAGTAATTATCAGGAGGAATTGGAAGAGTTGTTTGTACCCGACAGGGAGATCGTATTATTCAGGGATGTGCCTGAACTGCTAAAGAAGGCGGAGTATTATCTGAATCATGAAGAAGAGCGGATCAGGATCGCAATAAACGGATATAAAAAGGTAAGGGAATATTATAACACGCAGACAGCGCTCGGCAGTATGCTGCGGGCGGTTTTTCCCGTACAGGATGAAAAGCTGCGGAATCAGGAACAGGGAATTTAGTGATTGTGTAGTTCGACGGTTGGTATTATAATAATAGATACTTTGGTATCACTGATCCCGTGTCCCGCAGCGTCAGGTAAAGCCGGGTAAGGCAGCAGAATGAAAGCAGGGGGCTGATATGACGGTACTGTTCTATAGGTGGATGGGTATTACGGAAGTGGACGCATTGGAAGTTTTGATCGAAATGGGAGTAGAAGTGCTCGCTTTTGAATATCCGCTGAAAAACTATAATGAAGATCAGGAGTTGGAGGGAAAACTAGCGGAGGTTTGCCGGACCCACAGTTTTGACTGTATTTTTTCGTTTAATTATTTTCCGGCATTATCTCTGGTAAGTAAAAAAATAGGCGTTAGATATGTTTCGTGGGTATATGATTCGCCGCATCTTACCTTAAATTCAAAAACGGTCTTAAACGATTGTAACGACATTTATGTGTTCGATTACTATAGGTATTGCGAGCTGACAGAAAAAAAGCGGGGAAATATACACTATCTGCCGTTGGCGGTAAATACAAAAAGGCTTGAGCGGCAAGAGCGTTTCTATGGACAAGGGTATCGGCATGAAGTATCGTTTATGGGAAATTTATATAACGATGAATACAATTTTTATGATAAGATAAAATATTTACCGGAATATGTAAGGGGAATGCTGGAAGGCGTTATGGAGGCCCAGCTTCTGTTTAACCGGTATGATTTTTTGGAGGCCCAGCTTAGCGGCGCCATGATGGACGAGATATTAACGTATGTTGATTTTGAAGTCGGCGGGAATTATTTTCCTTCAAAAAAAGATATTTTTTTGGACTTAGTATTGCGCCGTAAAATGACCATATTAGAGAGGAGCCGTATTTTAGACGCAGTCAGCGGACGTTTTCCCACGGTGCTTTATTCGGGAACGGAAACGCCGGAGCTTCCTATGATAACCCATATGGGGCATGTAGAATATTTAAAGCAGATGCCGGAGATGTTTAAGCGCAGCAAGGTGAATTTAAATATTTCGCTCCGTTCTATTTTATCGGGAATTCCGCTCCGGGTTATGGATATCATGGGGGCAGGCGGTTTTGCACTCTCCGATTATCAGTTGGAAATCGAAGAATATTTTAAGATAGGAGAAGAGATTGTCGTTTATGACGGCATAGGAGACTGTCTGGAGCGGATCGGGTATTATCTGAAGCATGAAGCGGAAAGGGAAAAGATAGCGGAAAACGGATGCCGGAAAGTACGGCGTGAATTTTCCTACGAAAATCAGCTTCGGAAAATTTTCGCATGAATCGAAAATCAAAGGAATCATGGATCATATGACAGAAAACATAAAAAAGATCATTATTTTAGGAAACAGGGAAGAAAAGTCGGAAATATTAAAAATCTGTTCGGAATGGGAACTGTTTTTTAAAAAGAAAAAATGGGAAACCGAAGCTTTTTTTATCGAAGCGGATGTGGAACAGACGCTTATGAAGATAGCGGCAGATGAACGGGCCAATATGGTAATATGCTTTCAGTTGGCGGGATTTCATATTACCATGTTCGGCGGGGACATTTTTCTAAACAAGTTTTATTGCCCGATCGTCAATATAATATGGAAACCGTTGGGGGAGAGGGATCTAAAACTATTGGATTCCAGACTGAATGTTACTATCGTATTTTTTACGAATGACCGGGAAAATGTGGATAAGGTAAAACAAGGTTTGGAATTTCCGCCATACATACGGTATCTGCCTGATTTTAAGAAGTTTTGGGAGGAAGTTAATCTGAAAACCGTATTTTTGTATGGAAACGACATGGATGTTTCCGGGCATGGAGGACAGTAAGAGGAAAGGAGCGCTATAATAAAATGAGAGAATTGACATTAGAGACAAAAGAGGCTTTACGGGTTATGGGGGAATATTTGGAGAAACTGATTCCGGGAATGGAGGTATTGATAACGGAACTGCGGGGGAACAGAAAAGCAGATACGGATACTTTTTTAAAGAATTGTACGGATAGCTTTAACTGGATGGTCGAGATCTATAACCTGACTTCGGATGTGATCAACGAAGGAAAGGAAAGAATTAAAAAAGAAGAAATAAATCCGGGGATCATCGCGCTTGGCGACGCCCTGAAGGAAAAAAACGACGGAAAAATTGCGGATGCTTTGGAAAACAGGATCATCCCTTTTCTGAAACAGTTAAAAGACGCGGTAAACGAGATCCAAAACCAATAAAAGCCACCGTCATGATATAAGCGACATGCCGCTGTTGTCATGACGGTTTTTAAGGAATATCGCAACATATCCGGAACATATGTATGGACTTTGTCCGGAGCAGGACACAGAATTTGAAATCACGGGAGGCGGCGGAAGGTATGAATCCTATTGCAGCGGTTATATGCAACTACAATAAAAGTAAGTATGTGACGGAGTGTATCCAAAGCGTATTGGAATCTACTTTTTCGAATTTTGACCTTATAGTGGTGGACAATGCTTCTACCGACGATTCCGTAAAGTGTATCCGGGAACGATACGAAGGAAAGCTGACGCTTTTGGAAAATGCGGAAAACCTCGGCGGTTCCGGCGGCTTTAACACGGGAATCGGCTATGCGATGGAAAGAGGATACGAATATATCTGGTGTCTGGACAACGATGTGCTGGTAGACGAGAATGCACTCGGCGCATTGTATGATTTTTTGGAAAAGAACCCGCAGGCCGGTATGGCAGGGTCAAAAGTATATCACATGGAGGAGCCGGACTATGTACAGCAGTTCGGGATCGACGTGGATTTTGAACATTTTTGCTGCGAGGCAAAATATTACAACCGTTTGGAGGACGGCAGCATGCCGGAGGTGGTATACTCCGACGCGGTGGCGGCCTGTTCCGTTTTGGTGAGGACTTCTTTGATCCGACAGATCGGGATGCTGCCGGAGGAAAATTTTCTGTATTGGGACGATACGGAGTGGGGATACCGCTGCAACCTTGCAGGCTGTCTGGTGGCGTCCGTCGGCGCGTCCAAGGTGCTGCATTCCATGGGAGCGAAAAAGGAATCGGTGAATACGTTTCCCACTTATTATGCATGGCGCAACTGGATCCGCTTTTTTATGAAATATACGGATGAAGAGAAGTGGGAGGCGATGTGCGAAAGCTTTTTGGAAGGGATATTCGAGATCGTTTACGACGGTTTTTATAAGGGAGAGGAGAACCGTACCAAAACGGTCATGGCCGCATATGACGACGCGCTTCACGGCATAGTCGGAAAAGCGGGGGAGGAAAGGATTTTCCCGCTGGACAAAAAAGATGAAAAGCTGCGGGCGATACTGGACAAAGCGGCATGGGCGGAAATCAGAACTGCAGAAGAAGGAATGGATACCGGCGGGCTGGAGGAAAGGATTCTTGCACTATTTCCCGAAATGGAGATCCGGAAAGCAGGAGCGGAAAGAAACAGGGGAAAAGAAGAAACGGAAACCGGCGGCGGATTAGGGAAAAGGGAAAACGGCGCGGAAGAAACCGGAAGGAGATTTATCCTATGCAGGGATATATTTATGCAGGGAGATTATTCCGAGGGGGATATCTTTGTGGATATGGAGGGAAGGATCATGGAAAACGAGGAGGATTTTTTTAAAGTATTTAATAAAGGGTATAGTTATCAGACATTTTTGTTTATGCAAAAGCCGCTTTTCATGGAGCGGGTAAGGGCAATGAGAAAAGACCTCTGATTTTGGAAGTTAAAACGTTAAGATGAAGGGAGACCAAGCGAAATGCATTACGATTATCTGGTAGTTGGCGCAGGACTGTTCGGCGCAGTTTTCGCAAACAAAATGAAAGAAAAAAACAAGACCTGTTTTGTGATAGATAAACGTCCCAATGTAGCGGGAAATATTTTTACGGAAAATACAAAAAAAATTCAGGTGCATAAATACGGGGCGCATATTTTCCATACTTCTAACAGGGAAGTGTGGAATTATGTAAACCGATTCGCGGAGTTTAATCATTATGTTAATTCTCCTGTTGCGCGTTTTAAGGACGAGTTGTATAATCTGCCGTTTAATATGAACACGTTCAGCAAGATGTGGGGGATCAAAACGCCTCAGGAGGCAAAGAGAAAGATTGGGGAGCAGATTCGGGAATTGGGTATAACGGAACCCCGGAATTTAGAGGAACAGGCGCTTTCCCTTGTGGGAACGGACGTATATGAAAAGCTGGTCAAAGGTTATACGGAAAAACAGTGGGGACGGGATTGTAAGGAGCTGCCCGCTTTTATCATTAAAAGACTGCCCCTGCGTTTCACCTATGATAATAATTATTTCAATGATCCCTATCAGGGGATACCGAAGGGCGGATACACCCGTATGGTGGAAAATATGCTTGCGGATGTCCCTGTGCTTTTAGGAGTGGAATACAAACAATTTTTAAAAGAAAACGAAGAGCAGGGAGAGCGGAAGGTCACCTTTGACAAAGTTTTATATACCGGGATGATCGACGAGTACTTTGATTATTGTCTGGGAGAACTGGAATACCGCACCCTTCGGTTTGAAGAAGAGATCCTTGAAGGAGAGGAGAATTATCAGGGAAATGCGGTAGTCAATTATACGGAAAGGGAAGTCCCTTATACGAGAATCATCGAACATAAGCATTTTGAGTTTGGAAGGCAGCCGGACACCGTGATCACAAGAGAGTATCCGGCGGAATGGAAGAGGGGGGACGAGCCTTATTATCCCATGAACGACGAAAAAAACGAAGCGCTCTTTGCACGGTACCGGGAGCTTGCGGAAAAAGAAGGAAACGTGCTGTTTGGAGGAAGACTTGGACAGTATAAATATTACGATATGGATAAAGTGATCGAGGCGGCGTGGAAAATGTGCGCGGAAGAGGCCTGAGCGGAGTGCCCTGCAGTTTACTGCGGGGTATTTTGCCGGTACGGTCAAGTTTTGTATTGCATCTTCGGTTCCGGTATGTTATACTGTTAAAAAGTTTGATATTCAAAATATTGTATATACAAAATATTGGAGAGACAAAGAAATTAAAAGAGCAGGCCGGCAAGTTTGTGTCCGCGTGGTTTTCGCAAACTTGACAGTGCATAGCAGGGGATCGATAAATGGAGAGGAAAGCCGCGCAGAAATGAGGAGAGACTATGACTTGGGAAGAAGCAAACAGAGACTTGGACGAAAGAAGGCGGAAAGCGCTGTTAGGAGGCGGTCAGTCGCGGATTAATAAGCAGCATGAAGCCGGAAAGATGACCGCAAGGGAAAGAATCGAAGTGTTACTGGACGAAGGCAGTTTTGTAGAAGTAGACGGCTTTATCGAATCCAGAATCGACGACTTTGACTTAGATAAGCGCAGGGTAGCGGGAGACGGCGTCGTGACCGGATATGGGGAGATTGACGGACGTCTTGTGTTTGTGGCGAGCGAAGACTTTACTGTGATCGGTGGGACGCTTGGCGAATATCATTCTATGAAAATATGCCGGATACAGGATATGGCGATGGAGATGAAAGCGCCTTTGATTTGTATCAACGACAGCGGCGGGGCAAGGATCGAGGAAGGGATCTCCTCTTTGAGCGGTTACAGCGGTATGTTTTTAAGGCATACGAAAGCGTCGGGAATGATTCCCCAGATCGCGGTCATTTTAGGCCCCTGCTCGGGCGGAGCCTGTTATGCGCCCGCTATCTGCGACTTTATTTTTATGGTGAGAAATACTTCCAAAATGTTTATTACGGGGCCCAATGTGGTGAAAACGGTTATTAATGAGGAAGTTTCCGTAGAGGAGCTGGGCGGTGCGGAAGTGCACGCCAAAAAGAGCGGCGTGTCCCATTTTACTTACGATACGGAAGGCGAATGTCTGATGGGAGTGCGGAAACTGCTTACTTATCTTCCCAGCAGTTTCGATGAAAGAACGCCGGTTATATTGTCCCTTCAGGGAAAACAGGCGCTTACCGCAGGCAAGAGCGCGGGAAGGGTGCTGCATAAAGTAGGGCAGATCAGAAGGAGCGTATTTTCAAAGGATGAGGAACAGCGTGCAAAGCGTATCAGCGAGATTGTACCGGATAACTCCAGAAAAGCTTACAACGTAAAGGATGTTATCGAATGTGTTGTGGACGAAAACAGCTTTTTCGAGGTTCACAAAGATTTTGCGGCAAATGCCGTAGTAGGTTTTGCCCGTATGGACGGGGAAGTGGCCGGTATTGTGGCAAACCAGCCGGCAGCCATGGGAGGTTCGCTGGATGTTCATGCATCCGATAAGCTGGCAAGATTTATCCGCTTTTGCGACTGTTTTAATATTCCTCTTATTACGTTGGTGGACGTACCCGCGTTTTTACCGGGGACGGCGCAGGAACACAGCGGCATCATCCGCCACGGCGCTAAAGTGTTATACGCTTATTCGGAGGCCACGGTACCGAAGATCACGCTGATCATGAGGAAAGCTTACGGCGGCGCGTACATTGCCATGAATTCCAAGGAAATGGGAGCGGATATCGTATTTGCATGGCCGATAGCGGAAATAGCGGTCATGGGCGCGGAAGGAGCCGTAAATATCGCTTTCAAGAGAAAGATCAAGGCGGCCGAGAATCCGGAAGAAATGAGGGAGCAGTGCAAAAAGGAATATGAGGAGCGTTTCCTGAATCCGTATGTGGCCGCGGCTAGAGGGTATGTAAACGAAGTGATCAAACCGGAAGAAACAAGAGCTTCTTTATTAAAAGCCCTTCGTGCGCTCAGAAGCAAAGAAATGGAGCGGCCGGCTAAGAAACACGGAAATATTCCGCTTTAAATCATGTGAAATATAAAATTTTCCGATCCCAATTTCCCGGTCCTGATTTGTATGCCCGCTTTAGAGTGTGTTCGAAAATTCATTCCTGCCATTTTAATGGCTGGACATCTGCACGCCCTGCTTTGCGTCACATTTACACCAAATTTAATCAACGTAGCCCGCTGCGCCTCTTAAATTTGATACAAATCTTCCACAAACTGTGACGCACATCTCGGGGAAAGCAATTTTCAAACACGCTAGCGGGCAGATGGGAATTGGTGTAAGAAGAACTTCTACATTATTTGAGGCGGAGCCGCGAAGCAGAATCATGGAAGCTAGAATATATATGCGAAAAGAGAACAAAAAACCCCTGCCGGAAAATGTTTCCATGTTTTCCAACAGGGGTTTTTAACGATCTAACAATAACTGTTAAAGAGCATTCCACTATAAACGCTGGTAATATAAGGCGGCGCAAAATTTTTGCCCGGATTCTTGTAAGCCACGATCTTGCTGGACACATAGTGCATAGGGTCAAGACTGATCTGGTCGGTCTTGCGTATCAGCGAATTGGCAAAATCTTTAACGGAAAGGAAACTTTCGCTGGCATCGTTTTCCAAAGCGGACTGTTTTAGCGCGTCCTCATCGATCCGGAGTTCGCCGTTTTTATCAAGGGAAAGCCCTACCGCGTCCAACTCATTGGCATACAGGGAAACTACACCCTTCATCTCGGAAACGAGACGGCCGGATTTCGGTTGTTTATCTAAATAGGAAGAGGTGTCTCTTATAAAAGAGTTATAAGCGCTTGCCAAAGCCGAAACGTTATCCGTTAAAGATTCCACATCCGTTTTTAGGCCAATCGTAGCAGATTCTCCTTCGGTTGTACGGATATTATTTAACGTGACTGCATAAGTTTTATCAATGGTCAGCGTATTGCTGCAGGAAGTCCGCTGCTCGCCGTTCAGAAGAAAAGAAGCGTTGGAAGCGTTCCTTGCCATAAAATCAATGCCAAGATAAGAAACAGCGCCGGACTTTTTGCTTGTATGGGAGTCCGTTATGGAAAACAGGCATTTTTTCCCTTCGGGGAGTCCCGTTGCGGCCGAAGTGATCCGGAGCGCGGAGGCGTTGTTTTCGTCTATAATGATGTTTGACTTTAAGCCTACGTCCGCATTGTTGATCAGACGGGATAAACGTTTCTGAAGGTCATAATTGGACTCATTGTCATGTACGGCAAACTGAAATTCATAGTTCAATTCATTGATATTGAGGCCGAAAGAATAAGTGTCTGCCGGAAGGGTAGAAATTTCGTCAGGCAGAAAAGTTCCCATATTGACCTGCGGAGAAGCAAGCGCTTCTACTTCAATAGTATAAGACGGCACTTTAACGTCTCCCTTATGGGAGCCGATATACTCGGTGGAGACAAAATCCTCATTACTGGAATAGGCAATCTTCTTATTCAATAAAGAACCACTGTCCAAACCGCCTAAAGAAGCGATCGTATTTTTAAGAGAACGTGCGTTTTCTTTCAGGTCGATGGCAAATTCTCTGGTATCTTTTGTCGAATCAAAGATAGAAAGAGGAGCCTCCTTATTCAGTTTCACGATAGAATTATAGATATTCCGCAGTTCACTTTTTTTATGCGTGTCGAACTGTGAAGATTTTCTGGTATATTTGGAATAGGTTGATAAATAATAATTATATGCAGTATTAAGTGCAGCGGTATATGCCATAAAGGTATCCTCCTTCCTTATCATATTTATTTGATCATAGTCAGTAAGTTAAATTTCTATCTTCAAAAGTAGTAAAGATACGATCCGGATATCATTTACAATTTCAAAAATTATGTTATAGTATATATCGGCCGGTAGTTTTGGTTTTTTTATAGTATATGCGATATTTCTTTGGAATTTGGAATTTCATTTGGAATTTCTGGAATTTCTGCACGAAAAAAGTATTGACGCAGAGTAGGGCGGTATGATATAGTATTCAAGCGAGATAAGATTTAGGTCTTTTTTTTATGCTCTAAATTTGGAAAAGAGCGTACAACGAAAGAAAATAATGATGCATGGCGTAAAAGGGCATAGAATGCAGAAAAATGTTCTGTTTACGCATGAGGGATGCCGCGCCATAGAGGGCGGCATATACGGAAAGGAGAATTATGCGTACAAAAATCACATTGGCATGTACAGAATGCAAACAGCGTAACTACAATACTACAAAAGATAAAAAAGCACATCCGGACAGAATGGAGACTAAGAAATACTGCAGATTCTGCAGAACTCATACATTGCACAAAGAAACAAAATAATAATAAAGAAATGCTCAAAACAGGAAAGGACATGAAAAGAAAATGGGAAGTTCCGAAAAGATTGAAAAAGCCGACAAGGCTCAGAAACCTAGTTTCTTTAACGGCGTAAAAGCCGAAATGAAGAAAATTTCATGGCCGGACAAAGAATCATTACTCAAACAGTCGGTTGCAGTAGTTTGTGTTTCCGTTGTTGTTGGGGCGATCATTACGGTATTGGATCTCTTTATTCAGTATGGTGTGAAATTCTTGACAATGTAGAGTGAGGATGGTTGTATGGCAGAGGCAAATTGGTATGTAGTGCATACTTATTCGGGGTATGAAAATAAAGTAAAAGCCAATATTGAGAAAACGATCGAGAACAGGCATTTGGAGGAAGAGATCCTTGAAGTAAGAGTCCCGCTCCAAGAGGTCGTGGAAATGAAAAACGGCGCTAAAAAAACGGTGCAGAAAAAAATGTTTCCCGGATATGTCCTCGTCAATATGGTGATGAATGACGATACATGGTACGTTGTAAGAAATACCCGTGGCGTTACAGGCTTTGTAGGGCCGGGAAGTAAACCGGTGCCGCTTACGGAGGCAGAAATGAAACCCCTCGGCATTAAAGCGGAAAATGTATCCATCGATTTTACGGAAGGAGATTCCGTTGCGGTTGTTGCGGGCGTATGGAAAGATACGGTCGGTATTGTCCAAAAGCTGGATATGAGTAAACAGACGGCGACGATCAACGTTGAACTATTTGGACGTGAGACGCCTGTCGAGATCGGTTTCGAAGAAGTGAGAAGATTACAGTAAGGGGAATCAGGTCATTCCCGTATATTTTTGTTATTTTATTCCTGTATGCATAAGCGCGGCATGTCAGGATTGAAATAAAGGAACCAAAAATGTCTGCCATAGAGGGCGGACAGTGGGAGCACGCTCCGCCGGATGCATCCTGCAAAATACGGAGCATAGGTGCGCCAATTACCACATTATAGGAGGTGCCTAAGATGGCAAAGAAAGTAGAAGGATATATCAAGTTACAGATCCCTGCTGGTAAAGCTACACCAGCGCCGCCGGTTGGTCCGGCTCTCGGACAGCACGGCGTTAATATCGTTGAATTTACGAAACAGTTCAACGCAAGAACGGCTGATAAGGGAGACGTAGTCATCCCTGTCGTTATTACGGTCTATGCGGACAGAAGCTTCAGCTTCATTACAAAAACTCCGCCTGCAGCAGTACTTCTTAAAAAAGCGGCTAACATCAAGTCAGGTTCTGCCGTACCGAACAAGACAAAGGTAGCGACGATTTCCAAAGCAAAAGTGCAGGAGATCGCAGAGATGAAAATGCCTGATTTGAATGCGGCAAGTTTAGAAGCGGCTATGAGCATGATCGCCGGTACCGCAAGAAGTATGGGTATTGTAGTAGAAGATTAATAACGGGAGGAAGAACGATGAAACATGGTAAGAAATATAACGAAGCTGCGGAGTTAGTTGACCGCGCAGTTTTATATGAGCCGGCAGAAGCGATCGCGCTTGCGAAAAAGACGGCAACGGCTAATTTTGACGAGACGATCGAAGTCCATATCAGAACGGGCTGCGACGGACGTCATGCAGAACAGCAGATCCGCGGCGCCGTAGTATTGCCCAACGGTACAGGTAAGACCGTAAAGGTATTAGTATTTGCAAAAGGCGATAAACTTTCCGAAGCAGAAGCGGCAGGAGCTGATTTTGTCGGAGGAGAAGAATTGATTCCGAAGATCCAGAACGACGGATGGCTGGATTTTGACGTTGTTGTTGCGACGCCGGATATGATGGGTGTTGTGGGACGTCTCGGCAAGGTTCTTGGACCGAAAGGTCTGATGCCGAACCCGAAAGCGGGTACGGTAACGATGGACGTGACGAAAGCGATCAACGATATTAAAGCAGGTAAGATCGAGTACAGACTGGATAAGACGAATATCGTACATGTTCCGGTAGGAAAAGCTTCTTTCACGGACGAGCAGTTAAACGAGAACTTCAATGCGTTAATGGATGCAATCGTAAAAGCAAAACCCAGCGCATTAAAGGGACAGTATTTAAGAAGCATTACTCTCACTTCCACCATGGGACCGGGCGTGAAAGTAAGCGTAGCGAAGTACTAAAATAAATATTGGATCACGGTTTTATGTAAGAAGCCGCCTTGCCGATTCTGTCGGGTGAGGCGGCGCTTTTTATATCATTTTATTTTATGCAAAATTCTATTTTACTTTTTATAGACCGCGACAGGATAAAGAAAATCTGTTATAATACGAATTATGAAAACATATAAAAAAGGAAAACGGAAAAAGAAAACATATATCATCTTGTGCTGCGAGATCCTTTTGATCGCTACATTGACGATGGGGATCGCGTTCTATGCCTATTCGGTAAAACTGAGGGAAAAGGGCGGTTTTTATGGATCGGAAAGCAATATTGCGGTGCGGATAGCTAAGCCTAAGGAAGAAAATCTTTTGCCCTCTTCTTTGGCTGAAAGAATCGGATCTTCAGATGGAAAGGGAACGGATCTTTCGGAAGGGGACGCTTTTTCAGAGGGAGAGGATCCCTTAAAGGAAAAAGATCCTTTAAAGGAAAACGGCGGAGAAGAGAGTGGAAAGGAAGAGAAGTCTGTCTATACTTACGATCAGGGGATCAAATGGTTTGAACCCAAGAAGGAGGGGGAGACGGTACTTGCTTTTGCGGGGGATATTCTGTTTGACGACGAATATGCGGCTATGGTGAGTATAGAAAGCCGTCAGGGAAAGATTTTTGATTCTTTTTCAGAGGACTTGTTAAAGGAAATGACGGATGCAGATATCTTTATGCTGAATAACGAGTTTACTTATACAAACCGTGGGGAACCTACGGCTGAAAAGCAGTTTACGTTTCGGGCGGATCCGGTGAAATCGGAGTATCTTTTGGATATGGGGGTGGATATCGTTTCCATTGCCAATAACCATACATATGATTACGGCGAGATATCCTTGTTGGATACCGTGGATACGCTTGCAGGGATGGAAATGCCCTATGTGGGCGCAGGACGTAATATTGAAGAGGCCAGCAGACCGTTTTTCTTTGAAACGGACGGGCTGAGAATAGGCTTTCTTTCGGCCACGCAGATAGAAAGGCTGGAAAATCCCGATACAAAGGGAGCGACGCCTGACAGCGCGGGCGTGTTCCGCTGCTGGGATGGGACTCTTTTGTATGAGAAGACGGCAGAAGCGGCAGAAACGTGCGATTTCCTTGTGGTATATGTGCATTGGGGGAGCGAAAATACGGATGAACTCGATTGGGCGCAAAAAGATCAGGCTTTAAAACTGGCCCAGTCCGGCGCCGATTTGATCATAGGGGATCACTCCCACTGCCTGCAGGGGATAGACGTAGTAGAGGGAGTGCCTGTTTTTTATAGTCTTGGAAATTTTTTGTTCAGTTCCAAAACGTTGGATACCTGTCTTGTAAAAGCTGTCGTAGAAGACGGAAGGATAAGCGGATTGCAATTCCTGCCCGCAATGCAAAAAGGATGCAGGACGTTTCTCCTTGCGGGTGAAGAAAAGGAGAGGGTATTGGAATATATGCGGTCGATCTCAAACAATGTTACGATTGATCAGGACGGCTATATTACTTATTGAATTTTTAAAATAGCAAGATTTTATACTTAAATTGTAATTGCCTGATGAAAAATTTTATGTTATAGTGACTATATCACAAAAGGAAGGAGGACGGATGAATGTCAGATACTGCGTTAATACTTCAAAAAATCGAGAGCATGGGAGAATCTCTGAACAACCGCATGGACGGTATGGAAAAACGACTGAACAGCCGTATAGACGGTTTGGAGAACCGTATGGACAGTTTAGGGAACCGCATGGACAGTTTGGAAAGTCGTATGGACGGTCTGGAAAGTCGTATGGACGGTCTGGAGAACCGCATGGATGGTTTGGACAACCGTATGGACAGTCTGGAAGGACAGATGAACCGGCAGTTTGGTGAAGTAAAAGAGGAACTTGAAGTTCATAGGAGCGTTTTAAACGTTATTCTCAACTGGACGGATCAGGTTGCCGTAGTAGAGCCGAAGCTGCCTAGAATAGGGTCGCAAAGCATGTATGGAAACTGAATTGTTTAAAATGTAAAGTACTGTTTTGCTGGTCTGCGCATAGTAATGAATCTTAGCGTTTGATTAGATCTTAAGGTTTCTTGAGATTTATTCTTTAGTAAAGTAATTAAAATCTTGTTATTTCTTATATTTTCCGTGTTGTTTAAAAATAAAAGACAATAAAATTTAACAAATAGTATTTAGCCGGGAATTCGTCCTTGACAAGGAGGAATCTTGTGTGCTATTCTATTTACGGTCATTTTGACCGGCCGAAGACAGTAGGTGCGATGGGAAACCGGAGCGTAAGGATATCGCCTACCGAGGAGAAGAGTTATATAGGACTTTATTCCTCCCTGTCTTTCAGGGAGGTTTTTTATGCAGAGGCCTGTGAAGAAACATACCGGTAAAACGGTGCGCGGGTCTTGCGGCGGGTAGGGAAAAAGTTTTTCCCTTATCCGGTTATAAAAGCCTGCATGGGCAGTATTGTCTGGACTCCTTTCGGCAGTAAAATCTATAAGGAGGTAATCGTAAAATGGCAAAAGTTGAATTAAAGCAGCCTATCGTTGCAGAAATTTCCGAAAACATCAAAGATGCCCAGTCAGTTGTGCTTGTAGACTATCGCGGACTTACGGTAGAACAGGATACGGAACTTCGTAAGCAGCTTCGTGCGGAAGGAATTACTTACAAAGTTTACAAAAATACAATGATGAATTTTGCGTTTAAGGGAACAGACTGCGAGGCGCTTTCTTCCTATTTGGAAGGCCCCAGTGCAATTGCTATTTCTACAACGGATGCAACAGCGCCGGCAAGAGTATTGGCTAAATTTGCAAAAACGGCTGATGCGCTTGAAATCAAAGGCGGTATTGTGGAAGGGATTGCTTATGACGCGAAAGGAATTGCAAATATCGCAATGATTCCGTCAAGAGAAGAACTGCTCTCCAAGTTACTTGGAAGTATTCAGTCCCCTATTACAAACTTTGCGCGTGTGATGAACCAGTTGGCAGAAAAGGGCGGTGCATCCGAATGCGCAGCGCCTGAAGCGGCAGAAGCTCCTGCCGGGTCGGAAACACCCGTAGAAGAAACTCCGGCAGAATAAGCCTAAAGCAGTGAAAGCCGGTGAGAGGCGTAAAGGAAAAGCGCTTTTAATTATGAAATGAGATTGTAAAGGTAAATAAAATTAACGGAGGTAAATTATAATGGCAAAATTATCCACTCAGGAAATGATCGACGCGATCAAAGAGTTAACGGTATTGGAATTGAACGATTTAGTAAAAGCATGTGAAGAAGAGTTCGGCGTATCTGCAGCGGCAGGCGTTGTAGTTGCAGCAGCAGGAGCAGGCGACGGAGCAGGCGCAGCAGAAGAAAAGACCGAGTTTGACGTAGAATTAACAGAAGTAGGTCCTAACAAGGTTAAAGTTATTAAAGTAGTTCGTGAAGCTACAGGTTTGGGATTGAAAGAAGCAAAAGACTTAGTTGATTCCGCACCGAAGGTAATCAAAGAGGCAGCTTCTAAAGAAGAAGCAGACGCTATGAAAGCAAGCTTAGAAGCAGAAGGCGCTAAGGTTACATTAAAGTAATCCCGAAAAACGCGTTATATTTTAAGAGAATTTAAGGGCTGATTTTAATATAAATTAGCCCCTTTTCAATGTTGCAGAGCAATAAGCGAAGAAAAGAAGAATGTTGAAGAATATGGAGCTGTGCCAGAAAAAAGGTACATCTCCATATTTTTTCTTTTGGATACAGATCGATAACATAGAGTAAACGAAATAAATATTAAAAAATATTAAAAAATAATTTGGAATATATACTTGACAGGTTGGAATTGAGAAGAGTAACATGAAAATAATGAAGTGCGTTCAGGCAACAGATATCCCGAATGAAAGAGTTTCCAATCCTAAGTTATAGGTCTGCTGAAGCGGACGGATAGGAGCAGGATCGGAAACAAGAAAGGTTTGACCGGGGGTTCAATATATAGAGTCAAAAATGTGTAGAAATGAGGAAAAACATGGACAAGAAACGGGTCGTTACTATAGTTTTAGTTGTTGTTTTCATAATTGCAATAGTAGGAGTAGTCATGATATTTAGAAAAAAAGATTTGGGGAAGGTGGACGGAGGCAGGATAAACGGCAATGCGGATGAGATGGGAATCCATTATGGAGGCAGTTTTGACGAGTTTCAGTATCAGGAGGAAGAAGAGAAAGAAGACTTAGAGAAGGAATCTGCAGAAGTAGATTTGGATGAAGTGGCTTCGGAAACGGCACGGATAGAAAAAGAGTTTGAAAAAAATAAGCCGGGGGAAGTGATAAAAGACGACGAAGAACTGTCAGGGACAGGAGACAGGGTTTCCGCCAGAGCGGCGGTTTCCGGTTCCGGTAGTAAAAGAGAAGAAAAAGAATCGGAGAATATAGGAAAGATCAGCGACAGGTCCGAAAGCGGACAGAATGTGCCGGACGAGAGTGGAGAGGCAGACGATGGGGGGGACATAGGTCACATTATCCAGAGCAGCGGTTATGCTGAACATGAGGTTGTTTGCGATGCGGAAACGCAGGAAATGGCGGAAACGATAGCAGCGCAGATCGGCGGGACCGTGCTGTCATATCAGAATGGCATCGCTACGATACAAATAGAAGAAAATGTGGATACTTTGCTGGAAAGGCTGGAACAGGAAGGGAGCAGTTTGGAGCTGCATAGAAATTATTTTATATCCGAACCATAAAACAATGGCGGGGGGTGTTTCCGGGCTCAGCCCGTTGAAATATATCAATGATTTCTTCATAGAAATCAAGGACAAAAGTTATTTTGTGATTCAAAGAGAGGGAAAAGGAATGAAAAAGAGAAAACTGAATGGTTTCCTTGCGGTTTTGCTTGCGGCGTCCATGGTCATAGGGCAGCCAATGTCCGCGTATGCAACAGAAGCTGCGCCGATACCGGTGGAAACAAATGAAGAAGCTGAAGAAACAACAAATCCCGAATCGGCAGAAGCCGGAACGGGTGAAACGGTAACCGGAGATACGTTGGGTGAAACGGGGACAGAGGATACCGGAACAGACGAGACGACAACGGAAGATACCGAAGCAGCAGAAACGACAGAAGAAACCGGAACAGGAGAGACGGCAGAAGAGACCGGAACGGAAGGGACAGCAGAGGAAACGACGGAAGAAGAAACCGGAACGGAAGAGGCGTCGGAGGAAACTGCGCCAGAGGAGACGGAAACGGGAGATCAGGTTATTACGGATGACGGCGAGATCAGCGAAAAGGCGTTGAAAGATCTTGGTTTCCATACTATGTCTTTGAGTCCGTCAATGGTAGTGGAAAAAGAAGAACTTTATCAGGTTGCAGCAACTATGAGCGTCATGGAATCCGGAAAGGATTATGTGGAGAACGAGGTTGTTTATCTTGCGCAGGATGAAGAAGAAGCAAAGCGGATTGCGGAATGCTATGGCGGAACTCTTGAGGAATATGAATACGGTGTCGCAGTAGCGCATATTCAGGCAACGGTAACGGAGGCCGTAAGGGTGGCGGCAAATGTAAGGGTCAGCTTACCGGCAGTGTATCCGAATATCTTATATCATATTAACGACGGCTGGGAAACAGGTACGTCAACAGAAACAGAAACACCGGAACAGACAGGAGAGCTGATTGATGAAGCGGACGTTGAGCATGAAGTGATAGGAGAAGTAGAAAGTAACGGCTTGGATCTTCCCCACGATGACGAACACTTATATGCAACGGCACCGAACGATACATATTTTGACAAACAGTGGCATCATGATGCGATCCATACGGTAGAGGCATGGAATGCGACAAAAGGTCAAGGCATTATCGTGGCAGTGATCGATAGTGGTATCGACTACGAGCATCCTGATTTAAAAGGAAATATTGTTGGTCATATCAGTACGATTACAGGTGATAACGGCGACGGACGTGACGATAACGGACATGGTACGCATTGTGCGGGTATTATTGCGGCGATAGCAGGTAATGGAACGGGTGTTTCAGGTATTGCGCCGGAAGCGAAGATTTATTCAGTAAAAGCATTAAATGCAAGAGGTTCAGGCAGTACGGCGGATATTGTTCAGGGTGTTATCAGCGCTATCAACAGAAACGACGTGGATGTTATCAGCATGAGCCTTGGCGGAATTTATTGGGATTCGTTGTTCCAAAAGGCGATCGATACGGCAGTAAGTCAGGGGATTGTTGTAGTTGCGGCAGCGGGTAACGAAGCGGTAGATCAAAAAAGTTATCCGGCAGCATATAATAACGTAATTTCAGTTGCAGCGTCCGATTCTTATAATGATTTGGTCTCATTTTCAAATTATGGAAAATGGGTGGATATTGCGGCTCCGGGACTGAATATATTGTCGACGGTTCCGACAGATTTCCAGATTCCTTCTGACGGTTTTGAATATGAAGCGGCCGGATACGGTTATATGTCAGGAACATCTATGGCGTGTCCTACGGTAGCGGGTACGGTAGCGTTGATGCTCGGAAATAACGAAAATCTGAAAAATAACAATAAGAAAGCAACTGTTACGAAGCTCACCAAGACTTTGGTGGATAGCGCGGAACCGGACGGAACCTATGATGAATGGACCAACGACTTTTATCCGTTTTTAGATGCAGAAGCAGCTACTTATGCGGTGGACGATAGTCAGGCGGCGGTGCCGACTATTAAATTCAGCTCGACACCGTCAAATAAGAACGTAGTGCTGGCAGGTAAAGATCAGTATTTTGAACTGGAAACGGCAACGCCTCACGCAAAAATCTATTATACACTCAACGGAAAGAAACCTACGCCTAAAACCGGATATTTATATACAGGAAAAATTTATATGCCTACATCCGGTAAGGTAAAGATTCAGGCTATTACGGCGGTAGGAAGCAAAGTTTCCAAAGTATTTACTAAAACATATACTTTTGACGTAAAAGCAGAAGCGCTTTCGGCTACGTCTAAAAAGGATATGACCGTTGCAATCGGAAAATCGATCCAATTAAGCGTAGATATCGCGCCTTCTTATGTAAGCAACAAGAAGCTGAAATGGGAAAGTTCGGATGCTACAGGAATGATCAGAGTCGATCAAAAAGGAAAAGTGACCTGTAAAAAGACGGCGGCGGAAGGATTAACGGCTACGATCAAGGCTACCACAACGGACAATACCAATTTATCTTATGAGTTTTCAGTAAAAGCGGTCGGCGACAAAGTAGAGAACATCACATTAAACGAGACTGCGCTTAATATGTCTTATTGGGCAGATAATTCAAATGTATCTATGAAAGATGCAAGCGGAAAAACGTATACCTCCACTTTCAGACTGATACCCAGCAGCAACGGCGTACAGACGGATCAATATTTATATAAATCTTCCAATACAAAAGTTGCTACAGTGGATGCGAACGGAAATATAACGGCGCTTGGTAAAGGAAAAGCAACGATTACGGTTACTGCAAACGACGGTTCCGGTAAGAAAGCGACCTGCAAAGTAAACGTAGTGACACCGGTATTTCATATTTATATGTACAGTTCTACCGGATTTTCAGGCGATAGTACTAAACCTATCCCGATTGGCACAGGCTGTAACATTACTATGAAGACTATGATAAATTATGATTCTAGTAATTATTTGTATAAGCCCAATAATAAAGGACTGGAATGGATTTCCGATAAGCCGGATCTTGTTAAGGTTAAGAACGGCAAAGTGACCTGCGGTAAGGATACGCCGATCGGGACGGAAGTTACGATCACTGCAAAAGCAAAGGACGGATTTGGCGGTGCCAAATCAGTGAAATTTGTAGTAACGGATAAGATTAAAAAGATGATTTATGTGAATGAGAAAAACCAAAGTACGAACAGCTCGGCAGTGTCATGTAAGATGGATGTGGGAGATGGAATCCTCGACTTATTGACTAACGAAGCGTCTCCGGATTATGTAGGAATTGTAACGGAACATGATACAGACGATTTTTATAATTCTTTTGCTATCAGTACTACAAACAGAGACGTGGTTTACCGTATGCATTATTATCAGGGGAACAAAGACTTAGGTATGGTAATATGGGGAACCAAGCCGGGCAGCTCTAAAGTAGTTTATACTGCAAGAGACGGTTCCAACACTAAGTTTACTATTAATTTTAAAATCACACAACCAAAATAAAAGTGATGAGAAGAGGCTGATGCACTGTTTAGGTGCATCGGCTTCTTTTTGGTCTGCCAATGGTTTATAAATTTTGGGGAAAAAGCTTGACAAAATCTCCAAAATATGCTTGACTTGCTAATTTTACTGTAGTAAAATGGAAGATGCTCTATTGTGGAGTGGTATGCAATTTTGATAATGAAATACCGACAAATGGGCTGAAAATCATAAAGAACGGGGTGAAATGTCAATGGAAAAGAACAGAATACGTCCTATATCCTCTGGAAACGGCAAGAATGTGCGTATGAGCTATTCACGGCAAAAAGAGGTTTTGGAGATGCCGGACTTAATAGAAGTCCAAAAGGATTCCTATAAGTGGTTTTTGGAAGAAGGCTTAAAAGAGGTTTTCGACGATATCTCTCCTATTGCGGATTACAGCGGACACTTAAGTCTGGAATTTGTGGACTTTGAGCTGTGCGAGGAGGACGTCAAGTATTCTATTGAGAAATGTAAAGAAAGAGATGCCACATATGCCGCACCTTTAAAGGTTAAAGTCCGCCTTTATAATAAAGAAAAAGAAGAGATCAGCGAGCATGAGATCTTTATGGGCGATCTTCCTTTAATGACGGAAACCGGTACGTTTGTAATTAACGGTGCGGAGCGTGTTATCGTAAGCCAGTTAGTACGTTCTCCGGGTATTTACTATGCCATCGGCCATGACAAGATCGGAAAAAGGCTTTTTTCATCAACGGTCATTCCGAACCGCGGTGCGTGGCTGGAGTACGAGACAGATTCCAATGATGTTTTTTATGTGCGTGTAGACAGGACGAGAAAAGTACCGATCACTGTTCTGCTCAGGGCGCTTGGAGTAGGCACGAATGACGAGATCCGGGAATTATTTGGCGATGAACCCAAGATTGAAGCAAGCTTTGCAAAGGATACCTCTGAAAATTATCAGGAGGGCCTGTTAGAGTTATACAAAAAGATCCGTCCGGGCGAGCCTTTAAGCGTAGAGAGCGCAGAAAGCCTGATCACCGCAATGTTCTTTGATCCCAGAAGATATGATTTAGCAAAAGTCGGAAGATATAAATTTAACAAGAAACTGGCACTTCGCAACAGAATCAGGCATCAGATTTTGACAGAAGATGTTGTCGACACTCTTACGGGTGAAGTTTTGGCAGCGGCGGGTACAAAAGTGACCGCAGAACTTGCTGATCAGATCCAAAACGCAGCCGTTCCTTTTGTGTGGATACAGACTGAAGAGAAAAACGTAAAAGTGCTTTCCAATATGATGGTAGATATTACGAATTTCGTAGACTGCCAGCCGAGAGAACTGGGAATTACCGAGTATGTGTATTTCCCTGTCCTGCAGCAGATTTTAGAGGAGCATTCGGAGAATGCCGAAGAACTGGCGGAAGCGATCCAGAAAAATGTGCATGAACTGATTCCGAAACATATTACAAAGGAAGACATTTTAGCTTCTATCAATTATAATATTCATTTGGAATACGGTCTTGGAAACAATGACGATATCGACCATTTGGGAAACAGAAGGATCAGGGCGGTAGGAGAGCTTTTACAGAATCAGTACCGTATCGGTCTTTCCAGAATGGAAAGGGTAGTCCGTGAAAGAATGACGACCCATGATTCTGAGGAAGTTTCACCGCAGGCATTGATCAATATCAAACCGGTACAGGCGGCGGTGAAGGAATTTTTCGGTTCTTCACAGCTTTCACAGTTCATGGATCAGAACAATCCGTTGGGTGAGCTGACACATAAAAGACGTTTGTCGGCGTTGGGACCCGGCGGTCTTTCCAGAGACAGGGCCGGATTCGAAGTCCGTGACGTGCATTATTCCCATTACGGAAGAATGTGTCCTATCGAGACGCCGGAAGGTCCTAACATCGGTCTGATCAACTCATTGGCAAGTTATGCGAGGATCAACGAGTACGGTTTCGTTGAGGCGCCTTATCGTGAAATAGATAAATCCGATCCGCAAAATCCGCGGGTTACGGATAAAGTAGTGTACATGACTGCGGACGAAGAGGATAATTATCATGTGGCGCAGGCGAGTGAAGCTTTGGATGCAGAGGGACATTTTGTAAGGAATATGGTGTCCGGACGTTATAAAGAAGAGACGCAGGAATATCCGAAGGCAATGTTCGATTATATGGACGTGTCGCCTAAGATGGTATTTTCCGTTGCTACGGCGCTCATTCCCTTCCTTGAAAATGACGATGCGAATCGTGCGCTTATGGGATCGAACATGCAGCGTCAGGCAGTGCCGCTTTTGATCACCGAGGCTCCGGCAGTGGGAACCGGTATGGAACCGAAAGCAGCCGTTGACTCGGGCGTGTGCGTTGTTGCAAGAAAGGCGGGTACTGTCGACTATGTATCCTCCAATCTGATCAAAATGACAAACGACGATGGTACGAGGGATGAATACCGTCTGACGAAGTTCTCAAGAAGTAACCAGTCCAACTGTTATAATCAGAAACCGATCGTATTTAAGGGAAATCATGTGGCGGCAGGTCAGGTCATTGCAGACGGTCCTTCCACATCGGAAGGAGAGCTGGCGCTGGGAAAGAACCCGCTGATTGGCTTCATGACATGGGAAGGTTATAACTACGAGGACGCTGTTCTTTTAAGTGAAAGATTAGTACAGGAGGATGTGTATACCTCCGTTCATATTGAAGAATACGAAGCGGAAGCGCGCGATACGAAGCTGGGGCCGGAAGAGATCACAAGAGACGTTCCGGGCGTCGGCGACGATGCTTTAAAAGATTTGGACGACAGAGGGATCATCCGTATCGGTGCGGAAGTCCGCGCAGGGGATATTTTGGTTGGTAAAGTGACTCCGAAGGGAGAAACGGAGCTGACCGCGGAAGAAAGGCTTCTCCGCGCTATTTTCGGTGAAAAAGCAAGAGAAGTAAGGGATACTTCTTTAAAAGTGCCTCATGGCGAATACGGTATTGTAGTAGACGCAAAAGTATTTACAAGAGAAAACGGCGACGAACTGTCTCCCGGCGTGAATCAGGCGGTCAGGATCTATATTGCGCAGAAGAGAAAAATCTCCGTCGGAGACAAGATGGCAGGCCGTCACGGTAACAAGGGTGTGGTTTCCCGCGTTCTTCCGGTGGAGGATATGCCTTATCTGCCCAACGGACGCCCTCTTGACATCGTATTAAATCCTTTGGGCGTACCTTCCCGTATGAACATCGGACAGGTACTTGAGATTCATTTGAGCCTTGCGGCAAAAGCCCTTGGGTTTAATGTGGCGACGCCGGTATTTGACGGTGCAAACGAAATAGATATTATGGATACGCTCGACCTTGCTAATGATTATGTAAACTTAGAGTGGGAAGCGTTTGAAGCGAAATATAAAGACGAACTGCTGCCTGAGGTGATGCAGTATTTATATGAGAACAGAGATCACAGAGAGGTATGGAAAGGCGTTCCGATCTCCAGAGACGGTAAGGTAAGGCTGCGCGACGGCAGGACCGGAGAGTATTTTGACAGTCCGGTAACGATCGGGCATATGCATTATCTGAAACTCCATCATTTGGTAGACGATAAGATCCATGCCCGTTCCACAGGTCCTTATTCACTGGTAACGCAGCAGCCTCTCGGCGGTAAAGCGCAGTTTGGCGGACAGCGTTTCGGAGAGATGGAGGTTTGGGCGCTGGAGGCTTATGGCGCATCCTATACCCTTCAGGAGATTCTGACCGTGAAGTCGGATGATGTGATCGGACGTGTGAAAACCTATGAGGCAATCATTAAAGGTGAAAATATCCCGGAACCGGGAATTCCCGAATCCTTCAAAGTATTGCTCAAGGAACTGCAGTCTCTTGGACTGGACGTGAGAGTTCTCCGCGAAGACCAGACGGAAGTAGAGATCATGGAATCCATTGAATACGGCGATACGGAATACCGCTACGAGATGGAAGGCGAACCGAGAAATTACGATTATGAATCGGATTCTTTAGGTTCTATGGGATATCAGAAGCAGGAATTTGACGCGGAGAGCGGAGAACTGATCAGCACGGAGGACGAAGAGGCAGAGGACGAATTCTTTGACGAAGAACTGGAGGAGGATTTTGTAGAATCCTTTGACGAATAGGCGTAGAAATGACTACAAACTTTGGAAGGAGTGCCAAAATGTCAGAAACAAAAAATGAAGTTTATCAACCGATGACATTTGATGCGATCAAGATCGGATTAGCATCACCTGAGAAGATCAGAGAATGGTCAAGGGGAGAGGTCACAAAACCTGAGACTATTAACTACAGGACATTAAAACCGGAAAAAGACGGTCTTTTCTGTGAAAGGATTTTTGGTCCCAGCAAGGACTGGGAATGCCATTGCGGTAAATATAAAAAAATCAGATATAAAGGCGTGATCTGCGACAGGTGCGGCGTTGAAGTAACGAAGGCGAATGTCCGCAGGGAGCGTATGGGACATATTGAGCTGGCTGCTCCGGTATCCCATATTTGGTATTTCAAGGGGATTCCGAGCCGTATGGGTCTGATCCTCGACCTTTCTCCAAGGGTATTGGAGAAGGTATTGTATTTTGCTTCTTATATCGTACTGGATAAAGGCGATTCCGGTTTAGAGTATAAACAGGTGTTATCCGAAAAAGAGTATCAGGACGCCAGAGAAACCTACGGAAATAAATTCCGCGTAGGTATGGGGGCGGAAGCAATCAAGGAGCTGCTGGAAGCCATCGATCTGGAGACGGAAGCGGTAGAATTAAAGACCGGATTAAAAGAATCCACAGGCCAGAAGAGGGCAAGGATCATCAAACGTTTGGAGGTGGTAGAAGCGTTCCGCGGTTCGGGAAATAAACCGGAGTGGATGATCATGGATGTGATCCCGGTCATTCCGCCGGATCTGCGTCCTATGGTACAGCTTGACGGCGGACGTTTCGCTACTTCGGATTTAAACGATCTGTATAGAAGGATCATCAACAGAAATAACCGTCTGAAGAGGCTTTTGGAGTTAGGCGCGCCGGATATCATCGTGCGCAACGAAAAAAGAATGCTGCAGGAGGCAGTGGACGCCCTGATTGATAACGGCAGAAGGGGAAGGCCGGTAACGGGGCCCGGAAACCGTGCGCTAAAATCTCTTTCCGATATGTTAAAGGGGAAATCAGGACGTTTTCGCCAGAACCTTTTGGGAAAACGTGTGGATTATTCGGGACGTTCCGTTATTGTGGTAGGGCCGGAGCTTAAAATCTATCAGTGCGGCCTGCCTAAAGAAATGGCAATCGAGTTGTTTAAGCCTTTTGTAATGAAAGAGCTTGTTGCAAGGGGAATTTCCCAAAATATTAAAAATGCGAAGAAATTGGTGGAAAGACTGGATACGCAGGTATGGGACGTTTTGGAAGAAGTGATCAAAGAACATCCGGTTATGCTGAACCGTGCGCCCACTCTTCACAGACTCGGTATTCAGGCATTTGAACCGATCTTGGTAGAGGGTAAGGCAATCAAACTGCATCCGCTTGTATGTACCGCGTTTAATGCGGACTTTGACGGCGACCAGATGGCGGTGCATCTTCCGCTTTCCGTAGAAGCGCAGGCAGAATGCCGTTTCCTCTTATTGTCGCCCAATAATCTGTTAAAACCTTCCGACGGCGGTCCGGTGGCCGTTCCTTCACAAGATATGGTGCTTGGTATTTATTACCTAACACAGGAGCGTCCGGGTGCAAAAGGGGAAGGAAAATTCTTTAAAAATGTAAATGAGGCGATATTGGCTTATGAAAACGGCGTGATTACGCTGCATTCCAGAATTACCGTAAGGGTAAGCAAAGAAAAGGCTGACGGAGAGGTTGTTACCGGCAATGTGGAATCCACGTTGGGACGATTTATCTTCAACGAGATCCTTCCGCAGGATCTGGGCTTTATAGACAGGAAAGATCCGGAGAACTTCTTAAAGCTGGAAGTGGATTTCCATGTAGGCAAGAAAGGGCTGAAACAGATCCTTGAAAAAGTCATTAATACGCATGGGGCTTCTAAAACGGCGGAAGTGCTGGACGATATTAAGTCCACCGGTTATAAATATTCTACAAAGGCAGCCATGACCGTATCCATTTCCGATATGACGGTACCGGAGAAAAAGCCGGAAATGCTGAATGCGGCGCAGGCGACGGTAGATAAGATCTCGCAGAACTTCCGAAGAGGCCTGATCACGGAAGAGGAAAGATACCGTGCGGTAGTAGAAACCTGGAACGAGACGGATAAAGAACTGACGGATACCCTGCTGGCAGGTTTGGATAAATATAACAACATTTTCATGATGGCAGATTCCGGAGCCCGTGGTTCCAATCAGCAGATCAAACAGCTTGCCGGTATGCGTGGACTGATGGCAGATACGACGGGTAGGACGATCGAACTTCCTATTAAATCTAATTTCCGTGAAGGATTGGACGTATTGGAATATTTCATGTCCGCTCACGGCGCGCGGAAAGGTCTTTCCGACACGGCGCTGCGTACAGCCGATTCCGGTTATCTGACAAGACGTATGGTAGACGTTTCACAGGAACTGATTATTCGTGAAATAGACTGCTGCGAGGGAAAAGATGAAATCCCGGGTATGACTGTCAGAGCGTTTATGGACGGTAAGGAAACGATCGAAAACTTAAAAGACAGGATCAACGGACGGTTTTCCTGTGAAGAGATCAAAGACCGCGACGGTAACGTGATCGTAAAGAAAAATCACATGATCACACCGAGCCGTGCCGAAAGGATTCTCAGCATAGGCGTAAACGAGAAAGGCGAACCGATCGAAGAAGTGAAGATCCGTACCATTCTTGGATGCCGTTCCCATAACGGGATCTGCGCAAAATGCTACGGAGCCAATATGGCGACGGGCGAAGCGGTGCAGGTCGGCGAAGCGGTAGGTATCATTGCGGCGCAGTCCATCGGTGAGCCGGGTACACAGCTTACCATGCGTACTTTCCATACGGGCGGCGTTGCCGGCGACGATATTACACAGGGTCTTCCCCGTGTAGAGGAGCTTTTTGAGGCAAGAAAACCGAAAGGTCTCGCTATTATTGCAGAATTTGGCGGGGTTGCCGCGATTAAGGATACGAAGAAAAAGCGTGAAGTCATTATCACCAATCATGAAACGGGAGAATCCAAGGCATATCTGATTCCTTACGGATCCCGTATCAAGATCATGGACGGCGCAGTGCTTGAGGCGGGCGACGAACTGACAGAAGGCAGCGTAAATCCCCATGATCTGTTAAAGATCAAAGGAATCCGTGCAGTTCAGGATTACATGATCAGAGAGGTGCAGAGGGTATACCGTTTGCAGGGTGTTGATATCAGCGATAAGCATATTGAAGTGATCGTGCGTCAGATGCTTAAAAAAGTCCGTATTGAAAATAACGGAGATACGGAGTTCCTGCCGGGTACGTTGGTTGACGTACTGGAATATGAAGATATGAACGAACAGTTGATTGCAGAAGGAAAAGAGCCGGCGGAGGGCAAGCAGGTCATGCTTGGTATTACGAAAGCGGCGCTCGCAACAAATTCCTTCCTTTCCGCAGCTTCTTTCCAAGAGACGACGAAAGTGCTTACGGAGGCGGCGATCAAGGGAAAAGTCGATCCGCTGATCGGACTGAAAGAAAACGTGATCATCGGTAAGCTGATTCCTGCAGGAACCGGTATGAAGAGATATCGGAATGTAAGGCTGGATACGGACGATAAAATAATGAGCAATTTATCTTTGGAAGATGAAATTTCCTTTGGCGAGGAGTCGGATCTGATCGAGATGACGGAAACGGACGACGATCTGTTGGATGAAATCGACGAGACGGATGAGTTTGACGTAGATGAAATGGATGAGTTTGACGATCTGGACGACGAAGGAATCGGCGAGGAAGAATTAGAAGCAGAGGAAATCGGATCTGTGGAAGAATAGATTGGAAAATCAAAGATTTTACAACTTTCTATTTAAGCAGTATCGCAAGCAGGCTTGCGACATGCATGGGATTAACGTGAAATTGGAAATTTCACAATCCTGATTTGCATGCCTGCTAAAGCAGGCGGATGGGAGTTAACGTGAAATTGGAAATTTCACAATCCTGATTTGCATACCTGCTAAAACAGGCGGATGGGAGAGAAAGTAAAGGGCGGCTTTGGAAATGAGGGCCGCTTTTTGCATTGCATAGTAAGATCGGAGAGGCAAAATCTGACGAAAACCTGACGGAAAACTTGAAAAAATATATATTGACAATGATTTCGAGAAAACGTATAATAACGTAGTGTGCGAATAAAAGGCACATATTGGATTATTTTAATAACAGGAGGTGAATCAGAATGCCAACATTTAACCAGTTAGTAAGAAAAGGACGTCAAACATCTGTAAAGAAGTCTACAGCACCGGCTCTTCAGAGAGGATACAATTCTCTTCATAAGAAACCTACAAATACTTCTGCACCGCAGAAAAGAGGTGTTTGTACCGCTGTTAAAACAGCTACTCCTAAAAAACCTAACTCAGCTCTTAGAAAGATCGCCAGAGTTCGTCTTTCTAACGGAATCGAAGTAACAAGCTATATTCCGGGTGAAGGCCATAACTTACAGGAGCACAGCGTTGTTCTTATCCGTGGCGGAAGGGTAAAGGACTTACCGGGTACCAGATACCACATTATCCGTGGTACATTGGATACGGCAGGAGTTGCTAACAGAAAACAGGCTCGTTCCAAATACGGCGCTAAGAGACCGAAGGCATCTAAATAAGGCATTTTCGGATCTATGAAAAATCTTTGATTTTTCCAATCACGTATTTTGGGTTTTATCATTGCAAGGATCGTATCTGACGACGATTGCAAGACTTGAATACGGCGATTTAGTACCACAAATAAAAACTAATTTTCAGTGTTGGGATTCTGATAGTAATAAATAGATCGAAGTTCTATTATATGATACGCAGATATACCGCACGAGCACAAGTATTAGTTGGTGTCATCGTTGTTTTACGGACACCGTGCACATTGTGAGTACCGAGGATTTATTCACGCAATAATATAGTTATGTTATTGCCAATTAATAAGGAGGGAAGAACCGTGCCACGTAAAGGACATATCCAAAAAAGAGATGTATTAGCAGATCCTTTATACAATAACAAGGTTGTCACAAAGTTGATCAACAACGTTATGCTTGATGGTAAAAAGGGCGTAGCGCAGAAGATTGTATACGGAGCATTTGCTACTGTAGAAGAAAAAGCCGGTAAACCGGCGCTTGACGTTTTTGAGGAGGCAATGAACAATATCATGCCTGTTCTTGAAGTTAAGGCAAGACGTATCGGTGGTGCAACTTATCAGGTTCCTATCGAGGTAAGACCGGATAGACGTCAGGCGTTAGGACTCCGTTGGTTAGTCATGTTTTCTCGTAAGAGAGGCGAAAAGACCATGGAGGCCAGACTTGCCAATGAGATTTTGGACGCTGCAAACAATACGGGTGCAGCAGTAAAAAGAAAAGAAGATATGCACAAAATGGCAGAAGCAAACAAGGCGTTTGCACATTACAGATTCTAATACGGAATCGGACATTTCCGATACCGGTTTGTATATCTGCAAAGGCGGGCATGTGGGAACCGGTATAAAAAGAATTGTAATAAGGGAAAATGCCCAGTATAGCGAATTTTATATATCATGCGAGGAAATCAGGAATTTCCTGTTGGCAGGGTAAGAAATTATTTTGTACTGTTGGATTTGCTTTATAAAAAAACAGGAGGTAAAAGATCTTGGCTGGAAGAGAATATCCATTAGACAGAACTAGAAATATCGGTATTATGGCTCATATTGATGCAGGTAAGACCACATTGACAGAGCGTATTCTCTATTATACCGGTGTTAACTATAAGATCGGCGATACTCATGAAGGTACTGCGACCATGGACTGGATGGAGCAGGAACAGGAAAGAGGTATCACGATCACATCTGCTGCTACTACCTGCCACTGGACTTTGGAAGAAAACTGTAAGCCGAAGCCGGGCGCTTTAGAGCATCGTATCAATATTATTGATACACCCGGTCACGTTGACTTTACGGTTGAAGTTGAACGTTCACTCCGTGTACTTGACGGCGCTGTCGGTGTCTTTTGTGCAAAGGGCGGCGTAGAACCCCAGTCCGAAAACGTGTGGCGTCAGGCAGACACCTATAACGTACCTAGAATGGCATTCATCAATAAGATGGATATCTTAGGTGCAAACTTCTATGGTGCAGTAGACCAGATAAAGACCAGATTAGGTAAAAATGCGATCATACTTCAGTTGCCGATCGGTAAAGAAGATGATTTTAAAGGTATCGTTGACTTATTTGAAATGAAAGCTTATATCTACAATGACGATAAGGGCGATGATATTTCCATTACAGATATTCCGGACGATATAAAGGACGACGCGGAATTGTACCGGGCCGAATTGATCGAAAAGATCTGTGAATTGGACGATGATTTGACAATGATGTATCTGGAGGGTGAAGAACCTTCCGTAGAGCAGCTTAAAGCGGCTCTTAGAAAAGGGACCTGCGAATGTACTGCAGTTCCCGTATGCTGCGGATCTGCTTATAGAAATAAAGGCGTTCAGAAGCTTCTGGATGCAATTTTAGAGTATATGCCGGCGCCGACGGACATTCCTTCTATCAAGGGTGTTGATTTGGACGGCAATGAAGTAGAGAGGCATTCTTCAGACGAAGAACCGTTTTCCGCACTTGCATTTAAGATCATGGCTGACCCGTTTGTCGGTAAGCTTGCATTCTTCCGTGTATATTCGGGAAGCGTAAATTCAGGTTCTTATGTACTGAATGCAACAAAAGATAAGAAAGAGCGTGTTGGACGTATCCTGCAGATGCATGCCAATAAGCGTCAGGAACTTGATAAAGTATATTCCGGTGATATTGCGGCTGCAGTAGGATTTAAATTTACGACTACCGGCGATACAATCTGCGACGATCAGCATCCGGTAATCTTGGAGTCCATGGAATTCCCCGAGCCGGTTATCGAGCTTGCTATCGAGCCGAAGACGAAAGCAGGACAGGGCAAGATGGGTGAAGCTTTGGCAAAACTTGCAGAAGAGGATCCTACTTTCCGTGCGCATACGAATCAGGAAACAGGGCAGACCATCATCGCAGGTATGGGCGAGCTGCATCTTGAGATCATTGTGGACAGACTTTTGCGCGAATTTAAAGTAGAAGCAAACGTAGGCGCGCCTCAGGTTGCGTACAAGGAAGCAATTACAAAAGCAGTGGAAGTGGACAGTAAGTATGCGAAACAGTCCGGTGGACGTGGACAGTATGGCCATTGTAAAGTTAAATTCGAACCTATGGATCCGAACGGTGAAGAATTGTATAAATTTGAGTCTACCGTTGTCGGCGGTGCAATTCCGAAGGAATATATCCCGGCAGTCGGGGAAGGTATCGAAGAGGCGACAAAAGCAGGTATCCTTGGCGGATTCCCGGTTGTAGGCGTATATGCGAACGTATATGACGGTTCCTACCATGAAGTCGATTCTTCCGAAATGGCATTCCACATTGCAGGTTCTTTGGCATTCAAAGAGGCAATGCAGAAAGCAGCGCCGGTATTGATGGAGCCTATCATGAAGGTAGAAGTAACGATGCCGGAAGAGTATATGGGCGACGTAATTGGCGATATTAACTCCCGCCGCGGACGTATCGAAGGTATGGACGACATCGGAGGCGGTAAGATGGTAAGAGCGTTTGTCCCGCTTTCGGAAATGTTCGGTTATTCCACTGATTTACGTTCCAAAACACAGGGACGCGGTAACTACTCCATGTTCTTTGAAAAATACGAGCAGGTACCGAAGAACGTTCAGGAAAAAGTGTTGGCGGCTAAAACGAAATAGGACGCAGTAAAAAACGGGCAGGAAAGCCTGATAAATTTCATTCTTCGCGAATTAGTGCTTGAAAATATTGGCTGTTTTTAATATAATGAGAAATAGCCGAGTAACTAAAAATATAATCATTTTATTAGGAAAATAAGGAGGACTTTTCAAAATGGCAAAAGCTAAATTTGAAAGAACGAAACCGCATTGTAACATTGGTACCATTGGTCACGTTGATCATGGTAAAACAACATTAACGGCAGCGATTACAAAAGTACTTGCTGCAAGAGTTGCTGGTAATACAGCTACAGATTTTGAAAACATTGATAAGGCTCCGGAAGAGAGAGAGCGTGGTATCACAATTTCTACCGCACACGTTGAGTATGAGACAGACAAGAGACATTATGCACACGTTGACTGCCCCGGACATGCTGACTACGTTAAGAACATGATCACTGGTGCAGCTCAGATGGATGGCGCTATCTTAGTAGTTGCTGCTACTGACGGCGTTATGGCTCAGACAAAAGAGCACATCCTTCTTTCCCGTCAGGTAGGCGTTCCTTATATCGTTGTATTCATGAACAAATGTGATATGGTAGACGATCCGGAATTACTTGAATTAGTAGAAATGGAAATCACAGATCAGTTAGCAGAGTATGAATTTAATGATTGCCCGATTATTCAGGGTTCTGCATTAAAAGCTCTTGAAGATCCTAACTGTGAGTGGGGCGACAAGATCATGGAATTAATGGATGCAGTAGACAGCCATATTCCGGATCCTCAGCGTGCTACGGATCAGCCGTTCCTTATGCCTGTAGAGGACGTATTCTCTATCACAGGACGTGGTACGGTTGCTACAGGTAGAGTAGAGCGTGGTGTTCTTCATGTATCCGAAGAAGTTGAAATTATCGGTATCAAAGAAGAAACACAGAAATCTGTTGTAACAGGTATCGAAATGTTCCGTAAACTTCTTGACGAAGCACAGGCTGGTGATAACATCGGTGCATTACTTCGTGGTATCCAGAGAACAGACATCGAAAGAGGTCAGGTTCTTGCAAAACCGGGTTCAGTAACATGCCATACAAAGTTTACTGCACAGGTTTACGTTTTAACAAAAGATGAAGGTGGACGTCATACTCCGTTCTTCAACAACTACAGACCTCAGTTCTATTTCAGAACAACGGACGTAACAGGCGTTTGTAACTTACCGGCTGGTACAGAGATGTGCATGCCTGGCGATAATGTAGAGATGTCAATCGAACTGATTCATCCGATCGCTATGGAACAGGGTCTTACGTTTGCTATTCGTGAGGGTGGTAGAACTGTTGGTTCTGGAAGGGTTGCTACTATCATCGAGTAATTGAAAAAGTATTGAATTTATGGGACTTTCCGAAGTTTTTCGGAAAGTCCTTTTTTCGTAGTGTGGTGGGATTGGTAAGCTGTGATAACAGAATGATAACAAAAATGCGCTAATTGAGCAGTTCCTTATTTCTTTCTATATATTCTTTCCATATAGCTTCTCGGTCTTTCTGATGTGTGTTCTCATATTTTTCGGTATACTCGTCATGGAGCGCTTTTAGCTGATCCATAAGTGGAGTGTCAGCAGGAAGTTTTCCTCTGCGGATGCGGGCATATAGCCTGTTGTATGATTTTGTAAATTCCGTATGAATCGGGTGGCTGAATAACTTTTCCTTATAGGATTTCCGGCTGGCGTACTCATTACAGGTAGTGGAAGTGTCTCTGTATATTCTTGTGCAGTATTCTTGGTTGGAAGTATACTTCACACGAAAATATCCATTACATAGTCTGCATTTTTTGATAACGAGTTCATCTTCAAGAAGTAGTCTAATGCCTATACATAAGAACTGTTTGAATGATGTAATAGGGTATTTCCCGATTGCATTATCTGTAATAAGGTTAGAGGCATGGTTTAAATACTCTATCCAATCCTTTGTATTGGAATGGGTATCTGTATGGGTATGAATGTCAGGCAGAAAAGTTTCTTTTATTTCCATAGCGGATAATGCATCCGATTGAAAATCCTGTTTACTAGCATACAGGCAATAAGAATGGTATATTTCAGCTATTGTACTGCTAGGCAGTTGTACATCTTGTTTTGACGGCGCTATGATAACCGCATCTAAATAATCTCTTGCTTGCGTACATAAAGTCTCAAGACTGCCAACTTCTTTGGATAATAGTTTGGTGGCTTGAAGTAGCTCCGTATCGGCTGGTTTTCCGGCTTGCTGATAGCAAGTGCGCATTACCATATGAAATAAAGGATACAGATAAGACAGTGCCGGGTGTTTTTCAAAGCAGGACTGTAATATTGGCATGATTTGCTCGGTAGAAGCTTCGATATCTTTTAGTGTGTGTTCGCAGCAATATACATTGAAGGCTTCTTCGTCAAAGGTGCAGTTAATGCCAAGTAACGGCAAAACAGACTTCAATTTCTGAAATGCCACAACAGCGGATTCTTTTTCCGGCATATCATAATCGAGAATTTCCATAATGCCGGTGTGGATAGCCGCTTTTTTTATAAAGCTGGCAGTCCCGCTTTTGTGAGTATTCTCATCATCATAAATGGTAGAAAGAGTTTCTTCGTGAGTATGGCGGTTAATACTGTAGGTTGCAACATTAAAGTGAAAATCATTTTTGATGATGTTCGGCGAATATAAATTCATACTTAAAATTCCTTTCTATCAGATGAACGGCGTAAAATAGCCTCTCTGAAATGCATTTCTTTTCTTATAGATACAATACTATCACAAGACAAAAAGGAAATCAATAAAATTATCTTGACAAATATCCTGTGTTGTTTTATCATAGAGAACAAGTCAAGATAAATTTAATACAAAAAATAAAAACTTGACAATATACAGCGTCAGTGCGGGAGGAGGGAGGTAGATGAATAACAATTATATGGTAACGGCACAGGATGTCGTTGATATGCTTGGCGTTTCTAAGGGACACGCATATAAGATTATCAGACAGTTGAACAAAGAACTGGAAGATAGCGGCTATATTGTCGTGTCAGGCAAGATTCCCAGAGCATATTGGGACAAGAAGTTTTACGGGTATCAAAGTGGAGTGACAACAGCGTAACAGGAAGTCGGCATATCATTCAGATAGATAGGATATGCGGATAAAATGAAATGCGAATTTAAAGGCAGTTCTGCGGGATTGATTATATGACAAACCGCAGACTGTCCTGAGAAGAAAGGAGATTTTATGTCAGTCTATAAAGATGAGCAGAGGGGAACATGGTATTGTATGTTTCGTTACAACGATTGGACGGGTAGACAGAAACAAAAATGCAAAAGAGGTTTTAAAACAAAAAGAGAAGCAAAAGAGTATGAAGAACAGTTTATGCACACAACAGAAGCAGATATGAATATGAAGGTTGGGGCTTTCGTTGAGACTTATTTCAGAGATAAGCAGGGTGAATTGAAGGAACGGTCAATCAAAAATAAGAGATATATGATTGAACGGCATATTCTTCCGTATTTTGAACAAAAGTCTATGAATGAAATTACACTGGCAGACATTATCCAGTGGCAGAACAAAATGCGGGAGGCAGGATATTCGCAGACATACCTGCGGATGCTTCAGAATCAGATGACAGCATTATTTACTCACGCTTCCAACATCTATAATCTGACAAACAATCCCTGCAAGAAAGTAAAGAAAATGGGGAAGTCAGATGCGGATAAAATGGATTTCTGGACTTATGAGGAGTATCAGCAGTTCATTAATACGATTGAGGTGGGAAGCAGATATTATGTGCTGTTTGAGATTCTATTTTGGACGGGGATGCGCATCGGAGAATTACTTGCGTTGTTTAAAAGTGACGTTAATTTTCAGGAGAACAAAATATCCATTTCAAAAACCTATTACCGGACAGAGGGAAAAGACGTTATTACAACGCCCAAGACGGAACAGTCGGTCAGGACAATAGACATACCGGAATTTTTAACACAGGAGATAAAGGAATATTGTAATAAACTATATGAGTTTCCTAATAGCGAAAGATTGTTTCCAATCGTAGGAGAAGCTGTGCAGCATAAGATGGTACGGCATATTCAAAAGGCTGGGGTAAAAAAGATTAGGGTACACGATTTAAGACATTCAGCATGTGCGTATCTTGCGCATCAGGGAGTGGCGCCTATGGTTATTAAGGAACGCATGGGACATAAGGATATTAAGATTACCTTGAATACATATGGGCATTTATATCCTAACGAACAGAAAAAAGTTGCGGATATGCTGAACCGAAAGCGGAATGAAGCATCAAGTGAAAATGCCCCTGCTGGTAACAGGGACATTTCAGGTACAGATTGAATTGGTGGAACAATTTAATCCGTGACATAAAAAGGACAAGCCCTTCTATGAAAATCTTGCAAATTTATTATAGCAGAGGCTTGTCCTGATGAAAAGAAATTTTAGAGATAAACATGAAATCAGGAGGGCATATAATATGCAGAAATTTAACAACAACACAAGAATTATTATCGGTGTGGATCATGGATATGGGAATATGAAAACAGCACACAGGGTATTTCGGACAGGCATGGAATCTATGGAGGAAGAGCCCATTGTCAGTAAAAATTTCGTGAAATATAAGGACAAATTTTATGTGATTGGGGAGTCGCACTTGGTATATCAGGGGAATAAAACGGATTCCGAAGACTTTTATATTCTGACACTTGCGGCACTGGCGGAGGAATTGAAGTTTAGGGGATTGCATGAAGCAAATGTGACATTGGCGGTTGGGCTTCCGCTCGCTTGGATGAAAAGTCAGGGCGCAGACTTTAAGCGCTATCTGATGAAAGAACAGGAACTGCATTTTGAGTTCCGAAAAGAGAGATATCATGTGCATTTGTGCGGCGTAGAAATATTTCCACAGGGATTTGCGGCTGTTGTCAATTTAGGTGCGATGTTGGGAATGAATATGCTGGCGGATATTGGAAACGGAACCATGAACGTGATGCAGATTATTGACAACAAGCCGTTGGAAAAAAGTCTTGTAACGGATAAATTCGGCGCGGGTATCTGTATGAAAGAGATACAGAAAGAATTGTCAAAGGAAAGCGGTGAGGATATTCCCGAAATGTTGATTGAACCGCTTCTGCGGAAAGGTTTGCAGGGAAGAACAGATAATATCGCTAAGAAAGTAGAGTATATTGCAAAAAAGTATACGGAAAATATCAGAAAGCGTCTGACAGACTATGGATATAAGGAAGAACTGGTACACCTGTATGTGATTGGCGGAGGCGGCTGTCTGCTTCAGAATTATTCGGATTTAGGAGAGAAGGCAGGAGTGACTTTTATTACGGATATTTGTGCCAATGCAAAAGGATATGAAATTTTGGCAGAGAAGAAATTGCGCAGATAGATTGCATTGTTTCTATATCCGATAAGATATAGATTGATTTGTGGGAAAGGAATAAATTTTATGAGAGGAACATATCGCTGTACCAATGTAAAATTCTGCATGGAAGATGAGAACCAGCGCAGGGCATGGGAATATCTGCATGGGTTGAATCGTAGGGATGGCTCTTATGGAAAAGTGCTTGCAGATGCGCTTATTGCAGTGATAGGCAGTCAAAGTAATTCGCAAAATGCGATGAGGAAACGATTTTCAGGTAAACAGTGTGAGAACTCAGAGGATGAGATTAAGGAGTTTGCAAATGAGGTTGCAGGGGTTGTGTTGGAGGGCATAACCGATTATTTTGCCGAAAAAGCTGTTTTTCAAGGTGCAGAACAAGGAACTGATGGAGCGCAAGTATCCAGACAAGAGCCGGAAGATGAGATTGCAGAAGATATGTTGGATTTTGCTTTTTCAATGGGAGAGTAGGGTATAGAAGAATAGAGCGTAAATGGTACCGAGTTGGCACCTAATTAATAGGGTAAAGTGATTTTGGGTGCCAATTGGGAACCGTAGTGGGAGCAAGTTGGCAGATACTTTTCTGTTGGTAAAAAATCTAACGAGAGCAGAAATAGGAAATCTGTAAAAAAGACTTTAGGAAAATTTGTTAAAAAGTAGAATATCAAGCACTGGATTCGGATATCCAAATGACGATTTTGCACCGTTTAC
>OFGN01000067.1_pt1 | contig 106580 bp, 122 predicted proteins | sample 1521821 | NCBI WGS metagenome assembly OFGN01 (sample SAMEA3504094, study PRJEB24116) | mouse gut metagenome | biome: mouse gut; feature: mouse-associated habitat; material: faeces | place: Denmark | collected 2011
GGTATTGTCCCGCTACGGAGGGATTTGTCATAGATGGGTAATTAACGTCGCTTACTATATATATCGGGGGCATCCATAGGCATAGAACATAAAAAAAGGAGTCAATTCGTGACCGACTCCTTTAAAAGAGTATTACCTCTTTTTGTTCCGTTTATACATTAATAATATGTTTTCCAGTTGTCAAATCAGTTTCTGACTCTGATCATATAGAATACTTTTCTGGATCTCTAATTACTGATGTAACCTGATACGCTGACAATTCAGATAAGAATAAGTAATTACTCAAAGTTCTCGACCTCAAGTATATGAAATGATCATCATCGCTTTAGAAGCTATATTTCGGCTAGTTGTCATTCGATAGAGCTATAGTTTTTACGCTCATTTTGTAAACAAATACAGAATTCAGACATATATACTGCATAATTAGGTGAGATAATTTCTGTAATGCAGGAGAAATACCAACCAGGTCAGATGAATTGATGGAATGCATATAAACGGGAGATCCAGCCATTCACAATTCAATTTTCCTGAACAGCAGAAAGGAAACCGCTATGCAAAATACATGGAACGGAATCATGAACGAAATGGGAAATTATCCCAACGCATTTGATGTTGTACGAAAAAAGTACATCAAGAAATTGTCCGATCTCACTGGACGGAATACCATTGTTTATTACTCTGGGTGGCTGCAGCATCCGGACGGTGACAGCAGTATCGATGATAGCGATATGGAAGGTTTTATGAATGCAGTGAATGAGCTAGATTGTACTAAAGGACTTGATTTGGTCCTTCATACACCCGGGGGATCGCCTACAGCTGCAGAAGCCATCGTGAATTATTTAAAGGATAAATTTCAGAAAGATATCAGAGTTATCGTCCCCCAGCTTTCGATGTCTGCCGGTACAATGATTGCCTGCTCTGCAAAAGAAATCGTGATGGGCAGGCAGTCCAGTCTGGGACCAATCGACCCCCAATTCAACGGGATCCCGGCATACAATATAATTTCAGAATTCAACGATGCGAAAAAAGACCTTGCGGAGGATCCAACTACTGCTAATTATTGGGCTATTATCCTTCAGCAATATCCTGCTGCGTTCCTGAAAACCTGTTATGACGCAATCTCATTGAGTAGTACACTCGCTGAAGAGTGGCTGAAGGATAATATGCTGAAAAATAATCAGTCAGCCGTTAATGGTATTGTCGAATTTCTCAACAGCAGAGATACCAACCATGACCACGGTCGTCATTTCAATTATAAAAAGTGCTGCGATATAGGCTTGAATATATCCCTTCTGGAAGCAGACCAGGAATTTCAGGACGCTGTTCTCGCATTACATCACTCACTAATGATAACTTTCCAGGGAACGAATGCAGTCAAAATTATTGAGAATCAAAATGGAAATGCCTATATTATTGGGTTAAAGTAAAGAAAAGGAGTCATCATTATGGACACTATCAGCATGGAGGAAATTCTGCAGCTCTATAAAAAGATCAATGCAGACCCACAAAAAACCACAGTTATCAGAACGACTCTCAACAAAGGTACACTCAATAATAAGCTGAACACCAACAGACCGCGCGGTATCTTGGGTTCCTATCCTCAGAAAACCGTTATGTAGCTGCTCGCCCTGGCTGATGTCGGGGCTTTTTCTGAAGCTGAAAATGCTCAGAAATCTCTAAAAAACCATACCTGGCTACTTTTTGGAAAGGTCATTCAAAATGTACGAGAATTACACAAACCAAAGCCTGCCTACTCAAGAATACCGTTTATTGTTAGGAACATGTCTATGCGTATTCGCTTCAAATAACGGATTTATCATCGAAAATATACTTGAATCTCCAGAGCAAAAGAAAGACTGGTATGAATTAACCGATATGACCAGTGGTTTACTGATTCCAGACCTCAAGAAACGTTTGAAAACAGAGAATAAAAAACTATCCGATGAAATACTCGATGTTTTCTGCGATTTAGTAGATAAGCGAAATAGAATTATACATAGTTTCCAAATTACAAACTATATGGATGAACAAGTTCTTGCCACCAAGACAAAAATCAACGAAGGGAATAAGCAATTCGAAATCACGGAAGAATATATGCTCGATTTCATTCGCCTTAACAATCGCTTATCCGATTTACTGCATCATCTTCGCGGCTTCTAAAGAACTGAGCCTCAAAATCTGAGGCTTTTTCTCCCCCTCACCTCGGCACGATCTTCCTGATTCCCGGAATCCGCTGTATGCCCCGCACGATCACAGTGCAGACAGCAAACACCACCATCGGCCCAAGGACCCGGAACCACAATGACTGTTCATCAAAGAGTTCCAGTCCGAAAATGAGGCGCAGGACAAACCAGTGGATCATGTAGATGCCGAAGGTGGCGGGCGCAAACCAGCTCAGTTTTCCGGCCAGCCATTGAGCCCTTGCGGGTTTCATGTAGCGAAAAAACGTGAACACAGCGGAGGAATAAAGAACGCTGAAGGGAGTGAAATACCCTTTGAAGTAAGAGTCCACAGTGCCAAGCCGTGCGGACATGACCCAGGTGCCGAAGAAATGCACGCAGAATCCTGCAATGCCCAGGACATAGATCCAGGTTCTTTGCGTTTGGGTGAGCGGATGCCGGTTCAGCCACCAGCCGATAAGAACAAAGAGCATGAAGCTGCTCACGGTCTGAATAGTGAGAGCAAAGTTCCATTCGATGCCGCAAAGCTGGGCAGCGAAGGGCAGAAGGGAATTGATAAGGAAGGCTGCTGCAACACCATAACCGAAGACAGATTCCCGGCTTTCATCGGGAATGGCAGTTAGAACAGGGATGGAAAGGTAAACGGAAAACAGCGGGATGAAAAACCAGAAGTAGTCATTGTATCGGGTGTTGATGAGATTGGTGATGATTTCGGGGATTGTGGGATGCTGGATCTCACTAGTGAGCATGAGGTAGATCACGACAAGGATGGACCAGCAGAGGAACGGAATCACAGTTTTCCGGAGTCTGTGCTGGAAGAATTCCCTGGTTACGTAGCGGGATCTGTATTCCATGAGGGTGACGCCGCTGATCATGAAGAAGACAGGAACGGCAAAGTAGGACAGGCACTCGATGAGGTTGGCACTGACCCACCAGGGTTCGGGGCTGTAGATCCAGAACACACGGTTCATGTGGAGGTAAATGACGGCAAGGGCGGCGAGGACGCTGAGGTTGAGGATGTAGGGCTTCTTTCTGGTTTGCATAGGTTTGTACTCCTGGTATGAGTGTACGGCAGAGGCTATAAGACTAAAAAGGAATGGCATTATAATGACTCCCTGTTGTATAAACAAATACTTAAAAATACCAAAAACACAAAATAGATGAAATCGATGCAGGGTTTACAGAATGTTCAATGATGATATAGAATATTTTTCCACTTTCAGAACAGGCAGAATAAACCCCGGCTTTCTACTGTTTTGATCTCCCAATCTTTGTGATAATAGCTATGCCGTCAAGAAACGAATATAAAGGAGGATTTACAATGAGAAATAAGTACAACGATTTGGCCTCTTCTTTTAGAAGATCAATGAATCATTCTTTTTATCAAGGTGCATCCTCTATCTGGAGCATCAACCCTGCCATCAGTTTCAGACCAGTAACTATACGACAAGCCAACCGGTCCATATTACAGGGTGTAGGTGATTCTTTTAAAGAGGTTGGAAACCTTATGCGATCTTCTATGTGTAAATTTGAAAATGGTGAGAGAATCCATAATGCCAGATAAGAATATCAGAGATAAAAGTGACCTTGCGCCAGCAGAAACAGATATTTCAACAGCAAGCCTGGATGACATTCAGGATATCACCCCGTCAGAAGAAAGAATTGCAAAAGCTGTAATACAGCAGATTTCCTATAGCGAGTTTCAATAGGGTCCGTTATCCTCGTCAAAAGACATGAAAGGATATCAGGAAATCAATCCTGATTTCCCTGACCGGATCATGTAGATGACCGAAAAACAGTTAGACCATAAAATCGCCATGGAGCAGAAAGCTCTGAATGCAGGGATTCAGTCTGCTTTACGTGGCCAAATCATAGCTGCTTTCTTGTTTTTGACAGTTTTGGGAGTTGGAACCTATATGATTTATACAGGTAAAGACGTAGGTGGCTGGTCGCTGGTATTTGTAGCTCTTGTTGGTGTGATCACTTCCTTTGCACTTGGAGCAGCTTCTTCCAAACAGCAAAAAACAACATCTCTGAAAATCAGACTGAAGATTCATAGACACTCCAAACGGTCTGACAGTTCCAATCTCAACTGTCAGACCGTTTATCGTATATAGAGTGGCCATTGGGACTTTTCAACCTCTCACACCATCTCGGCTCACCAACTCTCCACCACCATCTCCAGCAGCTCCGCAGCTGCCACTTTATCCTTCACCCGAATCAGATGGTTCCAGGCATCCTCCGGACCCAACAGGTTGATGCCGCCATCCCACACCAGTTCCCTATCGATCACCGAAAATGGATCGACCGGATCATCCAGTTCCCGAACAGAAAAACCCTCTTTCTTCAGCTGGTGAATCGCTGCATCCCTGGTCCCGTCCCAGCCATCATCGGCAGCAGTGAAAATGACAACGTCCACTTCATTCCTGCCTTCCATAGCCTGAAGCACTTTCTCTGCCCTGGAAAGAGTGATGGCAGGACTGGAAATGACGACTTCCTTTCTGGACTCCCGGAGATCCTGGAGGAAGGCATCCAGATAGTTGTCCAGGTCGAATATCGCATTGACGGTCTGGGATGCCGCAGGATCTGTTGTCTGCAGCTGCCAGGCCGCCTTTTTATATGTTCTCAGGCGTTTGCGGTACATCCCCTGGAATACCGGAATCCGCCGGTCGATGTAGTCATACACCTGTACTGCCTTCTTTCCGGGGTAGTCCCTGTTAAGCCGGCCAAGAAACTGCAGGAGCAGTCCTTCAAAGGCAATGGGTGATACAAGAAACAGGGTATCAAGACGGGGATAGCTGAATCCTTCTCCGATTTTCTGGCCAGTGGCGATGATGAGAACTGATTCACTGTCAGGTACTCTCTTCAGCTGACTGAGCTGTTCCCTGTTTTCTTTCTCAGAGTTGTCTCCATAAACCAGGAACAGATGATCTGCGCTTCCTTCCAGGTGTCTGGCCAAGGCCGCCGCATGTGATTTCAGTCTCACAAATATGGCGCAGGTGTGGCCTTCTGCAAGGGCTTGACGGACATCGCCTGCAATCAGTTCATTTCTTACAGGATCCTGTGCAATATATTCATACAGCTCATAGATGGCTGGCTTTTCTTCCCGCAGGCAGAGGCTGCGGGTAAACCGCGGGATAAGGAGCCTCTGCAGGTTCTGGCTCTTCGCCTTATCCATGGCACTGTAGGTGTGCCGGATATCACCAATGAGCATGGTGATAAGAGGATCCAGTTTATCCGCCCGTTGTGGTGTGGCTGTCATGCCATAGAGATACGCAGGAGAAATCCGGTCCAGGATCTTCCGGAATGTCGGAGAAGCTGCATGGTGGCATTCATCCACGATGACCATTCCATAGCGGTCAGGAATGGAATCCATGTTTCCCAGTGTCTGTGCCATGGCAATATCCACAAGTCCTGTCATGGTGTTTCTGGGTCCCTTCAGGATGCCAATGTGGCTTTTTCGCTTCCTGATTTTCCCGGATTTTGTCTGGTACTCAGGAAGAGGCACGTCAAATCTCAAAAACTGCTCCAGTTCCTGCTGCCATTGTTCCAGAAGCGCCGTTTTTTCAATGAGGATGAGCGTATTGACCTTTCTTTGGGCAATGAGGCTGGCTGCCACAACGGTTTTCCCAAAGGAGGTTGCAGCCGAGAGGATGCCAGAGTCGTATTTCAGCAGTTCTTCCTGTGCGGTCTGCTGTTCAGGACGCAGCGCTCCCTGGAAGTCTAAGCGAAGGCGTGTTCCCTTCTGGCGTTTGTCTCTGATCCAGTAGTCAATTCCGCTGCTCTCCAGCCGTTTTTTCAGTGTATCCAGCACCCCTCTGGGCAGGCGGATATAGCCGTCCACATCGCTGCCGGTGTACAGGATACGGGGTGTGTTCCAGTTGGAATATCCAAAGCGTGTGTTCTCATACCAGACGGGATTTGCCATGGCCGCAAGATTCCGGATCTGATTCTGCAGTCTGGGGTGGAGTGTGAGGGCATCTACATAGATGCCATCGGCGAGGATGATGGTCAGAGTTCCATAGACATCTTCGGGATGGAATTCACTGTTCTGCTTCCAGGGATCCGGGCGATACTGGCTGGTCATAGCCAGTCTTCCCGTCTCAACCGCAAGTTCCTGGCCCCAGGTTTGAATAAACAGTTCGATTTGTTCTCTGGTGAGCTTCTGGCACTCTTTCATGGCCTGCCACTGATCTGGGATGGCATTCCAGTGTTCATCCACAAAAGCTGTATTTCCCTCTGTCAGCGAAGCACCGTGGAGCGGCAGCGCGATGAGACTGCCAAGATCTTCTGTCTTATCCTGTGCGGGAAACATCCGGTCGTAACACTGGTAGGACCTGAGAGGAACCAGCTGGCTGCCTTTGTTCAGCAGAAGCATACCAAACTGCCTGGCTGTGGAAGCTTTGATAGGTTCCTTGAAAAAGATCCAGACATGAGATCCCTTTCCGGAACGGGATCTTTCCACAAGGCAGTTGATTCCCAGCTGGGTGCAGATCATCCGCAGGGTTTCAGCTTCCTTCCTCATCTGGGCTGGATCAGAGGCTTCGCTGTGAGCGTCAAAGTCAAAAACCAGAAACCGGCAGGTCCCGTCAGGATGCAGTGGATAGATTCCAATAGGATTTGAGGACCCCAGCAGATGCCGGAGCAGGATTTTGGGGTTGATTGCCTCCCAGCCCCTGTGCAGACACTTGCTGCAGGGAGATTTTGGATTCGTGTGTTTTGGACAGATGCCTGCATTCCAGCGATACAGACACTGGGGATACCAGCCACCGTTTTTTCCTCGTCTGGCATACACATCCATACGACCCCAGAACATGGAAAAGAAGAATCGGACCATATATTCAGTGATCCAGGGAAACTGGATCCGGGCTCCCTGGTCCGGGTCTGTATCAGGTTCTGATGGTATGGGCACTGGCAAGGACATATCATTGACTTTAAGCTGTTTCCTTAATTGTCTGTTTTCCTGTTCTAGACTTCGATATTTCTGCGCGAGTTCAATCAATGCCTGCTGAAGATATTCCATAGCTTTATGATAACAAGGTTATGGAGTCAAAATGAGAGAAACCGGAATTGGGTACCCTGTTCAGGGAGGGCGCTCATTTCCCATCAGGGTGTTCCGTTCTGTGCAATGCTCATGGAAAAAAGCTGCTGTCAGGCGAGCTGCCTGTTTTATGCGTTCAGTATAGCGGGTGACAACCATTGCAGCAGTATCGTTTGGCAGCGCGTCAGGTCATTCGCAAAACATGAAAGGACACTCCATGAGTTTAGACGATTTGAGCTTTGAAGAGGCTGATAATTGAGGTTTTGTTAAGCGGAAATCATGATGGAAAAGAGTTTGAACTGGCCGTATATGGCAGTGACTGACAGGGATGTGCAGATGGGGAGGAAGATATCCTGATGATCAAGGGGAAAACGCCTGGTAGCCCAATGATTTGGACCATGAGGAGACTACATACAACTTTAATCTCTGAGAGTGCCTGATTGACCATCATAGGACGGTGAGGTCGCTCTTGTATATCCCTCGACGGGTTTTGATACCTGCTGAACAACGATTCAAAAAGCCTGGCACTTCCATTGAAGCACCAGGCTCATTTTCTGATTTTTATCCCAGCAGCGTGTCGATCTGCCCTTCGAGCATTTCCTTCACACCCGGTGTCTTCATGACATCATCGCTGCTCCAGCTCTCCGGAGACAGGGCCAGTCCGGCGGAACCGATCACGTCCATGCCCATGGCCTTGCAAAGCAGTGTCATATTCCGGATCACACCGGCACCCGCAGCCCGTCCACCGGCGGAGGTAATCATGACTTTCCGCCCATATGCGGCAGTCTGCTCCCTGCCTGCACCAGGTTCCAGTCCCCTGGAAAGCCAGTCCAGCAGATTCTTTTCCGCACCGGGAATCTGACCGTTGTACTGAGGCGTGAAAATCCAGATCACACTGCAGCCCATGACTTCATCACGGACTTTCTTTACAGCTTCCGGGGTCGGGAACTCGTCATCCTGACTGAAAAACGGGACGTCGAGCCACTCGATCATTTCCACTTTCTGACCCTTTTCCTCCAGCATGGTTCTGGCAAGACTGGCTAGCTGCCGGTTGAAACTGTTTTTTCTTCTGCTGCCCACCAGCAGTCCGATGGTATTGGTTTCGTTGATCATTGATTGCTCCTCCTGAAAGATATGGGATAAACCAGTGATTCCCGGCTTTCTCCCTCTCTCTTCAGTATAAAGGGTCAAGTGGAACGGACCCTGTCTGGTGCCCCTGCGGTATACAGAAAAGTGTTCCACTGATTCCGGTTGTATTTGCGGTCATGACACCGGGCCTGACAACATCGTCACTCTTCCACCATCGGCACTCCCCGTCTCCACCTTCCCCATCACGAAAAGCAGCGGCTGCCCCCTGCCCGGGAGAAACCGCTGTTTTTATTCGTCATTCTGTTTGAAATCTGCTTTATTCCTCTGTCAGCTTGTCTTCGATGTCTTCGCTTTCATCGAACAGTGTATCCCGCATATAGGCGCGGTTCCAGTTCACACAGAACTCACCTACGGCAATGCGCGTGGCCGGGTGGTTGATCATTTCATAGACAACATCCGCCGGCACCGTCACGGCTCCAATACCGTTTTCGATCAGCTCGCTGACCTGACCCACGTTTTTGAAGCTTGCCGCGATCACTTTGGTATCCAGGCCGTTTTCTTTGATCATCCGGTTGAGCTTCAGGACCTCGGCCACACCATCGCCATAGTTGCACATCCGGTTGGTGTAGGGAGCCAGGTAGTTGGCACCGTTCTGTGCGGCGAGGAATCCCTGTGCGGGGGTGTAGATGGCGGTTGCCAGGGTTTTGATGCCTTCCCTGCGGCACTGTTTCAAGGCTTTGAGTCCATCGCGGGAAACCGGGATCTTGACATACATGTTCTCCGGGCGCATGGCGCTGATCTTCCGGGCTTCCTCCATGATGCCTTCATAGTCTGTCTTGACGACCTGCACGAAGAGCTTCTGCTCCGGGGACAGGATGGAAATGATTTCCGGCAGCACATCCTCGGGCATACGTCCGCTTTTTGTCAGGATCGTGGGGTTGGTGGTGACACCAGCGACTGTGATCAGTTCATTGAGATCGCGAATGCGTGCAACATCGGCTGTATCCAGCATGAATTCCATAACAGGTTCCTCCTTGTCAGTTCTGTCTGTTCTGTGTGATGTATCGGGTCTGTCAGGACCGGGTCATTCCTCAATGAGGTTCATGACACCGTTGTCCCTGGCAGTTTGTCTGAATGCGTTCATTTCATCCCCAGTGAACATGGGATGAGGCGGCAGGCTGTAGTCCTGTCCCGTCATTTCGTATTTCGCCGACGCAAGCGGGTTGTAGTTGAGCAGCTCATACTTGACGCCGGGGTAATGGCCCGAGATCCAACGGGCGATGTCACCCACATTTTCCATGGTGGCGGTGAATCCCGGGATCAGCGGGGTGCGGATGATGACTTTGTCCCGGTGCTCCGGGGTATCCAGGAGCCAGGCAATGTTTTCCAGGATCTGGGTGTTGTCCCGCCCTGTGGCCTGTCTGTGCCCTGCCGGATCCAGGATCTTGATGTCGGCGAAGATCCGGTCAAGGTAGGGGGCACAGGCCTTCACCAGGGTCGGGTCGGCGAAGAAACTCGATTCAATCGCCGTGTGGAACCCCTCGGCTTTGCATCGCTTGAGGATATCTTCCAGGAAGTGTCCCTGGAGAAAGGGCTCGCCACCGGAGAACGTCACGCCGCCGCCGCTCTTAAAGAATACCGCATCTTCCCGGATCTTTTCCATCAGGGTGTCCAGGTCATAGGGTGTGCTGTCGTAGCGGATCGCCGCCGCAGGACAGGCATAGACGACTTCATCGAAATGCCCGGGGTACTGATGGTTCAGGACCGGGCTGTTGTCTTTCCATGTCAGCTGCCCTGGCCGGGCGGCTGCTTTGCAGTGACCGCAGTGGATGCACTGGTTCCTGAGATACACCGGCTGTCTTGTGGCCTTGAGTCCCTCGGGGTTCTGGCACCACTTGCAGCGAAGGGGACAGCCTTTGAAGAACACTGTCGTGCGGATCCCGTCGCCGTCGTGCACCGCAAAGCGCTTGATGTCGAACACCAGAGACTTCCACTGTGACTGCAGGCGGGGCCTGTCAGTCACAGCCGAAGTCTCAGGGGTAACTGTCCCGCCTGCAGTCTCACCGGCAACAGTGGATGCGGACTCCTTTGATTTTTCGGTTGTGCTCATGTCTGCCTTCCTCCTTCCATTGCCGCAAGTGCCTGTGACGGGGTCCTCTCTCTGCGGCCATTCACCGTATCAGAAACGTTACCTCTCCATCTGACTGAACTTCACTTGACTGCCCATCCCGCAACCTTTGAGGCGATTGTCTACAGACAGCGTTCCGGCTGCCCGGCAACCCGACTCATGCTCCATCCGACATTGCGGCTGCGATGATCTGCCTCTGCAGACCATCGCAGTGGCAGTGTCAGATATCCGCGTAGCTGGTCCGCTCGATGATTTCGTCCTGGAGCTTGCCGGCCAGTTCCGTAAAGTACGCCGTGTAGCCTGCCACCCGCACAGTCAGGGACTGGTGCCGATCCGGATGGATCTGCGCGTCAATCAGATCCTCGCGGTTCACCACATTGAACTGAATGTGGGGAATCTCCAGGTCCACGAACGCCCGCAGGAAGTGCTCGAACTTGTCCCGTCCTGTCTGAGTCCGGAAAAACTCCGGCAGGAATTTCATGTTCAGCAGCCCGCCATTGGTGGTGAAGGAATCATCCATCCGGGAAACGGATTTCAGCACCGCCGTCGGTCCGGTCATGTCCCGGCCATATACCGGCGACATCCCGCCATCCGCCAGAGGCTCTTTCGCTTTCCGGCCATCGGCAGAGGCGCCGACATTTTCCCCCATCGGAACGTGAGCGCTGACGGTGTACATTCCCGTGTGGTACGGCCCGCCTCGGTAGTTGGTGTAGTCCTTCATCCGCTCCCGGAAGTAGCCAGCCCACTTGGCCCCGAGGTCATCCACCCATTGGATGTCGTTGCCGTACTTCGGTGCCCGCTTCAGCAGCATCGTCTGCGTAATTTCATGACCCTCGAAGTTGTCCGCCAGAGCCTGCTTCAGCTCCTCGCGGGAAATCCGCTTCTCATCGTAAACCAGTTCCTTGATCGCCGCCAGGGAATCCGCCAGGTTGGCCACCTGAATCATCTGGATCCCCGAGAGGTTGTACTTTGCGCCCCCCGCCGTGACATCCAGGCCCTTGTCCAGGCAGTCGTCAATGACCGCCGACAGGAACGCCGTCGGCAGACAGTCCTGGTGCGCTTTTTCCACCACCACTTCGGCTTTCATCATTTCATCAATGAAATGGTCGATGGTCTTCCGGAACGCCTCCTCGAGTTCTTCAAAGGTTTCGAATTCCTCGATCCCCCCGAAATCCGGGCCGATCTGTTCGCCCGTCAGCAGGCACTTGCCGTGGTTCATCGCCAGCTCCAGGGCTTTGTTCAGATTGAACATCGCCGCATCGCTCCACCCCAGGTTGTTGCCGTGGGTGGTGAGCTCCACGCAGCCCACAATGGCGTAGTCCCGTGCATCTTTTTCCTCGATGCCCAGGTCCTGGACCATGGTGTGAATGATTGCCTCGTCATTGAAGAACTGCGGCATGCCCGAGCCCTTCGCCACGACCTGGATCGCATCCTGCAACAGTTCCCGACTGGTGTTCCGGTTCAGCCGCACAGAGAGATTGGGCTGCGGCAGCCCCAGGTCGTACTGCGCCTTGAGCAGCAGCAGCGACAGGTCATTGTAGGTGTCGTTGCCCTCTTCGTCCACGCCGCCGATCGCGATATTGAAACCGATGGGGAACCCCGCAAAGTACTTCGCCGAGTGCTGGTTGCGCAGGTAGACGATCTGGTTGAATTTCAGCCACAGCGCCTCGAGGATCTCCAGGGCTTTCTGTTCCGTGAGCCTGCCCTCCCGGATGTCTTTTTCATAATACGGCCAGAGGTACTGGTCCATGCGTCCGGGAGAGAAGGAAGAGGCGTTGGACTCCATGTGCAGGATCGTGAACAGGAACCACAGAGACTGCACCGCTTCGTGGAAGGTCTGTGCCCCGCGGTCCGCAAGCGCCTCGCAGATATCCGCAAGATCCAGCAGATCATCCCGATAAGCTTCGTTCTCCGCCGCTGTTTTCTCCAGCAGCCGGGCATATCGCCGCATGAAGGTCCGGGCACCTTCCATGACGAGAACCACCGCATCGTAGAACTCCGGGTTTTCCGGGTGCTGCTTCTTCGCCCGCCGGGCCTTTTCCGCCAGCCCCGCAGGACCGAGTTCCAGCCACAGCTTCGTGTCCGGACAGATGTGTCCCTGTGCATGGTCCTTCTGGTTGATCTTCACGACCTTCGCCATAGCCGAGATCTCCGGACCATAGTTCTGTGAAATCACATCTTCCATGGACCGCCCGTGCCAGTATGGATAGATTTCTTCCCGGAACTCCCGGATGTCTTCCTCACGCACCTGGAACTTGTCCTGGGGCCTGGTGGGCAGTGTCTCGAATTCCTCGTTGATCCATTTCAGACCCGATTCCGGGAACACCACACCCGCGCGGACGCCTTTGGTCCGGTTGCCGACGATGAGCTCCTCGGGCTGCACCGCAATTTCGAGTTCCTCCAGCGCGGCTTTCAGGGAAAGGGCACGCTTGAGTACCGTGGACTTGTCTTCGTTTTCCTTATAGACCCGGGTGATGATCCTTGCCTGTTCAATCGAGGCATACCGGGGCTCCGCGAGCATTTTGTCTTTCAGAATGTCAATGCGTTCTGTTTTCTTCAAATCTTTCATTGCGTGCTCCTTGTCTTGTTTACACTTACCAGTATACCGAAATAACTCTTGTTTTCAATTGTTTTATATTGTTTTTGCGACAAAACAGGACAAGTCTGTTCCCCTTGCCGATGGTGGACAGCCCGCTGAGGGTCCGGCAGCAGCCGGACATTCAGCCCGCCGTCACAAAAGCGTGTACCGGTTGATTCTGGAACCACGGGAATCCATATCTGCCAGCGTGCAGCAAACCAGTTTCATCGAAGTGCAGTGGTTTCGTGAGAAACCGGTCTGTTTTGGTGAGGATTCAGCCTTTTCGTGAGAAATTCCCCGTTTTCACGGGAATTATCGTGAGAAATCTCACGAAACTCTCAGGATTTTGGAGAAAAGCGGCTGTTTTGATACGAAAAAGAGGGTGACACAATATCAGAATGAAAATCATGAATTGATTTTATTTACTCACAAGAGTTGAATATATATCTATTTGTGAATTTACACGAGAATTCCTCCTTTTCGTGAGAAAATTCCCCGTTTTCCTGAGAATTATCGTGAGAAATCTCACGAAACTCTCAGGATTTCAATCATATAATGAGAATAAGAATGGAGGTCTTGCAAATGTGGGAGATAACAGATCTGTCAGATAAAGAGAGAATCACAGAGCAGGAACTGGAAGAAATCATCCTTCAGCTGAAGGAAAACCATCAAATCGAGCTGAAAGAGTCAACGCAGCTTCCCAAATCCTTCTGGGAGACCTGTTCCTCATTCGCAAATACCGACAGCGGGCTGATCATCCTTGGTGTCAAAGAAATCCCGGGAGAAAGAAACAGGGTCACAGGTGTGGACAACTGTGGAAAGGTTCTGACTGACATGTGGAACGGGATGAACAGCCAGAACAAAATCAGTATGCGCACAGCAAACAATGAGGATGTGGTGGTTTTGAAACTGGCGGATCGGGACATCGTTCTGGTTTTTATACGCGAAGTCCCCATGCTTCACAAGCCGGTTTATTTAAACGGAAAAATTGAGAATTCCTACCTGAGAACCGGAGATGGAGACCGAAAAGCATCCAACGAGGAATTGAAAGCCATGATGCGAAATCAGGTTCCAAATGCAGATGCTCAGGTTCTTCCCGCCTATACACTGGACGACCTCGATCTGAGTTCTCTCAGAAGACTCAAGGAGCTGACCGACCAGCGGTACCCTGCTCAGAATATGGCTGCCATGTCAGATGCAGACTTCCTGATCCGGACGGGAGCAGCAACACGGAATCGAAAAACCGGAGAATTCATGCTCAAAGCAGGTACTCTGCTGTTTCTGGGAAAAACCAATGTTATCCGGGAACTGTTCCCTCATTTCCACCTGGACTACTTCGAATTCAAAAACGGATCTGGTCATCGCTGGGACCATCGGATATCCGATGACGACTATTTGACAGGTGAAATCAATATCCTGACTTTTTTTGAAAAAGTCATGAACCGGCTGCAAGCCATTGTCCAGGAACCCTTTGCACTTGACGAGAACCTGATGCGAAGACCGGATTCCGGATGGACTGCCACCGCCTTGAGAGAAGCCCTGGTCAATTCCCTGGTTCATGCTGATTATCAAATGAGCGACAGCGCGGTCAGAATTGAAGCTCATCCTAACAGATTTCTGTTTACCAATCCCGGACAAATGCTGATAAACAAGGAGGATTTCTTTACGGGCGGCCTGTCCCGGCCAAGAAATGAGTTGCTCATGTCGTTTTTCAGAAATATAGGTGCAGCCGAACGTCAGGGATACGGTGGATGTCAGATTCTTGAAAGTGCCCTGAAGAGAGACTATAAAACACCTGAAATCACAACCAGTCTGTCCCGTACAAGCCTGACCGTATGGACAGAGGGGCTGATTGGTCTGGATCCGGACTTGACGGAATCTGAAAAAACAGTTCTCTATATACTCCAGAAAGAGTCTGAAAAGCAGGCGCATCCCTTTTCGTATCTTCTGGAAAAAACAGGTTTGTCAGAATATTATCTCCGGAAAAGTCTGAAAACCCTCTCAGATAAAAACTATCTGGAAAGAATCGGCAAAGGCAGGGGAATGACATATCGCCTGAAATGATTCCTTTGCTCCACCGGCATCACAGCTGTCTCAGCGAAAGTGTTTTGGCCTGCATGGATTTACCTCCCTGTTAATTCAAGAATGAGAATTTCTCTTTTTCGTGAGAAATTCCCTGTTTTCGTGAGAATTATCGTGAGAAATCTCACGAAACTCTCAGGATTTCTCACGATTTCCGGATTTCTCCATATCCTCCTATCCAAAAAACTGCCGGTGAAGCCCTGTGTATTCCACAGCCTTCATCGGCAGTTTTATCATGGTTCTTACAATACCTCGGTGAGCTCCGCTGCAGCCTGCCGCTGGGTGGAACTGTCGCCGGTGATCAGGACATCGAAGTCCGAGACATGAGCGAAAATGAATGCACCGTCCTGGTTGAACTTGCTGCTTTCCGCAAACAGCACCGTCCGGCGGCTGGACTCCATGACGGCTTTTTTCGTGAGTCCATCCTCGACGTTGTAGGTCATGACCGCATCCTTGTCGAGATTCACCCCCACGGCCCCCATGAAGGAGACCGCAAAATTGAATTCCCGGATTTGGCGCTGGGCGAGTCCCCCGACAAATCCGTCCCGTCCTTTGTTCAGCTGGCCGCCAATGAACAGCACCTGCCGGTTCTCATCTGCGGCGAAAAGATCCAGGATCTGTGTCATATTCGTGACCACCGTGACGTCGATGTTTTCCTGGATCATGAGCCGCGCCAGCTGCAGCGTGGTGCTCGATATCCCCAGAAACACCAGGGATCCCGGCTCCATGAGCGACAGCGCCTTGCGGGCCATGGCAGTTTTTTCCTCCACGTTCTCAATCACCCGGTCCCGGGCCTTCATGATGTGGAAATTGCTGCGGACGCTCACAGCTCCGCCGTGGATGCGCCTGAGCTGTCCCTGTTTCTCCAGCGCTGTCAGGTCCTTGCGGATGCAGTCTTCCGTCACTTCGAATTCCCGTGCCAGGTCCTTCACCAGCACCTGCCGGGTGATGGCCAGCCGCCGCAGGATCTGCTCGTGGCGTTCGTTCTGCGTCATTGCCGGTTCATCACCGCATCCACCGCATCAATGATGTCACCCCGGAATCCGTCTTTTTCCAGCTGCGACACCCCGCGGATCGTGGTGCCCCCGGGACTGCAGACAGAATCTTTCATCACTCCGGGGTGACTGTGGTCAGCCATGAACAGCGCACCGGTGCCTTCCAGGACCCGGGCCGCCATTTCCAGTGCCTGCGCCCGCTGCAGGCCATATTTTACGCCTGCATCCGAGAGAGCCTCGATGAACATCGCCGCAAATGCAGGGGAGCATCCGGCTATGGTCCCTGCGATGTCCATGTGCTCGCTGTCCACCGGTGCAATCAGCGCGATGGGCCCGAACAGCTCCGCCAGTTTTGCCTCCATATCTGCACTGAGAGTGGACCCGGTTTCCCACACCAGGATCCCCTGCCCCACGCGGATGGGTGTATTGGGCATCACACAGAGGCTTTCGCAGTCATCCGGCAGCAGTGGCCGGAGTTTCCTGTCGGTAAATCCCGCCGCAATGCAGACGACGGTTTTGTTCACCAGTGCACTGCGGATCTCCTGTGTCACGGTCTCCATCATATAGGGTTTGACGGCCAGAATCACCACATCTCCGGCTGCCGCAGCCTCCAGATTTGTCTGACAGGCATGAATGCCGAGCGTGGCGGCTTTTTTCTCCAGTTTGTCGAAATGCGCTGCACTGGCGTAGATGTTCTGCGCCGGCAGGCAGTCAAATTCGATCAGTCCCTGAGCCATGGCCCCTGCCATGTTCCCGAATCCAATAAATGAAAGCTTCATGGTGTCTCCTTCTGTTCCTTCTGTTCCTTCTGTTCTTTCTGTTCCTTATTATTTGTATCTTCTGTTTTCTGCTGTCAGGCAGCATCCCCCGCAAGCCCCCGGGCCGGGCAGTCATCTGCCGATGTCCCTGTCTGCCGGCATCGGCAGGCGGTCCCTGCGTGCAGGCTGACTACTGCTTCCGGAAAATCTTCCAGTTGCGGATCACCAGGATCTCCGCCAGTGTCAGGATCACGCAGAATACGATCACCGACGTATAGCCCCAGGGCTCCTTGAGCAGGTGCATGTTCACGAAATTCATTCCGAACCAGCCGGTGATCAGCGTCAGGGGAGTAAAAATCGATGTCACGATCGTCAACAGATTCACCAGGTCATTCTGACGCTCCGAGAGCTTTGCCTGCTTCATGTCCAGCACCTGTGTGAGGGATTCCTTCAGCGTGTGTGTCATCTGCGCGAGGTGCTGCACACGCTGGATGTACAGAGACAGCAGCGTCTGGGCGGTTTCGTCCCCGGACTGCACCACGACCTGCTCCATGGTCTGGGCCATGTTCGAGAGCTGCTCGTAGTAGGTGTACAGGGCATTGAGTTCACTGCGCATATACATAAAATCCTTGCCGGTGTCCGCAACTGTACCGGCATTCATACGCTCGGCGAGCTGGGAGAGCGTCTTTTCGTATCCCTGCAGGACGTAGAGATCCTCCCGGATCAGGTATTCCATGAAATCCAGGAGAAACACCAGCGGTGTCCGGATCTCATCGTCGTATTCTTCCTCCATGGCCCTGACTTTCTTGCGCACCTTGGAGCCTTCGTCAATGAAATACAGCTTGTCGGGAGTCAGGCAGAACGCAAAGATGTTGTGCGAAATCTGGAGGTTTTTCTTGGACGGGATCACAAAGGTCCCGTACACCAGGCCCCGGAAGTTCGATGCCTTGCAGAATTCCGGCTTGCTGATGACTTTGTCAATGTGCCGGATGCTGCAGATCCCCGGCTCTTTCTTGCGGAATTCCTCCAGCCCCAGGATCTCCACCTGGTCGGCGTCCGACTGCACCGTCGTGTTTTCGGTTTCCACGGTTTCCATGTTCATGCCTCCTGGTGTCCTGTCACGGCTGATGCCGGTTCTGCTGCGGATGCCCGACTGGCTGCCGGATTGCTCCGTCCGCCTTCGGTTTTTCCATCATCGGCCTCCGGGTCTGCAGAAGCGCTGTCCTTCAGGCGGTAGAAATGGGCGCGGGAAATGCCATAGACTTTCTCCCGGAACTTTTCCAGGTTCCCATACTCCGAAGCCATGTCCTTTTCCTTCCGGGTGCGGATCACGAGCACGCCATCGGCCTTCAGCAGACGGGTCTGGCCCATGCGCTGCATAACAGGTTCGAAGATCCCGTCCACGGTGTAGGGAGGATCGAGATAAATGACGTCAAAGGTCTCCCCTTTTTTATCGAGACGGCTGACGGCGTCGAACACATCTTCCTGGAGCACCACGGCGTGTTTCATGAGTCCCAGATTCTGCAGGTTGCGGCGGATGACATCGGCGGCATCTTTCCGTTTTTCCACCAGGACGGCACGCTCTGCCCCGCGGGAGAGGGCTTCGATGCCCATGGATCCCGATCCGGAGAAGAGATCGAGAAAGCGGCAGCCCGGAATGTCGAACTGCCAGATATTGAAAAGAGACTGCCGGATTTTGTCCGTCACGGGGCGGGTATCCAGCCCGGCGGGTGCTTCGATGGCACGGCCTCTTGCGGTTCCTGAAATCACTCGCATGCGATCACCTCGTTACAAGGATAGCACGGCAGCTGCCGCGACGGGCAACAGGAAGCAGAAGCGGGGTCCAGGGTGCTGATATACTGGGGCCATGAAACGGAAAGAAATCAGAGAGGGCCTGTGTCCCGGACAGCCCGCGGGTTCAGTGGCAGCCGGGCTGCAGGATCTGGCGGATCCTGTATATCAGGCGTTTTTTGCCCGTCTGGTCCCGGAGGGCGAAGTCCTGGGGGTGAAGATGCCGGCGCTGCGGACCTGGGTGAAGGGGCTGTCCGAAGAGGAAAGGCAGTCTTTTATGACACACCTTCCCCATCGGTATGTGGAGGAGAACCAGGCGCATGTGCTCATGATCAACGAGATGCGGGAGTTTGGGGCAGCGGCAGATGCCCTGCGAAGATTTGCACCGTTTGCGGACAACTGGGCTGTGACGGATGCCCTCAATCCCCGGGCGTTCCGGTGCGATCCGGATACGGAGTCCCTGGCCTGTGAGCTGCTGAGGGATGACAATCCCTATGCCGTGCGGATGGGCATGCTGATCCTGATGCGGCGGTTTCTGAAGACCGATCCACACCTGCCGCAGATCCTGGCCGTCAGGCGCAGCCATGACACGCTGGCGATGATGACCGCCTGGTTTCTGGCGGAGCTGGCCATCCACGATCCGGAAGCGGTTCTGGATGTCATCGATACGCTGGACTGGGCAACAGCAAAGCGCCTCGGTCAGAAAGTGCGGGATTCCAGGCGGATCGGGCAGAATGTCAAGGACCGGATTTCCGAAGCCTGCCGAAGCCGCAGACCGATGCCGGTGAGATAAGCCGGGGGCAGGGTTGTGACAGATCGCCGCAGGGATCAGGCACAGGCCATCTTCTGCAGAATCTCCTCGATGAGCCTGCGGGAGCATCCCGTTTCTCCGGCAATGGTTTCCGGATCGCGGATGCCCTGACGGAGCATGGTCAGGACCTGGTCCAGGGTGCGGTTTTCTCCGGGGACAACCGTCTGTGCTTCCTGGGGGTCTGCCGGCTCGACTGACGGCATTTCTCTTGTCCTGCGGCTGTCGGCAGTCTGTTCCAGCTGATCCGGCTCTTCTTTCGAAATGGTGGCCAGGTCCTTTGGCTGGACGGGATAGACCCGGTCGACCCGGTACCCCTCTTCCTTCAGGACCTTTGCCTTGAACTGCATCTGCTGGCTGCACATCACCGTAGCCAGGGCCGGCGGCATAGGCGGATCCAGCCGGATCCCGAAGAGACTGTGACGGTCTGTCAGGATCACAAGATCCATGTCTTCCCTGGTTTCTTCCCGGAGGTCCGGGACTTCGGCCGGGAACACATGCAGGACGTTCTCCGGTTTTTGCAGAAGGTCCTGCACCACCCAGGTGGCGCAGGCAAACCGGTCGGCATCATCGAGGGCCGGATTCTGGAAAAAGGACCGGAATGCCATGGGGTCATCGGAGAACAGAAGTTTCCGGAATGTTGTCAGGAACTGTGTGCGGGTGGGTTTTGTATCGTTCATTTTGTGTTTCATACTTTGTATCCTCCACTTTGTATATTCGCCAGATGCCCCTGTTTTTGAGGAAATCCGTTCCTGCACTGTTCAAAAAAGGCTGGAAATCATCGCTTCCAGCCTTTTTTGACGCTGTTGATGGAATACTTTGCAGGTGACTTGTCATGTCCGAAGACTGCCTCGTATCACACATTGACAACATCGGTTTTGCAGTCTATCTGAAGAGAAATATGAGAAGAATTCCAGCCAGAAGAGCTGCAGCCACCAGAAAGATCCACCAGTACTTTTTGGACTGCTCTCTGCGGCTGCCGACGCTTCCCACAACCAGCATGACCAGGGCCATAAACAGCAGAAGAAGCAGTCCCAGGCTGCAGTTGACCAGGACCAGGTTCCGGATACTGATGTTCTGGCTGATGACGGTAAAATCTATGGTCAAGATTGAAAATATCGAAACGAAAATGCCCATCAGCGTCAGAATATTGGCATAAATTTTTCCTTCCTGATTTCTCAGTCCTTCTGTGGCTTCTTCCAGTTTCCCGATTTTTTCCGTATAGACGCTGTCATATTTTCCATACCCCCGATACGCTGTTTCATCCGCAAATGAGCTGACAGGACGTGACTGATAATCCTGTTCCGGCAGTTCATCCAGTGTATGGAAAAACAGCTGCGCTATTTTCATTCCGGTATCGAGGACGATGGGGGTCCCAGAGGCGTTCAATACCCTTAGATAGGCCCGTGAGTGATGGCCGGGGAAATAGACAGGACCATCCACAATCAGTCCAGTGCGCATCAGCGAGTTTTTTTCGCCGACAGTGAGCGCCAGATCACGGGGAACGGTAAATTCTTCTCTGGATTCGATCATGACAAAATCTCCAGGCTGCAGTTCCAGCCTGTCTTCATGATGTTTCGCCAGAATCTTCCCTATCGTCAGATCATAGGAAATACACCCAATATTCTCCTCTTCATATCCGGACGGAAAGATTTCGGGGGCCCGTTGTTTGATTTGTTTATCTACCAGCATCTCAATCACCTTTGTTAGATTATAGTCCCTTGACTGATTTCATAAAAGCAAAAGCGATTGACACCAGCCATGGGTAAAGCTGGATTCATTGTGTCTTTCATGCGATGTATCCTCCACTTTGTATATTCGCCGGATGCGGCCGTTTTTGAGAAAACTTCTCTTTGAACTGGATAAAAAAGGCTGGAAATCACCGCTTCCAGCCTTTTTTGTCCAGGTTGATGGAATATTTGGCATGTGACATGTCATGTCCGAAGACTGCCCGTCAGACAGTCTCCACCATGCGGGTCGCAATCACATTCACCCCGGTTTCTGCCGCATCCGGACAGACCGCAGGGCACGTACCACCTCGTTCCAGCACAGCCGTCTTCAGGCTGGTCAGCCCCAGCTGGCGGGCAATGGCACACCCCGTGACGCCGCCGATGATCAGTACATCATACTCCATATCTCGCTCCATCCCCCCGGGTCTCTTCTTTCTGCAACACTGCTTCATAAAAAACTGCCGGATGCAGGGCGCGGCCCCATCCGGCAGAAGCAGATCAGTTCTTTTTCTTTTCTATCGTCCGGCCTCATCCGGACACAGGCAAGCCCTGCCGCCGGATTCAGTGACAGATTTTCTGAATGTGTCTTGCCCTCACAAGCAGTGGCATTCCGTTGCACGACGGGATATCACAGATCCGGGCAGACCATCCCGGATGATCCCGGAAGCTGCCGGCATCCGCCGCTTTTACCGGACCATGGCCGGCTTGAAGGCCTGACAGGCGTTGACCGCCTGCTGCCAGTCCTGATAGCGGCTGTCCATTTCCTCCTTCGACCGTCCGGGTATGAACCGCCGCCGGACTTCGATGTCCAGGTCCTCCCGCTTCCAGAACCCGATTGCCAGACCCGCCAGGAAGGCAGCACCCAGCGCCGTGAGCTCATTGACCTTGAACCGGTCCACCTCCAGCTGGCAGAGATCAGACTGAAACTGCAGCAGGAAGTCATTGGCCGCCGCACCGCCGTCCACTTTCAGGACCTGGATCGGAATCCCGGCATCCGCTTCCATGGCATTCAGCACGTCCCGCACCTGATACGCCATGCTTTCCAGCGCCGCACGCACCAGCTGGTCACGCCCGGTGCCCAGGGTCAGCCCCACAATGGCGGCCTTGGCCTTGTCATCCCAGTACGGAGCCCCGAGCCCCACAAACGCCGGCAGGATATAGACCCCGGCCGTTGTTCCTGCCCGCTCGGCCATCTGTGCGGTTTCCTTCACGTCTTCAAACAGCTGGAGCTCATCCCGCATCCATTTCATGATGGATCCCGAGACAAACACCGAGCCCTCCAGGGCATAGGTGACCTCATTCCCGATCTTCCAGGCCACGGTGGACAGCAGGCCGTTTTTTGACCGCACGATTTCGTTCCCTGTGTTCATCAGCAGGAACCCGCCCGTGCCGTAGGTGTTTTTTGCCATGCCCTTCTCCAGACACAGCTGCCCGAACAGCGCTGCCTGCTGGTCCCCCACCATGGAACAGATGGGGACCTGGGACCCGAAGAACATATAGGGAGCTGTGCTGCCATAGACCTGGGACGTGGGCACGATCTCCGGCAGGATCTGGCGGGGAATGTCAAGTTTCTTCAGCAGATCCTCATCCCATGCCAGTTTGCCAATGTCGCAAAGAAGCGTCCGGCTGGCATTGGAGACATCCGTGATGTGGCGGTCTCCTCCCGTGAGCTTCCACACCAGCCACGTGTCCATGGTCCCGAACAGCAGGTCGCCGTTTTCCGCCTGTTCCCGGACCCCCGGCACGTTTTCCAGAAGCCAGGCGATTTTGGACGCTGAGAAATAGGGGTCGATCCGCAGACCGGTTTTTTCACGCACTTCATCCTCATACCCCTGTTCCTTCCACCGGTCGCAGATGTCACTGGTCTGCCTGGACTGCCATACGATCGCATTGTGCACCGGCAGTCCTGTCCGTCTGTCCCAGAGCACCGTGGTCTCCCGCTGGTTGGAAATGCCGATGGCGGCCACCTGGTCCGGCTGCAGGCGTGCCTTGTGGAGCACTTCTGCCATCACCGCAATGGTATCCAGCCAGATGGATTCCGCATCCTGTTCCACCCAGCCGGGTTCCGGATAAAAGACGCTTCCCTCTTTCCGGGCAATGGATACAATGTGCCGGTCGTGGTCGAAGAGAACCGCCCGGGTGGATGTGGTACCATGGTCAATGGCCAGGATGTATTTCGGATTTCTGTGCATGAAGACACTCCTTTCTGCACCGCTTTGCCTGCTCCGTGCAGGCGCTGTCACGTTTGTCGTCTGTTTCTATTGTACGCCTTCCGGATGATGCCCTGCAGTCTGCGGGAAACCGGGACAGTCCGGGCGGGGGGGATGACAGACAGCCAAAGCGGCCATGCAGGAAACGGGAGGCAGGGGCATGGAACCCACAGGGAAGGATATCGGCCGTTGCCGAACCATCCGGGTATAAAAAAACCAGATGGCTTCCCCAAACCATCTGGTGTGTACGACCTGCCTGTCTTGCCTTGTCTGTAAATCAGGATAAGCTCACTGATCAATTCCCTTCAGACATTTTCCAGGATGACGCAGCCGGAGAACAGTGCTTGCTGGCAATGGCAGGTAACCCGTACGGACTTGACTGTCTCCTTATGTATATTATGAACGATGTTCATTCCTGGCGTGCCGTTCTCAGGGAAATTCCCGTGTCGACCGGCAACATTGACAGTATAACGTTATGTCAAATATGGGGCAATTTATCTTTAACGCATGGTGACAGGAACGAGAAGTTTGTTCACTTCCAGACCGCTTTCCGGCATGTCCCGGTTCAGGGAATGAACAGGGCGAGCAGGCCGGCAGCGGCAGCCGCCAGAGAAACGGCCAGCAGTCCCTTTCCATGCCAGGCCAAAAGAACAGCGGCAGCGCACCCGGTAATGGCGCTGGCCAGATGCGGAGTGGCCGTGAACACCCCGGGGACCGTCATCGCAGCCAGGACGGCATAGGGTACATAATACAGAAACGAGCGGATCCTGGGACTGGTGATGGTGCGGGTAAAGAGTGCCAGCGGCAGGGCCCGGATCAGGTACGTGACCAGTGCCATGGTCAGGATCCCGGGCAGCACCTCTGTCCAGGTCATGCGTTTTCCTCCTGTCCTGTGGTCCGGGATGCAGCGTCTTCCGCCTCCATCCCGGCCCCCGGGTGCAGCCACGCCATGATCCCGGCGGTGATCACCGTGACGAGAATCACCGCCCAGCCCGAGGACATCTGCAGCAGGCTGCAGGCCAGGCTGAGGGTGGCAGCCAGGGCAATGCAGACAGCCACTGAGTGGTCCTGCCGGGCTTTGGGGATGAGGATTGCAATGAACATCCCGTACATGGCCACGCCGCAGGCTCCGGCCACATCCGGAGACAGCAGGCTGCTGGCGGCAGCCCCTGTCCAGGTTCCGGCTGTCCAGCCGATGACCGGCAGTGTAATGAGACCCATCATAAAGGAAAAGGAGAGCTTTCCCGATTCGCCAATGGCTGCCGCGAAAATCTCGTCGGTGATGCCGTAGGCCATGACCAGTCTCTGCAGCAGACTGGTCTTTTCCAGTTTCTGGGACAGGGACAGTGCCATGAGAAAATACCGCGCGTTGATCACCAGCGTGGTCAGCACCAGTTCCGCCAGCTGGCCATGCTGCGCAATGATCTGCGTTCCGGCAAACTGACCGGCACTGGTGAGATTGCTGATGGAAATCAGCGCTGCCTGCAGCGGCCGGAATCCCAGCACCACGGCAGAGAGACCATAGGCCATGGACACGGAAAAGTAGCCCAGGGCAATCGGAATCCCCAGTCTCAGTCCCGCTGCATAGCTTTGGCTGTTCCCTGCCCTGTCAGCAGCTCTCACTGTCCGGCAGCCGGCTGTACGGGCATGGCCCCGGCTTCCTGCTGGAAGGGACACAGCAGCACTTTGCCTGTGCCACGGTAAACATTGACCAGTCCTTCTCCCGAGAGGGCCGATCCCATCAGTGAACTCGTGGCTTTTTCCACTGTGAACTGCAGCCCGGCACTCCATGCCACGGCCATGTTCCCGTCAATGCGCAGGACATCGTTGTCCAGCTCCACTTCCACCAGTTCCTCCTGGGGACACGGAACCTTGACGACCGCCACGCCGTTTCCCCGCAGACACAGGCTGAAAAGCCCCTCGTTGCCCAGAGTGGCGGCAGACAGAGAACGCCGCATGCTCACTTCCTGCCGGAGGCTGGCTTCGGCCGCCACAAACATGCCGTCATCCAGCACGATCCCGGCTCCCCATTGGGATACATCGATGGCTGCCAGATAGGAATAGGTGGGTTCCAGCACCAGCGTCCCGGTTCCCTGGTATTCGGGTTTCACCGCCGGGTCCCCGGTCATTTTCGACCGGATCGTCTTGCCGATGAAATCCCCGACACCTTTGAGGCCCGACGTGCCGTGCACATCGCCTGCCATCCACTGCATGGCACCTGGCTGCACCACGACCGCTCCTTTGGAGAGATCGCAGACCACCTGCCGCCGGCGGATGTTCATGGCATTGCAGTACCAGGCAAACTGTGCCTGCTGCGGCGCAACGGAGAATTCCCGCTCATACTGGACAATGGTGAAGGGGCCGATGGCACCCAGGGTGCGGATGTCGTCGTTGGTCGTGAAGTTGGTGATTTTGTACATGGAAGATCCTTCCTTTCCTTCCAGGGCCGCCAGGCGGCGTCTGTATGGTTCAGTGTAGCATTTTGCGGCCGCCTGCCAAGCCGAAACAGAAAAGAACCGGCCGGTCATCCCTTCCGCCTGGCAGAATCCGGATACCGGCCGGTGTTATCGGCTGTTCCCTTTTTTCCTGACCCGACTGTCCAGCTGCCCGAGTTTTCCCGGCCGCAGCTTCCGTCTCCACCAGGCACTGAGTTCCTGGAAGGTGCTCAGTTTGTCGGCGGCGGTGACCAGCCATCCCTCGCGGTGCCGCGGCGGTTTTGTCAGGGGAAACATGTGGCTGACAATCGCATCCTGTTCCCGCGGATGCAGTTCATAGTGACGGTGCGCCGCCTCCATGGCCACTTTCGGATGGTGAAATCCATGCGGTCGTGGATGGTCATGGCTTTTGTCATGCCAGTCATACAGAAAGTAATCGTGCAGCAGGGCGCTGCGGATCACCCGGTCCCGGTCGGCCTTCAGGTTCAGCTTCCGGTTGAGCCACAGGGCGATCCGGGCGACGTGATGGACATGGGTGTACACCGTGGTGTGACCATGCTGGATGAAGTCCCGGGTCCGGGCCAGCTCTCCGGTCCGGCACAGGTGACGGGAGACATCCACAATATGCTTCTGGTCTTCCTCGCTGATTCTGAACATACAGAAAAAGGCCCTGCGGCCTCTTACATTCCCTGACCGGACTGGTTCTGTTCCCGGAAGGCCTGTGCCCATTCCGGCTCAAAACCGGCTGTCGTGTTTTCCGGATTCAGGACCTGTGCATGCTCAAGGTTTTCAAAAATCAGGAAAAGCATATAGTCCGCAAAGGAAAGGCCCAGACTCTGCGCCTTCTGCTGCAGGAACTCAATGTGAAACTGTTCTTCTGTTTTCATGACGGATGCACCTCCTACAAGGAGAATAGCATCCTTCAGGCATCGGAACCTTCGGTTTGCCCCGCTCCCGCTGCCTGCACCAGACCTGCCGGCTGGCCGTCCCGGTCAAAGATCAGCTGCATGTCATGCCAGGTCGTGCCTCCATGCTGCGAGTCTGACTGTCCCATGTCCTGGAACCCGAACCGGGAATAATAATGAACCAGGTGATCCTTGCACGTGAGGCCCACCCCCTTCTGTCCACGCTTCCGCGCCAGGGAAATGTAGCTGCGCAGCAGCGTGCCTGCAAGTCCGTGCTCCCTTGCATTCGGGTGCACCCCCAGACCGAACACCAGCAGATAGTCTCCTGCCGGATCATGCAGGGAGGCATCGTGATACATCCGGTCTTCGATCTTCGGCGTGGCCGCGCTGCATCCGTTGATATAGCCGCGGATGACGCCGTCGCTTTCCGCCACCAGGAAATTATCCGGGAATGTTTCATACCGTGCCCGCATCACATCTGAAGGAGCGGCTTCCGCTTTCGGAAAGCATACATGTTCCAGAGCCGCCAGGGTCTTGACTTCCGAGTCCCTCGGTTTTCTGATTACCAGCATTTCCGTTCCTCCTTTCTTTCATCCCACAGATTATAAAGGAAGTGTCTCTCAGCCGCAAACAGGCCGCTGACTCTCGACAAACCACCGGTCCCTTTCCCAGTACAGAAGACGCAGCTGTCCCCGGATCCGGCAGGTGTAGCAGATCCCGCACCCGCCATCGGGGCTGAACCGCCGATGGACGGACAGCACCTGTTCGATCGGGTACTTTCCCTGCTCCAGGCAGATTTCCAGGGGACGGAGCCGGCCATCCGCGCTGATGTAGGTCACCACGTCCACATAGGTCTTCACATTTCCTCACCCTTTTCTCCCATCCGGCTCTCAGTTCACAGGACCGCGAAGAAACCCCACCGGATGCACCTGGTGCAGGTGCCCCAGGGGATCGAAGTCCGTGAGGTCCACATCCACCCGCATGGAGGCCATGCGGCACTTGTCATAGCCGTACCGGACCCGGATCTCGTTGACGGCATCCTCCAGGCTTCGCTGCCGGCTGCGGCTGTCGGGGCGGGAAAACAGATCCGGCTGGTCAAACCCCGGTCCGCAGACCAGGTCCGAGACCTGGATCCCCACACTCCGCAGGGAAAGAGACGAAAGATGCTGCCGGTCGATCAGGCCGTACACCGCGGCTGTCAGGTCACTGGCCAGATCCGTGGGCTGCATCAGCCGGACCTGATGCGACCCTTTCCAGCGCAGGTCCGTGCCCCGCAGGGCCAGGGAGACGACCCACCCCCGCAGGCCTGCGGCCCGCAGCCGGGCGGCGGCCGATTCGCACAGCACGCGGCACACCTGCCGCAGCTGCTGGAGCGTGGTCACGTCATGGACCAGGGTCTTGGAGCTTCCCACGGATTTCGCCTGTTCCTGATGACCGCTGCAAAGCACGGGGGACATGTCGAATCCCCGGGCACAGCGCCAGAGCAGGCCGCCGATTTTTCCCAGGCGCCTGGTGACGGCCATGCCGTCGGTCTGCGCCAGATCGCCAATGGTGAACAGTCCCATGGCATTGAGCTTGAGCTGGGTGCGGCGGCCGATCATGATCAGCTCCTCCACCGGCAACGGCCATACCAGCTCCCGATAGTTTTCCGGGGTGATCACCGTAAACCCCATTTGCTTGTCCAGGTCCGAGCCGAGCTTGGCAAACACCCGATTCCAGGACACCCCCATGGAAACCCGGATGCCGAAACACTGATAGACTTCCTGCTGGATGCGCCTGGCCAGTTCCAGGGGATCGCCGTACAGCCGTTTTGTCCCGGTGAGGTCGAACCAGGCTTCATCCAGCCCGAAGGACTCCACCCGGTCCGTGTACTGCCGGTAAATGTCCTTGATCTGTTCCGTGCAGTACATGTAGGCCTCGTAGTCCGGGTGCAGGATCACAAGATCGGGACACTTGCGCCTGGCTTCATGGAGGGATTCAGCCGTCAAGACACCCGCGGCTTTGGCCAGGTCGTTCTTGGCCAGGATGATGCCATGCCGCTTTTCGGCACTGCCGCCCACGGCCATGGGGACATGGCGCAGGGCAGGATTCCGCATTTCTTCCAGCTGTGCATAGCAGTGGTTGATGTCACTGTGAACAATAACGCGATTCATGGCCTCATCATAAACCATTCGTTGACCATGCGCAATAATAGCGCAACAAGTTTTTGTCCGCCCGTTCTGTGGTATACTTTTCGTATGAAGATACAAGAGATACTGTCCGAGTTCAAGCGGCAGAACAATGCAACGAATCTGTACATTGCCGAGAAGATCGGCGTGACGCCTTCCACCGTTTCCCGCTGGTGCCGGGGGCAGATCAAGCACATTGCACCGGCCACCATGGAGCGGCTCTCCGACCTGCTGGGCACGGATGTGCGCGCCCTGACACAGGCCATTGACTTCCAGCTGGAAAAACCTGTCCTGGGCACCGTGAAGGCCGGCTACGGCCTTCTGGCAGAGGAAAACCTTGACGGCTACATGTCGGTGTCCCAGGAAGACTTCGACCGGGGCGACTACTTCCTGCGGGTGACCGGAGACTCCATGAACGGGGCCCATATCCTGGACGGCGACCTGCTGTATGTGAAATCCTGCAATGACGTGCCCTCCGGTGCCATTGCCATCATCCTGATCGGCGGCGAGGAAGCCACGGTGAAAAAACTGATCAAGAAAAAGGGCTACTGGATCCTGCAGGCGGCTAATCCCGATGTGGAGCCCATGGTCTTCACGGAAAAGGAAATCGGGGAGCTGCCGGTCCAGATCATCGGCCGGGCCCTGTACGCCCGCACCGATCTGTAACCTCCGGCACATCCGCAGAACAGGTTTTCCACCCGGGTCCCTTACCTAAAGGGCCTGCAGGGGAATTCGGGTTTTTGTCAGGATTTCAAGATTGAATACGGATTTGTTTTACGCGATAATGACGTGGCCGGAGGAGAAATGGTTGAACCTTCAACCATTTCTCCTCCATACATACGAAAGCAGGAGGAATTTCAGACCATGAACGTCATCAAACGCAGCGGCGAAGAAGTCCAGTTCGATATAGACAAAATTGTAAACGCCATCCGCAAAGCCAACGCAGCCACGCCTCAGGAACAGATGAGCGACCAGGAGATCCTTGCCATTTCCCGGGCAGTCGAAGAAACCTGTGTTTCGCTGAAACGGGCCAGCAGCGTGGAGGAAATCCAGGACCTGGTGGAAAGGGAAATCATGTCCCACGGGTATTTTTCTGTTGCGAAAAACTACATCACCTACCGCTATGAGCGGGCACTGGTGCGCAAGGCCAACTCCACGGACCAGCAGATCATGAGCCTGCTGGAGCGCAACAATGAGGAAGTGAAGCAGGAAAACTCCAACAAGAATCCCCTGGTCAACAGCGTGCAGCGCGACTATATGGCCGGCGAGGTGTCCAAGGACATCACCCGCCGCTTCCTGCTTCCCCAGGATGTCATGGAAGCCCACGAACAGGGCATCATCCACTTTCACGATTCCGACTATTTTGCCCAGCACATGCACAACTGCTGCCTGGTGGATCTGGAAGACATGCTGCAGAACGGCACTGTCATTTCCGAGACCATGATTGAGAAACCCCACAGCTTCTCCACTGCCTGCAACGTGGCCACGCAGATCATTGCCCAGGTGGCCAGCTCCCAGTACGGCGGCCAGTCCATCACCCTGTCCCACCTGGCACCCTTCGTGCAGGTGAGCCGGGACAAGGCCCGCCGGGAAGTCCGCGAGGAACTGGAAAACTCCGGCATGTCCTTCACCGAAGAACAGGTCAATGACATGGCCGAAATGCGGGTGCGCCGCGAAATCGAAAAGGGCGTGCAGACCATTCAGTATCAGGTCATCACGCTCATGACCACCAATGGCCAGGCTCCCTTTGTCACGGTGTTCATGTACCTGAATGAAGTCGAGGACCCCCGGACCCGCAAAGACCTGGCGATGATCATCGAAGAAATGCTGAAGCAGCGCATCCAGGGCGTGAAAAACGAAAAGGGCGTGTACATTACGCCGGCATTCCCCAAGCTGATCTATGTGCTGCAGCCCGACAACATCACCCCGGGATCCGAATACTACTACCTGACGGAGCTGGCAGCCCGCTGCACAGCCCACCGCATGGTGCCGGACTACATCTCGGAAAAGAGCATGCTGAACCTGAAGATCGACAAAAACGGTGACGGCCACTGCTATCCCTGCATGGGCTGCCGTTCCTTCCTGACTCCCTATGTCACACCCTCCGGCAAACCGAAGTACTACGGCCGGTTCAACCAGGGTGTGGTGACCATCAACCTGGTGGATGCTGCCTGCTCCTCCAATGGCGACATGGAGGCATTCTGGAACATCCTCGACGAACGGCTGGAGCTGTGCTACAAGGCACTGATGATCCGGCACAACCGGCTGAAGGGGACCCCGAGCGACGTGGCTCCCATTCTGTGGCAGGACGGCGCGCTGGCGCGGCTGAAGAAGGGTGAGACCATCGACAAGCTGCTGTATGGCGGGTATTCCACCATTTCCCTGGGCTATGCCGGTCTGTGCGAATGTGTGCGCCGGATGACCGGTGTGGATCACACAAAGCCGGAAGGCACGAAGTTCGGGCTGGAAGTCATGCAGCACCTCAACGATGCCTGTGCAAAGTGGCGCGCTGAAACCAACATCGACTTCTCCCTTTATGGCACGCCCATGGAGTCCACGACGTACAAGTTTGCCAAAAAGCTGCAGGAGCGCTTCGGCATCATTCCGGGGGTCACGGATGCCAGCTACATCACAAACAGCTATCACGTGAATGTGAAGGAAGAAATCAACGCCTTCGACAAGCTCACCTTCGAGTCCCAGTTCCAGCGGCTGTCCCCGGGCGGCGCGATTTCCTATGTGGAAGTCCCCAACATGGAGGACAACATTCCGGCTGTCATGGCGCTGCTCACCCACATCTATGATTCCATCATGTATGCGGAGCTGAACACTAAGAGCGACTACTGCCAGGAATGCGGCTACACCGGGGAAATCCAGATCGTGGAGGACGAAAACCACAAGCTGATCTGGGAATGTCCGAACTGCCACAACCACAACCAGGAAACCATGAACGTGGCCCGGCGTACCTGCGGATACATAGGCACGCAGTTCTGGAATCAGGGGCGCACCCAGGAGATCAAGGACCGCGTCCTGCATCTGTAGGCCGGAGAACAGATACAGATATATGGAAAAGCACCGGATGCAGGCAGACCGGTGCTTTTTGATTCTGGCAGACATCGAAAAGGCGAATAGTGAACAGGACAGGAAATATACCCGGAATGATATAAAACTGAGCAAATCAATGGGTCAAAACTCTATTTATACCCGATATGTTATAAAAAAGATATAAAGGTATCAATAAGTCACGAATTATACCCTATATGTTATAATCAGAATATGAATTACGATAACCCTATCGGACAGTGGCTGAAAAAGGAAAGACGCGCTGCGGGTCTCACACAGGAGCAGTTTGCGCTGTACTCGGGTCTGGGACTGCGGTTTGTCCGTGATCTTGAACAGGGCAAACCGACAGTGCGACTGGATAAAGTGAACCAGGCTCTGGCCATGTTCAACAAACAGGCCGTTGTGGGTGATCTGCAGGAGGAACGACATGGCAACCATACTCAGGAGTGGTGATGTATACATCCAAAACAGGAAAGGCGGAAAAATTCTGGAAACGGATGAAGGGTACCAGTTTCAGTACCTCCCTGAATATCTGAACAATCACCCGGTTCCCGCCAGTTTGACTCTTCCTTTGCAGTCAGGACCTTACCAGTCACAGACACTCTTCCCTTTTTTCGATGGACTCATTCCCGAAGGCTGGCTGCTGGATATCGCAATGAAAAACTGGAAACTCAACCATGAAGACAGATTCGGGCTTCTGCTGACTGTCTGCAAAGACAGCATTGGTGATGTAAGAATAGAAAGAAGCTCTGTATGAACTGCCTGTACTGCGGAAAGCCTCTGAATCATGAGATTCCGGAAGAGTTTCAGCAGCGATGGCATACAAAATGTATTCGGTCGTTCTTTGGAACAGATACATTACCTGTACTGGACATCAGCAACAGGACTCTGGAGGATCTGGCAATGCACGCAGTCAATGGCGGAGCAGCTGTCCCAGGTGTGCAGAAAAAGCTCTCTCTGCATCTGAGCAAAGAGGCTGTTCCGAAGCTGACTATTGTAAATCATCCCAATGGCTACATTCTGAAACCATCAGAACCCAGGTATCCGTACATAACAGAGCTGGAACACCTGACAATGTCCATGGCCCAGGCTGTCGGCATCCAGACAGTAAAGCATGGGCTGATTCCGTTGAACAACGGCCTTGCCTACATTACACGCCGTGAGGATCGTGAATTGGATGAGAAGGATTCTTTCCGGCTCCGGGCTATGGAAGACTTTGCACAATTATCAAACAGAATCTCGGCAGATAAATACAAAGGATCGTATGAGCAGGCTGCCAAAATTATTGAGAAATTCTCACATTTCCCTGTACTGGATAAGAGCAGGTTCTTCCAGCTCCTCGTTTTCTGCTTCATAACCGGGAATTCAGATATGCACCTGAAGAATTTTTCTCTGATAGAGAATCGGCCCGGAAGCCGCCTCTATTCCCTGGCCCCCGCGTACGATCTTCTTCCAGTAAATCTGGTTTTGCCAGAAGATACCGAAATGACGGCCCTGACACTGCATGGAAAGAAAAAGAATCAAAGAAAAAACGATTTTCTCTATTTGGCAGACAGCATGGGATTACCCCGTCCCACTGCTTTGAGAATCATTCAGAATCTGTGTCGGCAGGAACATCGTTTTTTTTCTCTGATCGTTCAGTCTGAACTGCCAGAGACATGGCAGCAAAAGTTCAAGCACTTGATTCACGACAGAATCAACAGACTGTCATGAGTATCACTGCTGTACTCCAGCGTATTTATGGTCACAGGCAAAGACTCCCGCAATTCACGGGAATTACGTCTCCCTTGCGCCCTTCCTTAACTCATGATATAACTCTGTCAACGAAGGGGGACCAGGTCCCCAAACTGGCAAATCATTTTTCATGGTTTGCCTTTTGTTTTCCCCTATTCTGTCATCCGCTCTAAAATAGATACAAACCACAGCCTTTTCTGTATGCTCCTGTTTTTCCTTCCCCCACCCCACAGAAAGGAGCCTCCTTATGCCATTTGAAATCATTCAGGGCGACATCACCCGCATCCAGGCCGATGCCATCGTCAACGCCGCCAATCCCCAGCTGCAGATGGGCGGCGGAGTCTGCGGGGCCATCTTCATGGCCGCCGGTCCCCAAAAACTGCAGGCTGCCTGCGACAAACTGGCCCCCATTCACACCGGGGAAGCCGTCATCACCCCGGGATTCGCGCTTCCCGCGCGATTTGTCATCCACACCGCCGGACCGGTCTACAGCCGGCAGTCTCCGGATGAAAGCGAACGGCTGCTCGCATCGGCCTACCGGTCCTCCCTCAAGCTGGCTTTTGAACATGGGTGCCATTCCATTGCCTTTCCCCTGATTTCCAGTGGCATTTACGGCTATCCTAGGCGGGACGCCCTGGAAGTCGCCACGTGCGCCATCCGGGGCTTTCTGGAAATCCATGACATGGATGTGAAGCTGGTGATCTTCAACCGCAGCGATGTGCAGATTCCACCAGGGACCCTGTCCGCCGTGGACGACTGGCTGCAGGAACATCTGCCCGAGACTCAGACAATCCGCCGTCTGTCAGACACAATTGCCATGGACCGGCTTTGTGAAAGTACACTTCTCCAGCCCTCCGCGGCCCCGGAATCCGTTTTCCGTCCCGACTTCTCCAGGATGTTCGGGAAACTCGATGAACCCTTTGACGTGTATCTGATGAAGCTCATTGACCACAGGGGCATGAGCGATGTACAGGTGTATCGGCGAGCCAATCTGGACAGGCGGCTGTTCTCGAAAATCCGCAGCGGCAAGGGCTACCATCCCGGGAAACGGACTATTCTGGCGCTGGCCGTGGCACTGGAGCTGACGCTGAAGGAAACTGAAGCACTGCTGGAACGGGCAGGCTATGCCCTGTCGCCGGCGGACAAATTCGATGTGGTGATGGAATACTTTCTGGAACACGGTCCGCGGGACATCGATGAAATCAACGAAGTGCTCTTCCACTATGACCTCCCGCTCCTGGGCGGAAGCTGACGATTCAGGCAGTCTGCCATCTTCTGTCTCAAGGAAGAACAGGCATCCGGGTGTCTCCCTGTATCACGGGATGTTTCCTCTTCTGTACGATGTCGCCTGACAGGCGACCATCAGCTTTCCGTCTTCCTGTATCCTCAAAGGCACAGAGGAGGTCACAGAGATGACAGTCAGACACATAGAAGAGACACACCGGCGTCAGAAGCAGAAACCGGGAGCGACAGAACTCGTGTTCATCCTGGATTGCAGCGGGTCCATGGCAGGGATGGAATCCGATGTCATTGGCGGCTTCAATGCCATGCTCGAAAAGCAGCAAAAAAAGCCCGGACGCTGCCGGGTCACCACCGTGCTGTTTGATACCGGATGCAGACCGCTGCATGAGAGCATCGACATCCAGGATATGAGACCCATGACAGACCGGGACTTTGAAGCGGGCGGCTGCACGGCACTGTACGATGCCGTGGGGAGAACAATCCGCAGGATCGCGGAGATCCAGAAACAGACAGCTCCGAAGGGCCGGGCAGATCATGTCGTGTTCGCGATCATGACCGACGGCCTGGAAAACGCCAGCAAACGGTATACGCTGCCACAGATCCGGTCCATGATCGAACGGGAGCAGACTGCATATGGCTGGGAATTTCTGTTTCTCGGGGCCAATTTTGACGCAGAAGCCACTGCCGAAACCATGGGGATCCGCAAAGACCATGCGGTGGAGTACCTGGCAGACAGCCAGGGGATGCAGGTGAGTTTCCAGGCCATGAGCGAGTCCCTGGAATCCGTCCGGGACTGCGGTATGCTGGACACACGCTGCATGCAGTCTGTCCGGGAGGATACGCGGACACGGAGCCGAGTGCATCGAAGAAACAGGCACTCCTGAACAAAGTGCCTGTTTTTTCATATCCGGGCAATCCTCGGGCCATCCGGTCCCTGGCTGACAGGGGATTCATCCCGCCCGCTGCAGGTACTGGATGATATCCTGAACCGTGATCAGTTCGCTCATGTCCTCTTCGGTCGTCTCTGTGCCCGTCAGCTCATCCAGCGCCATGGCCAGTTCCACGGACGAGATCTCATCCATCCCGAGATCCTCCCGGAGTCTGGCGCCTTCCGTGACCCGTGATTCATCCACACCGAGATTCTGTGCAATGAGCACCTGAATGCTTTCTGTCATGTCTCTGTGTCCTCCCGCTCCATCAATATGGAGTCCGCTGCTGCAGGGCAGAAATCCCTGCAGCCATCCAGGGTCATTATACCGAAAAGAAGCCGGTTCTCCCCATGCCCTGCAACCTGTCCATCCGGCCGATGCCGATGATACAGGTGCGTGCCTGTCAGCAGTCTTCCTCCTGGTCTTTTTGCGTCTCTGACAGAAACGCCAGGAGCGGCTCAATGTATCGCCGGTCGGAGATGTCATAGGAAGACCCGAGCATGGCAGCCATGACTTCCTCCTGTGGTGTCCGGTCCTTCTTTGCCCGCAGTCCCGCAAGAAACGCCTTCATCATGAGCCTGTACCGCAAAGACATGGCTTCATAGTTCAATCCTCCAGGGCAGTAGAACACCTGTACGTTGGCCGCCGCCAGATCCTGCACCGTTTTGTCCAGAAACACCTGGCCTTCCGGATTGTCCGCGGGACTGGCGCCGACGCAGAATGCAGCCAGCCGCTTTCCGTTCCATGCCGGGATCTGTTCCTCAAACCAGCCGATCTTGCTGATCTGCCCGGCACAGGCCCATCCGCCGTACACAATGGCATCATATCCGGACAGATCCCGTTTGCGGGCCTCCTGCAGCGTGAAGCAGTCACCTCCTGCTGCATCTGCGATCCATTCGGCATACCGCCGGGTGAATCCCGTCTGTGAGTGATACACCACAACAGTTCTCATACCTCAGATTCTCCTTTCGCCGTTTCCCCACGACCCTGTGCAGCCAGGCAGTCGATTCCTTCAAACATCCGGGACAGCAGTCTGAACAGTGTGGCCAGTTCGTCAGCTGTATACACTGAAAACAGCGCCTGGAGCTCTTCCTGGTATTTCCGGAAATCTTCCCCAAAAAAGCGGTCTGTCCGCTCTGTGGTCTCCAGCGCCACCGCTCTGGGATCCCGGGGGTGTGGTATCACCGCCACAAATCCCTTCCGTTGCAAAATATCTGCGAGTTTTTTCACGTTCTGCCGGGAGCAGCCCAGAAGTACTCCCAGTTCCGTCAGCGTCTGCGGTGTTCCGGCCTGATGCAGGATCGACAGCAGCATGAACTGTTTGAGGGTCACATCCGGGATCCGGCTGTCAAAAAGCGTCTGGAGTCTGTTGGTGAGAATGAACAGCATGCTGAAGACAGCCCGCCCCTGTCGGACGGGAGTGTCGGAAAACCGCTGTATGAGTTCTTCGTGCGTCATGCACTCTCCTTTCCGGCCAATGAGCCCCTGTCCGGCTTCTGCAGATGACTCCTCACCAGCCCCTATATACGTAACTAGTTACTTATATGTCCTCATTCTATTCCCCGCGGTTGCTGGCGTCAACCGTGGTTCGTGCCAGCGTCCTTCTGCGGCCGATGAATGACTGCTCAATGCCTGCGTTCTCCGTTGGCAGATATCCGATGGAAGCGAAGACAGGATAGCGAAAAGCCCCGGAGCGGCAGGATGACCCTGCGATCCGGGGCAGGCGGGTTCAGGTATAAGTTGCAGCTCCCTGGGGCTGAGAGCTGCCGGTGATCCGGGCATTCTCGGGATGCAGCCAGGTATGGACGCAGAGATACAGCGGTCCGTTTCCCATGCGGATTTCCTCACGCCGGCAGATCACCGCGGTCCCCTGCCTGACATTCAGCAGGCGGCTGTACTTCGGCGGAATCACGGCCGGCCGCAGTTCCCAGGTCACACTGGCGGCGTTGCGGCAGGCATCGAGCTGGAACATGGTCTCCAGTTCATTGAATCCCTTGTCCATGGCCACCTCCGGCAGGGCATAGATTTCCTCCACCCGCAGGGGCAGGTCGTCATCCAGGATCAGCCGCACCATGCGGAAGAGCCGCTGATGATCCTCCAGCCCGAAGGCCTTCTGGACATCGCGGACATTCGCGGATTCATAGACAGAATCCAGAAACAGCACCCGCTGACGCTCCTGTCTCGGAGCTGATCCGGAGACCGTGACAGAAGCAGGGCGCCGGGCCACGAAGGTTCCGCGGTTGCCGCCGCGGTAGAGAACTCCCTGGCGGCAGAGTTGTTCGATGGCTTTCCGGACGGTCATCCGGCTGATATCCAGCCGCTGGGAAATTTCCCGTTCGCTCAGGATCGGGGTCTGCGGCGGCTTGCCCTGGATGTCCTCCTGCAGAAAGTCCATGACCTGGACGTATTTGGGCTGTGACACGCAGTCACCCGCCTCCTTACTGGATCACGACAAACGGACGCCAGGGCTGAAGTGCATTGAGCAGCTCGTGCTCGCCTTCCGGAATGTGCCCGATCACGTTTTTCCGCGGATCGGCCGGCATATCCTTCAGGACAATATGCAGCTCGCCTTTGTAGCGGCCGTAGCCGTCGTTCAGGATCACGATATCGCCGCGCTTCATGTCCCGGCAAGTCTGGGGCTTGATGCTTTCATCGGCATAGGTGACGCGGGGGAAAGTGCTGCGGGCGCTGTACTCGCTCATGTCGCCGCGCACATAGTGCTGGTGTTCGAAGAGCACCTTGCGTTCGCCTTCCTGCAGCGGCCGTTCGAGCACGGGCTTGAGGTTGAGCACCCCGGGCTGGAGCTTGCACAGTTCGTCAAATTCCTCCGGTGTGGCGTAGCAGTTGGCAATCAGGATGTCGTCCACGTTACCTTCAGCAATCAGCAGCCTTGCCTGGGCGTCCAGGGGGAGATCCCGGTGGTCTTCCAGCGTGCAGAGGCCCTCGGATACCGGCCAGGGACCGAAGGTGCCTGGACGGGAGGAGCCGATGAACGCAGCAATCGGCAGGTTGTTCTTCTTGATGTCCTCATTGCATTTCCGGAAATGCTTCAGGGAGAGTCCGGAATAGCGCTGGGGATAGAAATTGTGGCAGGTCGTGAGCTTTGACCTGTCGGGGTGATGGGAGCAGATGTTGTCAATGTAGCCGTTGCCGAAGCTGGCGTTCACTTCGATTTTCAGTCCCTCGGGGTTGCAGGTCATCAGGGCTTCCTTCATGCCGTCGAATCCTTCATCCAGGCGGATACCGTCTGCTCCCATGTCCTTGAAGAAAGACAGGTCGTTCCATTCCACGCCGATGTGCTTCAGGACAGCCGGAGCGACATCGTAGATGACCTCCATGCCCTTTTCATGGGCGTAGTCGTTGAGTTCCCGGAATTCTTTCTTGATTTCTTCTCCGGACTTGTCAGTCACCGACAGCAGGCAGGAAAAGATCCGGGTAAACCCGTGATTTGCAGCCAGGTCGATGTACTTCTTGATGTTCTCCATGGAATCGTGTTCGGGGTAAACCGAGATTCCTAGTCTTGCCATTGATATTCCTCCAGTTGTTTTTCAAACAGGTCGAGCCGCATGTTCAGCTGTTTCTTCGCACTCAGGCCGAAGAGCAGGCCGGCGAGTTTCTGATTCCACTTCGACAGGCCCTGTTCATTGCCGCCGGTTTCTTCGTACGTCAGTTCCAGCTGCCCGGGAGCGGTTTCCTTCCACCGCCAGTCCATGGTCAGGATTTCCCGGCTGCTGTCAAAGCGCACCCGGTAGTGACCTGATTCCAGGGCCTCGATGGAGACAGTGGTTTTCTGTGGCCGTCCGTTCATGCCCGTCAGCTGTTTTTCATAGCACAGGCCGGCACAGGCGGGCTGCCCGGCGTCCTGGTCTGCGAGAGTCCGGATGAAGGCATCCATTTTTCCCAGGGAACACCGGAAGTGACGCGCGGCTTTCACCGGGACTCCTTCCGGCTGCCGGCCTGCCTGCGGCTGCGGCAGATCATCCAGAGACCGATGCCGGTCAGGGCCAGGCCGCTGAAAATCAGGTAGATGGGCTGCGGCATCATGCAGGAGAGCAGAATGAACAGGCATCCTGCGGAAATCAGAAACAGCCCGTTTCTGTTGTTGGTCATGGCGGCTTCCTTTCTGTTTATGTATCAACTTGATTATAGTGCAAGGCACGCACCGGCCAAACGACAGTTTGGACAGACTGTCACCATCGGCAGGGTTTGTTTGTGACCGGGGATCCGGGACTGTCATGAAGCGCAGCCTGCGGTCCGGTCTCCCTCTGTCGGCACAATCCGGCATGCACCTGTGTAAAAAAGAGAATGGCACAGTGTCCATTCCCCGAAAGAAGCGGACTGTTCTGGCGACTCAGTCCAGGTCGAAGTCCGAAAGACCGGTGTCCTCTGCTTCGTCGGCTTCCACAACCTGGTCACAGCGGTTGGCCACGATGACGAAGACTGACCAGATGGCCACGGCAATCACCAGGTTCACCAGTGCCAGCAGGCCCGCTGCCAGGCTTTAGCCTGTTGCCAGGAAGGCATACAGCACAGGCGGCACGACCCAGGGCACCACGATGTGTGCATAGGGAACCCAGCCGGCGGCTGTCACGAGATAAGCAACGATTGTCAATACCGCGGGCACCAGCAGCCAGGGAATGAAATAGATCGGGTTCAGCACAATGGGCATGCCGAAGACCACCGGCTCGTTGATGTTGAACACGGCCATTGGTGCGGACATTTTGCACACGGCCCGGGAATCGGCCCGTTTCGAGAAAACCAGCACCGCAATGACCAGCGCCAGGGAGCAGCCGGCGCCGCCCATCCAGACATAGGAGTCAAAGGAAGCACGCGTCCAGATGTATTCCATGGGCTTGCCCGCCTGGAAGAGGGAATCGTTCATGGTCAGGGCCGTCAGGTAGGTTCCGTCAATGACAGCACCGAGGACATTCGTGCCGTGCAGGCCGAAGAACCAGAGCAGCTGGACGGCCAGGACAATGATCAGCAGGCTCCCAGGCCCTGGGAAAGACCCAGGAACGGCATCTGCACGTACTTCAGGATCACATCGCCAATCGCCAGGCCACCGGTGAGTTCGGGCACGATCCAGGCTGCGGCACCGCAGAGGTAGATTGCAATGACACCCGGGATAATGGAGGCAAAGGCCTTGGAGACAGCGGGCGGCACGGAATCCGGCATCTTGATGGTGATCTTCCGGTTCATCAGCTTCGCATAGACAATGGAAGAAATCAGGCCCACAAGCAGCGCGGTGAACAGGCCCCTGGCATCCAGGTAGCTGTAGTTGAGGAATCCCCATCCCACAGCGTCGGCCCCCGCGAGCGTGGCCACCTGCGGGGTCACGGCAATGAAGGAAGCCAGGGAAATCAGGCCGCCGGCGAGGTCATCTGTCCTGTACATCTTCGAGATCTGGTACCCCAGGGCGAAGACGAATGCCAGGGACAGCATGGCAAGGGTGGCCCACCATACGTTGCCGTTGATGGTGATCAGCCACTGCATGTGTTCTGCGATGTACAGATCCGGCAGATAGCTGGTCGGAAGGTCGCGGACGAAGACATTGAGCAGTGTGGCGATGGCGCCGGTCATGGTGATCGGCATGATGGCGATGAAAGCGTCACGAATGGCTGCAAGGAATTTGTTGGAGCCGATCTTCGCCGCTGCCGGGACGAAATGTTCTTCCATCCAGCTGGTGAATTTGTCAAGCATGTGGTTCTCTCCTTGATGGTTCAGCAGTCTAGTCAGGTCCGGCCTGTTGCCGGACACACCGGCCGAACAGGCCGGAGTCAGGTCACAGATGACAGGCGCCGGACCGGACCGGCATGCCACGGGCAGTCAGTGTCTTCACGGGAATGCGGCTAACGGCCGCTGCAACCGCGCTTGTCAGCCTGAAGACAGGAAAGGTGAATGCCGCAGGGCTTCCGGCACCGGGAGCCGCGTCTGTCCTTCTGTTCAGTGGTATATACCATTTGGCCAACTGGCTGGCCGGTTCCTCTGTGCAGCAGACTCTCCCGCACCGGCCAGCGCCGATCCGGCAGGATGCAGCGCCCCCATGTCCCCTGGATCGTGGATCATGATAAAAAGACACGGTGTCTCTCCGTGCCTTTTCTGAATCCTGCGAATCCATGATGCAGGACCTGCGTCTTTTGCGTCCGGGCTTCAGGCCTCGACGAATCCGTAGATGTCCCCGGCCCCGATTTCATCCAGGATCATGAGCTCGTTTTCACCAATGTGCCCCAGCAGGTTGCGCTGACCATCGTTTTTCATGTCCTTCATCACCACCTGGACCTCCCCGGCATAGTGTTTGCAGTTGTCATTCACCAGCACCACGTCGCCCTTGACAAACTTCTCGCGCTCACACACGCGCGGCGTGAAGTCACGGCCTTTGTACAGCATCCGCCCCAGGCGGCTGCGCAGCATGTAGTTCAGGCAGTCCCCCAGATCCACGTGGTAGTTGAAACTGAAAATGGCGTCCTTTTCGTTCTGACTCAGGCCCGGTTCCAGGTGCAGCTTCAGCGGGATCCGGCGGATCTGCCCATCCGGCAGCCACTCCCGGACGATGTCCCCGAAGAAGGGGTCCACGGCATCCAGGCTCTCCATCTCGGGATAGGCCTGCTGCATGGTCTCGGAAATCACCCTGAATTCCTCATCTGATGCAAAGGCGTTTCCGAAAATCGCCTCCGTGACGTTGTTCATCGCCATCATGTGCTTGAGCTGGGACTCCACCGGAATATCCCGGTGTTCTTCCACCGTCGGCAGGCCATCGGATACAGGCCACGGACCGTGTGTGCCCGGCACCTGGGAGCTCAGGAACATCGCCGTGGAAATGCCCTGTTTCTTCAGTGCATCATTCGTGGCGTCCACTGCCTCCAGCGACGGGCAGGTGTAGCGCTGGGGGTAGAAGTTGTGGCAGGTCAGGATGTTTTCCGGATTGCCGCCCGCTTCGATGATTCCCTGCGTGAGGTCGCTCATCGAGGCATTGAATTCGATCTTCAGGCCGTCCCGGTTGTTGACCAGGATCACATCCCGCTCATCCTTGAAGGGGCCGTCCATCCGCAGGATATCCAGTCCCATGTCCTGGAACACCGACAGGTCATCGGCTTTGGCACCCAGCCGCCGGAAGAGTTCCCCGTTGCAGTCCCCGGATACCACCATGCCGTATTTGTGCGCCAGGTCCGTCAGTTCGCGGAAGTAGTGCACCAGTTCCTCTTTTGTGCCCTCCACGGAAAACAGCGAGGTGAAGACCTTCGTGAAGCCGTGCTCCGATGCTGTCTTGAGGTATCCTTCAATGTCTTCCCGGCTTTCCTGCTCGGGATACAGAGAAATTCCCAGTCTGATTTTTTCCATAGTGTCTTGTTTCTCCTTTGCGCCTGCAGACCAGCCCGGCATACCCGGGATTCACCTGCAGGCACGTATACAGCTGTATCTTACCAGCGGGAGACCCTCGCGGCAGCCCTTTCAGTGAAATCTGCGCCGTAAACCGTTTCCGTGCGCTGTGCAGTGGAAGCCATGGGCCGGGGCTTTGGGGAGTGCCGATGGTGGAAGGAATGCTGTTGGGGACTGTGACCTCCCGCCTGTCGATGGTGGCAGAGCGCGTAGTGCAATCATCGGCAGGGACAGCCGGTTTGACAAAATGATAGGATGTATGGCATGAACAGACAGACGCTTTTTCTGGGTATCACCCTGTTTTCCATGTTCTTCGGAGCCGGAAACCTCATTTTCTCTCCTTATATGGCGGCACAGGCCGGAGCCCTGACTCCCGCTGCGCTGCTGGGATTTGTAATCACCGCCGTGGTCCTGCCGGTGTCGGCGATCGTCATCATTGCCCCCTATGGCAGTGCCTCGCGCATGATCAGCCGCCTCTGGAAACCCCTGGGTCCGGTGTTCCTGACTCTCGTGTACCTGCTCATTGGTCCGTGCATCGCGATTCCACGGACCGCCGGCACCTCCCTGGAGATGTGGACCTGGCTTATTGGATCAGGATGGATGCCCCGGATTCTGTATACTGTGGTCTTTTTTGCGCTGGCATCCCTGCTGGCCCTGCACCCCGGGAAACTCAAGGACATCCTTGGAAAGCTCCTGGGACCGGCGCTGCTGGTCCTCATCCTGCTGCTCTGTGTCCCGGTTCTCCTCCACCCGGGGAACGTGGCACAGCCATCGGCAGAGTGGGCGGACCAGCCCTTTTTCACGGGACTGCAAGAAGGGTACCAGACGATGGACATCCTCGCGGCGTTCTGCTTCAGTGTGGTGATCCTGCTCAATATCCGCCAGGCGCATCTCAAGAACGTGAAACGGGCCCTGCTGTTCGCGGGCCTCACCGCCGGAGTGCTCCTGGCTGTGGTCTATACCCTGCTGGCGGTCTCCGCCATGAGCCGCAGCACTGTCCTCCAGCCACTGTCAAACGGTGCACAGATCCTCTCCGCCATGGCCCTGGAAACGTGGGGATCCGCGGGTCAGGTCCTTTGCGGTCTCATTTTCCTGCTTGCATGCTGCAACGTCTGTGCCGGGCTCCTGGCTTCCTGCAGCGAGTATTTCTGCGAACTGCTCCCGGCTATCCCCTACCGCCTTTGGCTGGCGCTGTTTGCGGCTGCCGGCGCTCTGCTGGCCGTTACGGGACTGGATTCCATCCTCTCCTGGTCCGGACAGCTGCTGTCCCTGATCTGTCCAGTGGCGATTCTGCTGCTTGTCACGGGGCTGTTTCGCCGCCCTGTCATGGGGCAGGATCCGAACGGGTCTGCGGTTTCTGAAAAATGACCCGATATGTGGCTCCGGTGTGCCGATGATGGCAGCCGGGGCTTTTTTGTCTTCAGCCGATGCAGGCAGCCAGGCGGGGCTCCATCCGGGCTCCGGCAGGCTATCCGTTCATCTGGATTACGGCTGTTTTGACGTCATTGCCCTCTGGTGTCCGGGGTGAATGGATGCCGGAGAACAGAGGCAGTTTGTGATACATCCGTCACTTTCGGGGTCAGTGATCTGTCACGTTTTTGTAAGGTGCAGCGGCATAGGCGGCAGTTACCGAAAGACTGCTGGCGGTGGTATGGTGCGCCTGGTCTGATCCGCAGCCATTCCCGTTGTCACATTTCGTTCACCTGTGATTTCGCTGTTGACAGAATGTTGTTGCCGGGCTGCTTCCCGGATGGTAAGACTGGTATACGACGCAAAGGAGACCGTGCCGGCACACATACCGGCAGCCATCTGAACCGGCCAGGGCCCCCTGCGATCCGGCTGTACCATTGGACTCAACGAAAAAAAGCGCAGCTGCTTCCGGACGGAAACAGACTGCGCGCAGACTGCAGAGACCTCAGATCTGGTTTTCCAGGAACCTGGCCACCACTGCCGGCCCTTTCAGGATCATCCAGAGATCAATGAGTGCGAAGATGCCAATCCAGGCTGCCGAATACCAGAAAATGTGTTCGGCCCATCCAAACAGGATCAGCGGGAGGACCGCCAGGAGAATGACGACCCAGGAGACAAACATTTCAATCATGGCCGTAAAGTTGTTCTTCACGGCCCCTGTGTCATCGTCCCAGATCAGGTGCGGATGCCAGCCATCTGTCAGCAGCCCCAGGCCATTGACAAATACATTGGTCACCAGGGACCCTGCACTCATGAGCAGGACATCCAGCAGATCCGCCTTCAGCAGCCACGCTGCCACGAGAATGAAGAGTTCGCAGCCTGCCGACGACCACAGAAAGCCCAGCAGCCCCCGGCTGAGGATCTGGGTGCGCATGGACACGGGAATCACCTTCATGCGCCACAGATTCTGTCCTTCCCTGGAAAAAGTGGTGGAGGTGATCATGCTCATGGACCCCACAAAGAGTCCCGTCATAATGCCAATGGCCGGCATCCAGGGAGTGAGATCCGGCAGGTCCATGTCTGCCAGCAGGGCAGGCACTCCCTGGATCAGGAATACGGCGGAGAAAATGATCACGATCAGGAAAGACGGCAGCAGGCAGTTCATGAACCAGGCAGGGGTCCGCAGCAGCATGCGGTTCTCCACCAGCAGGCAGGCCAGCCACGCCGGATGCTCCTTCTCGATTCCCCTGCTTCTGGCTTTCCGGGTCGTGCTGCCCATGTTCGTGACAGCCGGCAGAAACAGCTTCCGGGCCGTGAACATGAACAGTGCCAGGCCCAGCAGCGTCACACCCAGATAAAGGCACAGGTCAGAGATGCCCAGGGTCGTGACGGAACGTGCTGCCCAGGCAATCTGCGGGAATACATAGTTGATCAGTGCCAGATCCTCCGGATTGTTCATCAGTTCTGCCATCATGTCCGGATTGGCCCCGAAGCTGGAACTCAGGGTGGAAATGCCCACCGCCACGATCAGTGTCAGGATTCCGAACACCAGATTGAAGCGGTCCTTGTTTCGAAGGGCAGGCACCACATACATGAGGACCATCATGACCAGTCCAAGGATAAACACCGGCAGCAGCGGCAGGGTCACCAGAACGAGCAGCGAGACCAGAATCTTCAGGATATCCGGATGCACCGTCCAGTACGCCGCAAAGATGGGGAGTGCCATGACGGTGCCCACCAGTACCTGGCTTGTGAGGATCATGCCGGTTTTTGCCAGCACGATGGAGTCTGCCGTGACAGGCAGCGGAAGCAGCAGGTCTGTGTCCCTGGAGAAATAGAAGACCGTGGGCACGACCATCAGGGCCATGACCGCTGTCAACGCACAGGGAATCAGCATGCCTGCTTCCATCATGAGCGTATCCAGCATTCCCTGACGGAAGGCATCCAGGAAGGACATATACAGCATGCCCAGGGTCGGGACAAAGCACAGGGCCAGCACGACCATGAGCACCACGCCGCGCCTGCCCTTCTTCGTCTTCATGTCCAGCGTCATGCTGTTTTTAAACAGCACCTTGAACAGCAGCCAGGCTTCAGACACGACCGGTGACCTCCAGGAAGATTTCCTCCAGTGTTTTGTCCGCATACTGTTCCTGCAGCTGCTCGAGGGTGCCGTCATACTTCAGTTTTCCCTGGTTGATGAGCAGGATGCGGTCGCAGAGCTTTTCCGCCACTTCCAGCACGTGTGTGGAGAAGAATACCGTTTTGCCCCTGGAGGCGTGTTCCTTCATTTTCTGCTTGAGGATCCAGGCGGCCCCGGGGTCCAGGCCCGTCATGGGCTCATCCAGGATCCAGATATCCGGGTCGGACATCAATGCCCCGATGATGATGGCTTTCTGCCGCATGCCATGGGAGTAATCCGACATCCGGGTATCCAGCGCGTCTGTCATTTCGAATTCAGCCGCCAGTTTTTCCAGACGCTCCCTGCGTTCTTCGAGACTGACCTTATAGACATCCGCCATAAAGTCTGCATATTCCCGTCCGGTCAGCCGAAGCAGCAGGTCGGGAGAATCAGGTACGAATCCGAAGGTGCGCTTCGCCTCCAGCGGCTGTGTCTGGATGTTCTTTCCATCCAGCGTGACAGACCCCGCATCGGGCTTGAGCACCCCGGTGATCATGCGGATGAGGGTGGTTTTGCCCGCTCCGTTGGGTCCGATGAACCCCGTGATTTTGCCCGACTCCACATGGGCAGTAAAATCCGACACAGCGGTTTTGTCACCGTAGGTCTTTGTAGCATTCTGAATATCGATCATGACTCACAATCAATCCTTTCCGTCGGGATTCACCAGGAATCCGGTACCAGTATGTCACATTTGTGACATAAAGTGTCTTAAGATTTCATTGAATTCTGATTTTTCTGTATTTTTGATATATCCGTCTTTTTCTGCATCTTCCAGGCCTGCATCCGGAAACAGTCCATGGCTGCCTCCCTGCTTTCCGATATCTATTCCAGGTCAAATCCACGGCTGTAGACAAAGCCGCCGAGCAGGATCAGCAGCAGGTCCATCATGCCATAGCCGGCCACCAGGGTCTTCATCATGGTCATAAACACCGAAAGCTCCATGGTATCCTGGGATACCATGCCGTCCGGTCCCGCCACCATCAGTGCCAGCAGCACCTGGATCACGATGACCGCCACATACAGCATCACGCCCCACAGTACGGACATCCCCAGTCTCGACCCGTGACGCTTCAGACCCAGAGCCATGCCTGTCATGCCGCAGATCCAGTCCAGGATCATCTGGAATTCCGCCGCCAGAATCATCACCCAGATCAGCATGTGACCAATCTCGGGATTCTGTCCGATCAGGGCCTGGATGTTGTCCATGATGACCTGCGGCGCGAGAATGCGGATCGAAAGAATCGCGGTGACAACAGACAGGGTGATGAAGAGCAGGCCACACCGGATGAAGGACATCCAGATGCGGCTGTCTGCGACCGGCAGACTGTGCATCACATATGATTCAGGCTTGAAGTTGTTTCGGTAAAAACTCAGCCAGCTGGCGAGGACAGTGACAATCACCGCCGCTGCCACAACCAGAACTGTCACAAACGAAGCGTATCCGCCGAGTGTCACCATGACACCGGAACCGGAATTCAGCAGCACCCGGCTGCAGCCGGCCAGTATAAGGCCGGCCGCGTACAGCGGCAGCAGTGGTCTGGCCAGTTTTGCCAGCTCATACTTCAGAAGTTTCATGCACGCATCCTCCTTTTGAATGCCTCGGAAATGCTGGTGCCTGTCCGCTGCCGGAGTTCGTCCGCATCTTCTTCCAGGATCACCTGTCCCTGATCAATGAACGCCACCCTGTCCAGGATCCGTTCCACGTCAGACACCAGATGAGTGGACAGAATCATGGTGCTTCCCGGACGGTATCCCGTCAGAATCGTGTCCAGGATTTCCTCCCTGGTGACGGGATCCACCCCGGCCATCGGTTCATCCAGCAGATAAAGGTCGGCATCCCGCGCCATGACCAGCACCAGCTGCAGTTTTTCCCGCATGCCCTTGGACATTTCCCGAAGCCGCATATCCGGAACCAGGTTCAGCTGCTTCAGCATCTCATCGGCTCTGCTGCGATTGAAATCCGGAAAGAAATCCTGCCAGAAGTTCAGAGTCTGCCGGACTGACCAGGACAGGTCCAGTCCGGAGAGTTCCGGCAGCCAGGAAACCCTGGCCTTTGTGGCAGTGCCGGGTATCTGTCCATCCAGGATGACTGTCCCGGAATCGGGACGGATGACGCCTGCCAGGGTTTTGATCAGCGTGGATTTCCCCTGTCCGTTTTTGCCCAGGAGCCCGAGAATCTGCCCCTCGGGGACCGTGAGCGTGAGTCCATCCATGGCCTGCACCGTTTTATAGGTCTTGACCAGGTCTCTGCATTCGATTTTCATATACTGATGCCTTTCTTGCGCAGCAGGGCTGCGATGTCTTCCTTCGTATATCCCAGCTGTTTCATCTGGCTGAGATAGCGGTCCGTCACTTCCCGGGCTTCATCCCGGGCTCTTTCTGTCAGAAGTCTGGAGTCGGCCGCAACATATTTGCCGGCTCCGCGCCGCGTGGTGATCAGGCCTTCTCTCTCCAGCTGCGCCAGAGCCTTCACCATGGTGTTGGGATTGACCTGCAGTTCCAGAGCCCATTCCCGCACAGAGGGGAGCTTTTCCCCCTCTCCCCATGTACCGGCGATGATGCCCTGGCGGATATGCTCCACGATCTGCAGCCAGATCGGGCGCTGATTGTCAAACTCCATCCCCTGCCTCCTCTCTACTGTACTACTACACTAGTACAGTAGAACATTGCTGTCAATCCTCTTTTGAGTGCGGGTGACCTGCCGGAATTGTACAGATGGTGTCCGCGGATTGTCGCCTGTCTGTTATGATGGGGACATGAATTACGGAGAAATCAAAACCTATGACATCGCCAATGGCGAAGGTGTCCGGGTAACGCTGTTTGTATCCGGGTGCCGCAACCACTGTTTCAACTGCTTCCAGCCCCAGACCTGGGATTTTGGCTACGGACAGCCCTTTGACCAGGCTGCCAGGGACCAGATCTTCCAGGCACTGGATCATGCCTACATCCAGGGACTCACCCTTCTTGGCGGTGATCCCTTTGAGCCGGAAAACCAGGCAGATCTCGTGCCGTTTCTGGAAGAAGTGAAAGCGCGGTATCCGGACAAGGACATCTGGGCCTTTACCGGCTACATTCTGGACCAGGACCTGCTGGATGGCGGCCGGCGGCATGGGCCCTGGACCGACCGCTTCCTGTCCCTGCTGGATATCCTGGTGGATGGACCCTTTGTGCAGAATTTATATGACATTTCCCTGAAATTCCGGGGCAGCTCCAACCAGAGGATCATTGACATGAAACAGTCCCTGGCCAGCCAGGATGTGATCCTGTACATGGAATGAAGCCTGAATGGCTGTTCCTGGAGACCCGTCTGGTCCCGATCTGTTTTTCAGCGCCGTATCCGCCGGCCGGGCCGGTTCGACAAATCTTGAAGAAATGTGAACAGGGACTATGCTAGAATGAGTTTCAGAAAGCATTTTCAGAAAATGGAGGACTATTGGGGATGGACAACAGAAGAGAAACGTTTGTGGACAAAGTGGACAGTCAGCTGAAGGGACTTTCAGAGCAGTCTCTGCATGTGTTTGCCATCATCCTGCGGGTCGCAGGCGTGGCGCTGTTCCTGGAAAGCTGCAGTGACGGGCCCTTCATACTGAGTCTGATTTTCCTGATCCTGACCATGTCTCTGGCCGACTACCTGGACAAGCTCCGGAAAAGACGGCGCAAGACTGCAAAAATGAAGGACTACATCGATGTGGAAGCCACGCCGCATGTGGAGCCAAAACCGAAAATCCCGACACCACCCGCCATTCACCCGGCGTATACCCGGACCCTCGCGGAACTGGAGCGCTCCGCTTCCCAGCTGGAACGGCAGTTCACACAGCTGGATGCCTTCCTGGACGATTTCTTCCAGGACAGCAGCATCTCCAAGGACAAGTACCTGTCTCAGATCGATGCAGCCCGGAAGGCCTGCCGGAAAAACCTGGAGAAAGCCACCAATGCCGTGAATCTGTTCGGTGATTCCAATCCGCCTTCCCCGACACGCCAGGAAGTGCTGGACGGTTACGTGGAAAGTTCCCGGCGGACTGTCTCGGACGTGAACGCCATCATTGATGAACTGCTCCGGGTGGATCAGTCCAATACCAAGCTCACCTACGAGTTCCTGGACGAAAACCTCGGACAGCTGAAAAATGTCACCAGTCACTACGACAAGGCCCGGACCCGATAAGCAGGAACACCACCTGCTTTTTTGCTGTCTGGAACCCAGTCTGCAGACTCCCCGTTGCCCCAAATGAAAAAGGACCTCTGATTCCTGTCCGGCATGCCTGCCACAGGAAATCAAAGGTCCTTTCTGTTTTCAGATCACGGCATACACGGGTTGTGCGAATGGACTGAACATCCCCTGATGCACAGACTCAGTCCAGGTCCGCGATCAGTTCCACTTCCACCTTCACGCCTTTGGGCAGATCTTTGACTGCCACACAGCTGCGCGCCGGCTTGTCTGTGATGAACTCGCCGTATACCTCGTTGAACGCCGCAAAATCATTGATATCCGCCAGAAAACAGGTGGATTTGATCACCTTCGTGAAATCCGTCCCGGCTGCTTCCAGCACAGCCTGCAGGTTTTTCATGACCTGTTTCGTCTGGCAGCGGATGCAGCCTTCTTTGATTTCGCCGGTTTCCGGAATGATAGGGATCTGTCCGCTGGTGTACAGCACCCCGTGACAGGCCACCGCCTGGGAGTAGGGACCGATCGCTGCCGGTGCCTGGTCTGTATGAATCTTTTCCATGATATCTTCCTTTCCGGATCTGCTTTGCTTCCCGATCCGTGATGTTCTGCCGGTGCTTTTCTCAGTCCAGCACCCGGAAACCGGCATCCGCGAGTCCCTGCCGGACTTCCCGGATGTGGGCCCGGTCACGGGTTTCCACGCTGATCCGCAGCACACAGGCTGTGATGCTGGAGCCCTCGCTGGCCTTTTCATAGGCAACCGTCTGCACATTGGCCCCGAGCTCGCCAAGGATTCCGGATACAGCCGACAGCTGCCCGGGCTTGTCCTCCAGCTCAATGGCCAGCACATCGCTTCGGCCGCTGGTCATGAGACCCCGTTCGATGATCTTCGAGAGAATCGTCACATCGATGTTTCCCCCGGAAACCACGCACACGATTTTCTTCAAGTCCTGCGGCAGCTTGTCAAACATCACCGCCGCCACGGACACTGCCCCGGCTCCTTCCGCAATCAGCTTCTGCTGCTCGATCAGCGCCAGAATCGCCGCGGCGATTTCATCGTCGTTGACCGTTACAATGCCATCCAGATAGTCCCGGCACAGGGCGAAGGTGTTGTCTCCCGGTTCCTTGACCTTGATGCCGTCTGCCACAGTGGTCACTTCCTCCAGACAGACGACCCGTTCTTCCTCCAGGCTGGCCGCCATGCTCGCGGCCCCCTCTGCCTGCACGCCATAGACTTTGATGTCCGGACGCAGCGACTTCACTGCAAAGGCGATGCCGGATGCCAGGCCGCCACCGCCAATGGGCACAACCACTGCATCCGCGTCCTGGATCTGGTCCAGAATCTCCAGGCCAATGGTTCCCTGCCCGGCAATCACGAGTTCATCGTTGAAGGGATGCACGAATGTGTATCCTTCCTCCTGTGCCAGGCGCAGCGCTTCCTCGTAGGCATCATCATAGACCCCGCGCACCAGCTTCACCGTGGCGCCATAGGCCTTGGTGGCTTCGACTTTGGAAATGGGAGCACCGTCCGGCAGGCAGATGATGGAGGGAATGCCGTTGGCTGTGGCAGCCAGCGCAACCCCCTGTGCATGATTGCCCGCGCTGCAGGCCACCACCCCATGCTTTCGTTCCTCGTCCGTCAGCTGGGAGATCTTGTAATAGGCACCCCGCAGCTTGAAGGACCCGGTGTTCTGAAGGTTCTCGGTTTTCAGGAACACCTCCCGTCCCGGCGCGATCTTCGGTGCCAGGATCAGGTCCGTCTGACGGGCCACATCCCGCAGCACATACCGTGCATGATAGACTTTGTCCAGTGTCAGCATTCCGTTTCTCCTCCCTTGTCCTTTGCAGCGAGCTGATCCACCAGCTGCCTGGCAGCCCGGGCACTTCGGCCGGCTTTTCGCAGGGCGAACTGTTCTGCCAGCTTGACCAGGTCCTTTTCCCGGATCCCCTCCCGCTTTGCGAGAGAATCCACGATCTGCAGATACAGCGCCTTGTCCGGTTTTTCGAAGTATACCCGCAGCCCGAACCGTTCGGAGAGAGACACCGTTTCCTGCATCGTATCCTGCCGGTGGATTTCGTCGCCCTCCCGCGCCTGGAAGGTTTCCTTGACAATGTGCCGGCGGTTGCTCGTGGCGTAAATCACCGTATTGCGGCTTCTCGTGCTGGCACTGCCCTCCAGGACAGCTTTCAGTGCGGCAAAATCATCATCGTTTTCGCGGAAACTCAGGTCGTCTATGAACAGAATGAACTTCAGCGGCTGCCCCGCCAGTTCATCCAGCAGACCCGGCAGCAGGTGCAGACTGCTTTTGTTCAGCTCGATCAGCCGGATTCCTTCATCCCGCAGCTCGTTGGCCACGGCCTTCACCGTCGCCGATTTGCCGGTCCCGGCATCACCATACAGCAGGATATTGGCAGCCTTTGCACCATTGGCCAGGGCCTGTGTATTGTCCAGCACTTCCTGCTGCTGGCGCTTGTAGCCCACCAGATCTGACAGCTTCACCGGATCGGGGTTTGTCACAGGCAGCAGCCGGTACCCGGCATCCGTTCTGTCATCCGCCTCCAGCCGGAACATGTGCCATTTGGCAAAGGCCCCGAACCCATGGCGGCTGACGGAAGACACACGCTCCAGCCACAGGGGGTACAGACTGCACTCGTCTTCCACGGTATACCCGGCTTTGTAGCCATAGATGTCAAAAAAACCCGGAGAGAGCAGCGCCATTTCCGACAGAGCATAGAGCTCTGTCTTGGCAGCCGAGAGCATCACCGCCGGAATCATCTTCTGGCGGCTTGCCAGTTTCACACAGCCGGTTTCCAGCGAGAGGACCTGTTCCCGGAAATACCGGGTCCAGTTTGTGTTTCCCGTTTCATAGAGCTCATGCACAAACACTGCATAGCTCTCCGGTGTGGGGTCCTTCAGCAGTTCATAAAATGCATGGATCACCGGATCCTCTTCGAGTCCCCGGAACAGGGCGAAGCACCGGGTCCAGCCGTAATAGTCCCGCGGCGTCATCAGCGGTTGATCACGGCGCCTTTGTCCGCGCTGGATACCATGGATGCATACCGCTTCAGGTAGCCCTTCACGTTTTCTTTCTTTTTGATGGGCATTTCCTGCTTCCGCTGTTCGATCTCGGCTTCAGGCACCAGCAGTTCGATGGTGTGGTTCGGGATGTCGATTGCGATCCGGTCCCCGTCCTTCACATAGGCAATCAGTCCTCCGTGCACGGCTTCCGGCGATACATGGCCAATGGATGCCCCGCGGGTGGCGCCGGAGAAGCGGCCGTCTGTGATCAGTGCCACTTCCTTGTCCAGTCCCATGCCGGCAATGGCAGAGGTCGGAGACAGCATTTCCCGCATGCCCGGGCCGCCTGCAGGCCCTTCATAGCGGATCACGATCACATCGCCGGCTTCGATTTTGCCTCCGAAAATGCCGGCAATGGCCTCTTCCTCGCTGTCAAACACCTTGGCGGGTCCTTCATGCACCAGCATTTCCGGCGCCACGGCACTCTGCTTTACCACGCAGCCATCCGGTGCCAGATTGCCCCGGAGCACCGCAATGCCCCCGGTTTTTGAATAGGCGTTCTCCGGCTTGCGGATGACCTCCGGATTCAGGTTTTCGTGCCCCTGCAGGTTTTCCTTCATGGTTTTTCCGGTGACTGTCATCACACTGGTATCCAGCAGACCCAGCTGATCGAGCTCGTTGAGCACCGCATACACCCCGCCTGCCGCGTTCAGGTCTTCCATATAGGTGGGACCGGCCGGGGCCAGGTGACACAGGTTCGGGGTCACGGCCGAAATCTCATTCGCCAGATCCAGGTTGATGTCCACGCCGCATTCATGGGCGATCGCCGGCAGGTGCAGCATGGAGTTTGTGCTGCATCCCAGTGCCATGTCCGCCGTCAGGGCGTTGCGGAACGCAGCTTCCGTCATGATATCCAGCGGACGGATGTCCTTTTCAATCAGGTCCATGATCTGCATGCCTGCATGTTTGGCCAGCTCGATCCTGGAAGAGTACACCGCGGGGATCGTGCCGTTGCCCGCCAGGCCCATGCCCAGCACTTCCGTCAGACAGTTGTGGGAGTTCGCAGTATACATCCCGGAGCAGGAACCACAGGACGGGCAGGTGTTCAGCTCATATTCCTTCAGCTTTGTCTCGTCGATCTTGCCGGCTTTGTATTTGCCCACGGCTTCGAACATGCTGGACAGGGAGGTCTTGTGGCCGTCAATGCGTCCCGCTAGCATCGGCCCCCCGGAGACAAAGATTGTCGGCAGGTTCAGACGTGCTGCAGCCATGAGCAGACCGGGGACATTTTTATCGCAGTTGGGCACCATGACCAGGGCATCAAAGGCATGGGCCAGGGCCATGGCTTCCGTGCTGTCGGCAATCAGGTCCCGGGTCACCAGGGAATACTTCATGCCCTCATGTCCCATGGCAATGCCGTCACAGACCGCAATGGCCGGGAACACCACCGGAGTGCCGCCTGCCATCGCGACGCCCATTTTCACCGCATCGGTGATTTTGTCCAGGTTCATGTGCCCCGGCACGATTTCATTCCAGGAAGACACGATGCCCACCAGGGGCCGCCGCATTTCCTCTTCCGTCATTCCCAGGGCATGCAGAAGGCTGCGCTGGGGTGCCTTCTCCTGCCCGGTTTTCATATTGTCACTTTTCATATCGCTTACCATCGTCACTTTCTGTCAGCCAGGGTCAGAGCTGTTCCCTGCCGGAACCGGCTCTGTCTGGTTCTGTATATGGCAATAAGGACAGTGAAGCACTTCCCTTATTGCGGTTGATTCATCCCGGCGTCCTCTCCTGATTACAGGGTCCGTATCAGAGCTTTTGAAATCGGGTCAGAATGCCCGGATCTGCGGTCCTGAAAGAGCGCAAACCCCGTTTGCGTTCCGGGGAATGTCAGATCAGTTGTTGATCAGTTTGTCTTCGTCGCTCCAGCTGTACAACGCACGCACTTCTTCGCCGACTTTCTCCGACGGGTGCTCCGCAGCCAGCTTGCGCAGGGCACGGAAGTGTGCCTGGTTGCCCGCATCGGACATTTCCACCAGGAAGTCCTTCGCAAAGGTGCCGTCCTGGATGTCCTTCAGGATCTTCTTCATGGACTTCTTCGTCTCATCGGTGATGATCTTCTCACCGGTGATGTAGTCGCCGTACTCTGCTGTGTTGGAAATGGAGTAGCGCATGCCCGCAAAGCCCGACTGATAGATCAGGTCCACGATCAGCTTCATTTCGTGGATGCACTCGAAGTAGGCGTTGATGGGGTCATAGCCGGCTTCGCACAGTGTCTCGAATCCTGCCTGCATCAGCGCAACCACACCGCCGCACAGGACTGCCTGTTCGCCGAACAGGTCGGTTTCGGTTTCTGTCCGGAATGTGGTTTCCAGCACACCTGCACGGCTGCCGCCGATGCCGGCTGCATAGGCCAGACCCAGGTCCAGGGCATCGCCTGTGGCGTCGTTTTCCACGGCAATCAGGCAGGGAACGCCTTTTTCCGCTTCATATTCGGAACGCACCGTGTGGCCAGGGCCCTTGGGCGCGATCATGATCACATTGACATCCTTCGGAGGCTGAATCAGACCGAAGTGGATGTTGAAGCCGTGGGCAAACGCCAGTGTCTTGCCGGCTGTCAGGTTCGGCTTGATTTCAGATTCATAGACTGCTTTCTGCTTTTCATCGGGAATCAGCACCATGATGACATCTGCCGCTTTTGTGGCATCCGCAACGCTCATGACTTCCAGACCCTGTTCACGGGCCTTGTCGGCGGACTTCGATCCTTCATACAGACCGACAACCACGTCCACACCGGAGTCCTTCAGGTTCAGGGCATGAGCATGACCCTGGGAGCCATAGCCAATGATGGCGACTTTCTTTCCGTTCAGCTTGTTCAGGTCACAGTCCTGCTGGTAATAGATTTTTGACATGTCTTTACTCTCCTTCTTTGCTGTCTTCTGTATTTTCACGCCTCAGGTAGTGACAGCCGCGTTCCAGCGCCACCACCCCCGTCCGGCACATTTCAAGAATGCCGTAGGGCTTCACGATTTCAATGAATGCATCAATTTTCGAGGTTTCCCCGGTGATTTCCACACACAGTGTGTTGGGGGAAAGATCGATGATTTTCGAGCGGTAGATATCCACTGCCGACAGGATATCGGAGCGGGTTGCCGGCGAGTTTTTCAGCTTGATCAGTGCCAGCTCCCGCTTCACCGACGTATCCCGTTCCATCACTTTCAGTTCCTTGACGTTGTACAGCTTGGCCAGCTGTTTCACGATCTGCCGGCGGATGGTTTCGTCTCCCTCCGCACTGATGGTCATGCGGGAGAAACACGGGTCTTCTGTTTCCCCGACGGTCAGGGAATGAATGTTGAATCCCCGGCGGGTGAACATCCCCGAAATTCTGGACAGGGCGCCGGATTCGTTTTCCACCAGGATCGCAATTTCAAAGTGTTCCATCTGCTCCATGCTTAGACCTCCGTGATGATGTCGTCAAAGGAGCCCCCGGGGGGCAGCATCGGAAGAACGAATGCATCCGGATCAATGGCCACATCCACCACCACCGGTCCTGTGTGGGCAAATGCTTCGGCCATGACCGGTCCCAGTTCCTGCCGGTTCATGATTCTCAGTCCTCTGGCACCGAAGGCTTCAGCCAGCTTCACGAAATCCGTCTGCCGGTTCAGGGTGGTCTGGGAATAGTGTTTGTCGAAGAACAGATTCTGCCACTGCCTGACCATGCCCAGCACATTGTTGTTCATGATCACGATCACCAGCGGGGTGTTCTGACTCACAGCGGTAGCCAGTTCATTCAGGTTCATGCCGAAGGAACCGTCACCGGTAAAGAGCACCGTTTTCTTTCCTGTGGCCTGGGCAGCTCCGATGGCGGCGCCCATGCCGAATCCCATGGTTCCCAGACCGCCGGAGGTGATAAAGGTCCGGCGCTTGTGGAAGGGATAGTACTGGGCTGTCCACATCTGGTGCTGTCCCACATCCGTGACCACCGGGGTGTCAGCCTCCGTATGACGGGCGACTTCCCAGATCAGGGAATGGGGTGTGAGCTCCTTTGGATCCAGCGTGGCTTCCAGCTGTTCCTCGCCAATCGCCCGCAGGGCATCCAGCCGGGCGTTCCACGCGGGATGACGGGCTGGCTTAACTGCTTCGATGAGCGCTGTCAGAGCCTCCTTCAGGTCCCCGCCAATCCCCAGATCGGAGGATATGTTCTTGTCGATTTCCGCCCGGTCGATGTCCATGTGAATGATGCGGGCGCCTTTTGCATATTTGCTGACATCGCCGGTGGCACGGTCCGAGAACCGGGCTCCGATGGCAATGATGAGATCCGCTTCATCCTGTCCCACGGAAGCCGGATAATGTCCGTGCATGCCCACCATGCCCAGGAACCGTTCGTTGTCGTTGTCGATGGCAGACAGGCCCATCAGCGTGGAACCGATGGGTGCATCGATTTTTTCCGCCAGTGCCAGGACTTCCTCCGAGGCATCTGCGGTGATGACACCCCCGCCTATATAAATATAAGGAGAGACGGCTTCGGCAATCATGTCCGCCGCTGCCTGGATTTTTCTGAGCTTGACCGGTCGCTGTGCTTCCTTTTCCACCACCGGCACCGGTTCATATTCCTGCATCTGGACCTGCACATCCTTGGGGATGTCCACCAGCACCGGACCGGGCCGGCCGGATTTTGCGATCCGGAAGGCTTTCCGGATGGTGTCCGCCAGCTCTGTATAGTCCTTGACGAAGAAATTGTGTTTGGTGACCGGCAGCGTTACACCGGTGATGTCCACTTCCTGGAAACTGTCCCGGCCGATCAGAGCATTGGGCACGTTCCCGGTGATGGCCACCAGCGGCGTGGAATCCAGGTACGCCGTGGCGATGCCGGTTACAAGGTTTGTCGCACCGGGGCCGGAAGTGGCAATGACCACGCCCACATCCCCCGTGGCTCTGGCATAGCCGTCCGCGGCATGACAGGCACCCTGTTCGTGGGCTGTCAGCACGTGATGGATGCGGTCTTCCCGCTTGTACAGGGCATCATACAGATTGATGACCTGTCCGCCCGGGTATCCAAACACAGTCTTTGTTCCCTGCTCAATCAGAGTTTCAATTACAATATCCGCACCACTAAGCAGCATTCATATCCCTTCCTTTCCCTTCAGACAATGTATGTTCATTCTACACCAAATGAAAGGAATGACCAAACCCGTTTTCAGAAAGTTTCACCCAATGTTTCAGGCGTCTTTCTTGATTGCCAAAGCCCGCGGGTTCATCGCTTTACTGCCGGATCGAAGACAGATAAAAGCCCCGCCATCTTCAGCAGATGACAGGGGGGCGCCGTATCTTGTGTGGCATGCAGTGACTCGAATGCAGTCCATCATCGGGATCCTGCAGGAAATCCCTGCCCATTGAGGCTGTCAGCAGGCCTGCGCTGTTTCTGCATCCACCGATAGACATCGCTGACAAAAGCCGTGGTACCGGCCAGGATCACCGGACAATCCTGCCTGGCTGGATCCCGGGCACAAACTGTTTCACACAGTCTGTCTGCCAGGGCTGCGTCCATCGAGGGACACCAGTTCACAGGAACCCCCAGATTCCAGAGGACCCGGCACTGGCTTTCGGTGATCCGGTAATGACCGGAGGTCACGGGGCAGATCCGGATTTCCCCGGCAAAGGGGGCCAGGATTCGGGCAGTGCCGGCAGGATCCTTGTCATCCGGCACTGCCAGAACCAGAAGGGCATCCTTCACATCCAGCGCCGTGAGGGAGTCCGCCAGCTGACATGCAGATTCCCGGTTGATGCAGGCATCCAGCAGCCAGAGCGGCGAGCGGCGCAGCACTTCCTGACGACCCGCAAAATCCAGTGACTTCAGCAGAGCCGGATCGGAGGGTTTTCCTGTCATCACTTCCGAAGCCGCCAGCGCCAGGGCACAGTTTTCTGCCTGGAATGCCGCCAGGGTGGGCAGCAGCACATCCCGGTATTCATTGTCCGGGGTATGGACATCAAAGCAGATCCCGTCTTCGGTCCGCTGCAGATTCGATGTCCTGAAATCCCGGCCATATTCCAGCACGCGCACCCCGAGACTTTGGGCTCTGTCACGGAAGATTTTGCGCACCGCCTGATCCTGACGGGCCATGAGCAGGGTCCGGGTCCCTGGCTGAAGGATATGCGCCTTGTCCCGGGCGATGGCTTCCAGACTGCCCCCGAGTTCACGCAGGTGTTCCTTGAAAACCGGCGTCACCAGGGCTGTCTCATGGGGGATGCTGCCCACATCATCGAACTGCACACCCTTGCCGCATTCAAAGACCTGGAACGCGGCATGGTTTTCCTCAAAATACAACCGGGCAGTCATGGCCTGGCTGCCAATGGGGCTGATGAACTGCCCTGACGGGACAGCCACTGTATCCAGACAGGCTTTCGCTTCGCCCACCAGGCGGCTGAAGTCCCTGCAGCCGATCATGGAGCCGCCCAGCCGGATACGTTCGCGGAAATCCAGAATGTGAGGACTGGTCAGCAGGCCGCAGGGACCCTCTTTTTCCAGAAGAGCCGCCAGCATCCTGGCGGTGGAGCCTTTGCCTTTGGATCCGGTGACCAGGGCCGTCGGAACGGAAACAGGTTTCGATAGCCAGGATGCCGTCAGTTCCGGATGGCGCTTCCGGGAATCCGGCACATCCCACTGTCTGTCCGGACCGGCCTTCTGCCAGGAGGCGTAGATATAGTCCACCGCCTGTTCACAGGTCATATCCGGCACCGGTTCCTGTATCTCCTGCATATCCACAGCCGGTCCCCGGTTTTCTTCCTGCCGTTTCATCACCGCACCTTTTCCCTTTCTTCCCGCAGCACAAAGTACACCAGCACCGGCGCTGCCAGGGCGGAGACCGCCAGCGAGGTCCAGACATCCGGGAGCACCTCGGAAACCGCCAGCAGGGTGCCCAGGATCGTCATCGCCTGCACCTGGGAGTACTTGGACAGGATATGATTCATGTTTCTTTCGACCGTGACCACGTCATTGACGGAATTCATGCCCAGTTTCAGCCTTGCGGGAGCCGGAAGACCGATCTGACCGGAATCCACGGTTTCACAGTTCAGGACCCGCAGCGAAAGGCTGTCACGTCCGTACCGGATGATGATCTTGTCATTTTCCCCCACGCCCAGAAGGGTCATCATGTCCGGGTTCAGCCTGGCAATGCTGTTGCGGTCATCCGTGTCCTGCGTCCAGGTGACTTTCAGGTCGAATTCAGCAGTCCCGATCATGTGTTCCAGCAGCCGGTTCCAGAGCTTTGCCGGCAACGGCCGGCGGATCATTCGCCGGGGCCTGCGCAGGATCTCCGCGCGATGAAACAGAGGCGACTGTGTCTGCAAAACCGCCAGGTCCTGATACAGCCGGGATTCGGGATCCAGTGCCGCATCCAGGTCATAGAACATCTCCGATTCCACCGGATGATAGGTCTGCGTCATCAAGTCCCGCTGTTCAGGGGTCATTTCTTCCAGCAGCCGGACATAGCTTTCCTTGCGGATACGCGCCACCGGATAACTGGCCCAGCCCATCAGGATCCGGTAGTACCGGGGAACCATGACTTTCCGGGCGGGTTTTCCGTTTTTCACCACCCGGCCATGGTCCTGATAGTCGCTGCCTTCAAATGGCAGGTACATCCGGGTATCTGTCAGGGGGTTGTACAGCCAGAAATCACTGTCCGCCGCTTCCGGTTTCAGATCCTGGTACAGCAAGGAAGAAAAATACACCCGGCTGATCTGATCGGCCTTGGGCAAGCCCAGGTCGTAGTTTTCTTCAAAATCCGCGCCCACCAGCAAAGGCGCTCCTTCCAGTGCCGGGGTTTCTTCCGTGCCTTCGATCCACTCCCTTCCATACAGTGTGCGGATCAGGCGGTTGGTCAGCAGGATCTCGCCCGTTTCCGGTTTTTCACTGCCTGCAGCCGGGTTGGTCCACAGTGTGGCCTGCGCTCCCTGGGGTCCCACAGCCTGCAGCCGGGAAAAAGGGGGAAAATCCGGCGTCACGACCCGGTCCTGCGGCTTGTGCCTGACTGCCCGGCCCAGGCGGCAGACCCGGTAGCGTGTATCGTAAGGTATGTTCTCCAGTGCTGCCAGACACTCCCGGTCCATGGGATCCAGGATCACTCCCTGCCTTGTGGCTGCCACCTTCACGGGTTTCTTTTTCCAGTCACACCAGGCCTGCAGCCAGTCAGCCGCCAGAGCCGCTTCCGGTAAAACGCCCTCGTGAAACAGAGTTTCAGAGGAAGATCCGGATCCTTTGACAGCTTCGGCACCCTTTGAAGCTTCGGTCCCCCGGCTTGCGTCTGCATCGGTCTCCATCTTTCCGTCTGCCGGCATCACAGGGACCATCACACCGTCAGCAAACCGCAGCATCTCAGGCACAGGAAATCACCAGGTCTTTCAGGGCATTCAGCAGCATGGTCAGGTTTTCCGGGTTGTCCGGATCCCGGTATTTCCGGTTGATTTCCAGCTGCAGGGCCGGCACCTTCAGATCCCGGATACAGAACCGGGTCACGGTTTCGGTTTTCGCCGCCGAAAACAGCCGGTCGCTCCAGATCTTCTCCGGGTTGAAACCCTGAGCCAGAAAACACAGACGGGCTTTCTGCACCAGCGGGCTTTTCCCTTCCCACCCCGGGCCGGTACCCAGTTCCACATCAAAGGGCTGCGAGGCTTTTGCGCCATGGAGATCCAGCACCACTTTCACCGGGTCATCCTGCAGGATCCGTGCCAGTTCCTGTTTGTAAGGGCTGATGGATGCCGGATCGTGGTTTCCGTCTGCATCAGGGGATTGTCCAGCCGCCAGTACGGCACATCCGGTTTGTGCGTGCAGCCACAAAGCCAGGGCCCCGGTGTACAGATCCGCGTTTTTTTCCCTGCCATCCCGCCAGTGTGTCACAGCGTGCGGCGCTGAGACCAGCACCGGAATGCTGCCCGGAAGAACCAGCAGCGGCGGCAGGTTTCCTGACTGAAATGCCTGTTCCAGATTCAGGAAGTCATCAAAATTCATGCTTGTCATAGTGTTTCCCTTTTAATACAGCAGCAGCAAATTTCAGCGATCCGCAGTACAGTGCCGGTTTGTCTGATGACAGGGATTCCTCCAGGGAAACCAGGTCCAGGCCGAACTGCGCCGACAGTTCTTCCAGATCCGCCAGCCTCCGGGTGTCAAAACGGACCAGAGTCACAGCTTTTCCTGTCTCCAGCAGCCTTCTGATCATCTCCGGTGCCTGTTTATCCGCCAGCACCGAGAAGAAAATCCGGTCCACCCCGGGCAGAGACCGGCAAAGGGCTTCGATGCCTTCAGGATTGTGGGCGCCGTCCACGACCTGGAGGGGATCCTGGCTGACAACCTGCATCCGTCCTGGCCAGAAGAAGTTCTTTTCTGCCTGTTCCAGCGGTTTCATGGGGATATTCGCTGCCGCCAGCAGCCCTGCTGCCAGTCCCAGGTTGGCTTCCTGGTACTTTGGGAAACCCTCCGGCAGCGAAATAGCCAGAACTTTGGTCAGAAGAGTTCCGGCCTGGGTGGCTTCGCGGGAAAGAATTTCAAAAAGTGCCGGATCCTGTTCTGCGGTGAGTGCGGGAATGCCGGGTTTGAAGATGCCGGCTTTGGCTTTTGCGATTTCTTCCAGAGTGCTGCCCAGATACTGCATATGGTCCCGGCCAATGTTGGTGATTCCCGTCGCCAGGTAGACCAGTGCGGTGGTCGCATCCCTTCCACCACCCATGCCGACTTCCATCAGTGCCAGATCCACGCGGTTTTCCGCAAACCAGACCATGGCCATCCAGAGGTCGGCTTCGAACATTGTGAAGCCCTGTTCTTCAAACAACGGCAGCCAGCGGTCGTAAATCTCTTCCCATTTGTCTGCCGGGATTGGCTGATGGTTGATGGTCATCCGTTCGAAGTGGCTGAAGAGATGCGGAGAGGTGAAGGTGCCGATGACAGGTCTGTCCGCCAGCAGTGACATCCAGGTCACGGTGCTGCCTTTGCCGTTGGTACCGGCGACCTGGATGGCGGGGATTTTCAGAGTTTCCGGAATATGCTGCTCCATCAGCTTTCGCAGCTGTCCTGGAGGGCGGTTTATGCCGATGCGGGATTCCAGGGCTGCGATTTTTTCGCTCAGTGTCATGGTTCCATTATAGTCAGGTCCGTATAATGGGGCTATGACGATCACAAACAACAGCTGGGATGCACTGATCCAGCGGGAGAAAGAAAAGGAGTATCTGAATGACCTGGACTGGGCTTTGGCCCGGGAATACAAGACGAAGAAGATCTATCCGCCGAAGGGGCAGATTTTCGAGGCGCTCAAGAAGACCCCAAAGGAGAATGTGAAGGTGGTGATCCTGGGGCAGGATCCCTATCATGGTGAGGGGCAGGCACATGGAATGGCGTTTTCGGTGAATCACGGCGTGAAGATACCGCCTTCGCTGCGGAATATGTACAAGGAACTGGAGAATGAATATGATGCGCCGTTTTCCAGGGACGGGAATCTGGAGGACTGGGCGAAGGATGGGGTGCTGCTTCTGAACCCGATCCTGACTGTGGAGGAAGGCAAGCCGCTGTCCCATGAGAAGCTGGGATGGCAGCGGTTTACCGATGAGATCATTGATGAGCTGGAGAAGCAGGATCAGCCCATCGTGTATCTGTTGTGGGGCAGCAAAGCGAGGCAGAAAAAGGAGCGGATCCACAACCCGAATCATCTGGTGCTGGAGTCGCCGCATCCAAGTCCCCTGTCGGCAAGCCGTGGGTTTTTCGGGAATGGGCATTTCCGGAAGGCGAATGAGTTCCTGGAGGCGCATGGGGTGCAGCCGGTGAACTGGACGCGGAGTACGCTGGAGTAATGGAATGATGTGAAAAGGGCCTGTCAGATGGCAGGCTCAGAAACGTCAGTTATGTTCATATAAGTGGATAGTTGAGGTGATTTCCTCCAGCTGCGCTGTGACGCTTTCGGCATCATGGTCCTGGGACTGATCATACTGCACCAGGAGCAGGAGCAGCCTGTCCAGCTGGTCCAGGACAGACCGGGATTCACGGATATAGCCGCTGAATACGAGTTCCCTCTCTTTTGTGGGGGAATCACTGCCGAAGGCTGCCACAGCCCGCTGGCCCTGGTCCACGTTGCCTGCAAGAACAGACAGAGCCGACTGCGCTGCACCGGAGAATCTGGCAGCGGTCAGGGAGCCGGCGCCAAAGAGAGTGTCCACAAGCCGGCGGATGCGGCAGAGCTTTTCCTGCCCGTCTCGATCCAGCAGGACAAGCTGCTGAAGCTGTGGGGCATAGGGAGAATCCTGGGACTTTTCAGCCCCTGCCCGTAGTATCAGCAGCAGAATGATCATGAGGACCGAGGCTATCATGATGATTACGGAAGCCACCTGGACCCAGGTTCGCAGGGTGTTGGTACAAGCCCAGCAGGCAAGCGCAAGACATAGGGCAGAAATCACAATGTAAAGGGCACGGGATTTCCCGGACATATCCTTGATTTTTTGCATACCATTATTGTACAGCGGGGAGGATACCATGAAGCAATTGCGGCCAGCAGTTTTTTTGATTCCACTGCTTCTTGTCGCACTGGCACTGGCAGGGCTGACATGGAAAGACAGACAGACACAGCAGGAACTGGCGGAACTATATACTCCTTCAGAGGTATGGCAAAGCGCAGATCCCAATGAGCTGTTCTCACCGGAAATCATCGGCGGATTCCAGAATGAGGATATGACTGTCATCACCATCAGGCAGAAAACAACTGTTCCAATGCAGACAAACGCCCAGACGCTGTATCTGCGGGCAGGCAACGCTGCCAGAAGCGCTGCCTATTTTCCGGCGACAAGCAGCACTGATACGGTCTACAGCTATGCGGCTTTTGACGGCACATCTCTGGAAGATGCCCTGGCGGCGCAGATGGAGTATGGGACCGCTGAAGCGGGATATCTCAGGACTGATGAGAAGGCGCAGGAATGGGAAGTGGACTATACGCAGGAGGATATCGTCATCAGCGGACGGCTTCCGACGGATGCATTTGTAGAACAGCCACTGGCGCCTCAGTTCAATATCCTGTTCATGCAAGGGGAACAGGTCGTGTTCGCGGATGTTCTGAACGAGGAGATCGAGGTGGGCAGTCCGGTGAGGTTTGAGTACAGGCTTCCGTTTGTGCTGCCGGAGTTTGACAGAATCATAGTGAGGACGATGTAGGCGGCCGGGAAGGCCGCTTTTTTCAGATGAAAAAAGCCCCGCACGTGCGGGGACAAGTTTGGAATCAGTGGAGAATGCGATGTTGTCGAGGGATCACCCCCGCAGGTGCGGGGACAAGCAGTGTTTGAGTTTCTTGTTAATTCGGAAGCAGGATCACCCCCTCGAGTGCGGGGACATGAAAAGGATTCGGATTCTATGACGCTATCGATAAGGATCACCCCCGCGGATGCGGGGACAAGTTTTCGTACCGAATCTATGGCAGTTGAAGAGTAGGATCACCCCCGCGGATGCGGGGACAAGCCTGGAAAGGCCGGTTAGCTTGTGTTCGATAGCGGATCACCCCCGCGGATGCGGGGACAAGTCATCAACGCTGGAAGCCTTTGCCGGGTCGAAGGGATCACCCCCGCGGATGCGGGGACAAGTAGGAATGCACTGATTTACCATTCCATCAAAACGGATCACCCCCGCGGATGCGGGGACAAGCCGGATTGGCGGCATAATATCTTCCAAGACAACGGATCACCCCCGCGGATGCGGGGACAAGGAAATTTTCCACTGAAATCGGTTCGGGAATTTGGGATCACCCCCGCGGATGCGGGGACAAGTTCTTCAGCGGTGTAGTTTTTCATGATGTTTCCGGATCACCCCCGCGGATGCGGGGACAAGCATCAAATTAAGTGGTAGATGAACGAGGAAATCGGATCACCCCCGCGGATGCGGGGACAAGCGCACAGGAAGAGCCCTATTCCGAGGGTGTGTAGGATCACCCCCGCGGATGCGGGGACAAGCCCTTTTTTTGTATGCTGGACGCTTAAATAGCAGGATCACCCCCGCGGATGCGGGGACAAGGTGGCCAAATTCAAGCAGATGTGTCAGACGGTAGGATCACCCCCGCGGATGCGGGGACAAGCTCAACGAAGCCGCAGGAGAAGATACAACGATGGGATCACCCGCGCGGATGCGGGGACAAGCATGCTTGGTGAAGACAACGTTTCTAACTTGGAGGATCACCCCCGCGGATGCGGGGACAAGTTTCATCTATATCTTTTATGGCTTCAATTAAAAGGATCACCCCCGCGGATGCGGGGACAAGTGAGTTCTTTACAGAGTGCTGTCGGGGGACACAGGATCACCCCCGCGGATGCGGGGACAAGGACTGAGGAACAGTGGCATATCCCTTGGCTCCCGGATCACCCCCGCGGATGCGGGGACAAGTTTCCTGAACAGGATGGAAGAATATGGATTTGAGGATCACCCCCGCGGATGCGGGGACAAGCGATATACCTCGATTGCCCTATTTATGCGCAACGGATCACCCCCGCGGATGCGGGGACAAGCAGTATCTGGCCTGTGTCTGTCTGATGGGCTGGGGATCACCCCCGCGGATGCGGGGACAAGCCACCAGAAGGTTTAACGCTTACAAAGGCTCTCAGGATCACCCCCGCGGATGCGGGGACAAGTCCCTGAGTTATATCTGTGTTTTCCAGCAGCTGGGATCACCCCCGCGGATGCGGGGACAAGGATAAGAGGTAGGGGAAGAGTGGACGGATGAAAGGATCACCCCCGCGGATGCGGGGACAAGTTCAGCACGTCAGGATTCAGCGCTTCGATCAGCGGATCACCCCCGCGGATGCGGGGACAAGTTTGAGATTGCACACGTTCTGCCCCAGGTATTCGGATCACCCCCGCGGATGCGGGGACAAGGCTTCGTACCCCCATACCCGAGTTTGCATAATGGGATCACCCCCGCGGATGCGGGGACAAGCGCTGGGGGACAGACATCACGAACTTCTGGAACGGATCACCCCCGCGGATGCGGGGACAAGCGGGGATTGATTTGAAACTCTATATCCATCCAAGGATCACCCCCGCGGATGCGGGGACAAGATCGCTATTATTACTCTTATTCTGGAGATTTTAGGATCACCCCCGCGGATGCGGGGACAAGGAGTTGATGGAAAAGTAGACATCCTCTTCCCCAGGATCACCCCCGCGGATGCGGGGACAAGCTGCTCTTTTTTTTGTGTGTGTCTCACTTAAGGATCACCCCCGCGGATGCGGGGACAAGCCATCCTGCTGCATGAGGGACGCGCGCATGATCTTATATATAATACGATGTTTGTTTAGCAGTGATGTATTACATTGATTGATATGATAATCATATTGAACAAACAAACTAAAGAAGGAACGAACAATAGCGAAAGATGCAAACAAAAACAAACAATTTGTATGCATTTTATGCAATATCCCCGCAATCTCACACAAAATCAATTATATAACGCTCGTTTATCCCCCCATAGTCTCAACTCTTCCGTATGTCCTGGGGAACGGTGCGGGGGAGTTTGAAAAAACGCCAAAAGGTCCAGACAAAGGGGGAAATGGTATATCATTCAAATTGAATCCCTGCATTTTCCGGAAATTCCGGACGATTTCTACTATATAATTATATCGTTGAAAGAATCGACCAATACAGAAAACAACAAGAGGTGACTGCGCGCGGTTGCCTCTTTTGTATTTCTGCCAATCACAAACAAAAGGATGGGCGAATTGGGATATACCTCTTTTATAGAGAAAACCAACCGTCACAGCCTTTTCACGGGCCTGTAGCTCAGTTGGTAGAGCATCTGGCTGTTAACTCGAAGCGCGCAGGTTCAAGTCCTGCCGGGCCCGCCATCTTTTTTCTCCTAATGTGCAGGCGAAGCTTAAATGAACACTCTTAGCTTGCTTGTTTCCGCACCCGCGTTTTCTTCGCCTGTGCATTAGGGGAGGAAAGCAAGCAGTGAACAACAAAACTGGCGCACGCAACTTTGCCGGGCGTTTTTACAAATCAAAAGCGTGGAAAATCCGGTCCATGAACTACCGCAAACTCCACCCCCTATGTGAACGATGTTTGAGCAAGGGGTTGTATGTCCCCGCTGAATTGGTCCATCACAAGGTCCATATCAACGAGGAGAATCAACATGACATGCAGATCCTAATGAGTGATGACAATCTTGAATCACTTTGCAGGAAGTGTCATGGTGAGGAGCACGCTTCACGGGAAGCGATGTGCTTTGACGAAGAAGGGAGGTTGGTTCTGTGACTTTCAAACCAAAGAAAGCTGCCGTATACAAGGCAAGGATTATCAAGGACCTGAAAGCCCTGGGAACCTATCGCCCTGAATTTGACATGGTCATTGAAACTCTTGCCATGATATATGAACAGCGTGACAAGAATCTGGCCAAATGGGAAGAACTGGACAACTTTGCTCCGGTTTGTGAGTACACAAACAAGGCGGGGGCAACCAATCTTTCCAAACATCCATGCTACCTGAACAACCTTCAATATCACGAACAAATCTTGAAATACACAAAGGAACTGGGCCTGACACCTTCCGGGGCAAAGAAGCTGAACGTTTCTCTGGAAAAGGATGACGACTCTCTTGCTGAGTTCGAAATGTGAAGATTTCACATATCTGCAGGATTTTAAACGGGATGTTGAGAATGGAAGATACAGGTTAGGAAAATGGATGCTGCTGAATCTGGAGTTTGTGGAATGGGTCCTGGACTCCGGTCAGTGTTTATATGATTCAGAAAAAGCGGACAAAGCGATTCGGTTCATCGAAACGCAATGCCGCTATGTTGAGGGCCGTTCCGGTCCTTTTATTTTGGAAACATGGCAGAAGTACATCACTGCCTGCATCTTCGGACTGGTTGATGATGACGGATACAGACACTTCACTGAATTCGTTCTGATCATTGCCCGAAAGCAGGGCAAGTCCACTTTTGCCGCCGCACTGGAAGCATGTGTTGCCTACACGCAGAAAGAGAACGGCATGCAGATTTATAATCTGGCTCCGAAACTGCAGCAGGCAAACATCATCTACAATCAGGCACTGTTGATGATTGGTGCGAACAAGACGATGTCAAAGATGGGCAAGAAACGCCGGTCAGACTATTACATTGCAAGCAAGAACTGCACAATCAGTCCCCTTGCTTTCAACAGTAAAAAGTCGGATGGTTTCAACCCTTATCTGACAATCTTCGATGAATTCGCAGCATGGGAAGGTGTCAAGGCTCTGGACATGTACAACGTCATGTTGTCTGCACAGGGTGGAAGACATGACCCTATCAACCTGTCCTGTTCCACTGCCAACTATATTGATGGTGGATTGTATGATGAACTGTTTCCACGATGCACTTCTGTTCTTCTCAGGAACAGTGAGGAAACGTCACTTCTGCCATTTCTGTTCATGATTGACGACATTGAAAAATGGGATGACGTTGAAGAACTGAGAAAAGCCATGCCGAATCTTGGTGTTTCCTTCTTCGAAAAGAAACTGGAAGCAGAGATTCGCAAGGCACATGCAAGCTCTGCTTATAAAGCGGAATTCATCTGCAAGTACTGCAACATCAAGCAGAACACTATCGCTGCATGGATCCCGCAGGAAGCACTTGCCAAAAGTCAGGGTCCGGCAATCGTACCCCATGACTTCCGGAGAATGGCCGCGGTTGGTGGTGTTGACCTTTCGCAGACCACAGACCTAACGAGTGCATGTGTGGTTATCAGATATGAGGGCAATGACTACATCCTGTCCCATTTCTGGATGCCTGCAGGGAAGCTGGAAGAACTGACTGAAAGAGATAATGTGAACTATGCGGCCATGATAGGACACGGGTTTTTGTCACTGTCCGGTGACAAATTCGTGGACTACAAAGATGTCACAGCATGGTTCATGCATCTCAGGTCGGAGTACAAGATAAACATCATCATGACAGGATATGACCGGTATTCATCCACCTACTTCGTGGATGAAATGAAAAAGGCTGGTTTTGCCATGGATGATGTGTTCCAGGGGACGAACCTGACACCAATTATGACCGAATTTGAAGGTCTGATGATGGAGGGGCGAATTAAAACTGGAACCAATGGTCTTTTGCAGAGCCACATTCGGAACACGGCGATCAAGCGTGAACCGGACGGCAAGAGACTGAGAATGATGAAGATTTCACAAACAAAACACATTGACGGCTGCGCTGCCGTCATTGATGCCATGACGGTCCGGTCAAAATACACGGACAAATACAAATGGATTTTGGAGGGAAACAAAAAGCGTGAGTAACTTTCTGACAAATCTGTTTCGCTTCCGGAAGAAGCGTGACCCGGTAAGAGCCGGAGAACAGGAACCAGTTGGGTCTTCAACCGCGATTCCTGCACACCTGATAAGGATGGTGAACGGGGAATACGTTCTGGATATTGAAGGAACGAAATATATCTCCCGGGATATTTATGATCTGGCCCTTGCAAGAGCCTGCATCAACAAAATTGCCACAGAGTGCTCCAAAGCATCCCCGCAATTGGCAAAGCACAGTGCGAGGATTGAATACTTCTGCTGCAAATATCCAAACCCCTATCAGACCATGAGTCAGTTCATCTATCAGCTTGTGACAGTCCTGCTGTCCGAGAACAACGCCTATGTTGTTCCCATTCTGGACGATGTTGGACGGACTGCTGGATTCTGGGTGGCAAACCCATCTGACTGTCAGATTGTTGATGTTGATGGTGATCTGTGGCTCAAGTACCGCATTGGGGAAATGAAAGACCAAATCATTGAATATGAACTGGTCGGTCACCTCAGAAGGATGCAGAACAAATCCACCCTTTGCGGTGAAGACAATGCCCCATTCAAGAAGATTGCGGCGTTGTATGAACAGGACCTGGATAAATCAATTTCAAAACTGTCCTCAAGTGAAGCTCCCCTGCAATGGATGGGAAAACTGAATGTCCCGTTGATTGATGATGAGGCTATGAGAGAGGAACAGGCAAGAATCGCAACTGTCAATCTGACCGGTAACAATACCGGCTTTTTTGTTTTTGACAGCCGCTATGAACAGATTGATCCTGTCACAAAAGAAGTCCAGGTGCTGCAGCCGGAAGACCTCAAGGAAATGAGAGATATTGCTTATTCCTACTGGGGTGTATCCGAAAAACTGATGCAGAACACTTACAGCGAGGATGAATGGAACGGATTCTATCAATCCGCCATTGAACCTTTGCTGATTCAAATTGAGGAAGTCCTAACACGTGTTGTCTACACCAGAGGGCAAATCATGGACGGCAACAAATTGGAAATGGCGTCTAACCGACTCCAGTACGCTTCCATCCGGTCTCGTGTTGATGTTGCGTTCGGTACTTATGACCGAGGCATGGCAACCATGGACTCCGCTTTGGAAATCCTGAACCTTCCCCCGCTCCCGAATGGAGAGGGACAGCACCGATATATCCGTGGTGAATATCGTGCCGAAGGTGCACCGGATAGAAAGGAGGAAACCAATGAGGGACGAAAAGACAGAAACCCTGATACAACGGAACCTGAAATTCAGTCTGACCCCATCCGGGGAAAAACGGATTGATTCTGATTGTTATGTTGAAGGGTATGCAACTACGTTCGATAAATACTGCCTGATTGAGAGAAAGGGCAAGAAGATTTATGAACAGGTTGACCGCAACGCTTTCGATGATTCTGACATGACCGATGTCATCTTCCAGTTTGACCATGCTGGCCCTGTGTTCGCACGAACGACCAACGGGACCCTGGGACTGGAAGTAGATGACCGCGGTCTTTTTGTTTGGGCAGACCTGTCAAAGACTTCACGGGCCAGAGAACTGTACGAAGACATCAAAGCTGGAAACGTGACCCAGATGTCAATTCGCTGCAGGGCCAAAACTTCCTTTGATGGGGACACTCAAACGATCCGCAGGATTGGAAAAGTCGTTGACGTGTCTGCTGTCTCCATTCCTGCCAATGATCACACGGCCATAGTTGCAAGGAATGCTGACAACTACGAACGCGAACGCAAGCGGAAACTGCTTGCTCTGAAACTGAAAGTAGAGGAATAGAAATGGAATACGAACAGATTATTTCCCGACTGGCTGAAATCAAAGACGAAATGAACAAGCCGGATGCTGACCTGGACAAACTGACCGAAGAAACCGATACACTGCTGGCACGGCGTAAGGAACGGGAAGATGCTGCTGAAAAGGAACTGAAACGCAAGAACCTTATGGATCAGCTGAACGCCGGTTTCAAGATTCCCGAGGTCAAGACTCCGGTTGAAGACTCTGACATGATTGAGCGTAAGCAGTTTATGGACTACATCGTGACTGGCAAGCTGCCGGAAGATTCTGTCCTGAAACGTGCTAATGCTACCAATGTTGCTGCTGACATGGGTGTGATGATTCCGCGTCACGTACAGCAGGAAATTATCAAAGAGATTGAGAAAATCCACGGACGCCTGTATGGCAAGGTAAAACACACGAACCTGCCCGGCGGCGTTGAATACCCGATTGGTTCTTTCGGTGCAACCTTCTCCCGTATCTCTGAATCCACGATTTCTGACCGGCAGAAGGGTGGTTCCATCACCGGTTCCGTCATCTTCAAGTACAACATCGGTGAAATCCGTCTGGCCAAGACTCTGCTGCAGAAGATCCTGTCTGTACCGGCATTTGAATCCGAACTGGCAAAGGTCATCGCAGAAGCTTATGTCAAGGCAATGGATGATGAACTGCTGAATGGCGTTCCTGCCAACTCTCAGATGGAAGGTATCCTGACAAAGACCACTGTTAAGACCATCTCCCTGAACGAAAACGACATGAAGGATTGGAAAGCTCTGCAATCCAAAATCTTTGGAAAACTGCCCCTGGGATTCCGCTCCAAGAACTATGAATTCGTTATGACTGCCGGTACCTATGAATGCAACATCAAAACTCTGGCAGATGACAACAACCGTCCTGTTTACTCCGAAACGTTCTCCCCGGTTGACGGTACTCTGAACTGCCGGTTCAAGGGACGTGAGGTAACACTGGTTGAAAACGACCTCCTGCCTGACTTCGATGATGCGGCTGCTGGCAAGGTTTTCGGTATGCTGTGGGTTCCGGCAGAAGCCTATGCAATCAACTCCAACATGGGATTCACTGTGACAAAGTACTTCGACCACGAAAAGAACCAGGAAGTCACCAAGGCGCTGGTCATCAACGATGGCAAGGTGCTGCGTCCTGACCTGATTTACCTGCTCAAGAAAGTAGCTGTACCTTCCACACCTTCGCAGGGAGGCTGATTCTAAATGCTGGACGATAAAGACGGCCTGATTCTTGAAACAGTTAAACGCGCACATCGAATCAAATCGTCCACGCTGTATGACGAAGAACTGAAAATGTATATCCAGACGGTCTTTGATGACATTGACCGTCTGGGCATTTCTATTAAGCCAGATGATGCGCGGCTGGTGAACCTGTGTGTCCTGAAATCAAAAGGCTATTTTGGAAACTCAAGTCCCGATGTGAAACAGCTTTGGCTGAACATGTATAATGAACAGCTCAAGTTGGTGTTCATGGATGGGCGGAGGTATTCGGATGCCGTATGAATATACCCGAGAGACAACCATATGCGAGTCAGAGTGTACTTTGCTCAAGAAGTCCACAGAACCGGATGAGAATGGCGTTGTCACGGGGGAGGTTGTCAGAAGACACACGGTTTTCTGCACTGTTTCGTCTCTGTACATGCGAGACACTTATGCTGCATTCCAGGCGGGGATAAAACCTGCATGGAAAATCTCCATATTTTATGGAGACTATGACGGCGAACTGAGTGTTGAGTATGACGGAATCGAATACTCCGTTTATCGAACATATGTCGAAGGCGACAACATTGAACTGTACCTGAGAAAGGATGCTGGCACATGGCAGGCAGAATTGACCTAGTACGAGGGATGAAGGAGATTCTGGGGGACAGATACTTTGTCTATGGTGGATACGATTCACGGCCCGATTCAACCGTTTATGGCAACTACGCTGAAATCCCGGGAGACGACTATTTCGCCGATGACAAAAGGCTCCTGAAAGTCAGACACTACATTGTCCGGTTGGTCACTGATCATAAGGATTTTGTTCTGGAAGACACGATAGAAACCCTGTTTGATACGCTGGACATTGCATATCAGCAGATAACCCATGAATATGTGAAGACGGAAAAGTCTTACTGCACTGAATGGGAAGTGGTCATCCTTGAGCCGCGATAGATATACTTATGGCAATCATGTCCGGGTATCAATGGATATGGCAGGACCGGCTTTGATGAAAATCATCGAAGACCTGACCGCCGAAGTCCGTGCCGGAGTGAATGAAGGTGTCAGGGAGACTACGAAAGAAGCGTCAAAGATAACCCGTGAAGCAGGCGGGTATCAGAACCGCAGACCGAAATACCGGAAGTCCATTGGCTGGAGATTCCAGACATCTGGACCTATGGCAGAAGGTCAGGTTTATGCCAGGGGACATGAATATTCCCTGACACACCTGCTCGAAAACGGACATCATCTTTGGAATGCTCCCGGCGTAATGACACGGGCTTTCCCTCATTGGAAACCCGGTGATGAATATGCCAACTCTCATCTCGCACGGAACATTCTGAAAAACATCAAGTTTTAACAGGCGAATCAAACGGTTCGCCTTTTCTTTTTGAAAGGAGATAAACAATGCCTAACGTTGTGGACCCTAACAAGATTGAATATGGTCTTTCGTCCATCTACTTTGCACCGCTGACAAAGAACACGGCGGCTGATGGTGCTGTGACTTATACTTACGGGGACCCTGTTGCTCTTGTTGGTGCGCAGGCTATGACTCGTGAACCGCAGGGCGAATCGTCCAGTTTCTATGCTGACGATTCTGTATATTTCACCACTACTACGAACAACGGATATACTGGTGAGCTGACATTCATCAAAATGACTGATCAGATTCGTCAGGTCATCTTCAAGGAGGAAGTTGATAAGACAACCGACCTTATGATCGAGCGTGCTGATGTGCTTCCCGCAGAAGGAGCACTGCTGTTCCAGTGCCGGGGTGATGCGAAGAACACACGTCATGTTATGTACGATGTGACATTTGGACGTGGTTCTGAGGAAAACAACACCAAAGAAGACACCATCTCTCCCACTACTGCAACCATCACATATACTGCAATCCCCATTGAACACAACGGCAAACAGATTACGAAGGGTAAAGCCACGGAAGGTGCTACCTGCTATGACAACTTCTTCAAATCTGTGGTTCTTCCGGGGGCTGCTGAATAGACATTCTGAGCCGGGTTTATTCCGGCTCTTTTTCCATATATAGGAGACGACATGAAATTTGAAATTGAATTTCCAGATGGAAAGATGACCGGTGGTTATACCGGAAAGACCGCAAGAATCTACCGTGAACAGTTTGGCAGAGACATTATGGTGGACATTTCCGAAGCCTCCGCAAAGGTGTTCGGTGGATACATGACCGCCGCAAAACTGGGAACGATTGACCTTGAAAATGAGGTGCAGGTTACAGGATTCACCATTCAGACACTGGGTGGGGAGTTTCTTGAACGTATTCTTTGGGCAGCTCTGTATTCCTGCAATGACGGGTTTCCCCTATTCGATTCCTGGCTCGATTCCGTTGAGGATTATCCCGAAATGCTCCAGTACGCATATATCGCATATGGCCGAATGATTGGAGTCACAGGAATCGTTGAACCCGAAGAAAAGACAGAAACAGAGGGTGACAGTAAAAAAAAGTCCCGTACTCGGAAATAGTCATTCTGGCACGGAACGCCGGGTACAGTCTCAAGGAAATCGATGATATGGACATTGGTTTCCTGATGGACCTGCTGATCACACAGGCAAATATGCGGGCAAGGGTCAACAAACCACAGAAACCAAAAGTACGAAAAGCAACTCAGGCGGATTTTGACGCTCTGTAGAAAGGAGATTTATGGCCTTTAACACAAAAGGTATCACCATTGACATTGGTGGTGACGCATCCGGTTTTGAACAGGCGATGCGAAAGACGAAGCATGAGGTTCAGGGTCTTGACCGTGAACTGAGCAAAGTCTCCCGGGCTATGAAATCGTCTTTCAACTCCAATGCTACCGGGATGGATTTATTCATCTCAAAACAGGGTCTGCTGCAGAACAAGTATGCAAACCTTATAAAGCAGATGAGCAACGTCAAACAGGCGATTGCGACAAACGAAGAACTGTGGAAACAACAGGCAGCAGCTTTTGGAGAAAACAGTGCAGAAGCAATGGAAACTGCGCAGCATCTTGAATATCTCCGGGCAGAAGAAGCACTGTTGAAGTCACAGTTAGACCAGGTAAGTGCCTCCATGCTGACATGCAGCACAGGCATGATGAAGATGCACCAGCACCTGGGGAATGTTGCCAGCGCTGCAGAAAAAGCAGCAAACGCACTGAAACCAATCTCCATGATTTCCGCTGCCGGAATCGCAGGTGCTACAGCAGCAGCAATCAACTTTGAAGACGCGTGGGTTGGAGTGACAAAGACTGTTGACGGCACCCCAGAACAGATGGCTGCAATCAACAGCGGGCTGAAAGACCTTGCGCTGAACACAGCGTCCAGTTATGAAAACCTCGCTCACTATGCAGAACTGGGTGGACAGATGGGTGTTGCCACAGACAGCATTCTGGGATTCACGAAAACCATTGCAATGCTCGGTGACACCACAAACATTGTCGGTGAAGAAGCTGCCGAATCTCTTGCTCACATGGCAAACATCATGGTGGACAAAGGGCAGAGAACGACGGACTACTATGAACGCTTTGGTTCCACCGTTGTAGACCTGGGCAACAACTTTGCCACCACTGAATCTGAAATCGTTGATATGGCGACACGTCTTGCTACAGCTGGCAGACAGGTTGGCATGACCACACCTCAGGTACTGGCACTGTCCACGGCCCTGTCGTCCATGGGTATCAAAGCTGCTGCAGGTGGCGGCTCCATGTCAAAGCTCATGAAGCAGATTCAGGTTGCTGTATCCACAGGAAGTGAGTCCCTGCAGGATTATGCAGACACTGCCGGAATGACAGCTGAGCAGTTTGCAAAAGCATGGCGTGACGATGCCGGCACTGCGTTCATGAAATTCCTTGAAGGTATCGGCAAGTCAGAAGACGTTACGGCGAAACTGGCAGAACTGGGCATTGAAGAAGTCAGGATGTCCAACGCCGCAGGTGCTCTTGCTCAGAGTACAGACGTCTATTCTGACGCCCTGGGACGGGCAAATCAGGCATGGTCTGAGAACACTGCCATGGTCATTGAGGCAGAGAAACGATACGCAACGACCAAGACTGCACTTCTGCAGGCATGGGAAGCAATCAAGCAGGCCGGTGCCTCCCTGGGGGAATCCTTTGCCCCGACGGTCAAGGAACTGGCAAACATGGTCAAGGATCTTGCGAAATGGTTCTCTGAACTTCCTGCGCCGGTCAAAGATGCTGTTGCCAAGATGTTGCTCTTTGGCGCGGCACTTTCCCCGACAGCAAAGGGTATTTCCAAAGTCGCAGGCTTTGGGCAGAAACTGATTGAATTCTTCTGGAGTGCTTCCGGTGGCGCAACGACTCTGGCAAGAGGACTGTCAAAGATTGCGCCTAACCTGTTCAGCATGTCCCGGGCAACAACCAATACGGCAAAGCACATGGGCAAATATGCTGCCTCTGCACTTGAGGCTGCTGACAGTACGGAGGTCGCCAATGCTTCCTTTGCGGGACTTCTGGGAACGACCGGTGGCGTCGTTGTCGGTCTGGCTGCCGTTGCCGCCGGTGTTTTGACAGCAGCGAAAGTCATCAAGGACAACATGGTGTCTGCGATACATGAAGAAATCAAAGCTGTCGGTGGTGCAGATGCCGCTCACGCTTCACTGATTGATTCCAGTAAGGAATATGCGCAGGAAGCTCAGAATCAGGCCAACGCTGTACAGGAAGTCATGCGGTCTTACGAAACCAATGCCGCAATGGCTGACACTCTGGCAACGAAGATTCAGTATCTGAACGGTATAGAGAATCTCTCCGCAACACAGAAAGCACAGCTCAAGCAGGCTGTGGATGAACTGAACAGAATCTACCCCGAACTGAACCTGTCTGTGGATGAAAACACAGGTCATGTCAACGGCAACACGGACGCTCTTGCGCAGAACCTTGAACAGGCAAAGAAGAACGCAAAGGAACGCGCCCTGCTGGAAGCAAGCCAGAAACAGCTGGAAGCAATCAAGCAGCAGGAGATGGCTTATGACAATGCCAGGGCGTCTTTGGGTTATTGGAACCAGCAGGTCAAGGATGCAACTGCAGCAGAACTGGAAGCCGCCAGAATATACGGGGATGGTACCGAACAACATCTGGAGGCTGGCGAAAGATTAACATCCGCAACGAACGAACAAGTCCTTGCGCAACAGGCGTTGAAGGATATTCTTGCAGAAGGTGCAATCAGTTGGTCAGACTATTTCTCCACCATCAACAACATGGGTGGTGAAGCATCAAAGCTGAATCAGACACTGATCACTGAATTCCAGGGAATGATTCAGCAGGCATCCGAAGCCGGTATACAGATTCCTGAATCCATCAAACAGGGAATCGAATCCGGCAGCATGGCTCCCACTGAAGCCATTCAGTACATGACAGCCATGATGAACTATATGCACATGGTGTCTGCAGCTGGTGAGACGGGTACTGCCATTCCTACTACAATGGCTAGCGAAATCCTTGCCAACGCCGGTTCTGCGCAGGAAGCGGCAAACATGCTGAACAACATGATTCAATTCCAGCAGGCACTGGAATTGGCAAATATGGCCGGACGTGCGATCCCGATGGACATGGCTGCTGGTATTGCGGCCGGCACCATCTCTGTACAGGAAGCCGTTAACATGCTGAGTCATGGTTCAGCAGAAGGATTGAACAAATCCGGTGAATATGCCGCTGCCGGTAAAGGAAATGCCGATGCTTACAGCAACGCACAGGCCTCCGGGGTCAAGGCCGGTACAGAACAGTCACTGAGCGCAATGACCTCTGCATTTCTTTCCGGTAAGGCATCCAGTGCAGCAGGGACCGAAGGTCAAAGAAGCGCCTCAAAATTCAACGAAGGTATCAGCAAAATCCCCGGCAAGACGGGCACTGTCCTGTCTGACACTACCGCACGCTTTGGTGGTTCAGGTGTTCCAGGGGCAGCGGGCAGTATGGGGACAAGCGCAACATCCGCCTTTGAACGAGGTATCTCAGGAATTCCTGCTGCCGCACAGACGGTCTATGACCAGACAAAAACCATCATTGATCAGATTCAGGAGCTGACCAACCGGACCTTTACTGTCAAGGTCACGAAGGAAGTCAAGACAGTTGAAACAGGCGCACCGAAACTTCGCCCGGCACCGCCCAGGCCCCGGATGCTAACAACCATGAGCGCCGATTCTGTCGGTGTTTCCGAACCAACTGCTATGTTTGCTGCAAGGGCAAAAAGTCCCGTATCAGCAACCATTGAGGAAGCTGTCGGTGCTGCCGGAATGACCATGGCTTATGAGAACTCAAACAGGCTGGACGCTCTTGCAAGGAAGATGGACAGTATGATAAATGCTCTGACCAACGGACGGACAGAAGAACTACTGCAGGTTATTGCTGACAAATCCGAAAAGGTCATTGTCATGGACGGTGTCTCTGTGGGACGGCTGGTTTCCAAAACTGTACGTGATGTGAACAATGCAGACGCTGCCCTGAGAACAAAACTAATGGGAGGATAAGATGATAGACGTTATCTACAATGGAAAATACCTCCAGTATGAAGTCCAGGGACTGAAAATCCTACAGGTCACTGGCAGAGAGGTGACAGGATACGAAATTGATGAAAAACAAATAGGTGGACTTGATGGGTCCACCTATCTTTCTTCAAGTATCGAACCACGAGACATCAAAGTGAAATTTACCCTTGCTGCACCCACAAAGGAAGCCTATAGGATCCGGATGAACAAGCTGAATAATCTTCTGCGGGCAAGGGAAGTGCAGTTGAGATTTTCGGATGAGAATGACAAATACTTCAATGCGTCTTCTGCAGAAGCACGTCAGGATGAAATCACATTTCACTGTTGCGACCCATTCAAATACTCTGTTGCTGAACGGCTGTTCACGATGGCGAATGACACCATCAACATCACCAACACCGGCTCCGTCCCGGTCCCCATCCGATATGAAATCACCCACAACCACGAAAATGGCTATGTCGGGATTGCTTCCGAACACGGCGCCATGGAGTTTGGAAAGCGGGAAGAAGCGGATGGTGTGACCTATCAGCAGATGGAGCACCTGCTGTCCATCAGTGACTTTGTTTCCGCTCCCAACGACACAACGAGCAAGGATGCGATGCATCCTCTGTATGGGACCAAAGGAACACTGACCACCAAGTCATGGGTAGGCAGGACTTACCTGACCCTGGGTACAGTCGGTACTCTTGTCGGGGCTGCCAATGGCGGCATGCGAACTCTGACCATACCAGCTGATTCCAATGGACAGTCAGGGTGTCTGAACTGGTACCTGTATGGTCATCTGATCATGTGGGCAAACGTCATGGGCCAGACTGGCGAGATGAGCATCAGCGTCCTGACAGCTGACAATAAGCTGATTGCCGGGCTGAACTGGAACAAAACAGACATGAGTGGCAATACCGCTTACTACGACTTCGTTGTCTATAACCCTTCTGGCACCGACAATGACCCCATGAAAGGCAAAGTGCTCAAGTCATTCACTTACCAGACAGACCACCGGCACGAGCTAAATCCGTGGTACGGAGACTGGGGGCATGTGGACCTAAAAAAAGAAGGTTCGAAAATCACTTATTTCTACTGGGGCCAATATTACACGTTCAACATCCCTGAAATTGCAAATCTTCAAGCTGCCAAAATTCAGGTATCCTGCAAAGCGTGGCGGGCAAGTAATAAGACTTTGTATATTCATGGTTTTGACACATTGGATTTCTACAAATGCAACGTCTCCAAATGGCGTGATGTCCCTAACCGCTATTGGCAGGGAAGCAAGCTGGAAATCGACGGCAACACTGGCCAGTTTCTTGTGGCCGGGATGCCCAAGCCACAGGATGAAATTCTGGGTTCAAAGTGGTTCAAGGCTCCCCCAGGAGAGACAGAAGTCAAACTGTACTTCTCATCTTTTTGTAGTCCGAAGCCGACAGTAGTTGCCAGAATCAGGGAGGCATGGCTATGACAACACCAAGAATCGCTGTCCTTAACGCCCGGGATGAAGTCCTGGGCTTTTTGGATAATGACAGGCCGGGAGCCGTCCATTATTTCGATGAAACCCTGCATCTGTATCTTGCCGGGTCAGCCTATACATTTGATGGAAAGGTGCTTACCTGTGAGGATACGCAAATCATCGAAGTCGGAAACAAGCTGTCTTTCCGTCACCAGAACAAGGACTACTACCTCAACATTGTGAAAACAGAAAAAGACGAGGTATACACATCCTTTGAATGCTTTGGTCTGACTTTTGAATTCCTGAATGAGGAAGTTGACAAGTACGAAGCACCCGAGGCAAAAACTCTTGCCGCCTACATCCAGCAGTGGGGCGCTGAAACGATGGACCTCAGGATCATCCACAATGAGGTGGCGGACAGGGCGCTGAAACTGAAATGGGATGGACGGGAGACGATTTTGAAGCGCCTCTTTTCTCTTGCCAACAGCTTTGACGTGGAGCTGGATTTTCAGACAGTGCTGAACCGGGATTTTTCTCTGTCCCATATGAATCTTTACATCGTGAAGCAAACCGGCAAGGATAGGACAGGCGAAATCCTGCGGTATGGAAAGGAAATCGAAGGGATCAAAAAGACCTCTGATGTTTCTGACCTGTACACCGCCATCCGTCCCAGGGGCAAGGATGGTCTGACTCTTGCCGGATACTCCCATGCCAAAGAGTCAGATGGCTGCTGGCTGAGAGGGGAAGACATCCTGAACCCGTCTGCAAAAGACAGGTTTCCAGCGCTCAATCCTGATAAGGCAGAGGGGTACATTGCCCGTTACTGGGACTGCGATGTGGGAGACCAGGCCATGTTGTATGGTCGTGCCCTTGCAGAACTGCGCAAGAACTCCGTACCAAAGCTGGAGTACAAGGTGGACGGTTTTGTGGATGGTGCCATCGGTGACCGGTTCACGATTGAGGATGACGCCTATCAGCCAACTCTGTACGTTCAAGCTAGGGTCGTTGAACAGGAAATCTGCTTCACGGACCCATCCCGGAGCAAGACTACTTTCGACAACTTTACCGAGGTAAAATCACAGCTTTCCAGCACCATTCAGGCACAGGTGGAAAAGCTGGTGGAGAAATACAAGACATATCAGGCCGGTATCTCTTCCACAGCCGGGACCATCTTCGTCAACGGTGTCGGAAGCACTACGCTGACAGCCTATGTCCGTGACGGCGTGACCGATGTGACTGACAAATTCACGATTCGCTGGTACAAGGCAGGGACTGAGTGTGGGAATGGTAAAACGCTGACCGTTTCCAGCACGGACTTTGATGACATGGCGGTGTACGGATTCAAGGCTTTTGACAGCACCGGAGCCATCAAGGCGGAATATGAACTGACCTTTGCCAATGTGGTGGATGGTGTGTCGGATTATCTTCACGTCAAATACTCCAACGACGGCGGCCAGACATTCAGCAGCCCAGACGGTGACTGGATTGGACAGTATCACGACAGCAACCCTGTCGATTCCCCCGACCCTGCGAGATACACATGGGCCAAAATAAAGGGTAATGACGGAGCCAATGGACAGACACAGAAACTGGTTTCTCTGACCAACGAATACTACCTTTCAACATCTGATACTGCCCAGACAGGCGGTTCCTGGGGGACGGCTTACCCTGACTACGAAGATGGTAAGTTCTTGTGGGTACGAATCAAAGCGGTCTATAAGGATCCCAACGGAACGGCCTACACAACGCCCGAACTGGAAAAAGCATGGCTCAATGCAGGCAAGGCCATCCAGAAGGCTCAGACAGCGGCAGACAGCGCCTCTGCAGCGTCTTCTGCAGCTGCTGCTGCGGTGAGTCAGGCTCAGGCCGCAAAGGCCACAGCGGACTCTGTAGCGGCTGAGATAGCCCCCATCAAGACCGGTGTGCAGGAAGCCAAGGATGCGGCTGCTGATGCAAAAAAGGAAATCGCTGATAAGACACAGCAGATGCTGCTGGACATCGGAGACACCTACGCAACCAAAAACGAGGTGACCACTCTGGAAGGTGACCTGCAGGCACAGATCACCGCAAACGCCACAGAGATTGCCAGCAAGGTGTCACAGACAGAGTACCAGCAGAACCAGCAGGACATTGACGATACTCTTGCCAGTCTGAACAGCGATTTGACAGCTGCACAAGGCACCCTGTCCTTTCTCCAGTCCAGTCAGTCTGAGGCAGCACAGAAGCTGGCACAGGCTGAACAGGATTTAAGGGACGCTCAGGATGCAGTGAGTGACCTGCAGGCCAGTCAGACAGCCACAGACACCCAGCTTAAGGCCGCTCAGGATGCAGTGACCAAAGCACAGGCTGCGGTGGATAAGGCGCAAAGTGATGTGGACAAAGCCAACACTGAAATCGGCAAGGTCAAGACGGACATTGCCGGGATCCAGGGGGATATCTCGGACCTGACCAGCCGGGTGACGACGGCGGAGACAAGCATCACGCAAAACGCCAATGCCATTGCATTGCGGGCCACAAAGACGGAAGTCAACACGGCTGTTCAGGAGGCCAAGGATTATGCAGATTCGAAAATCACAGTCAAGGCCAACGAGATCACATCCAGCGTCACAGCGGTGCAGAATCGGGTCAACGGCCTGCAACAGCAGAAGGTGGATTACTTCTACTACCTTTCAACGTCCCCCGATTCCTGCACCGGTGGAAGCTGGAGCACAACAAAACCCGCCGAAACAGCGGGCAAGTACATCTGGTTTAAGCAGCGGACGACCTACGTTTCGGGCGCCAGCACGGAATCCTCTCCTGCAAGATTGACTGGGAAGGATGGAGCTGACGGTCACAACGGCGCTGACACTCTGAGTATTTCCATCACACAGTCATGGGATGATAATCAGTGCACTCTGACAGCTCATGTATTCAAGGGACCCCAGGAACTGACGGATGTGCAGGTCATCGCTCTGGGTGCCCTGAAATGGTACAAAGACGGCACCTTCCTTTCCAATGGCAAGCAACTCACACGCACACTTACCGGCAGAGAGACGATAGAGTGCAGACTTGAGTCGGGGGAGGTGTCCTAATGCCTGAGTTTATTACACTGGCTGATGGAAGTCTTGCAGTGAAGGGAAGGAATCTGCTCAAGCAGTCCTGTCCGCTTGTCGTTGGCAACTGGATAAACAACGGTGGTTCACCGGCAATCGACAATGCCGTTCTGTATGACGGCAAACCAACGCTACGGCTTAATCTAGGTGCAGGGATTGTTTATTATCCTATACCTAGAGCTACCCAAACCAATAATGTCGAAGACTGGGTGCCAATGATTGTTGGTCAAACTTACGTTTACAGTATGTGCCTGAAAGCGGAAGGGACTGTTAACCACGCCTTGTACGTTCCTCTTCACTGGCACTTCAAAAACACCGCAGGTGACCCAAACGGTAACCAGGAATTTATTTTGAACGGCGGAACAATCACAGTTGGTGAATGGTCGGTTATTTGGACGAAGTTCAAAACCATCCACAAATGGATGAGGCCGTTTATCTACACCGGGCAGAACCCCGCAGTGCCTGTAAACATCGCATGGATAAAGCTGGAGTACGGTGATGAGTTCACCGGACCTAGTGCTGCACCAGAAGATGAGGAGGTGACGACATGAATCAGGAAATGTTTGGCACACTCCCTGATGGGACGTTGTACACAAAAAGGCGGAATCTGTGGAACAAGCCACTGCAAAATGTTGTGTCCTACAAGGGGTATGAGTGTGAGAAGTGGAGTTGTGGAATTGGACAGACAAAAAGCCCAAATATAAGTGTTCTTGCGATGATTGGACCTGTAGGTAGAGATACTCATTTCACGGTTTCGTACGATTACATATTTGTCAGAAGACAGGTTGGTACAACGAATGTGATGAACATGGCTTATAACGAGGGTTGGATTGGAAGTAAATGGTTCGGTGAAATCCGTCTTTCTGGAGACTATCACATCTACCCTAACAAAGAAGACTGGCAACACCTGAAACATACGTTCAGTTTCAACATGGACAAAGGACAGGCTACAAATCTTAATATTTATCCCGCATATCTCCGTGACATAGACGCAGACCTCTACATCCGCAACATCATGGTGACATACGGGGATGAAGATTATCCCTACACGCCGGCTCCTGAGATTGATGAAACGGTGGTGTTGGAATGAGGAGGCACGTTAAATGGCAACCCTAGCAAGACAAAGCCTCACCCTTGAAGATTTCAGCGGCGAGCTGGCTGACCTTGAAGACAAAACCATCCTCAACGCCACGGCCCTGGAACAGCGGCTGTCCTCACAGATCCTGCAGACACAGGAGCAAATCCAGCAGTCGGTCAGTGAGCAGTATTTCACGAAGGATGAGACAAACACCCTCATCTCTCAGGTCAGCACTGCATTCACTCAGACGGCAGAAGGCTGGCAGATGGACTTCAATAAAATTGTTTCCATCGTCAACGCCAATCAGGCAGCCACTGATGCGGAGTTCCAGGAATGGACAAAATACATCCGGTTTGTCGATGGAAACATCATCCTGGGGCAGGTACAAAACCCGGTCATTCTGACAATCAAGAATGACCGGATTTCTTTTGCCCAGTCCGGTCAGGAAGTAGCCTATCTGTCCAACGCTGAACTGGTCATCACCGATGCAAGGATCACACACTCCCTCATCATCGGGGATTTTGGATGGGTGCCACGGGCCAATGGTTCGGTGGATTTCAAAAAGGTGCTCTAGTATGGGCACCTTTTGTCATAGAAAGGAGAGTGACTGATGGCATACGGACCATGGAAAGGTTCAAGATGGCGGACTGTCTGGAACAATGGTTATTACCGAATAGATGTCCAGTGGGATTTCTGTCAGGACATCGAAAACAACAAGACAAAGATTTCCATGATGGGACAGCGGATTGCATCCCTGAATGGCTACTACAGTTTCACATACAGTGCTGTTCAGACAGGTGTCGGTGACTTCAACGGTACCACTTTTGGCGAGGAGCGTTCTGTTTCTGTTGGCGGTGGTGGCACAGCTGTCGTTGACTGCACGGATCGTCACTCTGAGGTCACACACAACGCAGACGGTACATGGCCCGCTGGAAAGGCTGGCCGGTGGCGGTTCAATGTCCCTCTGGGTGGCTCTCACAATACCCCAACAGTGGGATGGACAAACTTCACAATCGACGGCGAAATCCCGACCATTCCCCGGGCGACTACTCCGACACTCTCTGCCTCTTCTGTGGCATGTGGTTCCAATCTCACCATCAATCTTCCCCGGCACGCATCCGGTTTCACGCATCGGATAAGCTACAGGATAGGTGGCAAGTACAAGGGGACTATCACAACAAATGCCGGAACATCCTTTGCATGGAAAGTGCCGAACCTCGGTACCTACATGCCAAACAGCACCGGTGTCTGGGTCGTTCTGAGAGTGGAAACGATGAGCGGCAGAACGGTTATCGGATACAAGGACATTGGATTTACCGCCACTGCCCCGTCCTCATGGGTACCCACAGCATCCATTTCCAGCATTGCGGAAGCCACCGCCAATCTGGCAACACAGTTTGGCGGATATGTGCAGGGCAAAAGCACCCTGCGAGTCAAATCAGCGGGATCGGGAAGCAATGGCTCCACCATCTCCAGTTATGTGGTGACGATTCAGGGAAGGAAGTACAACGGGACTGACATCACATCCGCCGCTATTTCCGCATCAGGGACAGTCGCCGTCACTCTGACAGTGACCGATTCCAGGGGAAGGAAGGCAAGCAAGACGCAGAATGTCTCTGTGCTGGCCTACAGTCCCCCGCAAATCACAGTGTCCAATGTTGCCCGGACAACGGATGAGGCACAGACGGCGACCTGCACCTATAACTTCAGCATTGCTTCTGTTAACAGCAAGAACACAAAGGCGTTCTACATCCAGTACCTTTCCGGCTCAACGTGGACAGACATCACCCGCATGTCAGACGTCTACACAAAATCCGGCTCCGTCACTTCCGGGGCTGTTTTTGGTGTGGATGCGACAACCAAAGTGCGGTTTGTGGCGCAGGATTATTTCACAAGCGTCATCGTGGAGAAGGAAGTCGGGCCGACTTTTACATTGATGAATTTCGGGGCGGGTGGAAAGAGTCTTGCGATTGGCAGGCTGTCTGACAATCAGGGGACCTACCAAAACGCTCTTGCACAGACACATGCCCATGCCACAAACGCATCCGCTTCTGGCGGGTACCTCAAGATTTTACAACTCAAAATACTGGCATCAGCGTGGAACTACGGTGGCATTGAATTCAAATATCATTGTGGTGCAAATGCAAACGGCTTTTTCGACACCGGCAAAATCGTTATCAACGGCGGCAACACCACGGACCCCGCTCCCGCCATTGTCCTGTGTTCCAATCCTGATAATCCGATTTATCTGCACAAAGCATCGGCGAACACATGGGATGTCTATGTGAATAAATCCGGCCCCGAACAGGCTTTTGTCTTCGATGTCGTGCAGTTCAGAGCGGAAAAGATCAGCTGGTCATTCCAGAACCAGCAGGTTGCTTCTCTGCCCTCCGGATACATCCGGGCAAGATGGGAGCACCTCAATGCCTGTTATCCAGTCGGCTCCGTCAAGCTCACATGGGGCGCAGTTAACCCCGGAACACGTCTGGGCGGCACATGGGTGCAGTTCTCCCAGGGCCGTGTTCTGTTAGGACAGGGAACAGGAAGCGACGGTTCCACAAGCCAGACATTCGGGGCAGGAGCGACAGGAGGAAGATACACCTCTGACCAAATCAACACGACCAACTCAGCCCTGTCCGGCTTCCCTCCAAACGGGCCGAACTATGCGGACCGGTGTATCGTCCGCAAACAGGCAGCCGGCTACAACCGGGAACGGGACGCCATGATTTCCCTTGTCCAACCCTATCAAGTCATCTATGCATGGCGAAGAACAGCCTAGAAAGGATCCCATGAAAATCTATACCCAAATCGGCGATGACGGAACGGTCACCGCCTTTTCCACGTGCTCCACCGCTGATGTGCAGGTGGAAGCACAGGTGACCGGCCCGCTTTATCCGGAAAAACTCTCCGGCTACAAGCTGGAAGCTGACAACACCGGTGTCAATCATCTTGTCTTTGATGAGGATCAGTACAAGGCGCACCTCAAGCAGGAACAGGAAGCGGCGGCCATAGCTGCGGCAGAGACCAAACTCGCCGAGGTAAGCAGAGAAGCGCTGCTGACAGGTGTTGACGATGAGACCGCTCTGTCCATGGCGCCGCTGTATCCCGAATGGGAACCCGGCACCGAATACAAGACTGGTCAGCGCCTGCGGTTTGGTGACGGCGGATTCGTCAAAGTCCTGCAGGACCACAAGTCACAGGCTGACTGGCTGCCTGATGCGACCCCGTCTCTGTACTCCGTCATCTCTGACCCTGCCGAAGAATGGCCCGAGTTCAGGCAGCCGACCGGTGCCCACGATGTGTACAACACCGGCGATAAGACGACCTATAAAGGCGAGCACTACACCTGCCTGCGCGACAATGTTGCACACTCCCCGGAAGCACTTCCGGATGCATGGGAAAAGGCTGAATGACACGGCCGGAAAGGAATTGATTATGCTGACAAACAAGACTTACGACATTCTGAAATGGATCGCTCTGGTGGTCCTGCCAGCTGCAGCCACTTTTTACACCGCCCTCGCTCCTATCTGGGGACTGCCCTACGAAACCGAAATCCCGATGACCATCACAGCCGTGGATGCCCTGCTGGGCGCTCTGCTGGGAGTATCCAGCCAGAAGTACAAGGCGCAGACAGATGGAACTGTGGACTAGCTTAATCGACGCCTGCGGGTCTGCCCTTGTGGCAGGCCTTTTTGGTGTCGTGATGTGGTACCTGCAGAAACAGGAAAAGCAGGGGAAGGTCCGGGATGAGGACACAAAGAAGCGTTTGGAAATGATTCAGGCCAACACTGCAAAGCTGGATGATCATGATGCGCTGATCGTATCCCTGTCCGAAATTGCCCGGCAGTTGCAGGTATCCACAGAGATAAACAGCGAGGGGGTCAAGGTATTGATGCGCTACATGTTGCAAAGGTACCACGCGACCTACATGATGCGGGGTTTCATCACGTCTCACGAGAAACAGGAGTTCCTGGAAGCCTATCACGTCTATCACGACAAAGGCGGAAACGGCACTGGAGAAAGCTGGATGCGCGAAGTGGATGGGCTGCCTGTCAGGGATGATGTCCCGACCATCAACCCCTATCTGGAAGTGCTGAAAGAGAACAAAGGAGAATGATATGACATTGAAAAACGGAAATTACGAACTGCTCAGATTCCCAATGAAGATGATGAACATCACCCAGGGAAACAACGGACAGTTTTCTCACCAGGGTGTGAACGCTCTGGATATCGCCGGCAAGGACGCTGGCATCAGCCCTACCTTTGCACCCTGCAAGATGGTCATCAAGCGCAAAGAAGGATACGGACAGGGAAACGCAGTCTTTGCGGAATCTGTGGATAAGGTGATGTTTGCAGACGGTACCGTGGACTATGCAAAGTTCATGTTCCTCCACGACAACTACACCGGAGACTTTGCGGTCGGAAGAGTGTTCCAGCAGTGGGAAGAGTTCGGCGATGAAGGGACTGCCGGATACGCCACAGGCAACCACTGCCACTTTGAGGTCGCCAAGGGTAAGCTGGTGTGGGACAAAGCCGGGGCCGGATATGGCTACTACGGCCGTAACAACTCCACTGGCGTCTGGCACCTGCAGGATTCCATTTCCGCCGACAAAGCCTGTGTTGTGGACGGTGTGACCATCAAAAACGGCAACGGCATGGCATGGAAAAAGTCCTCTGAGGTCAAGACCGGGAGTTCCGGGATCAAATGGACCGCAGAGAACGGAACAGCAACTTTCACCCGCAACAACATCCGAATCCACGAGGACGGTCCCACAGGAAAGGTCATCTCCGGTGTCCAGTACAATGCTGGTCAGTCCGTTAGGTACTTTGCAAAGTGCGCCTATAAGGGCCACCGCTGGGTCAAGTATCGCCGTGCAAACGGCGGTATTGGCTGTGTGGCTGTTTCGGGCTCTGAAAAGCATGGTGTAGACCCCTGGGCGACGTTTAAGTAGGACTCGACACCCTCGACAAAACTCTGCTCAGTCACTGGACAAAATGTTAAAATATAAACAGCCCGAATGCGGATGGTGAAGGCGCCTATACAAGTTTCCATCCTGAAAACGGGGAGCAAGGCTCCTGGCATCGGACTCACAAACAAACCCCGGGTTTTGTGCCCGGGGTATTTTTTATGTGCCCCAAATGGTGAGCGTTTGAGGCGGAAAACAATAAAGCGAAAAGTGCCAGCAAGTCTGCGGACACCGGGCGTGCAGAAGCCTCCCCTGCCTGTGTGGTGTGGGGAGTTTTTGTGTTTATTAAAGCTGGAAGGTGTTAAAAAGCGCTGTTTTTTAACACCTTGAAAAACAACGTTATTAAAAATAACAGTTTTTTGCGAAAGTCATCTGAACGTTCTCAAAAGCTGTGAAGGTGTATGATGAATTTACCGGAAAGGTGTGAGACCGGTCTCATGCCCCTGGGTGATTCCAGGGGCTCTTTTTGTGTCTGGACAAAAGAAAAGCCCCGCGAGTGCGGGGATAAGATTTTGAGCCAGCAATCAACTGCCTTTTTTTTATGGCTCACCCCCGCGAGTGCGGGGAAAAAGTGACAACTGCCCTCATTTTAAGGGTCACCCCTGCAAGCGCAGGGAAGTCACCTATGTAAGCAAATATTACGACTTACTCGCGATGTTGTAAAGTTCTTCTGGAGTAACCTCCAGAATTTTCGATAGATTCATCACGGAAGCGAATCCTGCAGTGAGAAGTTTCGTCGGATCAGCAAGCCAGCGGTCCAGGGACTGCCACGAAATCCCGGCCTCCTTGGCTATCTTGTACCGGCTTTTTCCCGTGCTTTTTACTATCTCTTCGAAGCGTTTCTCGAGTCCGGTTTCCTGATACCGGACTTTTCGTATTTTCGGCATCGCTTCATACTGGATTCTCGCTTTGGCCAGGGCGTATTCCGGAAATTGGCTTTTTCCGTCCAAGCTCCAAAGCTCGTCAGCGGCCAGATACTGGCCTTTGTTTTCAGGCTTTTCGTCAGGCTCATAGCCGAAAATATAAATAATTCCTTCTGTTGAACTCTTAGGTTTATCAGCCATCGGAGACTTACCATCTATCGCAACCAGCTCGACTGGCTGCACAGCCATCAGCTTCTGCTGGACGCCTGCGTATCCGACTTCGATCGGGCCTGTAGGGCGGTATAGCATTTTTTCTCCACTGTACCCGTTACTTTCATATAAGTCTGTTTTCTGCCCTTCGTACCACTGGGCAGGGAGAAACTTGATGGGTTCCTCCTGATATCCTTTTTTCATTTTTCGCTTCTCCTTTACTAGATGCGATAGACGCCGTAACCCTGGTCGATGTAGCAGGCGTCTTCCCAGCTGGACTCTTCACCAAGCCGAGCATACAGACGCTGGGCATCGGGGTTATCGGGGGCGATTTCGATGCCATACCACTTGTCGGACAGCTGACGGAGAGCGTCGGTGCCGTATCCCCGGTTCTGCTGGCCGCTGTTGATATCGATGCGTTCCACGTAAGCGTGGTCATCATCTTCATTTTCAGCCATGACATTGGCGGCTCCTACTTTTTCACCGTCGGCGTAAATTTCAAATTCGTAGCTGTTGTAGGAATCTTCTTCGATGATGTCTTTCAGTTTCAGTTCTGTCATGGTTCTTTCCTCCTGAGGTCTCCCTCTATCTGGTTATATTATATCCTAGTATGGATATATCTGCAAGTGGATATACAAATATTTAAGAAAAAACCTCAGATTTCTCCGAGGTCTCTGATAATCACGAACCAAAGGTGATTGCCATTTATAATCAATCCTGTCACGTCTGTGTTCGGATTTGTTTTCCATGGTGGACTAAGGGAAACATTTTCCGAACAATCGACTTCTGTTTCCGGCTCTCCGCTCAATCGGTAAATGATCTTTAGACGGCGGTTTTTTTCTCCACTTTCAGCGTCATCATAAAGATAGATCCTCTCCACGAATGTATCAATAAGCCTGGCGGGGTCTATCGTCGCTAAGTTTCTTATATAGTATTCGATTTGGCCAGCGTCAAGCTTCTGGATCCGCTCCTTGATTCTCTGGTCTTCGATTGCGTCCTCAAGGATTCGTTTATCTTCCTCTAGCGACGCCATCATTTTAGCCAGAACGGCGGAATTGTTTCCAGCCAGGACCGCATTCACAGCATTCTCCAATTTTGCGTTGATCTCTTTCAGCTCTTCCATCATTGCCGGGATCCGGGACTGCGTCTCGATTGTCTTGAGCTCTTCCATGACCATCGACACCAGCTCTTCGAGCCTTTCACCAGTCAACAGGCTCTGTGTTTCAGAGATGACAAGATCCTCGATTGTGTTCTTTCGGACCGGCTTTTTGCTGCAGCTTCCGGCTTTTCTCTCTGCACATTTATAGTATTTATGGACTTTGCCGGTTGCACTTTTTCCCGATTCTCCGACCATCGGGGCACTACAATGGCCACAAAACAATTTTCCAGTCAGCAGGTACGGATCTGCAATCGACTTCTTTTTTCCTTTCATGTTCAATCTCCTTTGGACTTTTTCGAACAACTCAGGGGATACAAGCGGTTCCTGACCGCCTGGTTCTTCTATGTCTTTATAGCAATAGTATCCGAGATACTTTTTGTTGTGCATGATTTTATAAAAACTGCAGCGCGTGAATTTGTTCCCGCTGGCAGTCTTATATCCCCGAGAATTAAAAACCGATATTATCTCAGAGTAAGGTCGGCCATCTGCCACCATTTCAAAAAGCTCCTGCACAATGTGAGCGGTTTTTGGGTCAGGCTCCAGATGCCCATTTACCACCTGGTATCCCAATGGAGTGGTTCCTCCCAGGTTCTTTTTCTTTTTGATGCTTTCGTTTATGCCGCGCTCAACTTTCTGTTTCAGGTCGGCGGAGTAGAATTCGTTGACGCCTTCCAGCACGGCTTCCAAGATTATGCCCTCCGGAGTGGATGAGATCGCTTCTGTGGCACTGATCAGCTTAACACCGGCATCTTCCAGTTTTCTCCTGAAAATTGCGCTGTCATAACGGTTTCGGGCGAATCTGTCCAGCTTGTAGACCACGACCGTGTCAAAGGCGCCATTCTTTGCATCTTCGATCATGCGTAAAAATTCAGTCCTTTTTGCTGTGTCGTGGCTTGCCGATTTCGCCCGGTCTATATAAGTGGCCACGATTTTAATGCCGAGGCTGTCACAATAGTCAGTGCAAACGGTGTTTTGTCCCTCGATAGACTGCTCCGTCTGAGATGATGACGAGTAGCGCAAATAAAGTGCTGCCCTGGCTTTTCGTGTTATACTTTCTTCGGATTCACCCTTGCCCCGTATATCAGCTGCGGGGCCTTTTTTTTGTTTCATGGTCCTCCTTTCAATCAAGTTTTATGCTAAAAACTTGATTCATCGCCCATGCTTGACGCTCCACGCCATGGATACCAGGCACAGGGCCGCGGGGATTGCTGTAAAAACCGTGGTGATTGCCAGACAGGCGCCGGCCTGAATATACAGCAGAGCGGACACCAGAGCCGTCCAGCGATTCCAGTATCCGAGCGCTGCGAGATTGCAGCAGAGAGCTGCACCCAGCAGGAAGAAGAATGGCATCACTCCGTACAGGAGCACTCCGCTCAGAAAGAACGCTGCGATGCCTGGCATGAACAGGATCGCGTAGGTAATGCCTGCCAGCTCAGCGATTGCCAGCAGCAGGGAGATGAGCAGGCACCAACTGAAACGCCGGTACCATGGCAGTTGTTGGCCCAGATCAGGGCCCCCGGCTGCCGGCTCTGCGGGTTTTTCCTCCGGTTTTGCTTCCTCCGGGATAGCCGGAGTTGTGATTTCTTCTGTCATGTGTTTCCTCTTTCTTTTCGCTTTCTCTGGATGTTTCTCAGTTGATCATCCCCATCAGAGCGTTTTCCAGAACCCGGCTGAAATTAATGCCACGTTCTTCTGCGGCCGCTTTCAGCCATGCTGGGATGGTTGTGTTGGTTTTCACTCTGCGGTTTCGGTATTCCTCATGCAGCAGTTCCGGATAAATCGTGATAGGGGAAACAACATTGCCGGCTGTATCCTCAGCGTTAAGAGCCGCAGAAGGTTCCGGGATATCTTCGCCATCTTCTTCCATAGCGTAGTAGTGCATGGAAAGGGCGTCTTTTGCGTTGCGTGCAGCCTGGTCAATGGTTTTTCCAGATGCCACGCAACCGGGAAAATCGGGGAAGAATACATCATAACCAGTTGTGCACGGTTCCATAACGGCTAAATAAGTTTTTGTTTTCATATCATTTCGATGACATACAGATACAGGAGGGCTATTTCTGTAGACCTGCCTGTTTAAGGATGCTGTTGGCTGTTCCGCGGGATATCGTGTCAGCCCAGCTGTGAGGCGCCAAGGTTACGGTGCCTTTCTTTGTAGGATGCTTGTACTGTCTGTGGCTCCCCTTTTGCCTGTCAATGTACCATCCATCCTTCAAAATCACTTTTTCCATTTCTCTGAATGTCATCTCTGACCTCCTTATACCTATATTATACGCCTAAATATACGTATGTCAAGAAATAGAGTTAATTCAGTCCGGTCATGCAGGCCACCGCTTTACCAAAAACGTGGATGCCCATCAGCTCGTCGCCCGAATATTCCTGATCATCGAATTCCGGGTTGCAGGCTCTCAGGATGACCGTCTCACCGTACTGGTAAAACCGTTTGATCGTGGTGGAGTTGTCCACCGTGACAGCGGCAATCTCTCCGTTATTGACTGCCTCCGTCTCCCGGAAGAAAACCATGGATCCGTCCATGATTCCGGCCCCGGTCATGCTCTTGCCCTCTGCGAACAGTGCGAAGTCGGCACGTAGAGCGGAATTGACTTGGATGTAGTCGTATGAGCGGATGGCCTCGATTGGCAGCCCGCAGGCACTGGATCCCAGTATGGGGATTTTTTTTAATCCGGACAGATCAGGGACGGGGAAGGCTCCAGGCGGAAGTGCGGAACGGGCCGACTTTGGTTTTGGCTCTGTTTCAGGCTGAGGGTAAGCGGTTGGGTCCTCTACTAGATGAGCCTTATCGGTACCAAAAAAATTGGCCATCGCTTCGATTTTATCTATCCGCGGATACGTGTTTCCTTTTACCCAATCCGTGATGGTTGTATACGGAACGTTTAGTTTTTGGGCTAGTTCTTTGCGCGATAGACCGTTCGCACGCATATAACGCTGGATATTTTTGGCCATGATCTCTTTGTTTCCTAGGCTTGTCATCTTTAGACCTCCCTTACTGATTATATAATACGGGATAACCGGAATAAATTCGACAAAAAAAGCAGAAAAATCCGGTAATATCGTAAGAAAATACGGTTTAACCGTTGACGCAACGGAAAAACCGTAATATCATGGACCCATGAAAGGAGTGATAGAGATGCCCCAAAGTCTGACGCTCAAGGCGTGCCGTGTGAATGTGGGACTTTCCCAGGAAACGGCTGCAACAAAACTCGGAATTAGTAAGGAAACTCTCTCGAACTACGAACGCGGGTTGAGCTTTCCAGACGTTCCGATTATCAAGAGAATTGAATCTCTGTATGGTGTCGGATACAACGACATTAATTTTTTGGTCAAGAATTACGGTTAAACCGTAATCCGGAAAGGAGACACGCATGACAAACGAAAACAAAAACCCCTCGACCGGAGTCAAGGGGCCAGTAATTACCGTGCGGTTGGACGCGGACCAGATGGTTAAATTGGCCAACATGGTTGCGAAGCGCATGGAAGAAAAGAAAACTCCCCCAGCGGCAACCGAGGGAGTAAGAGAGGTATTCGTCAAATGCCCGACATGTGGGAGGCCAGTACTGTCCACAGACAACTACTGCGGACGATGTGGCGGGCCTGTGAAAGATATTCAAAAGGGTCTTTCCAGAACGTGACAGACATTCAAAAGGTAGTCCTGGCTCTTTGGATCCTGGGTTTTGTTTGCATCGTCATGGATTACATCGGCCAGAAAATCGAGCTCGGAGGCGCTTATACCATCTGGATTGCGTTTGTATGGACTGCGATCTCAAGTCTTCTATTTGTTCTCTTACCTTATTGCGAATGACAGGGATACCTTCGCGATTCGAGCTGTTGTCCAGGGCTTTAAAATCCAATGACACCGCCCATTCATAGGCCTCCTGTGGCAGGTAAGGGATAGCGCGAGCGAAAGCCTGCTGATAGTCCTGCAGATCTTTCGGAAAGTCTCTGATATCCGGGTTGGTGACCAGCAAAAGGGACGACAGGTAGTTTTCCAAATACTGAATGATACGGAAATTATCTGTTTTAAACCTTTCGGCATCCAATTCCAGGCGCTTGAGTTTCAGTTTATACCGGTTATCAACGAAGGAAGTAAGCACCGGGGAGCAGGTAGTCATCGGCAGAGAGCTGCATGACAAGCTCGAAATCAAAACACCTTACGACAAATGGTTTCCACGGATGTGTGAATACGGATTCGAGGACCAGAAAGACTATTCGACATTTTTGTCGGATAGGTCAGACGGCAAGGCAGGAAAGCCTAAAACATCCCACATTCTGAAATTCGACATGGCAAAGCACATCTGCATGATCCAACGCACGGAGAAAGGCAAGGCAATCCGCCAGAAGCTCATCGAACTGGAAAAGCAGGTAAACCACCGTGACAGCTACATGATCCAGGACCCCATTGCGCGGGCCCAGGCATGGATCAGGGAGCAGCAGGAGCGGGACAGCCTGAAAATCGAAAACTCCCAGCTGACAGTGGCCAACGAAACCCTGCGGCCCAAGGCTGAATACTTCGATGACCTGGTGGACAGAAACATGCTTTCCAGCATCCGGGATACAGCGAAGGAACTGCGGGTCAAGGAGCGGCGGTTCGTGAAATTCCTTCTGGATCATGGGTATCTGTACCGGGACAAAAAGGGCAAGCTCACGCCGAAATCCGGCAAGGGAGACGGTCTGTTTGAGGTCAAGGAAGCCAAGAACGACAAGACGACCTGGGCAGGACAGCAGACCATGATCACGCCCAAGGGCCGAGAAACCTTCCGGCTGCTGACCGAAGGCCTCCGGGAGGGCTGAGTCATGACCAACCCCATGACAGAGCTGCGGCAGCTGCTTGATGCTGCTGGTATCCCTTACGAGTACATCCGGAAGGAAAATTCATTCCCCTGGGATGCCTTCGAAGGGGATAAGGAGCAGATTCTGGCCGATGTCGGGAAGGGTGACCCCATTTCGGTGATTTACTGGCCGCTGTGCTACTCACACGGAGCAGAAGAAGGGTTACTTGAAGCCTGGGACAGAAACCATGAAGAGGATCCCACTGGCTACCTCACCCCACAGGAAACACTCGAATACATCAAAGAAAGGACATACAAATGCTGAGCGAACAGGAAAAAACAGTCCTGCGTCAGCTGGCGCAGGCAATCGCGGCAGATATGCCGGGATACTACTCAGACCCGAAACACCGGGCAGCATGCGACGAATGGAAGAAGCAGAAAGGACAGGCAGCATGAAAAAGAAAGCCGAGCAGGGAACCCTGGACAACAGCTCGGAAATCCTTGCGTACAACATCAAGCGGCTGCAGGAAGCGCAGGTACTCCTGAAAGAAGCCGGTGTGAGACTGGCGCAGTGCATCAGGGACTCCAAAGGGACCCCACGATACGTCAACTGGGACGAGTGGTTTGGGGATCTCTCCAATTCGCTGAATCTGGTGGCAAGCGATGCCCGGATGGCAGCCAGCAAAGTCGAAACTTGCGCAAAGCAGACCGAACGGCTTCTGACAAAGAATCTCGGAATGGATCCACAGTCATGATCCCGAAATTCTACGAAGACTGGCGGCAGGAGGCTGACCGTCAGGAGATTCTTGCTCAGCAGGAAGCTGAGCGGCAGCATCGCAGGGAACTGCTGGACGACATCCTGCTGTATGTCGGTATCCCTCTGCTGGTGGCGGCTGTTCTGGTGGCTCCCACGGTGATGCAGGTGGTATTTGGCTGATGTACCAGGTGGAAGTCGCAATCGACGGCGTTGTGTATCCGAGCTACGAGCCGGCAGCCAAGGCGTTGGGCTGCACCGTCGGAAATCTGTGGTTTGCCAGAAAGGCCATCGGGGACGAAGTGGTGCTTTTCGGGAAGAAAGTCACTTTCCGGGATACCTCAAGAACCACACCAAACTCAAAGGCAAAACCGGTTCGCTGTCTTGAAACCGGCGAGATTTTTCCGAGCATAGCAGCTGCAACGCTGGCATGTGGTCTGCGCTGCCCGCAAAACATGAGCGAGGCCATCAAATGGGGACGCAGAGCCGGCGGATACCACTGGGAATTCGTGGTTAAAGAAAAGGCCTGACTCCACAGAGAGCCAGGCGACACACACAGCCAGATTTTAACACAAAGATCCGGTCCTGATGAGAGAGGGCACCCCAAAAGTCAAAGAAAGTGAGGTGTCTCCGGATCAGTAAAAATTCATCTCGTTCAAGCCCTCTCGCATGAGGGCCGGATCTAAGACACAACGGCAGTCCGGTAAGGCCGAAGGAGTCAGGGATGACGTTGGAGCGCGCCATTACTGTCATCGAAATAGGCATTGTCCATTTTGTACGTAATTCTCCTTCCAAAAGTTTACAACCGTCCCCCTGGGCGCCACTCCTTCGGTGTTACAGGCCTGCCGAAAGAAAGGACGAACACATGAATCTATCTCAAATCAAGAAGCACGCCATCGCCCACAAGCTGACTGACAGCAGGGACGAATGGCTGAAACAGCGCAACAAAGGGCTGGGCGGATCTGACGCCGGGGCAGTCCTGGGCCTGAGCCCCTACAAATCTCCATATACCCTGTGGGCCGAAAAGACCGGGCTGATTGACTCGCACATCCCGGACAACGAGGCGATGAGAGTTGGAAGGGACCTGGAGCAGTACGTGGCTGACCGTTTCAGCGAAGCAACAGGACTCAAGGTCCAGCGCTCCCGATACTCCTTCCAGTCGAAGGAACATCCGTGGATGCTGGGCAACGTGGACCGGCTGATCGTCGGGGAGAATGCGGGTCTTGAGTGCAAGACGGCAAACGCCCTCACGAAAACAGATTACTCCGGGGGAGACATCCCTGCCGCCTATTATGCCCAATGTTACCACTACATGGCGGTGACAGGGGCAGATGCCTGGTACATCGCCATTCTGGTCATGGGCAAGGGATTCCACTGGTTCCGCATCGAACGCGATGAGGACGAAATCCAGGCTCTTGTGGAAGCGGAAAAGGAGTTCTGGGACAGAGTCCAGACAAAGGAAGCGCCGGATCCTGACGGCTCCGACAGCACATCTGAGACACTTGCAAAGCTGTACCCGGAGTCCTTCGACGAAGAAGCCAAACTGGACTACATGGAAGACACTCTGCAGACGAGGGAAGCGCTGGAAGCCAAAATCAAGGAGCTCACGGCACAGAAAAAGGAACTGGATGCCCAGCTCAAGGAAGAGATGAAGACTGCCCAGAAGGGCATCTGCGGGCTGTACAGCATAACCTGGAAGACTCAGAAGAGGACCAGCTTTGACAAAGAAAGCTACCGGGAAGACCACCCGGATGAATACACAGAGTATCTCACAACGACCACAACAAGGCCGTTTGTCGTCAGAAAAAGGAAGGGAGCAAGAGCATGACAACAACTACAACAGCAAAAGCGCCGAACCAGGCAGGAACCATCCAGAAGGCAGCAGCACACAACGCAGTCAAGGCAGGTGGACAGCCGACGACCATCAAAGGCTGGCTGAAAGCCTACACATCGGAAATCGCACGGGCGCTGCCTGCACAGATTGGACCGGACCGATTCAACCGGATCTGTATGACAGCCCTGACTGCCAACCCGAAGCTGGGTGAATGCACTCCGGCATCCTTTATCGGAGCCGTGATGAACGCAGCACAGCTTGGTCTGGAACCCAACACCCCACTGGGACAGGCTTATCTGATCCCTTACCGAAACAAGGGAATGATGGAAGTCCAGTTTCAGATCGGTTTCAAAGGTCTGATCCAGCTGGCAAGACGCTCCGGAGAGATCTCCATGATCCAGGCGCAGACAGTCTATGACAACGATGAGTTTACATACGAGCTGGGTCTGGACCCTGTCCTGAAACACGTTCCCGCCAAGGGAGACAGGGGCAAATCCATCGCCTACTACGCATTCTATAAGACCAGGTCCGGAGATTATGCCTTCGAGGTCGCCTACAAGCCGGAAATGGAAACGTTTGCTCGGACCTACAGCCAGGCTTACGCCAAAGGGTATTCGTCCCCGTGGAAAACCAATTTTGACGAAATGGCGAAGAAAACACTGCTGAAACGGGTGCTGAAATACGCACCAATGAGTACCGAAATCGCCATGCAGGTCCAGTCCGATTCCACCATCAAGCACTACGACCCGACAGCTGACCAGGATACGATGAAGGACCTGACACTGGCTCACGACGAGACGGAGTACATCGAGGCGGAATATGAAGAGACGCCGGAGCAGGATGACCTTGACGCAAGGACAGACCCGGTGACAGGCGAGGTCAAGGACGCATGAGCATCCTTGCCATCGACCCGGGCAACATCGAATCGGCGTTTGTGGTGGTGACAGACGACCTTTCCAAAGTCATCGACAAAGGCAAGCTGCCCAATGCGGAGCTGGAAGAGTACATCTGGTCTGTTCCAACAAAACGGTGGTACCGAGATGACCAGGTCAAGCACATCGCCGTGGAAATGGTCGCCAGCTACGGAATGCCAGTCGGGGCAGAAGTATTTGAGACCTGCGTGCAGATAGGCCGATTTGAGCGGCATATCGAGATCGTCTGGGGGAACGTCATCAACTACCAGCGCATTTATCGCATGGAAGAAAAGACGGCGATTTGCCACAACTCCCGGGCCAGAGACAGCAACATCCGCCAGGCTCTTATCGACCGGTTTGGAGCGATCGGTACAAAGAAAAATCCCGGATATTTCTACGGATTTAAAAAGGATATCTGGGCCGCAATGGCCGTCGCTGTAACCTATCACGACAAGTATTTAACGGCTCGGGAATAGGGACGGAGAGAGGGGATTTTGATGGACAGCGGATGGATAAAAGTGCATCGGAAGATGACGGAATGGGAATGGTATCAGGACCCAAACACATGCCGCTTGTTCCTTCATCTCCTTCTGACTGTCAATCACAAACCGGGAAAATGGCAGGGAATAGATATCCCGGCAGGTGCCAGAATCACCTCGATTCGTAAACTGGCAGCCGAAACAAGGCTCTCAGAACAGAACGTAAGGACGGCGATAAGGCACCTGATTTCAACACGCGAGATAACACAGTCAGCAACAGCGAGATACACGCTTATACAGCTGACAAACTACGAAAAATACCAGGGCGATAACACAGTAACTAACGAACAGGTAACACAGTACCAACACAGTCCTAACACAGTCCTAACAACAAACAAGAATAACAAGAATGAAAGAATGAAAGAAGACTATATAAAAAGCAATCAAAACATACTAGTAATAGGGCCCCACAAAAACGTGAGACTGGCTGCTGGTGATCTTCAGAAATTTCTTTCACGCTTTCCGGAGACAGGACAGTCGGCTATCGAAAAATTGAGCGAAAGCCTGCATCGGAATCCGGAGAAGAAAGTCACGAACGTGCTGAGGTATCTGGAGAAAATCGCGGAAAACCCGGGGCCAATGAAACCAGGCGGCAGTAAGGGATCCGGACCATTCTCCGGAAAGCTTCCGGACTGGTATTCAGACACCGGGAGCCAGTTCTCAAGCGAAGAGGAACGCCAGCGGATGCTGGCAGAGGCTGAGCGGGCCCAAGCGGAATATGATCAACGGATGAAAGGGAAAACATGAATCGAATAGAACTCATAGGGCGTCTGACAAAGGACGCCGAGATACGACAAACACAGAGCGGCAAGACCGTCGCAGCATTCACACTGGCGGTCAACCGCCCGTTTGCCCGAAAGGACAGCGGCCAGCAGACAGCGGATTTCATCCGATGCCAGGCATGGGAACGCACAGCTGATGTCCTCAGGCAGTACACCCACAAGGGCAGCCAGATCGGAGTGACCGGCAGGCTGCAGAATCGCAGCTACGAGAACCAGCAGGGACAGAATGTTGAGATCACAGAAGTCATCGTCGAATCCATGGACCTGCTGGACAGCAGGAACAACGGCACACAGCCCGCTGACAGGCCGAAAAGCACTTACGCCGGATATTCACCCGTCCAGACACAGAATCGCTCCTACGGGGCTGGAAATGGCCGTCAGAGCGGCTTCGGATATGACGGGAATGTCAGACCCAGTCACGACAACCCCTACAGCCCGGATGAAACGCTGGCGCTGGAAGCTGACGACCTGCCGTTTTGAGAGAGGGAAAAACAGACATGGAAACAATCAAAATCGCTGACGAACACCCCATGATTTTGCAGCAGCGGGCAGCCATGAGAGCGGTCCATCGGGAGCTGAACGAAGCAAAGGAATACGGCCAGAAATACCGTGTCTCAGACCTCGAAACCAAGCTCAGAAGGATGAGAAAAGACCTCAAAGAGGCCTACGAAAACTTGCACAAAGCGGGGTGGAAATAATGCCTGAAATCATGAAGCCGAAGGTCTCCATGGAGTGGGACGACAAGGCCACACTGCTGGGCGGCCGGTTTGTGAAAGTCTACCGATGCGCCGACTGTAACCGGCAGCTCCATCTGGGACAGGCACTCTGCAGCTGCGGGATGCCGCAGGTGTGGGAAGGAATCGAAGCCTGGGACAGGATCCACAAGGCACGGAAAGGGAAACGGAAATGAAAAATCACGAAAAATACGCAGCGGAAATCTCCGCCGCACTGGCAAATGCAGCAGACGGACCTCACGGAGTCCAGGAAATGACGCTGCTGACCTATCTGGAATCAGGATGCGTAGCTGCATTCGACGACTGTGACACCTGCCCTGTCTTCCAGAGCGGGGCCTGCCCCAGTTACGGATCCTCAGCCGCGCCGGACCCGGAAGAGATCGCCAAATGGTTGAATGCGGAGGTGGCAGCATGACGGAACTCATGGAGCGCAAGGCATTCGTCACCCGGTGGCGCAAGATGCTCAAGCTGCAGGCAAAACTGGATGAACGCATCGTCCAGGGCAATGGCATCACCTACAAAGACCTGCTGGAAGGCAACCGATACGTCTCAGCTATCCTTGACGAACTGGGAGAGTTGAACCACGAACTCAAGGCCAACTGGTGCTGGTGGAAGAAGACGCAGACGCCGGTGGACGACAAGAAGGTGATGGAGGAATTCGTGGATGTCCTGCACTTCGTCCTCAGCTGGCAGCTTGCCCATCACGAGGTGACCGGGCTGCCGCTGTCGAAGTTCACCGCGATCGCGTTCAGCGAGTACGAAAACCCCATTGCCGCCACTGAGACACGGCGTGTCGTTTCCGCCTTCCAGCCGATGATGCTGCGCCTGAGTGAGTGGAACAACTATCCGCCAGTCAGTCAGCTCATGTGGTTGATGCGCAACCTCAAGCTGGATTTCAAGGATGTGTACCAGGCTTATCTGGCGAAGAACAAGATCAATCACCAGCGGCAGGACCATGGATACTGAGGTCGGCCATGAGAGTGATACAGGCAAAACACCGGAAATGGGGTCCTGTGACCTGCCTTGAGACAGGCGAGGTGTACGCGACTCCAAATGAGGCGGCCAAGGTCATTGGTCTAAAAACGAGCGAAATGGTCAGAAAATCCATTCTGCTGAAAAGGGATTGCAAAAGCCTGCATTTCGTCGATGGCAGGCTCACTGGCGACGCGCTGGAGAAAGCAAGACACGAGCTGGAGATTCAGGCGCGCCAGAACCTTCGCCGCAGCGTTCCCGATGAGTACGAAATCGGAATCCCCGTCAGGATCCTCAAGCCGGGTCTCATCACCTGCATGCCGGTGCCAGCACGAGGAGTCATCACAAACGTCGACATCGACGCACTCCATCCACTTACAGTCAGGACACGGGCCGGACTTGTCTACTACTTGAAACTGGAAGAAGTGCAACTTGCATAAATTGGTTAAATGATAAGAGTGGGACCTGGGATTCTGTCTGGGCAATGTCATCAAGCACATCGCACGTGCAGGCTGAAAAGCCGGAGAAAGCAGGGACAGCGACCTGCACAAGGCTATGGAGTATCTGCGAATGGAATTGGAGGATGAATAATGACTCTGGACGAAGAAATTGAAAAGGTGGACCAGGCAGAGAAGATTCTGCGAAACGCGGGGCACATCCTCCGGACCAAGCGCATCAAACAGAAGGCCTGTGCGACCGAAGGAAACGAAAAGCGAGAAAATTTGGCAATTAATATCCTGCTGGCGATTCTGGATACGGATTGTGATTGGTTGCTGACAAAAAACGAACGTAAAATCATCAACAAGAATCTCGGAGATGTAAATGGCAAAGACGAGAAGGGAGATTGAATGCTGACAAAAGACGAAATGGAATTCCTGAAACGGAATCTGAGCAGCGGAACGGTGCAGGAAGGAGAACTCGGCAACGACGAGCCGATTCCCTTCGTGGCTGTGCCGAACATGAGGAAACATGACGGGAGCCTGCGCTCCTTCAGCCTGGACGAAATTCTGGAAGCTCTGAACGCCCAACCGGCGCAGAAGGACGCAGAACGATGGACAGGATGATGGGATTCCAATAGAAGACACCAGGAGCGAACGGAATTGGAGGACGAGGGGAAATGAAAACTGTGAACCATGAAGAAAACGCACGAATCCTGATTACACGGAGCATGGAAGAACCTGAAGACGAATATCCAATTTCAACCAAAAATTTTGTGCTTGTCTGGTCTTGCAAGACGCTCCAAAACTGGAAGGGAATCTTCGCGTTTCCAGCACTGAAGCTACTGTTTGAGGTCACTTACAACGGTGACAAAAAAGAATACTATGTCGATTCGTACGAGAAAACCGAAAACAACGCATACAAACTTGACGAATTGGAGGACGAAGGAAAATGAAGAACGAACTTGTTGCAAAATTCAACCCTGACGGGACTCTGAAATCACTCGAAGGAGACGCGCCGAACCTGAATGCACTGGCTTGGCTGTGTGTGAACGTGATTTACAAAATGGCATCCAATGGATACCTGGATGAGGCGGAAATACTTGTCGAACGATGCCGACAAGCTGTGAGGATGGCGGAAGAGGAGCAGGAATGACACTGAATGAATACATCGCCGAAAACGGCAACAAGCCTATCGAAATCCGGGAAGACGGCACGATCCGGATTCTGGAAG